>Ga0073934_10003984_pt1 | contig 25528 bp, 22 predicted proteins | sample LarsenN4metaG_FD_76834 | JGI IMG/M metagenome (GOLD analysis project Ga0073934, IMG submission 76834) | Hot spring sediment bacterial and archeal communities from British Columbia, Canada, to study Microbial Dark Matter (Phase II) - Larsen... ... | reverse complement strand
TCGCCTGCTTGCGACGTTTCCAAGAAGTTGCTAAAACTCTCAACGCCGAAACAATCATTGCTGTAGCAACTAGCGCCGTACGAGAAGCTCCCAATGGAAAGGAGTTTCTACACAAGGTAGAAGCTGAATTGGGTTTGAGCATTGATTTAATTTCCGGTCCAGAAGAAGCACGACGGATTTATCTGGGTGTACTGTCGGGGATGGAATTTAATAACCAGCCCCACGTAATTGTTGATATTGGTGGCGGTTCCACAGAAATTATTTTGGGAGATAGTCACCAAGCACGAACTCTTACCAGTACCAAAATAGGTGCAGTTCGCCTCACCAATGAATTAATTAACACTGATCCCATTAGCAACGCTGAGTTTCAATACCTGCAAGCTTATGCACGAGGGATGTTAGAACGTTCCGTTGAAGAGGTACTGGCAAACCTAGAGTTTGGTGAACACCCGCGCTTAGTGGGGACTTCCGGTACTATTGAAACTCTGGCAGTAATCAACGCCCGTGAAAAATTGGGTTTTGTTCCCTCAACGCTGAATGGTTATCAGTTCAGCCTAAAAGACTTGCGCGAGTGGGTAAATCGCTTGCGGAAAATGACTAACGTCGAACGGGCGACAATTCCTGGAATGCCGGAAAAACGGTCAGAAGTGATCCTGGCTGGGGCAATCATATTACAGGAAGCAATGAATCTGTTGGGGCTAGAGTCAATTACAGTCTGTGAACGCGCCCTGCGTGAAGGCGTGATTGTCGACTGGATGCTCACCCACGGATTAATTGAAGACCGCCTGCGCTACCAAAGTTCGGTGCGTCAGCGCAGTGTTCTCAAAACTGGTAAGAAATACCATGTCAACTTAGAACATAGCGATCACGTTGCTATCTTTGCCTTGAGTATATTTGATCAAACCCAAGGTATACTCCATAACTGGGGAGCCGAAGAAAGACAACTTCTTTGGGCTGCGGCAATCCTACACAATTGTGGACATTTTGTCAGCCATGACTCTCACCACAAACATTCATATTATTTAATTCGCAATGGCGAATTACTTGGCTATACCGAAACCGAAATGGAAATCATCGCCAATATCGCCCGTTATCATCGCAAATCTCCGCCTAAGAAAAAGCATGAAAATTTTCGCAATTTGGTGCATAAAGAACACCGACAAATTGTTAGTCAGTTGAGTGCAATTCTCAGACTAGCAGTTGCTTTAGATCGTCGACAAATAGGAGCAATTCAGCGATTGCAATGTGAATTTATTCCAGCTACACGAGAATTAAAAATGCAAATTTTCCCGTCTCGTCCTGATGATGAATGCTCCTTAGAACTCTGGAGTTTGGATTATAAAAAGGGAGTATTTGAGTCAGAATTCGGTGTGAAATTAGTAGCAACTTTGGAAGAACCTGCTGTTGTAGTTGGTTAGCTAGTTTGTTTATTGAGTCCAACCGACAGCCTGGGATTTAAATCCCAGGCTGATAGCTGAAGTCGTCTCAAGACGACTATAAGCATTCCTAAATTATTCGTGAACAACAAGCTCCCCGACTTCTTGTAGAAGTCAGGGAGGTAGGGAGGTGAGTCTCTCAATTTTCAGAATTCCTACACGGGTTGCTATAGATGGATAATGTTATACCAATTTGAAAAAAGAATGCGACATATTCCTTGGTGGGGGAACCCTAACTGGGGTGTCCTTACGGATGATTAATGTTTAGTCTACTTTAGTAGACTTTTGCTATTAGCCTCAGAATAAATTCTGAGGCTGAGGTGAGATTTCTGATTACAGTCCTAACCAATCTTTGATTTCTTTAATCAACCATTGCTGTTCTACATCAGCTATTTCCGGACTAAATGCACCAAATTTGTATTTTTGAACTCCAGCTTCAATACTAACTGCCATCAAGGGTTTATTATTCAAAGAAATTGTTTCACGGCTGACACAGACATCGTGAATAGCTGCAGTATTTCCTCGCTTTCTACGATAGCATTGACCAAATAATTCCCACTCCATGAAAAAATATTTATGATCAAAACGAATATATACTTCTCCAAAAGCAGGAAATAACAACATACTCAGTGGTAACAACCCAGCTATCCAATGAATTAAGAGAAAAGGATGGAAAACACCTTTTGTAAACAAAAGAAGAATTCCATACCATAGACTCACAAAAAATAATAAAAAGCTATCAGAAGATTGTATACCTCGTGCTGGAATTTTAATTGCTAGATAACTGGTCGTTTTTTTGAGATGAATTCGGCTACCATGAGGTTGAGAAACTACACCAGAAGAGTGAGTAGTGAGGCGATTGTTGAGACTTTCTAAAGCTTGATGTGCTGTTTGAAATCTTTGCTCTACATCGGGTTCCGTGAGTGCTGCTAACCACCTTGTAAAATGAGGGCTTAAATTAGTGCGATCGCTAAATTGAATCCGCATGTTTCGTTGGGGTAAATCTGCGGGAGAAATACCTGTAACTAAATGAATTAATGTTGCTCCTAAAGCATAAAGATCAGAAGCAGGAACTGCTCGACCACCAAATTGTTCGATGGGTGCATATCCATAAGTTCCTACTACTGTAAATGTAGCTCCTTGGGCTGTAGCTCGGTCTTGTACCGCACCAAAATCAACTAAATATACTTGTTTGTCTTCACCCAAAATTAAATTACTTGGTTTGATATCACGATGTAAAACATGGGGAATTAAAGAGTGTAAATAAATCAAAATTTCTAAGACATCACAAGCAATTTTTCGGACTTTTTCCTCAGAAAACTTCTGTCGTTGATTCAGTAATTCTTTGAGAGATAAACCAGGAATATATTGTTGAACTAAAGCAAACCAAAGAATACGATCATCAATAGAAAAATAATCGCGATACTTGGGAATCCGGGGATGACTTAGTTGTTTAAGTACATCCGCTTCTCGCTCAAACAATTTCAGATCATCCCACTGTACCTGATCACCAAACCCCAAGAACTTGACTATCACTAATTCTGCTGGTTGAGTTGCGATATCCTCAGCTAACCAGGTTTGACGACCTGCATTTTGTCCCAACTTTTGTTTGAGTTGGTAGCGGTCACGCAATACTTGCCCCGCTTCAAGCATGGATAAATACTCCAGTCAAGTGATTTAATATCAATGTAACAAATTTTTAGAAAATAAATGGTAAATTCACTGAATAACTAAGACGTAGCAATGCTACGTCTGGTCATACCCGTGAATTGTAAATTCATATCTTGATTCAGCAACGCCAATTTATCTGTGATATCGACTTTGGTTAATCAAATAAAAAATCTCACAAGAATAGCCCCTCTCCTTGGCAAGGAGAGGGGGGGTGAGGTGAAACGGGAATTATAAGTAATCATGCGAACTTGATATCAGATATTAATAACTATTAAATTCTGAAAAGAGGGATTGAATTTCATCCCTCTTATTCCCAATTTATGGCTAGCTAACTAGTTCCTTGACTTTCTTGATAATGCTATCAGGATCTAGTCCCTGATAGGGGAACTGTTCCCACAATCCACCACAACCTTCTTTATGAATACCCAAGTGAGCAAATTTTGGTGTCAGTCCGCGTTCTAGTAACCAGGAACCGAAGCGGCTACCCAAACCTGTGCGGCGGTTGAGTGCTTCTACAACCAAGACAAAGGGTGCTTTACCAACTTTAGCTAGCATCTCTTCATCAATAACGTTGAGTGTCGGCTTATTGATCAAACCAACATCAATTCCTTGCTGTTTGAGTTTTTCGACAGCATCGAGGGCGCGATACAAACCATCACCAAAGCTGATAATATAACCAGCAGTTCCTTCCCGCACAACTTCATCTTTCCCAGGAACAAAGGTGTAACCTTCGCCATAGAAGTTCTTACCATTTTCATCTAAAATCTGGGGAACTTTCGAGCGGGTAGAGTAGATAAATCTTAACCCAGGGTCAAAAAATACTGCTTCCACGCAGGCTTTCATCTGACCAGCATCGGCTGGAAAATACAACCGTGTTTCATAGCCGTCGTCTAAGCCGTTGTCAGCGAACATATTATTTAGACCAAAATGGCAGGTGTTGTCTGCCATGTCGTCTACACCGCAGTGAGAAAAGTGACACAGGACGTTGGAATAGTTCAACCGCGCCATAGTGATTTCGGAAATACACATTTCCAAAAAGGCGCTAAAAGTTCCGAAAATGCCTTGCTTGCCTTTTTCCATACCGAAGCCGGCGGCGGCGGAGAAGTTACCCCGTTCCATAATGCCAGAAGCGACAAAAATATCTGGATAGGCATCATGAATTTTTTTCAAACCGCAGGAACCTTCGAGGTCACTATCGATACACATGACCTTTTCTTTACGTTCTTCGGGACTCATGCGGCTGAGGACAGATACCACAGCATCACCGAAGACATTGCGGTTAGAATCCCATTTTTCACTCACACCCAGAAAAGTGTAGGGTAGTTTGGGTTTTTGGATGTTCTTGAGGTATTCGACAGCTGCGGTTTGTCCGTGCTTTTCTAAGTAGGCGATCGCTTTATCGACTGGAATCACATCATGACCGTGGGTTGATCCCTCAATACCATCGATCCCTACAGCCATTTTTCGCTTGTTGACTAAAGCAATTGGACCATCGGTAGTTACTGCTTCGCAAATGCGACGGTATAAATCATCTATGTCTTCCGGATCTCCCACACTGACGTTAACTCCGTGACCTGTGAGGGTTTTAGCAACACTAAAACCAGGCAGATACTCAGAAGGATGTCCAGCAATGGTGACATCATTATCATCAATGATCAGTTTGACATTGAGATTCTTTGCAACTGCCAAGCGTGCTGCTTCCGCATCATTACCTTCTTGCTGTGAACCATCAGAACCAAGGCAAATCACCACTTTGCCTGGATTGGCCATTGCCACCCCATTAATGTAGGGCCAAAGGTGTCCTAAACGCCCAGAACTAAATTTGACACCAGGTGTCAATCCCAACTCTGGATGTCCAGGTAATCGAGAATGGGCTTCACGATAGTGAGCAAGTTGCTCAAAAGGTAGATCACCATGCAGGGCAGCCATGAGATACTGAGTAGCAACTCGGTGTCCTGCTTCATCAAAGAAAATCGGTACAAATTTATCTGGTGCGCCTCTAAATAGTGCATCCAGAATGACCACCTCTGGCACTGTGTCGTAAGGACCACCAGTATGCCCACCTACACCCCTAGCTGCTCCCGTTGCTGTGAAGAAAACAATTGCATCACGGCATAGCTGAATATTAGCTTTGAGGGTTTGGCGCTGCTCATCGGTGAGGGTAGGATTCCTTGGGTCTAATGCCAGGGGCTTGTAGGCTCCTAAATCAATCGGAAAGCTACGTTCTACAACATTAGTCATGACTGATTTTCCTTGATTCACTCATTGCCATCATACATTTGTTGAGATAGACAGTTGAACAATGAAGGATCAAAAGTCAAGTGTCAATCGTCATTTGTGTTTTGTTGATCCTCTCCCTTGTCCCCAATCCCCGATCCCATGTTCTCCACTCGCTTTATCCGTTTCTTTCGCCATCTCAACTTTCAGGTTCTCCAACAAGTTGTCAAAGAAAGTGGCGAACACAGATTACCTGGTTTAGCTGCGGAAATGGCTTATAACAACTTGCTAGCCTTATTTCCAACCTTAGCGGCTGTTCTCACAACTATTGGGATGTTGAATATTTCTCAAGATCAAGTTGATGCTTTAGCTCACCAAGTACTTAATTTTGCCCCAGAACAAGTTCCACTGCTACTAAAAGAATTTACTGGACAGATAAAACTACCTCAAAGTAGAGAAGTAGTTTATATTAGCTTTCTCGTTTCCCTCTGGCTTGCTTCTGGAGCAACTAGTGCAGCTATGAACGCCATGGATGAGATTTATCAGATTCCACCAAATCTCAAACAACCTTTTTGGAAAGCAAAGTTAATTTCTTTGCTCCTGACAATTGCTACCATTGGTTTAGTTTTAACTGCTTCTTTGTTAGTATTTATCAGTGACCTGATTGTGCAATTTGTATTAGATAGTACACAAATATTTGGAGCAATATTTTTATCTGCTTGGTCTTGGTTGCGTTGGCTTTTGACCTTGATGATTATCGCTTATGCGTTTAGCATTATTTATCGTCATGGCCCTAGTCAATGGTTTAACGGTACTCCTATTATGCCTGGAGCAATTATTGGAGCTTTGTTGTGGGCAGGTGTTTCTAAATTATTTCGAGTCTATGTCAGCAATTTCGGAAACTATAATTTGACCTATGGAGCTTTGAGTGCAGGGATTGTGTTGCTGTTGTGGCTCAATCTCAGTTCTTTGGTTCTACTAATAGGGGCGCAGTTAAATGTCACTGTGGGTAAAGCAATGAGAGCTAATAATCACAATTATTTTTAACTCCCACTAACCTTGCCATGAAAATATCAATCTTCTTACACCCTTACAACACCACACCCATTTTCAAGACAGTGATTCGCTGAAATAGAGGAATTATGATTATTTCAACTATTTATGAAATAAAATCTTCCAAATTGAGTCAATTAGCTGAGTTTAATTGCATATTGTTGCTCTAGAAGCAAGAAATTTTTATTTATCTATTCAGATGAAGAATAAAATGATAAGTTTTTCTAACTTATGTATTGATGATCCATAGGAATGAGTTACTGACGAAAACTAATAATTACTTAATATTTATATAAATACTTTTTAGTAAGATGGTATATCATTAACGGAACACCAATGTCTAAAATAATTCATAATTATTGGCAAGGTGACTACTAAATTCTTGCTTTTAGGTAGCAAAGGAGCTAATTAAATAGATGAGTTACTACGACTTTGACAACCATTTTTGGTCTCCACAACAAGTTTGTTGTCAATCGAAAGTATCGAATTTTAAGAGAAAAATAAATAAAAAATTTACTACTAAAATAGTATTGTTTGGGATTTTTGTTTTAGCATCTACTGCTATTTCGGCTACAGTATTAATCAAGAATCAAGCTGCTAATAATAACTATACTTATGGCAATAGCTCTGAAACTGCATGTATTGTTTTAAGACGCGAAACATTCCGTATGTATTGTTCTCTACCACAGCGGTGATAGTATTTTGGATTGGTTTTTACAGAAATGTTTCAAATTGTATGAAAAGAACTAACCAAAATCATTCCATCCATAGAGAACATCAAGACATTTGTGACCAACGTCTTGACGTTGTTTATGAACACGACAACATTTATACTATTTATACTTAAAGCTTGATTGTAATCAGCGATCGCTAAATCATATTTACCTTGTCTGTGGTAGGCGATCCCTCTATTTATATATGCATGAATATTTTTACTAATACCAATAGCCTGAGTGTAATTAGTGATGGCTTGGTCGTATTTGCCTTGTCTGTAGTAAGCAATACCTCTATTTATATAAGCATTAATATTGCGAGGATTTTTACTAATCACTCGATTGTAATTCTGAATCACTTTTTGTTGATCACCTTTATTTGTTTTTTCCTTCACCCTCGTGTAGAAGTCTTCAGTAGCGATCGCCACGGGTACAGGAGGTTTAATTTGGCGATCTTGTTGAGTGCTAACTGTGGTTGTCGTGGAAACCAACACCGGGGGACAGGGAGTTGGAGGGATTTGCGGTGTGACTAAAGATAGGCGATCGCTACTATGAGATTGTTGAGAACTACAACTTTGAGCGGTCAAGGACTCTCTTTGAACAACGATAGCAATAAGACCCAATAAACTAAAACCAAAAATAAAACTTCCACGTAAGACAAAGTTTTTGTGTTTTTGCACAACACTCTGCTGAACAAACTCTGTTTCCACCTGGTTTAACCAATTGTGATCAGAATTCAGTATCTGTCTGAGCAAGTCAAGACACGGATCAGCATTCCAGAGATATTTGGCTTTCGGATGCTTTTTCCACTCCATCGCTGCGGGTGTCAACCGCCTTTGTAGAATTAAACTTTCGTGATTTTTTTGTTTCCATTCCAGCAGTTTCTGCCATCCTTGTAACAAAGCATCATCAGCTAGTTCTACATAAGCTTGACCTTCATTATTTTGTCCTCTCACCAACAAGCCTACCTCACAAAAGCGCTGAATCACTTCTTGGACTTGAATATTTGCTGGTTCTGAGTACTCCAATTCCGATAAGGGGACTCGTCTGCTGCTTAACTTTCCATCACTCACAGCGATCATTCGCAGCATAACATTGCGGATAATTCGCTCGTAGGATTTATGCTGTTGGACTAATATCGTATATTCACTATCAGCTTTTTGAACAAGACTTGACACCACCCCACCCATTGCTTTGTAGTCTTCCTGGAAATAATAATTGCATATATTACCCACACACCGCAGTAGAGACGTAGCAACGCTACGTCTCTACACACCCGTAAATTGTAAATTCATATTTTGATTTAGCAACGCCATATTTTTTATTTAACTGCTAAAAGCAAAAAACAAAATAACCAATTTATTTAAAAGTATTCAAGTATGGCTGTGTAATTTTAACGAAAACTTTAATTCTTTGAATAAAGCAAATATAAATGGCTCTAATGCACACCGATAACTCATCTGTGTTTATCGGTGTGCATCTATCTGTGTTCGTTAACTAAATCACATCCCCACTACAAAAAATTAATGCTGACAGGAACCTTGTTTATGGTCTTGACCATTACCGTGTCCCTGACCATGCTTGTGAGAACAGCTCTGCAAATCCTGACTCTTCAACTTTTCCGTGATTTCTTGTAGAGTCTCATCCTTAGACTTTAAACCAATCCAAGCATCGATTTTTTCTGCATCAAAACCCACCTCACGGCGATCGCCTACTTCGATCAACGGACGACGAATCAACAGTGGATCTCTCAGCATCATCACTAAAGCTGTTTGCGGATCTACTTTTTCAGGAATAACCTCACCCGATTGTACACGGGGAGCAGCACGGTTAAACCATTCGGCTACAGGGCGATCGCCAAAAAATGAGTGTAAACGTTCAACTGTCCAAGGTTCTGTTAAGAGGTTATACGCCACCACTTCATGACCTGCGGCTGTCAGCAAAGTCTTTTGTTTTGTATTGTTTTTACAGCCAGGTTTTTCATAAAAAATTACCCTTGCCATTGCAGTATCTCCTATTTAACAGTTAACAGTTAACAGTTATCAGTTATCAGTGTTTCTTAATATTCACTGTTCACTGATTTCATGTATTCTGATACACAAAAACCTTTCCCCTCTACTGCAAAAGACAATAAATTCGTAGTCAGCTATTAAGCGTTAACTACAACTAATAACTAATATCACAATTAAATTTTAATTAAAAACCAAAAATATTTGCTATTAAAAATTATTGCTTTAAATAAATTAGAATTTTTTTGCTGTGTGAGAGACTACATTATACTCAAAACGTTGCTTTGGATCAGTTTCGCCATAAATATTAAAAGTAACAGTTGGTTCATTACCTAATGCTTCTACACAATGAATAGCATCAGGTGTAAAACTGATAATATCACCAGGTAATAAAGTTAACTCTCCTGTTTGTTCAATCTTTGCTGTAAATTCTTGGCTGGGATTGCGACGCCAAAATGTATTTTTTTCTTGCCCCTTTAATAAAGCGACCACACCCCAAGTACCATGATTATGAATATTAGATTTTGTCCCTGGTGCAAAAGTAACTGTTTGCAATGTTAATGGGAAACCTAATTCATCGTAGAGAATTAACACCGATGTTCCTGTTTTGGGACAAGGTTGCAAATACTGACTTTGTACCCAATAAGAATTTACTAATAATCGCCTGACTAACATCTGAATTTCTGGCAAGCGGCTAGTTTCATCTTCAACATCATTCAGAATATCTTCTAATTCAGTCAAGAATCGATAAAGGCGATAATTATCTCTAAGTAAGTCCCACACTCTGGGCGATTTACAAGCTTGATACTCTCCATCTCTATTGACATGCCAATCTCTATTTTTCATAGATCACACTGGATATAAATTGTTTGAGAAATCGAACACAGATGTAGACGCGCTTTGCGCGGCTTCCCGCAGGGTACACAGATAAATTATCGGTGTTCATCGGTGTTCATCTGTGTTCGTTCATATCAATCCTCATCTTCTTCTGCGGGTCGAGTCAAAATATCAAGTAAAATTCCTGCACCAAAATCATTTTTATCATCAATAGATTTAACCTGAGTGCTGATTTCTTTAGCTTTTTCTATTTCTCCTAGTTTTGCTAATACCAATCCAGAAGCCGCATAAGCATTTAAATACAATCGAATTTGTGGCTCTTCTTTGCGCTTAATTAATATTGGCTGGAGTTGTTGCCAATCATCAGGTAACTTCTCAGTCAATTTAATTTTATCTATAACTTTAATAGCAGTTTGCAGTGCCATTGTGTAATTATATTTGTAATAGAAATATCTATAAGCTGCTACCAAAACCTCAAGATTATCTCCTGTTTTAGCTAAAGCTTGATTCATATAATTTTCAGATGCTGAAGTATTTTCCCAATTCTCAGTCGCTAAAATTAGTAATTTTTTGATTTCCTCTGGTACTTGAAACCAAGAAAACCTTTCCGTATCAACTTGCATAAAAATCTCCTTTTGGTAATGGGTAATAGGTAACAGGTAATGGGAAAAACAATTACCAATTACCAATTACCAATTGTTAAAACAAAGTCAGAATGTACAAAAGTGTGAAGAGAATAATCCAAATAATGTCTACAAAGTGCCAGTAAATTTCTGCCATCTCAATGCCAGTATGTTTAGTGGAACTATAGTGACCAGGACGACGCGATCGCCACAATACACCCAAAATTAACAGCAGTCCCACAAACACATGCAAACCGTGGAACCCAGTCATAATGTAGAAACAGTTGGCAAAAACATTAGTCGTCAAACCATATCCCAAGGTCATGTATTCATAAACCTGACCCGCCAAGAAAATCGCACCCATGAGTGCGGTCACGATATACCAAAACCGCATTCCTTTCACATTATTCTTTTTAATCGCCGTATCACCAAAGTGAATGACGAAACTACTAGAAACCAGAATAATTGTGTTAATTGTCGGTACTAATAACTCGACTTCCGTTCCCTGTGGCGGCCAAACTTCTGTACTTCCACGAAAAAACAAATAAGTAGCAAAAAACCCGCCAAACATTAAAGACTCTGAAATCAGGAATGTCAACAATCCCCAAACTCGTAAATCCTTATGTTCCTGATGATGACTTGGACTAGTCGTTGTTGCGATCGCCATGAAAAAATCCTCTTTCTTTATCTCTTTTTTGCGCCTTTATGGTTGTTAAAAAAAACCACAAAGACACAAAGACACTAAGTACAGCCTTACATAAACTCGTAGCAAACTCTAATGTGGAAAAACTCTGCTACAGGCGTGCGTTTCCTCCGCGATCCTCTGCGTTTAAAAATGCTACGACTTTAGGCAAAGCTGTACTAAATTGTGTAAAAATCATGTACTGGGTTCCGTGACAGCAACCGGCTGAAATTTACCATCATGACCGTAGTCATAAGGGCCATGAGTGACCATAGGCAACACTTCCCAATTCTCAATAGCCGGTGGTGAACTAGTTGCCCATTCCAAAGTCAAAGCATTCCAAGGATTATCACCCGCTTGCTTCCCACCGATCCAACTCCACAGCGCATTGATCGTAAAAGGAATCACTGATATCCCCAAGATGTATGCACCAATCGTACAAATTTCGTTGAGGTGGGTAAATTGCGGATCGTACATCGCCACACGCCGCGGCATACCTTGTAATCCTAATTCATGCATCGGTAAGAAGGTCAAATTCGTACCAATAAAGGTCAAGATGAAATGAATTCGACCCAAAGTTTCATTCATCATCCTTCCAGTGATCTTGGGGAACCAGTGGTAAATTCCCGCATAGATACCAAACACAGAACCACCAAACAACACGTAGTGGAAGTGGGCGACTACATAATATGTATCGTGGACATGGACGTCAAAAGGTGCTGTTCCCATCGTCACACCGCTTAGACCGCCCATCACAAACATCATCAATAAGCCGATCGCAAATAGCATGGCGCTGGTAAAACGGATTTTACCGCCCCAGAGAGTAGCAACCCAACCGAAAATCTTCACACCTGTGGGAACCGCAACAATCAGGGTAGATATAGTGAAGAACATCCGCATCCACCCGGGTGTTCCACTGGTAAACATATGATGCACCCAGACGAACAAACCCACAACACAAATCGCCAAACTAGAATAAGCGATCGCTTTATATCCAAATATCGGTTTGCGCGCATGGACAGGAATCACTTCGGACATAATACCGAAAATGGGCAGGATCATTAAATAAACTGCCGGGTGAGAATAGAACCAGAACAGGTGTTGATAAATAACAACGTTACCGCCTGCATCTGGTTTAAAAAACGAAGTCCCAAAGTTGAGATCAAACAACAGTAAAACCAACCCTGCTGCTAACACTGGTGTAGATAATAGTGCTAAAACAGAAGTTGCCAAAATAGCCCAGCAAAACAGGGGAACCTGATCCCACTTCATGCTGGGAACCTTCATAAATAGGATGGTGACGACAAAGTTTAGCGAACCCAAAATTGAGGAAGTTCCCACCAAGACAATGGCAAGTATCCACAGTGATTGGGCAATTGGTGCAGTTACCAAACTTAATGGTGGGTAAGCCGTCCAACCAGATTGGGAACCACCAAAGAAGAAACTAGCTAAAATCAGCAAACCTGCGGGTGGGTTCAACCAAAAAGCGATCGCATTCAGTTTTGGGAAAGCCATATCCCTAGCACCCACCATCAGCGGTACTAGGAAGTTGCCAAATCCTCCAATCGCACTCGGAACAATCCACAAAAAAATCATGATCGTTCCGTGATTGGTCATGAAAGCGTTATACAAATTTGGGTCAAGTAAATCTGCATCCGGTGTCGCCAACTCAGCACGCATGGCTACAGCCATCAGTCCACCGATGAGATAAAACAAAAACGCCGTCACCAGGTATTGGATACCGATCACCTTGTGGTCAACATTAAACGTGAAATAGTCATACCATTTCCACGCTTCGGGGTGATGATGAGTACTGCTAGCAACCACAATCGTGGCTTCCTTTCCAGGTGGCTGATTCCGTGGTATTTCGAGAGTCATGTTTTTCTTTCTTTGTTGTTTGTTGTGTGTTGTTTGTTGTTTGTTGGTTTTTCCAATCAACACCAACTACCAACCAACAACTATTGACCATTGACTGGGAAAGAGATTAAATACTATTTCCCGATCCCCATCTTCTGTACATAAGGGGCGAGAAACTCTGATACAGATAATTCGGCGGGATTAACTGCCACAGCTTGTTGTAGTTCTTGCTGCTGTTGGGCAATCCGGTTTTCTGTCAACCAGCTTTCGTATTCTTCGGGAGTATGAACTACTACCTGTGACCTCATGGAACCGTGATAACCACCACACAGTTCTGTACAAACTACAGGGTAAGTGCCAACTTTAGTAGCGACAAACCTGAGTTTGGTAGGAATACCAGGAATTGCATCTTGTTTGAGGCGGAATTGCGGCACCCAAAACGAGTGGATTACATCTGTAGAAGCAAGGTTGAGTTGTACATCAGCACCCACAGGTACGTGTAATTCACCAGCAGTAACACCACTGTTAGGATAGTTGAAAATCCAAGCAAACTGCATCCCCGTCACATCAACAACTAAGTCTGCTGTTTTGCCTTGTTCCTTAGCACCCGCACCAATACCAATATTGGGGTCATTTGCTGGTGTTATCCCAGAAGCATCGCTCAGAGTAGCAGCAATTGCACTTCCCGGCATCTGGTGGGTAACATGAACTGGAGTGTGGCTGTGACCACCCGATTCTAACCCTCCCATTCTGCTATAAACATCCACACTGTAAATCCCCAAACCCAGAACAATTATGGTTGGGATTGCCGTCCAAAATACTTCTAACGGTAAATTGCCCTCAATAGGCGACCCATCTGTTTCATCACCTTTACGGCGACGAAACATCACCAAAAAAATCAAAATTGTTCCTTCTACCACCACAAACAAAGCAGTGGCAATTGTCACCATCACATTGAAAAAACTATCTACCAAAGGCGCTTGTTCTGATGCCTGCATTGGCAGTAGACTATGGTGTTGACCAACCCAAAGGCTGAAGAGTGTGATTAATACCCCAGCAACTAAGGTTAACAGTGAAACAGGAATTTGTTGCATACATGCCTGCTCAGAATAACGTCGTTCCAGGTGTAACCATCGCTAAGTTGTAGGTGAAAAACCAAAAGTTCAAACTAAAAAGAAATAGTTCTTACACCATGAAGTGAAGTGAACCCGTTTGTGTACTAAGAGACTTCTCGATAATTTTCAGCCTCTCTATTACTTATACGGTTTGTGTTTTGTCTTTTTACTTTTGATTTTCACTTTATTTAAAATGGGTTTGACATATGTATCTTACCCTTTAAACCCAAGTTAAGTTACTTTTTAATTGTCGATGTTTTAACTATAAAATCGGCGAGACTTAAACTTGTTTTAATTTGTTTTTGTTGCCAGATTATTTTATTTTAATAACCAACTACAAGTAGTTAATTATTAACATTTTATATTTATAAATTTGTTTGTCATGAACTATATTTAGATTCTCTCTAAATAAATATAGAGAATTCCCCTCTACTCGCGCAAATCATAGAAATACTCTGCGTCTCTTTGCGTTTAACCTCACTAAACTTTTACACAAAGCCATACTTAGTTATTCAATTCAACATGAGTATAGCAGTTTTTTGGACAAATTCTAGAACAAGCACCACAGCCAATACAATTTTCTGGATGAGCAACAGTCATCACTTTCTTTTCAATTTCATCATCATCTTCATCATCTACAAATTCACCCTCTTCATTCATTGCTCGTAACAACAGCACATCATGTCCGCAAATTTTAAAACATCTGCCACAGCCAATGCATTTATGTTCATCTATTGATTGGGCAAATTTGGGTGTCCAAGTTTTACCGCCAAATGTCAATCCTGTGAGTACTGCCATGAACTTACCTGCTGGAATTTATCTACAACTTGATTGGTGCTTTAACGCTCATACTAACATAACTGTAATTATCTTTTTTTAATGTTCAAATCTAACGATTTACATAGTTAAAATTCCATAACTTTCCGATAAAAACCTTGCTTTTAATATTATTCAATATAAATGCAATTATTTACTAATAATGTTTACTGGTTATTTCTATGCCAGTAATTAAATCATGACTGATGATAATGAGATTTAAAAACATCATGAAGTTTATTGTAAAGATGATATTTATTTGCAGTAATACCAATTCAAAAAATGTTTAAGGACAGATAATCCCACCCGCCTAACAGCAGCCTCCCCGATTTTGCTTAGGATTGGTGATGGGTCTAATACTATTACGTGTTGCATTCTTTTTCCAAATTGGTATAACAAATCATCAAAGTATTAGGAGATACAGAAGTATAACCACAATATTGTCCTATTGTTCACTGATTCACCTTGAATAAAAGCAATAAAAATGTAAAATTATTAACAAAATAATAATTTTTGTGAAATATTAATATTATTAATAATTCAATTATCACAGATGAGCGAAATATTAAAACACCTATCTTCTTGTCAAATCAAAAAACTACATATCCATGCTATCTCCTAGAAAGAGATGCTATACAAACAACTGTACAGGATCTATCAGGTTGTGATTTTTACTCAAACAACAAACAAATTTCAACAAGAGGTTTCTCTTAATCAAGAAGATATGTGGAAATTACTGAAAATCCACAAGTTAACAAAATTTATCTTTCGCTCATGATGAACAAACCTACAACAATATCTGTGAAATGTATAGATAATTAAGAATTTAATCAGGCTCGGCTAGGTTATGAGCATAGAATAACTTCCAATAGGATGGAAAGTCCGAATATGGATGTGGGTGGGTTACAACGGCAATAAAAATCTATGTTTTGTTTTGCCGTAATTGATGTGGTTGTGAGTGGTGAGAATAGGGGACACATCCAGGAGAAATCCGAGCCAGACATCTCAACGAGTACATTGGCAATAGCCTTATGCCTTACACAATACCTAATAATAGTTGCGTTGGATGTGACAACTGCCGTCCTCAATGTCCTACAGGTGCTATCAAACTGGAAAACGATAAATACTGGATTGATCCGTGCCTTTGTAACAACTGTGAGGGTTACTATCCCGAACCACAATGTGTGATCGCTTGCCCAACAAATTCTCCCATACCTTGGCACGCTAAAAGAGGGAGATGCAAAGTTGACTTGCGAGAAGTGACTAGTCCAGATTTATTTTCCAATGGCAAGAGTAACCCCTTTGCTTCAGCAATTGTCATTTGGGAAGCTTGCAATTTGCTCTCCCAACGTGCATCATTACCTTGGGAAACAGATGAGCAAGGAAACTTGTGCTATCGTCGTCAAGTCAATCAAGGCAAAGGAGCGATCGCATTTCATCTGACAACATCACCTCAGAGTAGTGAACCTGTCACCCAACTAGCAGCAGTAGAGACACTAGATATCAGGGCTGCTTGTCTACATCTAGTTTTTGCAGCATATGCAACAACCCTAGATCAGCCTTGGGAGCAAGAATTTACAGTCGATGAACGACAGCTTGAGAAATACCTGGGCTTAGAAAAGCGCAAGGACTTAAGCAAAAACGTCAAGTTGACTTTGATAAACAACTTAGTCCAGCAAGCTTGCTCACTCGTCGTTTCCATTGACTGGCCACAACAAGGTATGCTTAAAGGCTTCTCCATCAAAGGAAGCCGTTTGTGGGAATTAGTCCAAGTTCAACGTCACTTTCAAGAAGATAATCTCGGATGTAAATATCTTGTCGGCTTAACCTTCAAAATTCGAGCTGGAGTTTGGGCGCAGTATTTCCTCAACAAACAAGCGTGTAAGGAACGCACAGCATTTTATCAATACGGTAGCCTGCCAAAATCCTTATTAACTACAGTTATGAGCATTTGGCAGCAACACGAAGGTGCAGCAAGATTAATGCTGTGGTTACTATTTAAAACCAAAATGGGGGCTTCCCAACGCATAACTGTTCCAACCTTAATGCGCGTTGCTTACGGCGAAGAGAAAATAGCCCAGGCGTGCAGACAAAGAGAAGAACGCAAACGCCTGCTGCGGACTTTTGAACATGATTTAGAAGTCCTCAATCACCACGGGATGAAATCAGTCTTTGATCCAGTCACCTACCCGCCAACCATCCAACCGTTGTGGGCGAGAATAGTGGACATTCCCGAAGATCCAGACGAAGCCTTAGAATTTTGGATTAACGACGGTAGCGGTACATCACGTCTGACAGACGTCAGTCCCCGTGGCAAATGGAACCTCTTAATGAATGCCCGAATTTTGTCCTTCAGCCTACCACCAGACTGGGAAAAGCAAACAGCCGACTTGGAAAAAAAGCAGCGAACCACAAAAAACAAAAGAAAAACCAAAACCACTGGTGACTTACTAGGCGAACAAATTTTACGGGCGCGCAAAAACCTCAACCTCTCGCAAAGAGAATTAGCCAAACTCGCAGGTAAAAGTCAAAGCTGGATTCGCGACATCGAAAAAGGCCGTCTCAAAGTAAAACTAGAAGACCAAGTAGTTTTACGTAAAGTCTTGGGTCTTAACACAGCCTAATTTTCTTAAAAAATAACTAGCAACTAAAACTCAGTTGCTTTTCTCCAGGGTCATTACCGTAACTGTTTACTTAATTGATATTAAGATAGAAAAGTAATATCTAGTTTAAGTGATTATCTTTTGCAGTATTCTTCACTAGTGAAATGTTGATTTTTAATTTACCTTCAAAAGTGTTTCAATATTAAGGATTAATATATTAATTACCTAAGTGGCTCACTCTATTTAAATTCCAGAAGCAAAACCGGGTGGTCGTAAGCGTGAAGTCGATATGTGGCAAGTCCTAAACGCGATTTTCTACATTTTGGTAACTTTGCCGCTACGGAAGCGATCTGCCCATTCTTGAGGTACTTTAGGAATGCTACCATCATCCACAGCATCCCATTCTCTGATTTGATTAGCCCAGTAGCGATCGCTTGCTTGTTTTGAAGAGATTTTTCCCTTCCGGACTTGACAAGATAAACGCTTGGCTTTAGCTTGAGAAGTTTGCGAATTAATTATTAACATTGCTACAAGGGCAAGTAGAGTTTCCATTAGCATTTTGACTCTCCAGTAAGACTAAGAGTAAATAATTGATATTTCATTGTTAATTACTTTGGAAATTTTTATTTATGGTTTTACAGAAGATAATTAATCTTCTCTTGATTTAGATATTAGAAAGATAATCGGATATTATTTTTTGAATAAAACTAGCCGATATATTTAAGGCGGAGAGAGAAGTTATGCAACTCATCTATTATTCATGATCTGCTTGGCGATCGCATTTACTTTAAATTTAAAAACAGATACACATCTGAATAACGTCTCAAACTCCTATTCAACTAAATATGTAAATAGCTTCTGACTCTCGTTGAGTGGTTAAGTAAAATTAACTATTACTTTCGTCTTATGTAAGGATAAATCGAAAACTTAGATGTCAAATCAAAAGCTTGTTAGTAGCTGGTGGTTAGTGGTTAGTGGTGAGTCAGCACACTATCTATTGATGTTGTTCGGGGATGGAATCTTCGTCGCCCTTACGACAGTGTTCCCATGAAAAATTTTTCATAGGTTCCTGAATTCCCAGGTTCCGTGACATGGAACCTGGAGACTTTCCGCGATAATTGTTAAAATTCAAGAGTAACCAAAAATCTATGAGCAATAAACTATATTTTTTTTGATGATTTATTGTTCATAAGTTATACCAAGTTCACATGATTACTTATAATTTCCGTTTAACCTCACCCCATCTTCGACACCCTCTTTGCGGGTTCAAAGAGAGACTAGGGGTGATATTTTTTGTTATCAGTGTTTAACTGAATTCGAGATTACAAGTTGCCCAATGTCTCTACAGAGTCTCTTTATAATTCATAGTTGATAATTCAATGCCAACTGCCAAAAAAGTTTTTCGGGTTGATGAATTGAATGTGCAAATTTATAGGGGTGAAACTGAATTAGCCCAGAATGTAGCAGAAATTGCACAGAATTATTTACGGGATGTTTTACAACAAAATGGTAAGGCTTTTGTATTGCTAGCTACAGGTAATTCTCAGATTAAATTTCTCAATGCATTAATAGCATTAGATGGCATTGATTGGCAGCGTGTTACTTGTTTTCATTTGGATGAATATTTAGGAATTTCTGCTGCTCATGCTGCTAGTTTTCGGCGCTACTTGCGGGAACGTTTCCACAATCGAGTCAATCTGAAAGAATTTCACTACATCGAGGGTGACACTTTAGAACCTATACTAGAATGCGATCGCTACAGCAAATTATTACAAGCACAACCAATTGATTTATGTTGCTTGGGTGTGGGAGAAAATGGACACATAGCTTTTAACGATCCATCTGTGGCTAATTTCCAAGACCGTTACAGCGTAAAACTAGTCAAATTAGATCAACTTAATCAACAGCAACAAGTAAAGCAAGGTCATTTTCCTAGTCTAGAAGCTGTGCCAAAATATGCTTTTACTGTTACTATTCCCACAATTTGTTCTGTTAAAAAAATTCTTTGTCTTGCGCCGGGATCACATAAAGCTAAAATAGTTCAAAAGATGTTACAAGGAGATATCAGTACAGATTGTCCTGTTTCTGTGCTGCGTCAATATTCTCAGACAACACTGTTTTTGGATGAAGACTCTGCTTCATTGCTTAGTCAAAGTACGTCTAGTCACACCCGTAAATCGTAAATTCATATCTTGATTCAGCAACGCCAATAATTCTAATTAATCCCCTCCCCGATTTCAAGGAAAAGAAATTCAAGCGGAGTGCAATAATTGGGGCGGGGTTATTTCTCTGTAACTTCATATTAAACTGGTATTAACTGATAAACTTATGTTGGAAAACGATTATAAATACATGAAATTCTACTTTGTGTATTTGTTTCTTCTGGAATTGGACGGTATTGCAACCAGGCAAATAAAGCGGCAGTACCCAGAAAAATTAAAGTGATGGCTGCCACCAGTTGAAGCATGATACTGTAACGCATAAAAAATTTTTAGATTTGAGATTTTTTTAATTATTGTAAAGAGTCAAATACTATACTTTTTCTGTAGATTCTGATTGTTCAGATCGCATTTTCAAAGCACGGTTCATTTCTGCAAAACCTTGGCATGTATTGGTTTCTAGTTGACGTGTAAAAAACGGAACAAGTATTCCTCGAAAAATTTCCCTTTGAATGAAGTGAGTGCGATTTATTGTCAGAGATTGTATCAAGAAAATGTGTTCACCATCAAACAGCCCTGGTATGATAAAATGCCCTAACCAGCGTAATTCTCGATTTGGCATAACTCTAAGGACTTTTGGTTTAAAAGTTATTTCATTTTTTCCTGGTGGCTGAATTTGTACTTCTAGATGAGAACCTTCCCGAACCTCTCCACTAACTCGACGGATAAAGGGATTCCATGTTGGAAAATTGTCAAAATCAGTGAGTATTTTCCAAACCTGGTCATCTGGTGCTTGAATCTCAATTTCTGTGTATATTTCCTTCATAGTTAATTTTTAAATGTACACTTTGTGTTCATTAATTATGGGTGTTTTACTCGAAAATTTGCCCACATGATAAAGCCATGTATTTGGCAGTCCAAATCTTGTAGCCACTCAACTAATTCATGATTGCTATTGTGTAACAAAGTATAGTCTTGGTCATCTTGGACTAAGGTTAAACCTGTTTGCGAATTCTCAATACTCGTTTCAATATTGCAGCTAAAACGTTCATCTAATAATTTCAGCAGCTGTGTTACTTTGGCTTGCGCTACTTCTAAACTTAATAGGGTGTAATCTTGCTGTTGAATGATTTGTTGAAGTTCGACGATATTGCTAAATTTTCGCCGACCAAGGGTGCCTTGAGTTGGTACTAAAAGTGCCGCCGCCCCATTTTTCAAGTCTTGCTGGTTTAACGCAAAATAATTCCAATCACCGTAAGCATACTGAATTAATTCGCCGTTGCCAGTGGGTAACACCAATCTGGAATGCCAGCCGTGGTCTATTACATGGATTGTAACTGGTTCGGCAGGGTCAGCAGGGGATACGATGGTTGCGGGAGACAACATCCAGACCAATAAAATAGAAGCAATTACTAGTAAAGCAAATTTGGCAATGCGGCATAAACGCATAGCTAACGCATGATGTTGTTAAACAAGGTTGTAATGTTCCATGTGAATGTTGGTGACAGGTACTTCCAACTCGTGCAAGGCTTTCTCTACCTGATCCATCATTTTTGGTACGGCACAGATAAAGTAATTTCGAGTGGCAGGACGCTTAGGAATATAGCGTTTTAGCAGTCCCTGATCAACATATCCACTTTCTCCTGACCAATCCTCCGGCGGTTCTCTCAGAACGTGGATCACTGTCAGGTCTAATTTGTCTTTTAAGGCTTCAATTTCTTCTCGGTAAGTAATGTCTTCCCAAGTCTTATTCGCATAAATTAACAGTAGGGGGCGCTCATCTTGACGTTCTGCTAAGGTAAGAAGCATACTCATAATTGGTGTGATGCCGATACCTCCAGCAATAAAGACAAATCCAGCAGTATTCTCATAGCGGTCTGTGGTGAAAACTCCATAGGGACCATCTAGGAAAGCTTTAGTACCTGGTTTGACATCTTTGATTGTTTTGGTGAAGTCTCCTAAAGCCTTAATGCCAAATTCAATGCGATCGCAATGTTCTGCACTGGAAGCAAAAGAAAATGGATGTTCTCGCATTCTAAAGGGCGAAATTTCTAGAGTCAGCCAAGCAAATTGACCTGGTTGGAAGCGAATTCCTTCGTGTCCTCTGGGACGCAAAACTAGATTCCAGACATTGCCCCTTTGGGGGATGGCTGCTTCTACCAAGTAAGGTTTTTTCTGCATAAAGTAGGGCTTGACCAAGCGGACGTAAATTAATAACCACAACGCAGCTACTGCAATACCAGTCCAGATCACTGCTTTCCAAAACAGTCCCAAGTAATTGCCCACACCCAAGGCATGTCCTAAACCAAATCCAACAATAATAACTGCTAAGATACCATGAGCAATACGCCAAGGTTCGTAGGGAATATTAAGCTGTTTGCGCCAAATAGAAGTGACAATAATCACAATTAGCGCCAGAGTAGCGATAACTGCTGCCCTCGCACGCCACGGGGCTTGGATAAAATTCAATAGTTGGAGTGTCTCTGGGTTATCAATAAACACAATTATCGGGTGAGTCAGGATGAAGAAAAACGCAACTATCGAGGTGTAGCGGTGAAACTGAAGAATTAGGTCAACACCATAGGAGGCTTCGATACGGTTGATTCGGGCAGTTAGGGCAAACTGCATTGCCATCATTGCTAAACCAATAAAACCCAAAGCAGCAGAAAACTCTAGCCAAAAACTACGTATATCACTTGGTGTAGGTGGGTATAAAAGCAGTATCAATAAGGGTAGTAGGATAATTACAAGATATGCACCTATCCAAGATGCCCCTATTACTACAGGATTTTTCATTAACAAACTTCTCATAGACGCATACCTCCTAACCTTGTTGTTGTCGCAAAAATTTTATAATCATAGGTTTTTGCTCCAAAATCAAAAGCTTATGCTTCTTTTTTATTCAATGATTCCAAATGGAATACTCGCTTTTTTGATCAGGTAAGTGGTGCTATCAGCCTCAGGAGAATAGAGTTAATAATTGCCAATGCGATTGAACCCAGCAAAGCACTCCAAAAACCGTATCTTAAGCGAAAACCAGGCACTATAGCAGCTGACAATCCAAAGATAATTGAATTGAGAACAAAGAAGAATAAGCCTATGGTAATGATAATGAATGGCAAGGTAAACAAGGTTAAAATGGGAAGTAAAAGCGCATTCAAAATTCCAAAAACTGCGGCGGTAATTAACGCTTTTCCAAAGCCGTCTATTTCTACTCCTATTGGTAGTCGAGAAATAATCAAAAAGCTGACAGCGGTGACTAACCAAGTAATTATCAACCCAACCATAAGAAAGACTCCTTATCAGTAACATGTCGATTTCGGTCGAGCAGGTCGATATTTTTAGTATTCACGATAAATGTGAATAGAAAGTGACTGCACTATCACACTTTTACCAAGTTCATACAAATTAATAGAGTTTATGTTTGCGGTACTCGCGCTTGATTGCAAACTAACTATATCGATTACATTGAAAATTGGACACATCGGTGTATTGCCGACATCAGCAGCTAGTAGTAGACTGACCAGACTAAAATAGTGCATAAATAAACCGCACCAGGTCAAGAGGACACAGAGATCGAAAAAGAGATTTATTGCAACATTTTAGCTGTGCCACAGTACTACTACTGACTTTAGCGAAGAAGTGCAAATTCTAATTCAGTGTTTAAAAAGCGTGTCAATTACTTTTCAGCTAAAAAAAAAGACAATTTGAGTTGGGAATAGATATATCAAAATATAGAACAAAATTACGTCAAAAGCAATGAATTAAATTTGAATTAGATAACAAAAAATATTAGTTTATTTTTGCTATTACTGTTTTTAAAACTTTAAATTCTCTGGGCTATCTCCCCGAACTTCCTCTATTTGACCAACTTCAAAAATTAGGCTGAAAGGTTGACCCATTTCTTTTTCTAAAAATTTTTCTAATAAAGTAACTTGTGTTGGTGTTACAGGTTCCTTGGTCCTAACATTCAAACGAACTTGTGGGGGATTAGTTAACCAATTCACACTAATATTTAGCAGTACCACCCGTTGAAAGGTAATAGTTCGATTCAGCAATGCTTGCCTAATACTAGTTTCAAGTCTAGCTTGTCTAATTAATTGATAAAAGCTTATGCTTAAGGGAATAAAAAGTATTGCTGTAAAAGCTAGTGTCCAGCCAAGGGCTTTTCTCGCACGTTTGAAGGAGGTGCAACCCGTTAGCAAAAACGTCACCATACAGGAAAGAGTGATTCCCAACAAATTAGTTAGATAAAGTATTGTTGCACCGGTACTAAGTTGCAAATTTAATTGTGATAAACCCAAGCCAATTACACAAATTGGTGGCATAAGTGCGACTGCGATCGCGGTTCCGGCTAAACTTTCAGAAATTTTTGGTTCCACTTTTGCATAAGCACTAATTCCCCCAGCCGCTGCGGCAATTCCTAAATCTAGTAAAGTGGGTCGAGAACGGGCGATAATTTCACTACCAAATTCTGGAAGCCCCACGAAGTAACCGATAAACCAAGCTAAAGCCGCTGCAAGAATAGTTCCGGAGATAATTGCTGTTAAACCTTTACGAAATAAAATTACATTGCCTTCTAAAGCTCCAAATGCTACTCCCCGGATTGGCAACATTAAAGGTGCAATAATCATTGCACCAATAATCACAGCAGCACTATTAGAAAGCAGTCCTAAGGTAGCGATGATACAAGAACCAAAAATTAGCACTATATAATTAATACTTATTGTTGATTCTTCTAATAGACTATTGCGTATAGTCTCTAATTGCGGTGGTGGAATTTGTTTGTTTTTGAAATTATTAAAACGATTGCGAATACCATTTATATTTCGCACAATGCTATCCCTCGCACGCCAATAATTTTTGAGAAAGTAAAGGGTGAACAGTATCTACGCTACCAAATTTATCTATTCAGAATCAATAAATTATTGGAGTTCATCATCTATCACAACGAGTGATCGCATAGTTTTAATTGTCATATTATACCAATTTAATGTGAAGCCGTACTAAATGAGTAACCCTCCACTCTTGGCGTTCTACCCTTCCGGAAGCGGTTTGCGCGTTTATGCCGTCTTAGCGGTTAGTTTTTTAAAATAATGTGTATCTTCATAAATAATTGGTATTAGTGTCAATCTGCTTTCAACTCATCCATTTCAAATAAACTAATAATTACTCCAGCAATGGGGACAGCCAGAAAAACTCCTAGTAGTCCTGCGACTCTTGCACCTATTAATAGTGCAAAAAACATCACAACTGGATTAATATTCAACGAACCTTGCATAATGCGAGGCATAAGTAAATTCTCTTCTATTTGTTGAAGTAAAATACAACCTACTAATACTTTGAGACTGAGCCAAATTCCTTGAGGTAAAACAATTAAAGACACAAGGCTAATTCCTAGTGTGGCTCCAATACCTGGAATCAAGTCAAAAACTCCAGCAATGGTAGCTAAAATTAATGCATAAGGCACTTGCAAAATCAAAAATACAATAAAAGCAGAGATCCCAAAGAATACAGATAAAATTAGCCTTCCCCAGAAAAAGCCTAAAAAGTTTCGCTGAATTGCAACCGTCAATTCGTGACGTAGACCTTCGGGAAAAAATTTCAGAATGAAATACCAGAGACGTTTGCCGTCTAGTAACATGAAAAAAGCAACAACGGCAATCAAAATTACATCTACTAAGCTGGCAAGTAACCTTTGAACAGTGGCGAAACCCACACCAATTCCAGCTAAAGC
>Ga0073934_10003982_pt1 | contig 25572 bp, 21 predicted proteins | sample LarsenN4metaG_FD_76834 | JGI IMG/M metagenome (GOLD analysis project Ga0073934, IMG submission 76834) | Hot spring sediment bacterial and archeal communities from British Columbia, Canada, to study Microbial Dark Matter (Phase II) - Larsen... ... | reverse complement strand
GCAGTTCGATGAGCCCCCAGACAAGGAAAGCGTAATCTTCGAGAAAGGCGGGTATGGCGGCTGTTCCCTGGTGGCAGCTGCGCAGCAGCCTGCCGTCGGGGGTGGTCAGCGTCGTGGCGATGAAAGCCGCGGCCCGCTGCGCCGCCGCCAGGTAGCTCTTTTCACCGGTCATGGCGTATCCCCGTGCCAGGGCGACGATCATGAGGCCGTTCCAGGCGGTGAGCACTTTTTCGTCCCGGAATGGTCGGACCCGCCTTTGCCTTATGCCGAGAAGCTTCTGCCGCCAGCGCTCCAGGTCGGCCAGGAGCAGTGCCGGGATGATCCCCTCCCGTGTAGCAAAGGTTTCCAGCGACAGGGGGAGATGGAGGATGTTCTTCTTCTCGAAATTCCCCTCTGCGGTGACGCCGAAGAGCCGGCAGAACAGCTCTGCTTCCTCATGGCCGATGGCAGCGGTGATCTCGGACGAAGTCCAGAGGTAACAGGTCCCCTCCTCCCCCTCGGTGTCGGCATCCTGCCCGGAAAAGAAGCCACCATCCGGGGCGGTCATCTCCCCGAGCACATAGGCGAAGATCTCCTGCGCCACCTGCCGGTAGCCGGCGGTGCCGGTCGCCTGGAACGCCTCCAGGTAGGCGATGGCGATGAGGGCCTGATCGTAGAGCATTTTTTCGAAGTGGGGGACGAGCCACTGCCGGTCGACGGAATAGCGGTGGAAACCGAAACCGAGCTGATCGTAGACCCCCCCCTGGCGCATCATCCGCAGGGAGTGCTCGGTCATGGCGAGTGCCGTCGCGTCGCCGGTCCGCTGCCAGAAGCGGAGGAGAAAGGAGAGATAGAGCGGCATGGGAAACTTGGGGGCGTTGCCGAACCCTCCCCACTGGCTGTCGTACATCTCCGCCAGCTGCCGGCAGGCGTCCTGCACCAGCTCTTCGTCCGGGAGCCGTCCGGGGCGCGGCTGGAGCTGGCGGGACAGCGACTCGATGACGGTGCTGGAGTTTTCCTCCAGCTGCTGCCTTTGCGTGCTCCAGAGTTCGGCCACCCTCTCCAGCAGCTGGATGATCCCCGGCATCCCCATGCGCGCTGTGCGCGGCATATAGGTGGCGGCAAAGAACGGCTTCTTCTCCGGAGTCATGAAGATGTTGAGGGGCCAGCCGCCACTGCCGGTTATGATCTGCGCCACGGCCATGTAGTGCTCGTCGATGTCCGGCCGCTCCTCACGATCCACCTTGATGCAGACAAAGGAGCGGTTGAAGGCAGCGGCGACCTCCGGATCTTCGAACGCCTCGTGCTCCATGACATGGCACCAGTGGCAGGTGGCGTAGCCGATGGAAAGGAAGACCGGCTTCTCCTCGGCTGCTGCCCTGGCAAAGGCTTCCTCCCCCCAGGGGTACCAGTCGACCGGATTGGCGGCATGCTGGAGGAGGTAGGGGCTCGTGGCGAAGATCAGCCGGTTGAACTCCGGACCGCCGTCGGGGGGCAGGCTGCTCTTGTCGAGCTCGATCAGGCGCCTTATGCGGGCATTTTCGTCCTGCGGATTATGGCCACTCATGGCTCAGTTTCGATCTGCGTCATGATATCCCCCGCGAGAGCGTTGCTGGAACAAAAAGTTTAGCGAATCATGGGATGCTGTCAACATTCCCCGGAAAGCAGGTTATCTGACGGAAGGAGCTCGTCATGACCCGGAAGAGTGGCGCGAAGCCGAATTTGTGGCATGCTATACAGTAAACGCCTTAAGGAGGCATCCGTGACGAAAACGGTCAGCAACTTCATCGCCGGCAGCTGGAGCGACTCGTTGTCGGGGAGGCGCTTTGCCAGCCGCAATCCGGCTGACAACCGCCAGGTGGTCGCCGAGGCGCCGCTCTCGGAGCCGGCCGACGTGGATCGGGCCGTGGCGGCGGCCCGTGCCGCCCTGCCCGGCTGGCAAAAGTTGCCGGCGCCGCGCCGGGGCGAGATTCTCTACCGTGCGGGGGAACTGCTCATCAGGAACAAGCAGCGGCTCGGCGAGCTGGTCACCACGGAGATGGGGAAAGTGATCGCCGAGGGGCTCGGGGATGTGCAGGAGGCGATCGATATCGCCTTCTACATGGCCGGCGAAGGGCGCCGGCTCCAGGGGGAGACGGTGCCGTCGGAACTGCCGGACAAGGACTGCAAGAGCGTGCGTGAGCCGCTCGGGGTCGTCGCCCTGGTCACCCCGTGGAACTTTCCCGTCGCCATCCCTGCCTGGAAGCTGTTCGCGGCCCTCATCTGCGGCAATACCGTCGTCCTCAAGCCGTCGTCGGACACGCCGGCCTGCGCCGCTGCGCTGGTGGAGATCCTCGCCGAGGCGGGAATCCCGGGCGGCGTGGTCAACCTGGTCTGCGGCCCGGGCGAAGCGGTGGGAGAGTACCTGCTCACCCATCCCGGTGTGGACGCCGCCTCCTTCACCGGCTCCTGCGCCGCGGGCGAACGGCTGGAACGGCTCCTGGCACCGCTGCACCGCCCCCTCGCCCTGGAGATGGGGGGAAAGAACGCCATCATCGTCATGGCTGATGCCGACCTGGAACTGGCGCTGGAGGGGGCGCTCTGGGGCGGTTTCGGCACCAGCGGCCAGCGCTGCACCGCCGCCAGCCGGCTCATCGTTCAGGAAACGGTGCATGACCGGTTCGTCGCACTGCTCGCCGAGCGGGCCGGCCGTCTGAAACTCGGTAGCGGCCTGGAGCCCGCGACCCGGGTGGGGCCGCTGATGAACGCGTCCCAGGGGGAGAAGGTCCAGGACTACCTGCGCATCGGCACGGAGGAGGGAGCCAGGCTGCTGACCGGCGGCCAGCGGGTGACGACCGGCGGCCTGGCCAACGGCTTCTTCATCGCCCCCACGGTCTTTGTCGACGTGACGCCAGGGATGCGCATCGCCCGGGAGGAGATCTTCGGGCCGGTGGTGAGCGTCCTGCGCTGTACATCCCTGGACGAGGCCATTGCCATTGCCAACGGCGTCCCCTTCGGCCTCTCCACGGCAATCTACAGCCGGGACGTCAATACCACGGCCCGGGCAGAGCGGGAGCTTGCCAGCGGCATCGTCTACATCAACGCCTCCACCATCGGCGCCGAGGTGCAGCTCCCCTTCGGCGGCTGGCGCCACTCCGGCTCCGGCCACCCCGAGGCGGGCGGCCGGGGGGGAGCGATCGACTTCTTCAGCCGGGTGAAGGTTATCTACCGGGACTACAGCGGCAGACTGCAGCGAGCCCAGATCGACACGTAGCGGCTGCGCCAAAAGTCCATCTCCGTTGTTGCTCGGCCCCTTCGTCACTGCGGCGTAGCGCTGCTACGCCTCATTCCTCAGACACCTCGCGGGCCTAGGAGCTGGAGCTTTTTGCTGCGCCGTTTATTCTTCTCCCAGAGGAGTGCCGCATGTTCAAGGGGATCGATTACTACGACATCGAAGCGGAGCTGAGCCCGGAGGCCCGCCTGGTCCGCGACACGGCCCGCGCCTTCGTGGAGCGGGAGTTCCTCCCCTTCGTCCGCGACCACTACCGTGCCGGCACCTTTCCGCTCGACCTGGTGCCGCGCATGGGGGCGCTGGGGATGTTCGGCGCCAATCTCTCCGGCTACGGCCTCCCCGCCATTGACAACATCTCCTACGGACTCCTGATGCAGGAGCTGGAGCGGGGAGACTCGGGCCTGCGAAGCTTCGCCTCGGTCCAGGGGGCACTGGTCATGTACCCGATCCTCACCTTCGGCAGCGAGGCACAGAAGGAGCGCTGGCTGCCGCTACTGGCAAGCGGCCGGGCCATCGGCTGCTTCGGCCTGACCGAGCCGGACTTCGGCTCGGACCCTGCCGGGATGATCACCCGGGCGAAGAAGCGAGGGAACGGCTACCTCCTTTCCGGAGTCAAGATGTGGATCACCAACGGCGCCATCGCCGACCTGGCTCTGGTCTGGGCCAAGCTGGACGGGGAAATCCGCGGCTTCCTGGTGGAGCGTGGCACGCCCGGCTTCAGTGCCAACGAGATTGTCGGCAAGCTCTCGCTGCGCGCCTCGATCACCGCCGAACTGGTGCTGGACGAAGCGCTGGTTCCCGGGGAAAACCTGCTGCCAACGGCCGTCGGGCTGAAGAGCGTCCTGAAATGCCTCAACCAGGCCCGCTACGGCATCGTCTGGGGGGCGCTCGGCGCGGCCATGGCCTGCTTCGATGAGGTACGCACCTACGCCGCGGAGCGTCGGCTCTTCGGCCGGCCGCTCGCCTCCTTCCAGCTGACCCAGGCCAAGCTGGCCGACATGCTGACGGAAATCACCAAGGGGCAGCTCCTGGCGCTGCAACTGGGACGCCTCAAGGATGACGGCCGGATGCGCCCCGAACAGGTGAGCCTCGCCAAACGGAACAACGTCCGCATGGCTCTGGAAACGGCCCGGACCGCCCGCGGCATGCTCGGTGCCAACGGCATCAGCGACGAATACCAGAGCATGCGCCACATGTGCAACCTGGAGTCGGTGGATACCTACGAGGGTACCTACGAGATCCACACCCTGGCCCTGGGGAGGGATCTGACCGGCATCGACGCGATCTCCTGATGCAATTCCCCCCCTCCGCAAGGGGGGAGGGGATGTTTTAATACCGTTACTTGAGCGAAATAAAAACGGGCAAACGAATACGGGGAATTGAATAATGACCAGTGAAATCATCGATCGGAGCACCCGGGTCTTCACCCCTGCCCAGCATGTCTACCATCCGCTCGCCATTGCGAGTGTGGACGGCTGCCGGGTGGTCGACCGTGAGGGGAAGAGCTACCTGGACTGCACCTCCGGACTCGCGGTCCTCAATATCGGCCACAACCCGCCGCGGGTCATGGCCCGGGTTGCCGAGCAGTGCGCCCGCTTCGTCCACACCGGCGGGGTCTACTACAACGAGACCACCCTGGAGGCGGCGGAGCTGCTCACCACCATCACGCCGCCCGGGCTCGACATGCTTTTCTTCAGCAACTCCGGCGCGGAGGTGGTGGAGGGGGCGCTCAAACTGGCCCGCTATGTCACACGCCGCCAGGGGATCATCGCCTTCAGCGGCGGTTTTCACGGCCGGACCCTCGGGGCGGTGTCGGTGACCTCCAGCTCGGCCCGCTACCGGGAACGCTACCACCCCCTGCTGCCATCGGTCTACCATGCTCCGTATCCGTACTGCTCCGGCTGCCCGTTCGGCTGCACCGCGGCTACCTGCACCGGCTCCTGTCTCAACTACCTGGAAGTCATGCTGCGACACTCCATCACCCCGAAAGAGGTGGCGGCGGTCATCATCGAACCGGTCCTCGGCGAAGGGGGCTATGCACCGGCCCCGCGCTTCTTCCTGGAGGGGCTGCGCCGGCTCTGCGACGAACACGGTATTCTGCTCATCTTCGACGAGGTGCAGTCGGGCATGGGACGGACCGGCGACTGGTTCGCCGCCCAGGGATACAACGTTACCCCGGACATACTCACCGTTGCCAAGGGGATCGCCTCCGGCTTCCCCCTCTCGGCGCTGGTCTCCCGCCGCGACCTCATGAGCCAGTGGCCGGTCGGCGCCCACGGCACCACCTTCGGCGGCAACCCGGTCTCCTGCGCCGCCGCCATCGGCACGATCGAAACCATCCGCGACGACGGGCTGCTGCCGCGTTGCCGGGAGCTGGGGGAGGCGGCACTGACACGCTTTCGCGCCCTGCAGGAGCAGCACCCGGTCATCAGCGATGTGCGCGGCATGGGGCTGATGATCGGCGTGGAACTGGTGCAGAGCGACGGCACCCCGGCGAAACGAATCTGCGAGCGGCTCCTGGACGAGTGCCGGGAGCGTGGCATGATCGTCATCAACTGCGGCCGGGAGCGGAACATCGTCCGCTTCATCCCGCCGCTGACCATGAGCGATGCGGAAATGGACGAGGCGCTGGCCATCTTCGCGGCGGCACTGGAGGCAGTAGCGTGACCATCGGAGAAACGCCGACGACACCAGGCAACGGCACTGCCACGGTCCGGTCGCTCATGCTGGATTTCGTGTCCCTCACCGGGCTTCAACCTCCAGAGATACCCCCGCGGCGCTATCTCTGGACCGATGCCTTTGCAGTCTGCAATCTGCTCGAGCTGTTCCGCCGGACCGGTGAGAGGGAGTGGCTGGATCTCGCCTGCCGCCTCGTCGACAGGGTCCATCACACACTCGGCCGCCACCGCAGCGACGATCCCCGCAGCGGCTGGATCAGCGGGCTCGGTGATGCCGAGGGGGAGGAACACCCGACCCTTGGTGGCCTGCGGATCGGCAAGAAGCTGAAAGAGCGAGCGCCGGGGGAGAGGCCCGACGAGCTCCTGGAATGGGAGCAGGACGGCCAGTACTTTCACTACCTGACCAAGTGGATGCATGCCCTTGGCCGCCTGAGCCGGGTCAGTGGCAACAGGGCCTATGCCGCCTGGGCCGTGGAGCTGGCGCAGACTGCGCACGCCGCCTTCACAACCGAGGGGGGCAGGCGGCTGTACTGGAAAATGAGCATCGACCTCACCCGGCCGCTCGTCCCGACCATGGGGCAGCACGACCCGCTCGACGGCCTGGTCACCTTCAGCGAGCTGCAGGCGCTGGCAGCAGGGTCCGGGCTGTCGCCCCGCTCGCTTGCGACCGAGATTGCCACCATGGCAGCCATCTGCGGACAGAGGGAGTGGACCACGGACGATCCGCTCGGTATCGGCGGCCTGCTGGGCGATGCCTGGCGGATTGCTCAGCTGACGGACTTGGGTCTCTTCACTGACACGCGCCTGCTTGAGTCGGTTGTCGACGGTGCGCTGGCAGGTCTTGCGGCCTTCACGAAAGGCAATTCACTGATAATCCCCGCAGCCTACCGTCTGGCCTTCCGCGAGCTCGGGCTAGCGATCGGACTGAAGGGGGTCATGCCGCTGCGGGACTGGGCGGATAAAAGCAGTGCGCACAGTCAAACTCCCCTGCAACGGAAGATCGCCGCGCTCATGGGGTACCTGCCGCTTGCGGCGGAGATCGAGGATTTCTGGCTGGAGGGGAGCAACAGGGAGGCCGGGACATGGCGCGAACACCGGGAGATCAACATGGTGATGCTTGCCACCAGTCTTGCACCGGATGGATTCTTGTCGATTTAGGCATGACTCGGGGCTTATGCCCGGCGGCCAACCGGTCCCGCTCCTGGCTGGACAATCGCTTACAATAACTCTCCCTGGAGTTCCCCTATTTTCTTTTCGAGTTCATCAAAAAACGGCACGAGACCTTCATGTACGCGTTTCTTTGCCTCGGCAATGTCAAACCATGCGCCTCGATCTATTTCGGGAAACTTCCGTACGCTACCAGTGCCGGGAGGCCACTCCAGCTCGAACAGGTTGCTCCTGATCTTGTTTTCATCAATATCCCCCTCCACAGCCCAGGCGTAAACCAGTTTGCCGCTCGGGATTCTGTGTGGAGTCAATGCGACAAAGTTTCCCTGAATGGATTGCCCCGTTTCTTCCCGGAACTCTCTCAAGGCCGCATCGAAGGGTTTTTCGTCGTCTTCAAACTCACCTTTTGGAAAAGACCACGCCCTGTAATCCTTCTTTTCCCAGTACGGGCCGCCGAGATGAGCGATAAATACTTCCAGCACACCCGTCCGGGTTCTGTAGACAATGATTCCCGCGCTTTTTTTAGCCATTATCACAACCATCTTTTGTTCAAAGCAACCCAGTCGTCGAAACACAGTGGCACATCTTCTCTTCTCTACCCTATGCTTCGTTTTTCGTTGCGTAGAAGGGATAGTCCGTATACCCAATCTCGTCAAAAGTATACCAGGTACTCATGTCTGTCGACGGATTCAGGGGCCAGCCGTGTGCAAACCGCTCCACCAGGTCGGGGTTGCTGATGAACGGCCGGCCAAAGGAGATCAGGTCGGCATGATGGTCATGGATGGCCGCTTCCGCGGTCTCCTTTGTGTAGCCGCAGTTGCCGATCAGCGGCCCCGAGAAAACGGTGCGGAATTCAGCCAGCGTCATCTGCGGTCCCAGTTTGTGAAAACCGAAGGCGAGTCCATCCACCACATGAAGGTAACCGAGTTCGTACCGGCTGAGCCGGATTGCCGCATAAAGAAAGGTTTCGCGGAAATCGGGCGAGCCCATGTCGTTGAAATTGCCATTCGGTGAAAGATGCACGCCGACCCGGCCGGCCGGCCATACAGTCAGAATCGCACGGACGATCTCATCCAGGAAGCGGAAGCAATTTTCCACACTTCCCCCATAGCGGTCGGTTCGCTGATTGGTCCGGGACTGGAGGAACTGATCGATGAGGTAGCCGTTGGCAGCGTGAATCTCCACCCCGTCGAACCCCGCTTTCAGGGCCCGTTCGGCGGCCCGGCGATAATCCTCCACAATGGCCGGTATCTCCCCGGTTTCCAGGGCGCGCGGCGTTTCGTGGTTCTGTTTGCCGATGGGGGTATGAATAGCATCCCCTTCAAGCCTTATGGCCGAAGGGGCGACCGGCAGCCCCTCGTTTTCATGAAAACTGCTGTGGGAAGCCCTGCCGCAGTGCCAAAGCTGGAGAAAGATCGGCGCCCCTTTGGCATGGACCGCCGCTACCACCTGCTTCCAGGCTTCGGCCTGCTCATCGGAATAAATCCCCGGACTGTTCAGCCAGCCGATCCCCTGTTTCGAAATCACCGTTGCCTCGGTGATGATCAGGCCGGCGGAGGCCCGCTGCGAGTAGTACTCTGCCATCAATGCATTTGCCAGGCGCTCCGCGCCGGCCCTTGAGCGTGTCAACGGGGACATGACAACCCTGTTTTTCAGCAACAGGTCATGCAGGGAAAAAGGACTTAACAGGCTGCTGTCCTCCGAGTGTCTGGTATCAGGCACGGTTATTACCTCCTTTTTTGCAGCGGATTTCCGGGAAGAGCGGAAGGAACGCGTTGACCTGCGGTCAGGCCGTCAGCTGGATAGTTGCAGGCACGCCATGAGGAAAAGGGTAGTAGAGAATGTCCAAATAGCAAGCCCCATAAGTTCCGAGATGGCTCACCCAGAGGTTTGCTGACCCCTTAGGTTCCCCCGTGCAATGCAAACTCCGGTGGCGGCTGGGGACGGTCTCTGTTATAGTCGGGAAAATTTACATCGGTCCCGGGAGGCTTCGATTTCCCAAACCCGACAGACTCCCGGACCGCGAAAGGGTACGACAATGGCACAGGCACAACAGGGTGATACGGTTCGCGTGCATTACACCGGGCGGCTAACCAGCGGCGAGGTGTTCGACTCCTCCGAATGCACGGACGACGGCTGCGGCTGCGGGGACGGCAGCCCGCTGGAGTTCACCATCGGCAGCCAGCAGGTGATCCCCGGCTTCGAGGCGGGGGTGGTGGGGCTTTCCCCCGGGGAGTCGAGGACGATCACTATCCCGGTGGAGCAGGCCTACGGCCCCCACAACCCGGATCTGGTAATGGAGGTGCCGAGGGACGATATCCCCGCCCACATCGACCTCACCCCGGGAAACCATCTGCAGATGACCCAGGAGAACGGCCAGACGTTCACCGTGCTCATCACCGACGTGAACGATACGGCGGTAACCCTCGACGCCAACCACGCCCTGGCCGGGCGGGAGCTGGTATTTGACCTGAAGCTGGTGGAGATCGTGTAGGGAGCTTTTTTGACATGCATTAAGCAGATAACCCCGGAGAGGAAGAGCTTTCCGGGGTTATCTGTTTAACGGGCTGAGGTGCGGCGCCGGCGTCAGCAGACCGCTGCCGCCGAGTTGCTGGAATCCTGGTTGAAAATCACATCTGTATCCTGTTCTTCCCCCCTGCTTCTACCTTTTCCCGGTTTTCCCTGACCCTGAACTTCACGATTTCGCTGATGGTTTAACTAGATCCGGCAGTTGAAAGCCACCTGCATTCGCGCTGACGCGCTATTTCTGCAATTCTAGGCTCATTTCGCTACAGCCGATGAACTCACCCTGCGGGTTCAGACAACATCGGCTGCTTACGCTTCAGTTCGCCAAGAATTACGACGAAATAGCCCTAATGCACTCATTTTCGGCAGCTTCCAACTGCGGTTTTTAGGTTTAACGCGATGCACGAGGCACCTCATAGCGGAGCTCCGCAAATGCCTCGCCATACGTCGTTGCTGATATCAGCCGCAGGGGGGGCGTCGTAATAACGCGCGGCAGCAACGGCGACCCGCTGCCCAGAGTTACCGACGTCACCTGGATAATCAACTCATCCAGCAACCCGTGATCATAAAACTGGCCGGCCAGTTCTCCGCCACCAACGATCCAGAGGTTTTTGTCTCCCGCTGCCTCAACCATCTCCCGGTGCACGGGACGAACATCTCCGCGAACAAACCGGATGTCGGCGCCGGGAACGATCGGAAGTGAGCGGGAGGTGAAGACCCAGGCCGGTTGCTCGTAGGGCCACGGGTTCGGCCTGGCCGGATCGACATGGACCTGGTGACGCAGGAGCCACTCGTAGGTGGTGGATCCCATCGTGATGGCACCAACCTCACGGATGAATGTCGGATAGCTCGTACCCGCGACATCGCCGAACTGGAGCAGCCAGTCAAGAGAGTTCTGAGTTGTTGCTATATAGCCGTCCAAACTGGAGGCAGCATAGTACTGTGTCTTCATCGTTCCTCGCCTTGTCATTGTCGTGCCAGCGATAACGGCTATGAACTAACCGGCGCGCAGTTTTTTCGCGCGCCCGGTTGAGTGCGTTGTTGGACGGGATGAAGTATCTAAAAGTCGGCCGCTGGCATACTTGTGAAGTACGCTCGCAATCAATGTTTGATAGGGCATGCCTTCCTCTGCTGCCCGCATTTGGATATTCTCCAAGTCACGAGAAGAAAGGCGGATATTAATGCGTTTGTCTTTTGAAAGTGTAGCCGAAGCACTTGCTGCATAGCGCTCGATTTCATCCTTCAAATTAGGTACTGATCGCCATTCCCCCTTCTCGAACGAACCGAGAATATCCTCTTCATATTTTTTATCTTCAGTTGTCATTTTATTTTTCATTTTTGTTCACCTCTGGGAGATAGCTTCTGGTAGCGCTTCGACTTGGAATGATGGTCTTAAGGAATATTTCGTGATCCGTTTCGACAAAAGGAACCAAGAAAGCGTAACCGCGAATGCGGACGATAAGTATGCGCTGGTTCGGGTAGTTGTCTTTGTTGGGGTGTTCGATTACATCGAGAAGCGCCCCCTGGGACATGGCTACCAGAACCTCTTCAAAGGATGTTCCGCGCTCCACCTTGAGTTGTAAGTTCTTATCCGCGTTCCAATTGATTGGCTTCATAAATTAACTATAGCTTCTTGTGTGCCGTATGTCATCAAAATATATGGTGTATGGTTTTCCATAGCTGCCATGCGATAATTACCCCATGATGGCCTGTCTCGATGTTGCATATCACGCTCTGGAAGCGAACGCCGCTGCGGTCCTGTTTCACTCCTGGGGCGACGGTGCCGGCGAGCGCGTGATCGTCACCAGGGTTCCTGCGCCGGCAGATTACCGGCCCGGGCAGTTTTACCTGCGCGAGCTCCCCTGCCTCCTGGCCTTGGTGGCGCTGATCGGGGAGCCACTGGAGGTGCTGATCGTGGATGGCTATGTCTGGCTGGGGGAAGGGAACCTGCCGGGGCTGGGTGCGCATCTGCATGCGGCGCTGGGCGGGGCTGTGGCCGTGATCGGCGTCGCCAAGTCTCCCCTTGCCGGGGCAACATCGGCCATCCCGGTCCTGCGCAGGGGCAGCCGCCGGCCGCTCTTCGTAACGGCGGCCGGCATGCATGTTCTCGTTGCGGCCGACCATATCGAGACGATGCACGGGGAGCACCGCATCCCGACCCTGCTGAAGCGGGCGGATCAGCTGTCACGCAGCTGGCAGGATGAGCGGAAAGGGTGAGAAGGGGAGAGTATGGGTAATTTCAAGGGAAAAACGTTGATCTCTTTGCAGGATGTCTACCAGTAATTTTCTTGCGACCGGCTTTCCTGGGTTTCACCATACGTTGCAGGGTGGTTTCTAGAGAGTCAAGAAATGAGTCTCCCAGCGCCCGTCCCGTTCGCTCATGAGAAATAGGTATGGTGTCCCTGTATTTACAGGCGAACTACTAAAGGGAGAGAGCCGCTCGACATTTGAAAACATTCAGGCAAACTTGTCTTAACCGCAATCACAACAAAGGAGAAACGCAATGGACAAGATGCAGGCTTATCGGGACAAGCTTGAAGCGCAATTGAAGGAGTGGAAGGAAAAGATTGTCGTGCTGGAAGAAGCAGCAGCCAGGGCCACCGGAGAAACAAAGGCCGAAATGCTCCAGTCAATCAAAGAGTTGCGCCAGAAAAAAACGGTGGTGAAGGAAAAATGGGATGCGCTGCAGAAGGAGACCGGCATCGCCTTCGAAAAGATGACGGAGGGTGTGGAAAAAGCGGCCACGGAACTGAAAGATGCCATTGACAAAGTCGTCTCACGGTTCAAGTAGGAATGCCGGCCCCTGCCTATCCCTTGCAGATTTTCTTTGACGGTTCCTGCTCGGTCTGTGCGGCGGAGATGGAGATCTATCGCCGCAAGGAGCACGCCGGCCACCTCCAGTTCGTCGATATCAGCGCGCCGGGATTCGATCCGGCCCCCTACGGCATCTCCATGGAAGCGTTCATGCACGAGATGCACGCCATCGACCGTGAACGCCACGTCTACCGGGGGGTGGAGGCGTTCCGCGCGATCTGGCAGGCGTTTCCGACCTCTACCTGGTACGGCCTGCTCGTCGCGCTGGTCACCCTCCCCGGCGTGAATCTTCTTGCCCGGCTCGCCTACTCGAGCTTCGCCAGAATCAGGCGATTCCTGCCTGCAAACAGCGGGGCGTGCCATGACGGGACCTGCGGGATCGGCAGGGACAAGCCTCCCCGATGATCTCCTCACACCTATTCCTTTCCCAAGATCCTGGGTCACCACCGGAAGCTACGGCTTTTCAACATCCTCACCATGGTCCTGCTGGTGCCACTCCTGGGTGACCGACAGCTCGGCTTCCTCGGCGACCTGCTTCCCGCTGTCACTCCAACGGGGGGTGGAACTTCCATTGTCTCTGTTCCTCGCCCTGAACTTCTGCCAGCTGGTCAGGCTTTTCTTTCAGAGCAGATTTCAGAAAGAAAAAATGGCTCACTGATAATGAAAAAGCCCCTCGGCAACAACCGAAGAGCTCATAAAATTAGAAGTAGCAATTAACGTTTTCATCTTGATAAGAGGTTTTAGCTGATATCTTTGACTTACCGTCTTATTGCTGCCTCTGATTAAAGTATACTCCTTCCCGGTAATAACTCAATAACTATCTTACGATTCATAACTCTCGCCTTAAGAAATGCGGTCAACCCCGGCGCATTCTCAGGGGGCATGGCCGTCTCCCCCTACGCCAGGCCGAACTGCTCCTGGATCCCTGCCGGTGCTTCCTCGAAACGGAGGAATTCCATGGTGTAGCTCCCCCGCCCCCGGGTGGCGCTGCGCAGCTCGGTCATGTAGCCGAACATCTCCGCCAGCGGCACGGTCGCATGCACCACCTCGCTGTCGCCGCGCTGCTCCATCCCTTCCACCTGGCCGCGCTTCTGCTGAAGCGTGCCGAGCACCCGGCCCAGGTTCTCCGTCGGGATCTCCAGCTCCAGTGACATGATCGGCTCCAGAAGCAGCGGCCCCCCCTCCCGCGCCGCCATGACCAGACCGCGCAGGACGGCCGCCCTGAGTCCCGACTCGGCAGGCAGACCGGCTTCGAGGGGAATCTCCACCAGCTGCACCTCCAGGTCGGTCAGAGGGTAACCGGTGCGGCAGCCGCTCCGGCACCCCTGGCGCAGGCTCTCCTCGACGGCTGCCAGGAGCTCCGGGGTGAGGGGCGGCTCGGCCGGTGGCAAAAGGAACCGCACCCCGCTCCCCCGCGACAGGGGGGTGAGACGCAGCACGACCTCGGCCGTCTCCGGCCGCCGCTCCCCTTCCCGATGAAACTTCTCCCGCCGCACCACCTGCTGCCGCAGGGCCTCGCGATAGACTACCCGTGGGCGGCCGGTCTTTACCTTCACGCCGTACTCGCGGCCGAGCCGGTCGATGACAATCTCCAGATGGAGCTCCCCCATGCCGGTGAGGATCGTCTGGCCGGTCTCCTCGTCCTCATGCACGCGGAAGGTCGGGTCTTCCCACTGGAGCTGTTCCAGTCCAAGGAAGAGATGCTCCCGGTCCTCCGTCCCCCGTGCTTCCACTGCCAGCGAAACCACCGGCTCCGGTGCGGCGACCCCTTCGAGCACCAGCGGCCGGTCCGGGTCGCACAGGGTATCGCCGGTCAGGGTCTTCTGGAAACCCAGGGCGGCAACGATGCTGCCTGCCCGGGCCTCCCCGATCTCCTCCCGCCGGTGGGCGTGCATGCGAAACAGCCGCCTGACCCGTTCAGGAGACCGCCGGCTGCTGTTGAGCAGCGCTGCCCCGACACGAAGCGTGCCGCTGTAGATCCGCAGGTAGGTGAGCCGCCGCCCCTCCTCTGCCATCACCTTGAAGGCGAGAGCCCGCAGCGGTGCGACGGAATCACAGGTCACCGCTTCACGTTCACCAGTCTCGGGATTGTGGCCAACAAGCGGTGTGACTTCCAGCGGAGAGGGGAGATAGAAACCGATCGCGTCCAAGAGCGGCTGGACACCCTTGTTGCGCAGCGCCGCCCCGAGGAACACCGGGAAGATGGCGCTCGCCAGCGTCCCCCGCCGCAGGGCGGCCCGCAGCCGTTCCCCTGACACACGTTTCCCGTCCAGAAAATCGGCCATCACGTTGTCATCGAAGTCGGCAACAACCTCGGTCAGCTTCAGGCGAGCCTGCTCCACCTCCCGTGCAGCAGCGGGCGGGACCGGGCCCTTCTCCACCGTGCTCCCCAGATCCGACTCCTTGAAAAGAAGAGACTCCTCGCCCAGCAGGTCGATCACGCCGGCGAAGCCCCCTTCCTCGCCGATGGGGAGCTGGACGAGCACGGGACGGGCCTTCAGCCGCTGCTCGATCTGCCGCAGGGCCTGACCATGGTCCGCGCCGATCCGGTCCATCTTGTTGATGAAGCAGATCCGGGGGAGACCGTAGCGGTCCGCCTGACGCCAGACCGATTCACTCTGGGGCTGGACACCTTCCACGGCGCTGAAGATCACCACTGCCCCGTCCAGGACCCGCATGGACCGCTCCACTTCGATGGTGAAGTCGATGTGGCCCGGAGTATCGATCAGGTTGATCTGGAACTCCCCCCAGCGGCAGGTCGTGGCGGTAGCGGTGATGGTGATCCCCCGCTCCTGCTCCTGGGGCATCCAGTCCATGACCGCCTGGCCGTCGTGCACCTCTCCCATCTTGTGAGTCTCGCCGCTGTAGTAGAGGATCCGCTCCGAAACGGTCGTCTTGCCGGCATCGATGTGGGAGATGATGCCGATATTGCGGATGGTATCGAGGGACTGGTGCGCCATGATGCTGCCCGCTCCTTTTCTATTGCCACTGCAGAACCAGAGTCTTGTCCTCCTCCAGAGCCGCCCGCGTAGCGAAGCGTCTCCCCTCCCGGTTCAGCATATCCCTCAGCCAGAGCGCGTCAGCTCGCGAAGCGCTGTTCACCCTGAATCTCCTCATGTGGGTCGGCTGCATCCGCAAGCCGCTCAATCTGCCGGAGTCGGGCTCCATCTGCACGAAGTACATGAGCCCCAGGTCACCACGGTACCGCTCGTTGCCGCCGATCCCCTCGTAATCGTTGATGAAGTCGCCGCAGCCGTAGATGACCGGCTTCCCCCGGTACACCTCGATCCCTTTCGCATGGTGGGAGGACTGGCCATGGATGATGTCGACTCCGGCCTCGTCGATGAGCCGGTGGGCAAATGTCGTCTGCTCCCGCGGGATGTCGTACCCCCAGTTTCCCCCCCAGTGAACGGAGACGACGACAATGTCCCCCGCCTCTTTCACCCCACGGACCAGTGAGGCGATGGCGCTTACTGCCCCCTCCCCCAGATCGGGCAGCAGGTAAACACCGGGAGAGGTGGCCGTTGCCCCCCACGCTGCCGGGATGCCGCTCGATGCGTCGCCGCAGGAGAAGACCAGCACCCGGCCCTTCCCCTCTACCGCCACGATGGCCGGAGCAGTTGCCTCGCCAAGATTGAGCCCGGCGCCGGCGACCTTCACCCCGGCCCCCTGCAGGGTAGTCAGGGTCTCGACCAGCCCCCCGATCCCCCAGTCGAGCAGATGGTTGTTGGCCAGTGCACAGACATCGATCTTGCCTGAGGTGATGGCGGCAATGTTGCGCGGGTGCATCCGGTAGTTGATCCCCTTCCCCGGACAGAACTCCTCGCAGGTGGTGACCGCGGTCTCCAGGTTGATCAGGCGCACGTCGGGCGCAAGCCGCGCCAGCACCCCCAGGGCGTCGCCCCAGATGTAGGCGAAATCGACATGTTTCGGCAGCGGCCCGCTGGCGTCCTCGGCAAGGTCGACGTATCTCCGTGCATCCCGGACAAACGGCTCGAAAATATGCGGCACGCTCGGGCAGGGAAGGATCTGGTCGATGCCCCGGCCGGTCATGACGTCGCCGCAGAGGAAAATCGTGATGGCGGAAGGTACCGGCATCTGACAGACGGGTCGTCTTACGGATGCCTGTGGGGCATTGCCGCCAGGCTCCCCTTCAGCTCGGCAATCGTCCCCTCCAGCTCGGCGATGATCGCCTCCAGCTCCTCCAGGTCACGGTTCTCATTCAGCTTATGGACGACTTCCTTAATGGCGCCGATCTGCAGCCCGATGACTTCATTGTAGCGCGCGGTTTCGATATGGGTCATGCTATCCCTCCCCTGTATCAAGAACTGTTATCAAGAATGAATTGTAACTGGTCAGCGCCAATTATCAATACGCCCTAATCTGACCGAACGACCGCATGACCGTCACCCCGGAGACTTGTCGGCTATCGCCTTTTACCGCCATTGACAGCCGCTCAACGACATTATAATGTATGGTTCCCGGTTACGGGATCAAGAGGAGATGCATGCAACGTTTCACAAAGATATGGCTGCTGCCTTTGCTCGCCGTGGCGGCAACCGCCGTTTCCTGCCCGGCGGCACTGGCAGACGAGCCGGAATCCGCATCGATAAAGATCCGCCAGGTGGCCGACGGACTAGTGGTCATTGCCACCAGCAGCCAGGTGAAGGAGGACGAGATCACCTTCGGCTGCAACCAGGAGGGCAACGAAATAACCGTCGACCTGCCGGTGGAAAACGAACGTCCGCTCATTGAAAGCCTCCTGAAAAATCCGCTGGTCAGAAGAAACGGTGCCTCCGCCCTCCCCCTGTCGCGGGAAAAGATGAAGCGCTTCACCATCGTTCCTGCCCTGAAGCTCTACTGCTCAGAGATGAAACTGGTAAGCAGATTCCAGCGCTATGTCAGCTACGCCTACCCGGCCGGCAGGGAGCTGCGCCTCAGCAGGGCCGAGGTGAAGGGATTCGATTTCGACGACCGTACCCCACGGGCGCAGGTGAAGGGATCGATCGTTCTGACATTCGACGAACCGGTCGGCGACATGAACCTTGCCAAGGTGATGAAGGTCGCGGACAACCGGCTCTCCCTTCAGTTGAAACCGAGAGACTTCAGCAACCAGGGGGTGCTGGCGTCTGTCTTCCCGACCAATACCCTTGACGTCAACACGATCTCGGACGGGTCGACCGGAGAGCACACTTTCGAATTCCGCACAATTAACGGCGCCGATATCGGCAAGATCACGGCCAAGCTGGTCAAGTCGCCGGCCAGCTCTGAAATGCGCATCGACGTCACCCTGACGGTGGCACTGAGCGCCAGCGGGAAGAAGTTCTACGAAAAGGGGGACAGCGCCCGGGCTCTGCGCTACCTGGAAGCAGCCAAGAATGAGCCGGAACTTGCCCTGGTGGCGCGGATGTCCATGGGGACGATCTACTGGAACGAGGACAACCATGGCGAGGCGAGCAAAAACTTCCTGGAACTGGTCGAACTGGACCGGTCGTGGGAGTTCCCGGAGGCGCGCTACTATGCCGCCAAGACCTATTACCTGAGCAACAACCGGCTGAGCTTCGAGCTGTCGAACCGGCTGAAGGAGTTCCTGCGCCGCTGCGATCGCACCCCCTATGACACATGCGGCGATGCCCGGGAACTGTCGGACCAGGTGAGCGAACCGGCACTGAAGCTGAATGCAGTCACCAAGGCCGAGCTGAAAAAACTGGTGTCCAAACTGGCCGACCCGAAACAGAACTTCAATGAGGTCCAGAAAAACATCTTCCATTACTGGGCCACCTGGTGCCCGGTCTGCCTGGAGGAGATGCCGCGGATCATGCAGTACGCCGTGGCCAATCCGAATGTTTCCCTGTACATTGTCTCCAAGCACGACAACCAGAAAGCCATCTTCAATACCCTGATCAAATCGGGAGCAATAAGACGGAAGAACATCTTCTATTACATCGACTCCAGGGACGACATGCTGCTGCGGCAGATGGTCCCGCTGGTTCTGGCGAACAAGGAGCCGGTGACACCGCTCCCCATCTCAGTTTTCCTCCAGCGGGAAGTGCCGTTTTACCTGACGGACAGCCTGCACTGGAGTAATGCCGAAATCGGCGAGATCTGGAAACTTAAATACCGGGAATGACACGAAACGGATTCAATTCAATCCATACAGGAGGCAAACATGAGGTGTAACGCAGTACGGATCCTGGCAGGAGCACTGCTTCTGACATTCGGCTTGAGCGCCGGAGGATGGGGGGCGAGTTCCGACGTCATCAGCCCGAAGTCCCAAAAGCCCGTGGAGAAGAAACCGGTCAGCGAAGCCGCGGTCCCGGCCGGCAAGACCATGCTGCCGTTTCAGACCGACGCCGACCCGTCCAACCCCTGCCCCAATGAAACCGACTGGCTCCTGTCGACCGTGCCGATGACCAGCACGGAAAAACAGGATGACCAGTTCCCCCGCAGCGCCGGCACCACCTTCCTCCCGGTCAACCTTCAGAAGGAACTGCTGGACATAGCCGCCAAGGAGAACATCTCCCTGCGCGAACTGTGCGGCAAACTGAGCTCGTACAAAACTAGGCTCGAAGAGTATGCCGGCGACCCGCAGGAGTACAACCGCCAGCGGATGCTTATCCTCGAGGAAATGCTCGACTGCAGGAAGAGCTGCGGCAAGATTTTGAACAAGTTCGCCGGCCTGTACACCGAAAGCTCCCGGATGTACTTTGCCGGCATCGCGCGTTTCAACACCGGCGCATGGAAAGTTGAGAACAGCTACAAGGGGGACCGCTCCCACGGTTTCATCCAGATCAACAACGAGGAGCAGCTGAAAACGGCACTGTCGCGCTGGAAAAAGGATCCGAGCCAGCGGATCCAGCTGGACGCACGCTCGTCAATCCCCGGCTCGACTGACGTCAATGACCGGATCTCCCGGACCAGGGCCGAGGCGGTCATGGGGTGGCTGACGCTAAACGGCGTCCCCGCAAACCAGATCAGCATCAGGTGGCTGGGAAAGTACGGGCCGCTGATCAATCGGAACGTGGCCCGCGCCTATGGCATCGAGCCCATGTACGACGCGTACAAGCAGCATCGGGCCAGGTACTCCACCGCCCAGGTGGGTTCCCAGGGGTTTGAAGCATTTTTCGACGGTCTGAATCAGAGCGTCTGCATCTTCGTCCTGCCGTGACGACCGTGATGGAGGCCCCAGCGTGAACAAGCATCGCGTGCCCCGGAAACTGATTCTGCTTGCGCTCAGTTCCCTCCTCGCCGTCTTCCCCTTCCCATGGGAGGGGGTCGCCACGGCAGCCCATGAAGGCGAACGGGTTTTCACCCATGACGACCAGTATATCCAGCTTGAAGCCGTTCTCGTCCCCGGAGAGAACAAAGCCCAGTTCGGCCTGGAAATCGTCCTGACGCCGAAACCGGGCTGGAAGCTCCTTGTCGACAACTCTTCCGGCAGCAAACCGCTCCGTCTCAAATTTTCTCCGGGGAAATGCCTGAAACTGAAGGGAAAGACCAGGATACCGGCCCCGGACCTGGCCGGGACAGATGAAAGCGGGGCCTATTCGGAATACTTCACGAAAGAGGCAATCATCAGGCAGGAGTTTACCCGCCTTGGGTGCGGCCAGAAAAAAGGTGGCGAAGGGTCCGCATCCCTGAGCTACCTGCTCTGCCAGGACAACAAATGCGTGGGGCCGTTTTCACGGGAAATGAGGTTCAGGGCACCGGAACAGCGGTAAGTCCGGCTGCCCCGATGCAGCATGGGCTACGCAGGGCAGCTCATTCGACCGGCCGTACCACGACCCTGCTCCCCCGTTCGCCGCTGGCATCCTCCTTCGGCTCGACTTCCAGCAGCAAAAGCTCTCCGGTGCGCTCATCGAAGGAGAAATCCGCCAGGTAGTGCTGACTGAGCCCGCTGCGCCATTTCTCCTGCAACGAATTTCCGTTCCAGGAAAGCAGCAGCACGTTGTTTTTCGCATACTGCCCCTTGACGCCGTTGCCATTCAGGCCGGTATTACGAGGGACAATGATGTCCCCCCCCCTGTTGACCAGCAGCCGCTGGGAACGGTTGAGCCTGCATCCGGGACTGTCGGCAGCAGCCGGCTCGGTCCTGCAAACGACCTCCTCGCTGCCGCCAAACTTGTCGCGACTCTTCCAGAGCTGCTTCCCGTCGGGTGCATAGACCAGCAGATAACCGTCAGGATGGCTGACGACACTGTATTGCTTCCCTTTGCTCCCACCAAAGCGGTTGAAATTGTAGAGATTTGCGAATAGGGGGAGCTGCAGCGGGCTTCCGACGGTAAAACGGTCACCGCTCTTGACCAGCTCGAACACATCGCCGCTTAGAACACCGGCGGCAGTCATTTTCTGGCCGTATATTTTCTGCTCGCTGCCGCCGAAGGCGATCCCCCGCAGCAGATAGGGAATATCACCGGCGATCTTTTTCAGCTGGTTGTTTTCCGGGACATAGACCTGGGAAACGGGCACATCCCCCTTCAATACGGACAGATAGACTTCCGGCACCCTGTCCTGATCAAGGTCAGCAACATCCACCCCGACGATCCTCTCGTCAGCCGCAACCATGGCCGCAGTCAGGAACTGCAGCTTCTTACCCTTGAGGTAGTACCGCAGATAGCGCTCGCCGGTGGTGAATACCTCGACCCCCCTGTCGGCCATGGTCCTGCCGATGGCAATGCCGTTCAGCATTTCCGGAAGGCGATGACTTTCCCATGGCGGTTCGCTGACGATCTGCTGTTTCGGGGCTGCAACCGGCGCAGCCGCGACGGGTGCAGGTTTCGTTTCCGGCGGCACTGCCTTCTTGGCTTTTACAGCCGGCGCTTTCTCGGCAGCTGCCAGCGGTTTTTCCTGTCCACCCTTCCCGGCCAGGGAGGGATCCCACTTCCCAAGTGCCCGCTGGATCGCGTTCGCCAGGTCGGATACTGCCGGGATCAGCTCGTTCTGGCTGTCACCCTGGATGAAGACCCGGTCGATGAAGACCCCGGTGCCGGTTTTGATCAGCGCGTCGAGACTGAAGACGCTGCCGAAGACGATGTAACTGCCCTCGATCTGGATGTCGGCATCTGCCTGCTTTTCCACCGCCTGGATTTCGTCGCTGTTCAGTCGGGACATGAGCAGGGTCTGCAACGACTGTTTCAATTCATCCCTGTTTTCCGTGACGGACACGGAAAATCTGTTGACGTACGCCTTCACCCTGGCGGCATGACAGGGTTGTACCGCCAGCAGCGTCAACAGCATAATGGCAATATGAAGATACCGTTTCATGGACTTTCCTCGCAGCATGGCAACAATTCGGTGAACAAAGCCTCGACCACCCACCTGTAAGCACCATAACGCTATTTGGAATCCCTGTCAAATTCAACACAAAGGGCCCGGCGGATACCGCCGGGCCCTTTTGTGTTTCACACCATTGTCAGGGTCAGATACACTGCGCATCCACCACGGCAAGTGCGGCCATGTTGACGATGTCGTCCACGTCGTCGCCGCGCTGCAGGACGTGCACCGGCTTGTTCATCCCCATGAGGATCGGGCCGATCGCCTCCGCCTCTCCCAGGTGGTGCAGCAGCTTGTAGCAGATGTTGCCCGAGTTCAGGTCCGGGAAGACGAGGACGTTGGCCGCGTCTTTCAGGCTGGCAAACGGGAAGCTCTTCTGCAGGATCTCGGCGACAACGGCGGTGTCCGACTGCATCTCCCCGTCGACGGTCAGTTCGGGCGCCCGCTGCTTGACGATCTCGGTCGCTTTCTTCACCTTCTGGGTGAGCGGGTGGTTGACGGAGCCGAAGTTGCTGAAACTGAGCATGGCGATGCTCGGCTCGATTTCGAGCATCTTCGCCTTCTCGGCTGCCAGTATGGCGGTCTCGGCCAGTTCCTCGGGGGTCGGGTCGATGCAGACGGTGGTGTCGGCGAGGAAGTAGGTCCCTTTCTTGAAGACCATCATGTAGAGGCCGTGGACGCTGGAGAGCCCCTGCTGCTTGCCGATGACTTCGAGGGCCGGACGGATGGTTTCCGGGTAGTGGGTGTCGATGCCGGCGAGCAGGGTGTCGGCGTCCCCCATGCGCACCATCATGCAGCCGAAGTGGGTCCGCGATTTGCGGGTGATGATCCGCCTCGCTTCGGAGAGGGTGAGGCCCTTGCGCTGGCGCAAGCGAAAGAGCTCCTGGGCGTACTCTTCCGATTTCTCGTAGCTGGCCGGGTCGATGATGCTGACCCCGTTCAGGTCGATGCCGAGATCGGCCATGGCAGTGCGTATCTTTGTTTCGTTGCCTATGAGGATCGGCACGGCGATCTCTTCTTCGATCAGGGTCTGGGCTGCCCGGAGGATCTTTTCGTTGTCTCCTTCGGGGAAGACGATCCGCTTGGGTTCGCTCTTGGCCTTGTTGATGATCATCCGCATGATCTCTTTGGATTTCCCCTGGGACGATTCGAGCTGTTCGATGTACCGGGCCATGTCTTCGATCGGCTTGCGGGCAACGCCCGAGTCCATGGCGGCCTGGGCGATGGCGGGGGCGACGTGCAAGAGGACCCGGGGATCGAAGGGCTTGGGGATGATGTATTCGCGGCCGAAGCTGAATTTGACGTTGCCGTAGGCCTTGCAGACGGAGTCGGGTACTTCTTCGCGGGCGAGGGCCGCAAGGGCGTGGACGGCGGCGAGCTTCATCTCTTCGTTGATGGAGCTGGCGTGGACGTCGAGGGCGCCACGGAAGATGAAGGGGAAGCCGAGGACGTTGTTGACCTGGTTCGGGTAGTCGGACCGGCCGGTGGCCATGATGACGTCACCCCGTACGCTATGGGCCTCTTCGGGGGTGATCTCCGGGTCCGGGTTGGCCATGGCGAAGATGATCGGGTTGGGGGCCATGCTGGCAACCATCTCACGGGTGAAGGCACCCTTGACGGAGAGGCCGAAGAGGACGTCGGCACCCTTGGCTGCCTCTTCCAGGGTGCGGAAGGGGGTGTCGGCGGCGAAGAGCTCCTTGTAGGGGTTCATCCCCTCTGTCCGTCCCTTGTAGATAACCCCTTTGGAGTCGCACATGATCATGTTGTTCGGCTTGACGCCGAGGGCAATGGCGAGCTTGGCGCAGGAGTTGGCCGAGGCGCCGGCTCCGTTGACGACGATGCGGATGTCCTCCATCTTCTTCCCCACCAGGTGCAGGGCGTTGATCAGGGCAGCTGAGGAGATGATGGCGGTGCCGTGCTGGTCGTCGTGGAAGACCGGGATGTTCATGGTCTTCTTCAGGGTCTCTTCGATGTAGAAGCACTCGGGCGCCTTGATGTCCTCCAGGTTGATCCCGCCGAAGGTCGGCTCAAGCAGCTGGCACGCCTTGATGATCTCGTCCGGATCCTCGGTGTCCAGTTCGATGTCGAAGACGTCGATGTCGGCGAACCGCTTGAAGAGGATCCCCTTCCCTTCCATCACCGGCTTGCCGGCAAGGGCGCCGAGGTTCCCCAGACCGAGGACGGCGGTGCCGTTGGAGACCACGGCGACCAGGTTCCCCTTGGCGGTGTACTTGTAGGCATCGTCCGGGTTCTTCTCGATTGCCAGGCACGGCTCGGCGACGCCGGGAGAATAGGCAAGGGACAGGTCCCTGGCGGTCCGGCACGGCTTGGTCGGGATGACTTCGATCTTCCCCTTGCGACCCATTGAGTGATATTCGAGTGCGTCTATTTTCTTTGTCATGGTATTGTCTCCTCTGTCGCCGGAACGACATTTCGTGCGGTGCGGCTTGCAGAAATCAGCCGCTCGATAATGTGTTTGTACGCGAATGTACTACTGCTGGACCGTATATAACCACGAAGGGCACGAAACCGGTGATCGGGCCTCGTCTGCCGTCAGCAATCTCATCACCCCCAACAAGTGACTCCGATTCCTTTCTCATACTACCGCTTTCCCACAGATTTTCGTGCCGCTTCGCGGTTAACTGTATAAATCAGGTTAACAGGCTGAAGGCTGAAGACTGTCAGGTAAAATCCTTCCGCCTTCAGCCTTCAGCCTTTCTACCTTCAGCCTGATTTACGGCCGGTACACCCTCATCAGCGCCTGGGCCATCTCAGCCGGGCTCTTGGCAACGGCTATGCCGCACTCTTCCAGCACGGCAACCTTCTCGGCCGCGGTCCCCTTGCCGCCGGAGATGATGGCGCCGGCATGCCCCATCCGCTTGCCCGGAGGGGCGGTGACCCCGGCGATGTAGGCGGCGACCGGCTTGGTCATGTTCTCCTTGACGAACCGGGCCGCCTCTTCTTCGGCGTTGCCGCCGATCTCGCCGATCATGATGACCGCTTCGGTGTCCGGATCTTCTTCGAACATCCGCAGGCAGTCGAGGTGGCTGGTGCCGTTGACCGGGTCCCCGCCGATGCCGACGCAGGTGGACTGGCCGAGGCCGTAGCCGGTGAGCTGCCAGACCGCTTCGTAGGTGAGGGTGCCGCTCCGTGAGACGACGCCGACCTTGCCGGGGCGGTGGATGTAGCCCGGCATGATGCCGATCTTGCACTGGCCGGGGGTGATGACCCCGGGGCAGTTGGGACCGACGAGCCTTGTGCTCTTCCCTTGCAGGTACTGCTTGACCTTGACCATGTCGAGGACGGGGATCCCTTCGGTGATGCAGATGACGAGGTCAAGCCCGGCATCGACCGCCTCCATGATGGAGTCGGCGGCAAATGGCGGCGGTACGTAGATGACGGAGGCCTGCGCGCCGGTATGTTTGACGGCATCTGATACGGTGTTGTAGACGGGGAAGCCGTCGATGACGGTACCCCCCTTGCCGGGGGTGACTCCGCCGACCATGTTCGTGCCGTATTCCCGCGCCCCCTGGGCGTGGAAGAGGCCGGTGGCGCCGAGACCCTGGGTGATGACTTTCGTGTTCCTGTCGATGAGTATGCTCATTTCCCCTCTCCTTTCACGGCTTCGACGATCTTCCGTGCCGCGTCGGCCATGCCGTCGGCGGCGAGGATGTTGAGGCCGCTGTCGGCGAGCATCTTCTTGCCGAGCTCGACGTTGGTTCCCTCGAGTCGTACGACAAGCGGGACCTGGAGGGAGACCTGCTTGGCTGCCTCGATGACGCCGGTGGCGATGACGTCGCACTTCATGATGCCGCCGAAGATGTTGACGAGGATCCCTTTGACGTTTTTGTCGGAGAGGATGAG
>Ga0073934_10003981_pt1 | contig 25572 bp, 9 predicted proteins | sample LarsenN4metaG_FD_76834 | JGI IMG/M metagenome (GOLD analysis project Ga0073934, IMG submission 76834) | Hot spring sediment bacterial and archeal communities from British Columbia, Canada, to study Microbial Dark Matter (Phase II) - Larsen... ... | reverse complement strand
GTTGAGGTCTTGGATGGCCTCGGCGTCGGGGAGGGGGAGGCCGAAGGTGACGGGTTCGTTGGCGCGGTCGACGCCGGGGGTATTGGCGGGGAGCACTTCCTGGGTCAGGAGCGGAACGTTTAAGGCGCCGACAGAAGGGCCAAAGCTTAGAACCAGGCCGAAGGTTAACAGGAGAAGAGCTTCCGTTTTTCGAGATCGAAGGTTTTTTATCTTAGAAATCACAAAGCATCTGTTCATAGGTACTACCTTTTACTACACGTCCACCAGAGAATTCACTGAACTGCCGCAAACTCTACTGGCTTACTGCCTCAATTCCCTCTAAGTATAGGCCGCCCTAATTAATTACGCCGCCGGTTAGGGCCACAGGGGCGCTTATCCGAGCCGCGACCGTAAGGGAGCGGTTTAACCGACGGGGTATTTACCCGACGACCCCTACTTAGAGCTTTACAACTAACGACGATCCTAGGATTTAAAACTTCTGGGACTGCTGGTTTGAGATGGTTTTAGAAAGAGCAAAATCTCTAACTCGAACAGGTTACGTAGCAGATGCGGTTATCTTGGATCCCTCCTTTCTGAATTGATAAACCGGCTTTTTAAAAAACCTATCCAGGAATAACCTATGACTATTTTTTAGTCAAGTATTTTTTAATAAAAAAATTTAAGGTCAAAATGGCATCAAATTTTAGTTATTTATAAAATTCGATGCCAATATGGCCTTATCTTCAAAATCCCCTTTGCCGGGGAGAAACCGCCGAAAAGTGAGGGCGAAGGCTCCGTTTCTAAAAATTTTATAAATTTAATCACTTTTTACTTGAATTTTTGTTAAAATTTGGTAATGCTATCCGGCTAGCTAACGTTAATCAATTGCAGCGAGCAAATGCAGCTTTTTTTTGGGTGGGGCCGTTCAGATCCTTCATTCCAGGAACCGGGTTTCCTGCTCCAAGATTTTTTAAATTCGTACCGGCGCCAGGAGGTTCAAGGGATGAACTATACGGGGATTCAAGGATGGTCTCCATCTAAATACGGGAGGACTTAATGGAACGCAAAACGAGCAAGCCCCAAAAAGAGCAAAAGGCAGTAAAAGCTGTCCAGGCCTCCAAGACCGGGAGAGGCGTCGAGGTAGCTTCAAGTACGCCCCGGCCTTTAAGACCGGTGGCCTCCGGTCAGGGTTCGGAGGCTAAACCTTCCAGACCCGTCAAGCCGGGCATAGCTCCCAAACTTTCCGGCCCGATGAAATTGGTTTCAACGGCCAGGCCTTCCAGTCCTGGAAGGTCGACCCCGGCGGCCACGTCTTCCCGTCCGACAAAATCGGCGTCGGCTGCTAAACCTTCCAAATCCTCTAAACCCAATCCTAAAAGGCCCTCCCCCAGAAGAAAAAGTGGGGGGAAACGGAGTACGACTCCCTCAGCGACACTCCCGGCAGGGGTTCTGAAAGTTTACGATGCGCTTAAGTATCCCTTTACGCATCCCGGCGCGTTCTCAGATGCCAACGGGCGGGCGATTCGTGCGACCACCCAGACCGGGTTTTTGGTTTTCGGTCAGTACGAAAAGAACTTTCCGGCGCAGGATCTTGTCGCGGTGTTCAGTATCCTGGTGGATAACAACACCTTTGACGATGCCTACGTCTGTACCTTAGATGTGGTCCAGGATAAGAGCCGGGTCATTGCTAAATCCCTCCTGACGCGGAAAGATTTTCCCGAAGCCGGTAAGCATGTCCGGTTCTCCTTACCCTTTAAGCCCGCTTCCACCGATTCGGAACTGGAGTTTCGGCTTTTATACATGGGCTACACCTATATGGCCATCAAGCTTATTTGTATCCTCGATCCGGCGGTCCTTAAAGTGGAAGATCTCCCCCCGGACGACGTCTTACTGCCGCCACCGCCTCCCCCCCAGGTGGGTCATTACCTCTACGACCTCAAGGCCGTGGGAACGTCCCTTTACAACGGCTCGCAAAAGCTGACCGTTTTAGGGTATGGAAGTTATATGATGAAAAATATGCAGACCTACCCCTGGCCTCCTTACGAAGGGATGACCGCAGAGGACCATGCTAAACTTTTGGCCAAGTACAACGCCAACTTAACCCGGACCTTCTGTATTGATACGTGGACTGACTCCTTGTATCCCTGGAAAAGGGTGGGAAATAAGTTTGACCTCAACCAGTTCGATCCGACGTATATGGCGAACTTAAGGGACTTGGTCATCATCCGGGGCAATTTTGGGATTATCGTGCAGTTGGATCTTTTCGATAACGTGGCGCTCCGAACCACCGCCAGCGGGATGACGTGGCCGAGGCATCCTTTCAACGCCGCCAACGGAGGTCCTATTTCGGGAAGCGATGGCCGCTCGGAATTCTACAACCTGAATAACTCCACGGTCAAAGCCCTTCAGGAAAAATACCTTCGTTACATGGTGAGTCACCTGAAGGATTTAAAAAACATTATCTTTGAGGTCTGCAATGAATATACCGGGGGCACCGCCTGGCATAATTGGGTGGCCGACGTGATCAAGTCCGAAAACCCGAACGTCCTGGTCTCCGCCAGTTGTGATATCAATATCCCCTCCGACCAAATTTTCAAGCACCGAAACATCGATATTACCACCAGCCATACGGGGGATTGGGTGACCCGGGATGTCAAGACCGTCAATCAGAGCGTTTTGAATAAGCTGAAAAGCTACGGCAAGCCGACCCTTTTATCCACCGACGGCTCCGATGAGAACTATGCGGCCATGAAGAACGACATGTACCATACGGCCAACCTCGTAATCCCTCAGGGATTCGGACTCGAGTTTAAGGACCTGTACGAGCCCGCCGCGGACATGATCAAGCCCCTGGGGGTTCCCATCCAGCCCGCGCCGTCGTCAGGTTTCTGCCAGGGGGGGGAGCTGGTTTGCATCGATGGGTTCGATCCGCAGAAGGTTCAGGGAGTGGGAGGCAAGGTCCTGGGAGGACAGTTTACCAACGGGACCTTTACCCCCGGCGATAGAGGCGGCATCGAGTTTACCTTCCCCCTGGATACGGGCAAGGCTTATGCGGTGGAGTTTGAAATCCAGAATAATATCGCCAACCTCAACGGGGGCAAAGTGGACGGCGGCAGGGTCTCTTTATTCGATATGAGCACCCCTTCTTACGATAGCAGCAAGCCGGACACCTACTATGGGCTGGGCTTACAACGCATGGAAGGCGCTTACAAGGGCGGTGGGACCTTTCGCTCTATTCTAGCCGTCCGTTACGATACGGAAAAGTACGGGATCCTTATTACCTCGGGCGACCTGGCCGGGGCTTACGATCATAAAAGCTGGGGGCCGGAACCCCATCGGTTCCGTATCGAAGTGAGGGGGGATAAATATAAGCTCTTCATCGATGCGAATTACACCTCCCGGGAAACCATCGCTCCGGGTCCCCTCATCCCGGGATCTAAAACGATCAAATTTGTCCTCGGCAACGATATCGATCAGACCCCTAACCGGCACGCGATCACCCAATTTACGAAGTTTAAGGTCTATTACATCAAGTAGGGACGCAAGGCCTTTTGCGCCCAGACCAGGGGCGGTAGGGGCGCAAGGCCTTGCGCCCAGACCTCTTAAAAAGGAGGCCCGGCTGGAAGGTCAGGGTTTGAAGGGCCGCGATCGCGCAAGGCCTTTTGCGCCCAGACCAGGGGCGGTAGGGGCATACGGCCGTATGCCTCTACCGCCCCTACCTCTTAAAAAGGAGGCGCCGGAGGCCATGGGGTTTTGTTGAGCGAGAAGGTCCTGACGGGCGCGTCAGCGCGCGGAGCCATCGGGTTGACGACCGCCGGATGCGAGCCGATGGCGTCCTCTAACTTTCAAGATCTACCAAATTCTCGGTAACGATGGTTCTAAAAATCTGTTCTGCGAAGATTTTATGGGCGTCTTTGCCCGGATGCGCATCGAAGGGGGTTGCCCAATAGCGCTTGATTTTCCCGCTTTTAAACGCCTCTCGGAAATAGGGATAAGTATCCAGGAAGGTAGCGCCGTTTTCCTCACAAATCCGCTGAACCATGCGTCGGGCTTTCACGAAGCGTTCTTCTTCATGGGGATCTAGACTAAATATCGGAAATAAAACGATCAAGACTTGACCCTTTTGCCGCTTAACGAGCTGGATCATTTCAGCCAAGGCCTGTTGAGTAACGGGTAAGTACGGGTTACTCTTTTCCGAGTAAAGAGAGTCCAGGTAATCATTTTGATCTAAAACCTTCCGACTAGCTCCCCAAACGTAGAGAAATCGCACGTATCGGTAAAAATGGGAGATCTGCTGCAATTTTTTGGAATAATCCGATTCCTTTTCCAAGAGCTCTTTAATCTTTCTCTTATAGGGAGCTTGCAGCGCAGAGCTCTCGGCATCGTTTAAAACATAGCCCACGATCAAAAGGTCGGGTTGGTAGAGAAGGCCCTGGCTTTTTAACAGGTTCAACTCGTTAAGGGTATTGTAGCCCGATATTCCCATATTCATTACCTCATAACGCCTGGTCGGGTACCGGGCGTTGAGCATCCGTTCCAATTGGGTCAGATAAATGTCCTCGAATTTTACCCGGGCTCCAAAGGCATAGGAGTCCCCGAGTCCCAGGATCCGGACGGTTCCCGGAGGTTTTTTCTGAGCATGCTCGTAATCCCGGAACCCCTTTGAGTTGAGGCGGACGTATTTGGCCTGCCAGTCTTTATCCAGATACGGTTCCACCCGGGCAACCCCGGCGATCCTGAAGACCCCTTCGGCTATTAGCAGGAAGACCCCTACGCTCCCGCACAAGAGGGCGAGGTTCGGGATCATCCTCTTTGCGTGGTGAAGGAAAGATTTCCTGAATTGCCGCCAGTTTAAGCCGTAGGGGAAGATAAAACGGAAGAGATGCGCGGTTATAAAATACATCAGCGTCCCTAACCAGATTCTGTTGAGGAGGACCCTAAAGGGATCCAGTACCCGGCCAAGCTGATAATAGACATAGCCGGGGGAACGCGGCCATAGAACATAGGAAGGAAGATCCTCTAAAGGCCGATCTCCCCGGGCCCAGAAAAGGTGTATCCGGTAATACCCCCCTCCCTGAAAATATCGAAGCCGAATGGGATAGGTTCCCGCTTTCAGATAAATCCGACCGCTGACCTTCCTGGAACCGTGGACTCCCCCGTTATCGACAACCCGTTGATCGTTCACATAGAGCCAGGAGCCATCGTCGGAATCGGTCGCAAAGGTATAATCCCCCGATTTTTCTATCACCATAAACCCGGACCACTCCACGCTAAATTGATTTTCTGGGAACCTTCTCCGGCGGTTCTTGAGAAGCTCTGAAGAGATCTCCGGATCCAGGGTGATAAATTGAGGTTCTCCCTCCCACTTAAGATTAGCGTAATACTTACCTTCCAGTCCCCGGGAGAGGATGCGGGGGCCGAGCAGGTAGGTGCCCAGAGAAATCAGAGACAGGCCCATCAGAAAGAGGATGCGAGGTTCTTTTAGGATCTTTTTTATGGGGAAGATCCCTTCGCCAAAGTAGCCGTGTAGAAATCCGGAGGACTTCGTCCCCTTCGCTCCGCTTCGGGCGTCGGCTCCTCTCGTTCTTCGCAACGGCAGATACTGCGCTATAAATCTGGCGAATGGGTCTAAGATAAGCGCCGGAAACGCAAAACCCTCGTCAGATGACAGAGATGGTTGCAGATAAGATCCGTGCCGATCTGTAGAATCTGAGGATGGTTTTACGTTTTATCCCTTATAGAAAATCCGGTAAATAACCCCTCTCAAATCATCAGAGACGTAAAGCGCCCCGTCCTTGCCAACCACCACATCGACGGGTCGTCCCCAGGCCTTGCCTTCTACCAGCCAGCCTGTGGCAAAATCCTCTACCTTTTCAGGTTGGCGATCTACCAGCTTGATTCGGATAACCTTGTAACCGGTGGGAACCGAGCGGTTAAAAGAGCCATGAAAGGCGACGAAGAGGTTTCCCTGATATTCTTCAGGGAACTGCTTCGCCGTATAAAAGGTAAGGCCCAAGGGGGCAGAGTGTGCCTGCAATTCCACCGTCGGAGGGATCGTCTCCTTACAAATATCCGCCCGATGTTTAAACTCCGGGTTCGGCTTCTGCTGCCCATAGCAGTAAGGCCAGCCATAATGTCCCCCCTCTTTGATGATATTAATTTCTTCCGGGGGACGGTTATCCCCCAGATGGTCCCTGCCGTTATCGGCAGCCCATAATTCTCCAGTTTGGGGATGCCATGCCAGCCCGACGGAGTTTCGAAGCCCTCTGGCAAAGATCTTTTCTCCGGTCCCATCGACATTATATTGAAGGATGGCCGCAAGCCTGGGATCTTTCTCCTCGCAAACATTACAGGAGGAACCTATGGAGAGGTAGAGCTTGCCATCGGGCCCAAAGCTGATCGTTTTGGTATAATGCCGCCCTCCGGTGGGAAGCCCGGAGATCACAACCTTTTTATCTTCTCCCTTAAGGTCTCCGTCCTTATCCGTAAACCGGACGACCCCATCTAGAACCGAGACGTAGATCCCCTCCTCAAAGAAAGCAACAGTATGGGGGCTATCCAATCCCTCCGCGAAAGTGATCCTTTGATCTGCCTTTCCGTCTCCATCTTTATCCGGAAGTACAAAAACATGGCCGCCGGTGAAGTCGGTTACGAATAAATCCCCGGCGGGACTTACCGCCATATGCCGGGCCATCCCCAGATCGGAGGCAAAGAGTTGAATTTCGAAGCCGGGAGGGAGGTTGATTTTCCCTCCAACGTCTATGCCCTCTTGGGCAAAACCGCCCCCTGACCGGAGCCCGGAGAGCAAAAGGTAAAAGGCTAACGCAAGAAACTTTTTAAATACTCTCACCGCTCAAATTTTGACAGGACTTACAGGATTCGCAGGATTTTATTAATTTAATAACTTCACATGGAGGAGATTTTTTATTTTCCTTAAATCCTGTGAATCCTGTAAGTCCTGTCTTTCTTAGTAGTTAAAAATCTTGTGAATCCCGGCTTAAGTACCTTCGACCGTTAGAAGGGCTACGAGGCCCAGGAGATAAATGACGCAGGCCAGAATCAACACGGCCTTAAATCCCAACAGGAGGGCCAGGATCACGCACAGGACGGAGCCGATAACCGTTGCGTATCCGTTAATTCCCCAGACCCAGGGGATAAGTTTTGGGGCCACACGATTCACCAGCCCGATTCCTAGGGGAAAGGGCATGCCCAATAATACCCCCAATGGGGTAATAAGCGCCATGGAGATCAGGATCCTCAAGATAAGAGGTTGTCCCAGAAAAATATCGAAGAGTAAGGGCGTAAAGATCAACTGGAGGCCGACCAGCGCATTGATGCCCAGGACGATCAAAGTCAGGGATTTAGGGAGATTTGTAACAAACCTGCTGGACAGGTAGCTTCCGATTCCGGCGGAAACCAGGATAGAAAATAAAACCGCCGTCACGGAATGAGCCGGGTAGCCGATGAACAGCGTAAATTTCTGAATTAAATCGATCTCTATCAGAATGAAACCGAGGCCCAGGGAAAAGAAATAGATCAGAAACTTGCTTTTATTTCGGGTCCTGAGCCCCGATCGGCTGAACACATAGAGGGGTAAGAGAATAAAGACGGTCGATAAAACGGCCGCTTCGACCAGAATCACTAAAAGCACCATATCCGGATCCAGGCCGTATTGATCCGCATGAAGGGCCCGGAGCATCGAACGCAGCTCTTTGGGGAGGTTTTCCGGGAGCTTAAAACTGGCAAACCTCTTAAAGTGGTTGAAAAAAGGTTTATCATCGGTGGCCGGAGAAAGGTTGAGGCCCGAATTCCAGTAGGCCTTCCACCCGTCTTCTTGAGAGATGAGGTTATAGTAAAGGTTATGGTTACTCTTCATCTCGGGGCTAAAGAGCAGCTTGTAGGTAGGGACCCTCTTGCTATACTTGTGAAAGATCTCTAATTCTTCCGAGGTAATGGGACTTTTCTTCAGGTAAAACCCTTCTTTGAGGGGAGATCCTTCAGAAATGACCACCATATGATCTTCCGGGTTTTTAACGCCCCTCTCTCGAAGAGCCTGGGAGGCCACCACGGCTAATCGAACGGCGCCCCAACGGCGGATGTAAAGATAGCCGTCTTCTTTGAGGTGATCTAAATACTTGTGGAAAGCTTCCACCGTGATTAAATAAGTCTCCGACAGATTTAAAGCCCCTGAGGCGATAGCGATCGGAGAGGCATTGTTGATCTGCTGGATGATATCGAATTTATCCTTGCTGCGACTTATATAACTTCGCCCTTCGTCGTTGATGAGGGCCACGTTCGGCAGGTTATAGATACCCCCGATGAACGATTTGTATTCGTTCTGGACGATACGGGTGATGATGGGGTCCAGCTCGACCCCGACGATAGAGCGAGGGTTATAGGAAAGGGCCGACAAGACTTCTTCGCCCCCTGCCGGACCGACGATCAGTATATCGGCGTTTTCTTTAAGCCGATAGACGGCGGGAGCCCCTCTATCGGGCTGGAGCTGACCTACCTCTCCATGGAAGGGGATCATGAAGGCGGTGTTAGCCCCCCCGTTAATCCATATCACTTTATAAGGAAAGGTATCGGCCACGTCCACCCTGGAGACCGCGCTCCATTCGGTAAATTCTATTTTACCGGCCTGTACATGAAACTTAAACGACCTTTTCCCTTCGGGGATCTGGATCTCAAAATATCGGTCCCTGGAGAGGAGGGCTATCGCGCCGAGGGCCAGGAAAAGGCCACACAGAGCCATAAGTCTTCTGCCATTAGGGAGGCTAAAAAAAAGGGCGCTGACAAAACCCATTAGCGCCGCAAAAATAGCCGATCCCGACCCGCTGAATATCGGAATCAACAGCACGATGATAAAGCACCCGATGCCGGCTCCCACCAGGTCATAAAAATATAACCTGTTCACCTGTTTGGGCAAATTGGAGAGGAGCAGGGCGATCACCATACCGGAGAAGAAGAACGGGACCCCCAGGGCCAGATAATAAACCGGGAGATGGAAGAGCTGGCTCAGTTCCCGGGAAACGGCCCCAAATTTCACGGGCAGACTCACCACGACTTTTAAGGTAAGAAGCGTACTGACGCCAAATCCCAGGGATAAAAAGACCAGGGATTTATTCATCCCATATTTATGAACCAGCGGGAAGATGGAGAGGAAGACGCCGCTGAGCGCAAAACCGAACAACGCGGTGCTGATAATCAGAAAAGCAAAGTGGTTGAAAAAGATCACCGAGAAGATGCGGGTCATGGTAATCTCCAAAAGTAAAGTGGCCGCCGAAATGGTTAATAGGCCCATGTAGTAATGAAATGACGTGTTGGCAGCCAGTTTCTGAAACCTCTGGAGGGGAAAACGGAGCAGCATCTGCTTGACGATCCATAACCCCGCAATGATTAAAACGGGTTTCTTAGGAGTGGTCAGGCTGACCTTAAGCCCCGCTAACTTAAAAGAAATAGGACCCATGAGGTGAAAGATCAGTAAACCCAGGAATTCCAGGATGATGATCATATTGATAATCTGTAACCAAACGGTGCGGGAAAAAAATTTCATACTCTATGCCTTCTCGAGATTCTATCCCCCAAATGATTCTAGGCTCTTCATTTATTTATTAAGAAACACGCCCTGAGTCAAGAACTTTTTTGAAGGAGGTAATTTCGAGGTAGATTCTCTTTTTTATTGACAACTCCCTCTTCCTCAACAATCATTTCTTTTCATAAACACTTTTAATAAACACCTTACATGAAATACCATCGTACTTCTATCTTATCAACCCTTTTTCTCATTTTCAGCGCCGGGTCCTGTCTGGGGTTTTATATCTGGATGCGGACGACCCCCTTTATTTTTCTGGATCAGGGGGGGATCGGCAGCTATCTGTACTTGAACCTCTGGACCCTTAAACTTTTTGGATACCTGGCAGGGGGGGCCCTGTTCCTCAGTATTTTCTGGATCCTCTATTCCCAGACGATTCACCCCCTCACCGGCCTAAGCTTCAAGACCTGTCTTCATCGAGATGCCAGAACCTACGTGCCTTGTTATTTATTTCTCTTAAACGTGCTGAGCTTTCGCTACGCCCTTTACAAACCGGGCTATATCCTCCCCTCGGTCATTTTTCTCTTTATCTTAATCCGCAAATACCGATTCTTGAGGACGACGCTCCCCCATCTCAAAATTTTTTGCTTTTGGGATTCCGCCTTGAAGAAGGCTTCCCGCCGAATGGCTCCTTATATCCCCCTTCTCATCTTTCTCTTTTCCGTGGGGTTTTATTTAAGCCTATCTGCCGAACTCCTTTCTCCCCTTCACGTTTTGGTTGGAGACGAGCCCTCTTACCTGATGATCACCGATAGTCTTTCCAGGGACGGGGATGTAAATCTCAAGAACAATTACAAGGAGAAGGCTTATTTACGTTTTTTCCCCGGGGAATATCCTCGATTTGGCAACCTCGGGAAAGGGGGCGCCCTTTATCCGCGGCATGGCATCGGGTTACCCCTTTTGCTCATCCCGTTCTATCGCCTGGGGGGCCGGCTGGACCACATCGTCTTTTTTTCCAGAGCCTGTATGAACCTGCTCACCGCCCTCCTGGTGACCCATTTATACCTGTTAGCTTATGAGACGTCCAGAAATCTTCCAGGTTCCCTGGCGACCACGCTCATTTTTGGGTTTACGACCCCTATCCTCTTTTACTCCTACCAAATTTATCCAGAAGTTCCTGCCGGGTTGATCCTCCTTTACGCCTTTAGAAAATGGCGCCGATTGTCTCACAGACCCCTGTTATATCCGGCCTTGGTAGGTTTGATGGCCTCCCTGCTACCCTGGCTTGGAATCAAGTATATTATCCTCTCCCTGTCCCTCTTCCTCTTAACTGTCCTCAGCTTTATTCGATATCGCGCTCGCTTTTCGTACCGGTCGATGCTTCTTTTTTTACTCCCCATTCTCCTCTCGGGCATGCTTCACATGGCCTTTACTTATTCCATGTACAGGACCATTTCGCCCACCGCTATGTACACCGGGGTTACATCGACGGCGCAGGGAAAATCGGGATGGGAGTATGTGGTGGAGGGTCTGGGATTCAAGTCGAAGCGCGGCCTGATGGGGGTTTTGGGAGTTTTCCTGGATCAAAGGATCGGCCTCCTGTTCCACAGCCCGCTTTACTTTTTTTCGTTAGCAGGGGTCCTGGCCCTCGGGAAGAAGAAATTGTATCGGCGGGAGCTGTTAGCGCTCCTTTTTATCTTCTTGAGTTATATCTTTTTTTATACCTATAACCCCGTAGCCGGGTGGGGGGGGTACAGCGTGCTGAATCGTCCGGTCATCGCCGTCGCCTGGATTTTAGGGATTCTCATGCTCTTCGGGTTGATGACCTATCGATATCCCCTGGCTACAGCCTTAAGAAACGGCTTTTTCGTCCTCAGCTTCCTCTTAGCCGGTTTGTATTTAAAGTATCCCATATGGCTTTATCAAAGCATGGCCTACCGATTTTCAGAGCTCCGGAGCAACCTCCTTTCTATGTACAGCAGCCCCTTCCTGGATCTTACCTCCTTGTTCCCTGCTTTCATGGGCGTGGATAAGAACTCCGGGGTCACCCTTTTCTGGGTAGGGGCGACCGCAAGCTTGTTGATGCTCTGTCATTACGAAAGGCGGAGGGCCGAAAGGAAGCAGGAAGGGCGAGGAGAGAAGGAGGGAACCGACCCCACGTCCCCGGCTCTCCCATCCTCCCATTCTCTCGTCCTCCCCCTCTTTACCACAGTCTTGAGCCTTCTCCTCCTGGTAGGCGGTGGGCTTTCTCTCAAAGGAGGGGTCCACAAAGTCCAACAGTCCATCGGTTATGAGGCCCTCCTCGCCACAAACTTCGCGGGAAGCGGGCTGATCGGTAAATACTACGATAACGACGTATGGGGGGGGATGCCCTGGATCGTTCGGCGAGATCGCTTGCTGCATTTTCCCCTCCCCAAAGAGACGGACCCTTTGGGAAAGAAAGAAGAAAGGCTTCCCTTCCCGGGTAACCTCCCTGCCTCCTCTGCGGAGTGGTCGGGATGCCTCGACGTTCCTTCGACGGGAAACTATACCTTTAAAGCCGCCACTTCCTTGCGCGCCTTCTTCTACCTCTTCATCGATGGAAATCAAGTTGCCGTGGATGACCGGACCCCCATCGAGCTGACCCAGGGTGAACATCCTATCCTGCTGCGGCTTCGAGAGTTTAAACCGGAGAACTCCCAACTGATTCTTTACTGGAAACGGCCTGACGGTCAAAACGAGGTTGTTCCTGCGGAGGCCTTTAGGCAATGTAGAAAATGAAGCTCCATCATTTTATAAAGAAATGCAGAAAATGGCGGAACAAAATCTGGTAGCCAACCGGCTGGTTCCCCTTGCGACCGCCGGACGGTAAGGTGATAGATTCGGGGACATGGCTTTGGAAGCCTACCCCTCCACCTGAATACCTGACGGATAAACTTTTCTGGCCAATACGGAGAGGGTTATTAAAATCTGATCTACCCAGATATCTGCTTTACTGTGATACCAGATAGAAAACCTAAGGGTATCCTCTTCGGCCAAATGAATAGCCAGATCCAGATTCTGATATGCAAGTGCCTCTTGGAAGTCCGTTCCGGCTATTTCTAACTGCTCCTTATCCCCCCCGCGGCTCGCAGCGACCTCCCAGGTAAAGATTTTATCGGAGAGGCGGTTATCCTGGGTTTTTACCCGAAGGCCCAGGAGATAATCCCCCGGGGAGAACTTCCGGTTCAGGAGAAAAGACCAGGGCCTGGAATAGGTGATCTCAGATCCTATAAACACCGCCTTTCCTTCGGAGGCTTCCGGGTCTTCCCGGATCTTCCCCAGGCTCCCCTTCACCGCTTCCGCTTCCACCGAGAATCTCTGCCTGGCGTTTTCCTCGTTCTTCACCTGAGCGGCTTGTAAGACGAGGGTATAAGTTCCGGGGTGGGGGAGGGTTGGCAAGGGGACAGAGATCCATTTTTCTTCCCCCTCTGCAAGTTGGACCTGCACCGGGGTGCCCACGGCGGCGGGAGCTTCCGTATCTATGGAGGCAGCATCGGCGGGCGTCTCTGTCTGGGAAAGGGCTGCCGCCTGAACAGATATAACATGGGAGTTTCGGCGATCTTGATTCTTTAGAGTTACAGGAACGGTTTGGCTTTCCCCCACGTGGATCACCACAGGCACCTTCCCTTCCAGGGCTATCAGTTCAGGTTCATAGGAAAGGATCTTAAAAAGATCCACTTTGGGGTTCCCATAGACCTTCTCAAACAGGTTGGGGAAGCTGTAGAATTTCTGAACGCCCTGGGGATAAGACGCTTTCTCCCATTCTCCCAGGTAAAGGTAGTTAATCTGATATTTTTTCAGGATCTCCATGGCCTCGGCCAGGCTGCTCGTCTCAAACAACTGCGCAATATCCCCTTTCCGACGCTCGACGGCAGCCGGCGGGATCTGGAAAATACGCGCATAGAATTTATCTCCTACAGCCGTTCGCCGCTCCCCCAAGACCGGAATTAGGGTGAAGAAAGACACCTTAAATTCAGGAGACGAGGACTGGACGATAGCACGGTCCGGCACATGGGTCTTGATCCAGGTGGCCGCCTGCATATCCTCTTCTGAAATGTAGAGGGTAAATTTAGCATTGGAGATATCGGCCAGGTGGCTCCGATCTATGAGCGCGGACAGGAGGGCGGGGGCCGTGATGAAGGCCAGGAGGAGGTAAAAAGCGGGCTTGGGCCACCTTCGATAAAGGAATTCCAGAGAGACGGTGGAGAAGATGAGGAGCGTGGCAAGGAAGATCAGTCCCAATTTCAACCCCACATCGGACAGAAATCCTGGGATAGCTACGGTAGAGATCAGCGCGACGGCCAGCAGAAGGAGGAGCAAGGGATAAAGAAGGGGGGCATGGAGCTCCCCTCTCCCGTTCTCCCGTTCTTCCAGAGTTCCCTTCCTCCCGATCAGCAGGATCCCCCAGATTCCAAAAAGGATAGGCGGTCCGTAATTCATCAAGAAAACCAGAGGTCCGTAGGTTTTCAAAGCCTTACCGACGTAAATCTGTAAACCCGTGTCCGGGTCGCTGCTAAACATTCCAAGGCTGTAGGAAAGAAGTACCAGAAAACCTATCAAGCCGCCGCTCAAAAGGAGTGAGAGGAAACACCGTAGGGGGTTTAAGCGGGCATCCGCGTTTACGGTATTTAAACGGTTGAGGGCCGTACCTCCCAGGAAGCTCGGGACGGCTATAAACTGGCGCATCGTGAGCCCCAGGAGTTGTATCCCGAGACAGAGTCCGTACCATAAAGCGAGGGTTAAGCCGATGAACATGCTGTACCCTATCGAAACGCCCACCATCAGGCCGGTCACCCAAGAAAGGGAAAAGCTCCCTAATACCTGGCGCAGGATAAAGATGGATATAACCCCCAACAGGAGGGCCAGGGCCTGAAGATGCTGGGGCGTATACAGGAGCGCGCGGAAGAAGCCATCCATTTGGGGCTCCCCCCAGAACCATCGCGTGGTCGCATCGACATTGTAGGCCCGGGCCTGTTCCAGGAAGCTGTGGAAAGAGCCTTGCAGTTTCCACCACAAATACATGACTTCGTAACTGTACCCGGCTACCCCGATCAACGCAGCCAGAAAGGGTGCGAGGGGACCGGCAGCGAAGAGCCGTAACGTGGAAAACAGCATGAAAAGGAAAAGCACGTCCGTGAAGAACGTGGACAGCACCAAGAGGGCCTGGAGGGAGAGGTCCATTCCCATCAGACGATGGAACAAGGCCGGAGGAATAAAGTACCACCAATAGTAGTGGAGCGTCTCCCCCGCAAACCAGGGGTTCTGTGGAGGTATTTCTCCCCTGGAGAGCTCGGCAGTGACGGCCACCTCTTTGAGGAAATCCCCGCTGAAATACTTCCGGTACGCATAGCCGGAAGGGGTTTTCTTCCCAAGATTGGAAAAAGGTTCGAAGATCAAGGCCGCGGCCACCAGAAGAAGTCCCAGAAACAGAGCATAGGTGTAGCGATCCCAGGCCTTGAAGGGAAGCTGACCGGCAGAAGTCTGGACGTAGGGACCTGGGGGGGTCTCGGAGGACGGAGTTGCAAGAGACTTCGCCCTTCCTCCCTCCCTCCGAAGATACCTGAAGCCGACGACTAACCAGCCCGCGGTCAAGGCGATAAAGAGCCCCAGGGATAAGGCGGAGAAACCGATCAGGTAAATGAGGCCGACGGCCAGCCCGGAGCTCAAAAAATGACCCAGGAGGAGGCCATAGATCAAAGCTTCCGGGTGCCTCTTCACATCCTTTCCGCAAAGCCATAACCCCAAGGGTAGTCCCGGCAGGCAAAATAACAGGAGGAAACAGACATACACGGCTAATTTCAGAAATATCTCCATGATCCGGGATCCTTCTAAAGCTAAATGAAAAATAATCAGTACGGCGCATCCTAGATGCTCTGTTATGGAATGCTATTGAAAAAGATAGGTTTGTCAAGCAGAAAAGAAATTTTGCCTGAAGGGCTTCCCCGGCTTAATGCAGATTCAAGGAACCTGTTGTTTAATATCCACTTATCATCAAGTCCCAAAAATCTGCCCATAGATCCTTCAACCTTAAACCTTCCAACTTTCAACTTGGAAAAACGGGCCTAATTCTTCACTCAACCTGGATAGGGACCTCTAGCTTTTTGAAAATCAGTAAATTCTGTTCGACGGTGATATTGTCCATGAAGAGGTCGCCGGGGCGCCCATGAAAATAGGTCCGGAATTCGACTTTGCTGGTTTTGTCCAAAGCGAAGGGGAGCCTGAACTCCTGAAACGAGCCGAGTTGGGTAAAGGCCTCGGTGAAAAGCTCTCTCCGTGCCAGGAGCTGACGCCCCTTATTGGCTACGACTTCCAGAGCGGCAATCGGGTTCCCGGGTTGAAAATCTTTCCCTTTTAACCGGAATGAAGCCTGATAGTCCCCTGCCGGAAGCTCTATATAAGGCCCATAGGTCAGAAAACCACGCACGGAGCGCCCTAAACCCACCCGACTGACCCCCGTAGAGTCCTCGGGGTCCGGCATATTCTGGCCGATGTTGTGGGGGAGATCTTCAGATTGAAAGGTAATTTTCTCGATCCCACGCCCCTCCTTTAAAGGGTCCTCCTTGGGAAGGACCGTAATGCTATCCACAAAGAGCTCTCCATGCTGTCCATAAAAATAGGTTCGAAACTCCACTTTGTCGGATCTGTCCAAAATAAAAGAGACCTCAAACTCCTGGAACGATCCTAGCCCGGTAAAATCCTCGCCGAAAAGTTTTTCCCGCGCCAGCAATTGACGGCCCTGATCGGCCACAATCTCTAAGATCGCAATCGGGTCCCCGGGCTGCAAATCTTTCCCTTTTAACCGGAACAGGGCCCGGTATTCCCCTGCCGGAAGCTCCACGTAAGGGCCATAGGTCAGAAAACCGCCCACCAGATGCCTTAAACCGACCCGGCTGACCCCTGTAGAGTCCTCGGGGTCGGAGATATCCCGGCCTATATTATGGGGGAGATTTTCCGATTGAAAGGAGATCTCCTCGATTCCACTCCTCTTCTTTAAAAGGCCTTCCTCCACGGTAATGGTCACGTTATCTACAAAGAGTTCCCCGTCTAGCCCCTGAAAATAGGTTCGGAACTCTACCTCTTCGGACTCCTCCAGGACAAAGCCGATCTCGAACTCCTGAAACGATTCCGGTTTGATAAAGTCCTCGGCGAAAAGGGCCTTCCTCGCCAGCAGCTTGCGTCCCTGGTCGGCGGTGACCTCGAGGAGGGCCACCTGGCTCTCCGGCTGGAAATCTTTCCCCTTTAGCCGGAATAGAGTTCGGTACTTCCCTGCCGGGAGCTCCACATGAGGGCCGTAAGTTAAAAACCCCCCTATGGGATATCCCGAGCCAACTCGACTGATCCCCGTGGAGTCCTCGGGGTCCGGCATGTTCTGTCCTGTATGGGAGGGAAGGTCTTCCGCTTCAAAGGAGATTCTTCCCATTTGGTGCTCCCCTTCTAAAACGACCCTTCCTAGGATCTCAACCTGATAAGCCCCGGGGTTTTCAGGGGCCGGCACCCTCAAGATGGTCACCTTTTCTTCTTTAGGGCCCAGTCGGATCTGGGAAGCGGGTGGGAGGGGAGGAGACTGAGCCGACACCCCTGGATCTCCCACTCTCTGCATCCTAGGGGTTAATTCGACTTGCACGGGATGGTTGTAGTTCTGGTTTTGTAAGGCCACCTGGATCTGGATGACCTCTTTGGCTTGATAAGAGGTTTTTTCCGGTGGGGATGGACGGAGGGAGACAAGCTCAGGCTCTCCGTCCAGGATCTGGAAGATACTGACGCCCGCTTGACGGTAAATCTGGCGGAAGAGATTCGGAAAATCGTTGAACTTGCTCAATCCGGAAGGGTAAGATGCCCTCTCGGTAGGGCCGACGTACACGTACTGAACCCCGAGTCGCTTGGCGATATCCAGGGCTTTGGCCGGGTTATAGGTTTCAAACAGGGTATCGATGTCCTTTTTTCTGGAAGCAACCTGCTCTGCAGGAACCTGGGCGTTCTCCGTATCCAATCGATCCCCTAAAGCCGTGCGTCGTTGGGCAAAGGTCGGGATCTTGGCATAGTTAAGTTTCTTATCCGTTTTATCGAACCCAAAAGGCTTATCCAGGATCACGCTCTTTTCTGGGAGGTTATCCCGGATCCAGGTGAGCGCCTTCATATCTTCCGGCCTTATAAACTTGGTGGTTCTGGGGCTGGCCGAGAAGGCATAGTTATAAGCGTCGAGCAGGACGCTTGGAACCGCGGGTAAGCAGAGGAGCCCAACCCCCCAAAGAATAAAGCCGGGTCTTCGGAGCCGGTCAGAGAGCGCATCCAGAAACGATACCGAAGAAAAGGCCAGGGCTATGGCTATGAGCATACTACTTTTGGAGGTGACCTCCCAATCGTTCTTTATAATGATCGTGGTAAATAAAACGAGGCAGATTGCCATAAGCCAGAGGTAGGGAACCGCCCGGCTTTTAAGGGTCCAGACCATAGTCAGGATGCCCAGGGTTCCCAGAACGAAACCGGGACCTAAATTCAACAAGAAAATCCGAACGGGATCCGTCAAAAAGGTTTTGTTTATATAGAAGACGGGGTTTCCCCGGGTAGGGATCACCATGTCGAGGCTATAGAACGCCAGAAGCGGGAGCGCGAGGATTCCCATCATGGCAAAGAATCCCACGAGATTTTTTCCCAGAGCCCTCTTATCCGAGAGGGCCGAGATCAAGAGGCAGCCTCCGTACCAGGGGATGGCTACTAACCCCATAAATCCACTATAGCCAAAAAGGGCCCCCATAATGAAACTGACCAGCGGAGCAGAAGGATGAAGGCCATAGGCCGCGGGTCGCAGAGGGTTTTCCGCTTCCGGCCTTTGGCTCCCGCAACCCGGCTCCGGATAGGCTTGCGCCTTCATATAAAGGGTCCATCCCATCAAAAAGAACGCGAGGGCGAAGAGATGTTGCGGTGCAACCAACAAATGGTGGTAGAGGCTCCAGATGCCCACGCGCCAGAGCCGGAGGGCGGAGGGTTCGACGGCAACGTGTTGAACGTGGTCCAAGAAGCCCCACGTATCTCCGGAAAAAGTCCACCACATGTAAAATCCCTTGTAATTTCCGGCCAGGAGCCCTAGAAACATTCCCGCCCCCAGGAGGGAAGCCCTCCGGGTGTACAACCTGAGGGCAGAGAAAAGCGTCAGTAGGAAAAAAGTCCCGGCCAGCAAAATGTGCCAGCTCAGCAAGCTTTGGAGGGAGGCTCCCTTTCCCAGGATTCTATACACGGCTGCGGGGGCCATAAAAGAGAGCCAGTAATAGTGGAGCGTTTCACCTGCAAAGAAAGGATTGGAAGGGGGCATCTCGCCTTTAGAAAGCTCGGCGATGAAGGCCATGTCCCTCAGCGAGTTGGCCGCAAAGGTCCCGTGAAACGCATAGCCGAAGGGCGTCTTTCTTCCCATGTTAAGATGCGGCGGAACGGCGAGGACCAGGAAGAGGGCCAGGCCGGCTACGAGGACGAGGTAGTCGTTCCTTGTCCAGGATCTCAAGGGGATTTTTTTGTCCCGGGGCCAACCCAGACTTCGGAGGAGGACCGGGAGTCCTCCCGTAGTTATAACCAGGTAGCCCAGCAGGGTAAGCCAGGAAAATGAGAAAAGATAAACCAGGACGACCACGAGCCCTGTGCTGATCAGGTGGCCAAGCAGGAGACCGTAGAAAAGACCTTCGGGTTGGCTTTTAATGTTTCGTCCACATAACCAGATTCCGAGCGGAATTCCGGGCAAGCAGAAGGTGAGGAAAAGGACCAGGGTTAGAAAAAAACTCATCTTGAATTCCGGAGGAGGGGTGAAGCATTCGCCCGTGGGCGCCATCCTAGATGCCGCCGGCACTTGCCAACGCTTCACTCCCGGTCATCGACCTGGGTATCCGTGCCGTAAACCTCTTGATTTCCAGAGAATCAGGGTTCTTCGGGTAAACTCTCAGCTTGACATTTAACTTCGAAGCACTAAACTGGTATGGAGTGAATGGCGACTAACTACTAAGCCAAAGGATATTAAAAAAGACGGGACTGTCAATAAAAAAGAAGCCTTACCCAAAAGAAAAGCCTTCAACTTATCCGGCCTGACAGTTTACCGGTTAGAGGATCCATTTCATTTTTAATAAGTAAGGGGCACTTAGCTTTTTTAAGCTTTAGGGCCTTACGAAAAATTATTTAAGGAGTTTTTCGAACATGAGATGCGTCCATCGTTCAAACGGATACCCCCTCTGGATGGTAGGGATCATTTTCCTAAATCTGATGGTTCAGGGGGTCCCTCAAGCCTCCGGCTTTGAGGCGGTCACCTTCCAGCGCCTCCTCGACGCCCCCAAGGATCCCCAAAACTGGCTCATGTACCTCGGTACCTACAACGCCTGGCGTTATAGCTCCCTGGATCAGATCCACCGAAAAAATGTCGGCAATCTGGTCCCCGTCTGGGCTTTTCAACCCGGCGTCAATGACTTTGAAGCCACTCCCCTGGTCGTCGATGGGGTCATGTTTGTATCTTCTTCTTACAATCGGGTCTTTGCCCTAGATGCCGCCACAGGCAGGGAAATCTGGCACTACTACTACCAATATCAGAAGCATCCTAAGACCCTGGAGGTACCTTATAAGCCTTACAATCGAGGGGTCGCGGTGGGATATGACAAGGTCTATATGGGAACCCTGGACAATCATCTGGTGGCTCTGGAGGCCCAGACCGGCAAAGAAGTGTGGAATATTGAGGTTGAAGACCCCAGCGTATGTGGGTGTAATATCACATCCCCTCCCCTGGTGGTGAAGGATAAGGTCCTGGTAGGGGCTACCGGAGGGGAGCTGGCGACCCGGGGGTATATCGATGCGTATGAAGCCGGGACCGGAAAGCGGGTGTGGCGGTTTTTGACGGTTCCAGGACCCGGAGAGCCCGGCAATGAGACCTGGGGAGGAGATTCCTGGAAATACGGCGGCGGATCGAGCTGGTTGGTAGGGTCCTATGATCCAGAGTTGGATCTGGTCTATTGGGGAATTGGAAACCCGGCTCCGGCCTTTGATGGGGACGTGCGGCCCGGGGATAATCTCTATACGAATTCCGTCGTAGCCCTCCATCCGGATACCGGGGCCTTGAAGTGGTATTTCCAGGAGGTGCCCCACGATGTGTGGGATTTCGATGCCGCCTACGAAAGTGTGCTGTTGGATGTAGAGAAGGAGGGCCAGGTGCAAAAGCTCCTCCTCCATACGAACAAGAATGGGTTTGTTTACGTCCTGGATCGCACCGATGGGAAGTTCATAACCGCGTGGCCTCTGGTTAAGACCCTCAACTGGGCGACAGGGATCGATGCGGAAGGGAAACCGATAGGCCGGAAGGAACTGCCCCCAGGGGTCCCGACCCTGATCTGTCCCGGCTTAGGGGGGGGAAGGGATTGGAACCACGGGGCCTATAGCCCGCGAACCGGCCTGTACTACACAACCGGGGTCGAATACTGCCTTCAGGTCACGGTGAAGAGGGAGAAGCCGGTCCAGGGAAAGATTTACATGGGCGCGGATTTTCCTCAAACCATGTACAAGCCTGCAGAGGATTCCCATGGGCACCTGGATGCGTATGAGCCCCTGACCGGGAAAGCTCGCTGGAGTTATCGGACCAAGTATCCTTTATTGTCTTCCATTCTGGCCACAGGGGGAGATTTGATCTTCACGGGAGATATAGAAGGCTACTTTTTGGCTTTCGATGCGGAAACAGGGGAAAAGCTCTGGAGCTTCAACACCGGGTCCGGCCATCGAGGCTCCGCCATCTCCTATGCCGTCAACGGTCGGCAATACATCGCGGTTCCTTCGGGGTTTGGTTCCCTCCAGGCCCGGCACCTTCATCACATCTGGCCGGAGACGAAAGACTTCCGGTCCGGAGCGACCCTGTTTGTTTTTGCGCTGCCGGACTGACGCGGACCCCGGACTTGGGGTATCTCTTCATTTAACCTGAAGGAGAGGATCCAACCTTTTGGAGATAACCAGATTCTGGATGCCCGGATCCTTGGGAACCAGGACGGTAATATGATCCACGAAGAGGGCCCCTTGACGTCCGTGGAAATAGGTCCTGAACTCGACCAGGCCCGGTTTATCCAGAATAAAAGAGACCTCGAACTCCTGGAACGAGCCCGGCCTGGTAAAGGCTTCACTGAAAAGTTTCTCCCTGGCCAGCACCTCCCCTTTATCAGCCACGACCTCCAGGGTCGCGATCCGTTTCTCCGGACGAAAATTTTCCCCTTTTAACCGGAATAATGCCACGTATTCTCCTGCCGGCAACCTCACGTAAGGCCCGTAAGTTAAAAAACCGCCTAAATCGCGCCCGTATCGCCCAACCCGGCTGACCCCGGTGGAATCCCCCAAATCCGGTACGTCTCGACCTGTGTTATGGCGAAGGTTTTCAGCTTGAAACGTGACCCTTTCCACCCGGCTCTCTCCTTCTAAAAGGATCCTTCCGGTTATTTCAACCTGATAAATACCCGGCTCTTCCGGAGCTGGGGCCTTTAAAGCGACCGTCTTTTCTTCTCCGGGACCCAACTGAACGGAGACGGGCGGAGGCGCCGGAGGGGGAGAGAGCGGAAGGGTAAGGGGAGGGGAGAAGGGGGGAATCTTCCCCTCCACGGTTCTTTCCTGCCCCCCCTCTCCCCTTCTTTGCGTCCCCAGGGTTAATTCAACCCGGACGGGATAGCTATAGTTCTGATTTTGTAGAGCTACCTGAACCTGGATGGTTTCTTTAGCCTGGTAGGAGGTTTTTTCCAGAGGGGCCGGGTGAAGGGCGATCAGCGCGGGTTCCCCGTCCAGGATCTGGAAGATACTGACCCCCCCTTGATGATACACCCGGCGAAAGAGATTCTTAAACTCCTCAAACTTGCTCAACCCCAAGGCGTAGTATTCCCTTTCAGTAGGCCCCAGGTAGACGTACTGGATCCCCAGTTGCCGAGCGATTTCCATAGCTTTAGCCAGATCATGGGTTCTAAAAAAAGTATGGATGGCGCTTTTTCTGGAAGCCACCTGCCCCTCCGGGACTTGAAAGTTCTCCGCATCTAATTTATCTCCCAGGACCGTCCGCCGATGGGCAAAGCTTGGAATCTTAGCATGAAAAATATCGGCATCCTCCTCGTCGAAGCCCCGGGGCGCGTCCTGGATGAGGCTCTTCTCGGAGAGGTTATCCCGGATCCATGTCAGGGCTTTCATCTCCTCCGGACTTACGAACCAGGCATTTGTGGGATGGGTCGACCTTGTGTAATTATAGGCATCCATGAGCACCGTTGGGATCGCAGGCAAGCAGAAGAGAACGACGGAAAGAAGCATAAACCCTGGAGCAAAGAGCGAAGGGTAAACTCCCGGCTTTGGGTTCCAGGCCCTTTGCTTTCTTTCCAGCCGCTCATACCAGGTCTCCAGAAAAAATACCGAGAAAAAAACCAGGTTTATGATCATCACCATCCCGCTCTTGGAAGTAACTTCCCAGTAATTCTGCACCATAACGGTGGTGAACAAAATAAGGCAAACGATCATAAGCCAGAGGTTGGGAAAAGCCAGGCCTCTAAGCTTCCAGAGTGCGGTCCCCATCCCCAGGGTTCCTAAAACGAAGCTGGGACCCAGATTGATTAAGAAAATCTGAACGGGATTTTCCAGGAACGTTTCATTCACGTAGAAAACCAGATCCCCTCTCCCCGGGATGACCATTTCGAGGTTATAGAACACCCAGAGCGGGATGGATAAAACCCCCATAGCCACGAGGAAGCCTATCAAGTTCCTTCCCAGAGCTTTCTTGTCGGTGAGCACAGACACAAAAAGGCAACCTCCGTACCAGAGCAGAGCGATTAGCCCAATAAAACTGCTGTAGCCGAACAAAGCGCCTATGAGGAAACTCACCCAGAGGGTCGAAGGATGGAGGATGGAGGATGAAGGAAGGGCTCCTTCTTTCTGCCTTTGGCGCCTTCGACTGGACCCCGGACAGACTTCCGCCTTCATATAGAAGGTCCACCCCATCAAAAAGAAAGCCAGGGCGAACAGGTGTTGGGGAGCGACCAGGAAATATCTAAATAGCCCCATCACGGAGACTCTCCAAAATCGGAGTATCAGCGAGGTTTCGATCTGGTGCTGTAACACCTGCTTGAGGAAAGTCCCGGTATCTCCCGGAAACGTCCACCAGAGATAAAACCCCCTGTAATTGGTCGCCAGGAGTATCAGAAACAGACCCATCGCCAGGAGAGAAGCTCTCCGGGTATACAACCGGAGCGCAGAGAAAAAAACGGTCATAAAGAGAACTCCTGCGAGCAGGGTGTGCCAGGTTAACAGATCCTGGAGGGAAACCCCCCCCTTTCCCAGGATTTTATAGATGGCTGCGGGAGCCACATGGAAAAGCCAGTAATAGTGGAGGGTCTCTCCTGAAAAGTAAGGATTTTGGGGCGGGATCTCTCCTTTGGAAAGTTCCGTAATAAAGGCGATATTCCTCAGGGAGTCTGCAGCAAAGGAGCCGTAAAAGACGTAGCCCAAAGGGGTTTCTCTGCCCATGTTAAGTTGAGGGGGGACGGCCTGCGCCAGAAAGACGACCAGGCCGGCCAGGAGAACCAGATAATCTTGCCCTGTCCAGGGGCGCAGGTGGGCGAGCAGGCCGTTGTGTCTCCCTATCCGGGATGGGTTCAGGCCTCGGAGCGAGACCAGAACCACACCGAGGGCCATAGCGACGTAGAAAACCAGGGTGAGCCAGGAAAACGAAAAAAGGTAAACCAGGGCGATGGTGAGGCCCGTGCTGATCAGATGACCCAGCAGGAGGCCATAAACAAGCCCCTCCGGTTGGCTTTTAAGGGGCTGCCCGGATAGCCACATCCCCAGGGGGATGCCGGGTGAACAGAAGATGAGGAAAAGGATTAGATTTAGAAAAAAATCCACGGCCATACTCGTATAACTTCTCCTTTCTTCCCTTCTGTGCAAAGGGGAGCTACGAGGGTTTAGATCATTCGTGACTATTCCACATAAACCGGGGAGCCCAGCTCCCGGAAGACCATCAATTTCTGTTCATTCAGGTCTTTGGGAGTCAGGACCGTGATCTTATCCACGAAGAGCTCCCCATGGCCCTTAAAATAGGTCCGGAATTCCACCTCACGGGCTTTGTCTAGCTGAAAAGGGATCTCGAACTCCTGGAATAGGTCGGTCCCGAGAAAGTCCTCGCTAAAAATTTCTTCCTTCGCCAGCAGTTCAAGCCCTTTATTCGTCACCACCTCCAGGGTGGCCACCTGTTTTCCCGGCTGAAAATTTCTTCCCTTAAGTCGAAATAAAGCCAGATACCCCCTCGCCGGCAGGGTCACATAGGGTCCATAAGTCAGAAAACCCTCCGAATGATCCGCGAGACCGGCCCGACTGATGCCCGTTGAATCTTCTGGATCCGGTACATCCTGGCCTACGAGGTAAGGAAGGGTTTCCGATTGAAAAGAGACCCTCTCCACCCGACCTCCCACCTCTAAAAGGATCTTCCCAACGATTTCAACCTGATAAATACCTGGGCTCTCGGGAGCCTGTGCCTGGAAGGTTACCACCTTCTCTTCTCCAGGACCCAACCTGTACCTTCCTACCCCTCGATTCTCCAATTCCCCCGCTCCTTTAGTTCTCAGAGCTAATTGGACCTGGACAGGATGGTTGTAATTGTGGTTTCGTAAGATCACCCGAGCCTGGAGGGCTTCTTTAGGCCGGTAGGACGTTTTTTCTAACGGGATGGGCCGAAGGGCCACGAGCTCTGGTTCTCCCTCCAGGATCTGGAAAATACGGACCCCCTTTCGGCGGTAAACCTGACGGAAGAGGTTCTTAAAATCCTTAAACTTGCCCAACCCTAGCGGGTAGAGCGCCTTCTCGACAGGCCCAACGTAGACGTACTGGATCCCCCATCGTCTGGCAATATCCATAGCTTCAGCCAGGTCGTGGGTTTTAAAAAATGCGTCGATTCCCCTTTTTCTAGAAATAAGCCGGTCCTCCAGGATCTGGAAGTCCCCGGTATGCACTTTATCCCCCAGGACCGTGCGTCGATGGGCAAAGCTGGGAATCTTGGCATAATAAACCTC
>Ga0073934_10003980_pt1 | contig 25572 bp, 28 predicted proteins | sample LarsenN4metaG_FD_76834 | JGI IMG/M metagenome (GOLD analysis project Ga0073934, IMG submission 76834) | Hot spring sediment bacterial and archeal communities from British Columbia, Canada, to study Microbial Dark Matter (Phase II) - Larsen... ... | reverse complement strand
TGGTTGGTGGGCTCGTCCATCAGCAGCACGTCGGGCCGGCCGAGCAGCACGCGCGCCAGCGCGACGCGCATCTTCCAGCCGCCGGAGAGCGCGCCCGCGTCGCCGTCGATCCAGTCCGGCGCGAAGCCGAGGCCCTGGAGCACTTCGCGCGCCTGCGCTTCCATCGTGTAGCCGCCGAGGTGCTCGTATTCCTCCTGGACCTGGCCAAAGCGATCGAGGAGCCGGTCCATTTCGGCGGACCGCGCCGGATCCTCGAGGGCCTTCTGGAGGTTCTCCAACTCGTAGTGCAACAGGCCGGCGCGGCCGCTGCCTGCGATGGCTTCATCCAGAACGGATCGCCCCTTCATCTCCGTGACATCCTGCCGGAAGTAGCCGATGGTGAGGCGCTTTGGAACGGTCACTTCGCCGTCGTCCGGCGACTCTTCGCCCACGATCATGCGGAACAGAGTGGTCTTGCCGGCCCCGTTCGGTCCCACCAGGCCCACTTTTTCACCCGGGTTCAGCTGGAAGGAAGCATCCACGAGGACGACCTGCCGGCCGTACTGTTTATTGATATTGCGGAAGGAGATCATTCGAGGGGGAAGGAGAGAGAAGTTTCCATCGTAGCGGATTGATACCATCAGGACACGGACATGAAGGTTACGCGCCGCCGTCTCACCCAGTCGCTGGCGGCCGGCCTGTCGGCCTGCGGCCGGCCGCGCCGCCCGAACATCGTGCTCTTCTACGCCGACGATCTGCGCGCCACAGCGCTGGATCTGTACAACCCTGACGCGGTCGCCATGCCGAACCTCGCCCGCCTTGCCGCATCCGGCATCACGTTCGATCACTCCTACACGCCGCATCCCCTCTGCCAGCCCGCGCGAGTCTCCCTTTGGACCGGCCAGTACTCGTCGAAGCACGGCAGCCGCTACAACCAGAAGCCCATGGCGGACGGCACGCCGAACATGGCGGAGTGGTTTCGCGGCGCGGGCTACCGCATGGGAATTTTCGGCAAGAACCACTGCTTCACGCCCGCCCAACTCGATCGCTGGTTCGACGACGACTACTCGATCGGTTCCGCCAAGTGGAAGTCCGCGCTTTCGCCGGAAACGGTCAAGGAGATGCGGGAAGTGGCCGAGTGGCGCGGGAGGCGCGGCGGCCCGATGGGACCGCCGGCAGCCGCGCCTTTCTCCCACGAGCTTTTCCCGACTCATATCGCAAGCGAGCGCGCCATTGAGTTCATCGGCGCCCGGCAGGGCGGACAGCCGTTCTTCGCTTGGGTTTCCCTGGTCGACCCCCACACGCCCGCCGATGTGCCTGAGAAGTTCGCCGGCGCCCTCCCCTGGAGCGAACCAGGCTTCCTCCGTGCCGTGACAAAGAAATGTCCACGAGGAACACGCGGATGAGGATCTACGAATACCTGATCCGCGGCCGGGAGATTCCGGACGAGCGCCTGGCGCGCTATCTGAGCATCTACAGCGGCAAGAACGCGTTTCTGGACTTCGAACTGGGACGCGTCATGGACGCGCTCGAGTCCAGGGGTTTTCGCGAAAACACGATCCTGATCTTCGCCTCCGACAACGGCGACTTCGCCGGCGAGCACCACCTTATCGTCAAGACCGGGTGCCTGTTGGATTCGATGGTCCGCATGCCGCTCGTTCTCTCGTGGCCCGGCGGCGGCGTTCCACAGGGCCGGCGCGAAAACGCCCTGGTCAGCCATGTGGACCTGGCGCCGACGCTGCTCTCGATGGCGCAGCTTCCTCCGCTGCCTTCGGCGCAAGGGCGGCTGCTGCCCCTGAACGCGAGCGTTTCCCGCCGCGCCTACGTTTACGCCGAATACGGCAACGGCGATCCGTACTACGACTGGTCCGAGGCGCGGCAGGTGGGCCCCGCCAGCCGCCCGGGCGAATACGCGCTCCGCACGCGGCTCGAGCTCGAACACCTGGCGCGCCGCGAGCGGGCCGGACACCTCCGCATGATCCGGACTCACACCCACAAGCTGATCGCGGACTCCAACGGCGACGTCGAATTCTACGATCTCGCCGCCGACCCGGGCGAGCTGACCAACGTCCACGGTGAATCGCGGTACGCCCGGGAAGAACAGAGGTTGATCGCGCTCCTCAACCAGCCGCTGCGTTAGCGTGGACGCCGCTCATCCGGCTTCGGGCTGATAGAGTCAAAAAGAGATGTCGAAGGTTCGAATGGCCCTTGCGGCAGGAGCGCTGCTGGCTGCTGGCGGGTGGTACTGGCGGACCCGGTCCGCTCCGGCGGCTCGAGCCGGGGCCAGGCCCGCGGTCCATTCGGCCGCGGATGGCGCCTCCTACGCCGACCCCAGGTTGTGCGCCTCCTGTCACGCCCAAATCGCCGCGACGTACCGGAAAACCGGCATGGGCCGATCCTTCTATCGGGCCGTTCCGGAAAACATGGTCGAGGACTTCCGCCGGCGGAACACCTACGTGCACCGCCCCTCGGAGCGGATTTACACGATGATCGAGCGGGGCGGCCGCTATTATCAGCGCCGCCACCAGATCGGCCATGACGGCAAAGAGATCAGTGTGATGGAAAGGGAGATCCATTACGTTATCGGCTCCGGAAACCATGCCCGGTCCTATTTGCATCGCACCCCGGACGGGCGCGTTTACGAGTTGCCCGTCGCATGGTACGCGGAAAACGGCGGTTACTGGGCCATGAACCCGGGTTACGACTATCCCGCGCACGACGATTTCCGGCGCCGCGTCACCTCGCAATGCCTGTTCTGCCACAACGCCTATCCCAAGCCGGACCCCGCCCGGGACTCTGCGGCCGCCGAACCTCTGTTCGACAGCTTTCCGGAGGGAATCGATTGCCAGCGGTGCCACGGTCCCGGATCGAACCATATCGCCGCCGCGCAGGATGCCAGGCGGCCCGTTGAGGAAGTCCGCGCCGCGATCGTCAACCCCGCCCGGCTTGACGCCCGGCGGCGGATGGAGGTGTGTCTCCAGTGCCACCTCGAAACCACAAGCTTCGTTCTGCCGGGTTCGCTCGGACGTCTCGACCGCGGGGTGTTCTCCTACCGGCCGGGTGAGCCTCTCGAGAACCATGTGTTGCATTTCGATCATGGTCCGGACCCGCGCTTTGATGACAAGTTCGAGATCGCCCATCACGGCTACCGGCTGCGCAAGTCGGCGTGCTTCGTGAAGTCGGAGGGACGGCTTCAGTGCACCAGCTGTCACGATCCGCATCAGGGAGCGCGGGCTCGCGAGGCGGCCGCGCGGTACGTGAGGGCGTGCCGGTCATGCCATGGGGCTGCGTTCGAGGCGCGGGTCGCGGCGGGGAAGCACACCGCGGATGCGCGGTGCGTCTCCTGCCATATGCCGAAGCGCCGGACGGAAGACGTGGTCCACGCCGTCATGACGGATCACCTCATCCGCCGCAACCCGCTTCCCGGCGACCCTCTCGCGCCGCTCGCCGAGAAAACTCCGGAGCAGTACACCTACAGGGGTGAGGTGAGGCTTTACTACCCCGAGGACCTCCCCGGCGGCGCGGACCGCGAACTGTATCTCGCCTTGGCGCAGGTCAAGGACAAGTCGAACCTCGAAGCGGGCATCCCGCGGCTCGAAGCAGCGATCGCCCGGCATCAACCACCGCAGGCGGATTTCCTGTTCTTTCTGGGCGAGGCGCTGGCTGAATCCGGACGGCACGAGGCCGCGGCCGCGGCTTACCGCAAGGCATGGGAGCGCGAATCGCGGTACTGGCCGGCGCTCCACCGGCTGGGGGCGACGCTGGCGCGGTCCGGCCAGGCGGCCGAAGCCGAAACGGTTCTCCGTCAAGGTCTCGCGGTCCGGCCCGGACACAGCCTCATGATGACGGACCTCGCCCTGGCTCTTCTGAGTCAGGGCAAGACCGGCGAGGCGGCGGATCTGCTCCGCCAGGCGACGCGCGCGGACGAGTTCAATGTCGAGGCGTGGAACAATCTCGGTAATCTCCTGCTCGAACAGAACGACATCCAGGGCGCCGAGGAGGCGCTGCGCGAGGCCGTCCGGGTACAGCCGGACCATGCTGCGTCACGGATGAATCTGGCCCGGCTGCTCACCGCGCGGCAAAAGTGGGCGGAAGCGAAGTTCCACTTCGAGAAGGCGATCGCAACCCAACCGGCTTTTGCGCAGGCGTGGTACAACTACGGGGTTTTCTTCGCGATGCAAGGGGACTTCGCCTCCGCGCGGGCACAGTTTGAGAAGGCGGCGGCGCTAGGCGACCCGACCGTCCGCCAGGCCGCGATCGAAGGCCTTGCGCGGATTGGAGCAGGCCGGTGATTCCGCGGATCGTTGCCGCCGCCATGATGGTCTCGTGCGCCGCGCCAGCGCAGCGTTCCCGGCCGGCAGGGTACCGGACCTGGAACGAGTATGGCGGAGGCGGAGAAAGCATTCGCTACAGCGGGTTGGACCAGATTCATCGCGGCAACGTCGGGAAGCTCACTGCCGCCTGGACCTTCGACACGGGCGACGCTTTCGCCGAGTCCGAGATGCAGTGCAATCCGATTATCGTGGACGGCGTCCTTTATGCCACCAGCCCCCGCCTCCGCGTCTTCGCGCTCGACGCCGCCACCGGCCGCCTCCTGTGGCGTTTTGATCCTGAAGAACCCGGCCGGGCGCCGCGCAAGATCCGGAACCGCGGCGTCACCTACTGGAACGGCGGCGCCGAAGGCGCGCGGATCTTCTTCTCGTCACGCCACTTTCTTTACGCGCTGGACGCGCGCACCGGCCGGCCGGTCCGGTCGTTCGGAGAGGGCGGGCGGGTGGATCTGCGGCGCGGCCTCGGGCGTCCGCCAGAGACGATCACGCTTTCGGTCAATACGCCCGGCGTCCTCTACGGCGACCTGCTGATCACCGGCAGCACCGTCGGCGAGGACCTGCCGTCGGCGCCGGGAGATATCCGCGCCTTCGACGTACGCACCGGAGCCGAGCGCTGGTCGTTCCACACGATCCCGCGTCCCGGAGAGTTCGGCTACGACACGTGGCCGGCCGGCGCATGGAAACGATCGGGGGGCGCCAACAACTGGGCTGGCATGAGCGTGGACCGCAAGCGTGGGATTGTCTTCGTCCCCACCGGTTCGGCCGCCTTCGATTTCTATGGCGCGGACCGTCATGGCGACAACCTGTTCGCCAACTGCCTGATCGCGCTGGATGCAAAGACCGGCAGGCGGGTCTGGCATTTCCAGACCGTGCGGCACGATGTCTGGGACAGGGACCTGCCGGCTCCCCCATCCCTGGTCGCTTCGGTTCGCGGCGGCCGGCTCGTCGACGCCGTGGCGCAGACGACGAAGTCGGGTTTCGTGTTCGTCTTCGAGCGCCTCACCGGCAAGCCGCTTTTTCCGATTGAGCACCGCCGGGTTCCCGCCTCCACCGTGGACGGGGAACTCCTGGCGCCGACGCAACCGTTTCCCGTGCTGCCCCAACCGTTCACGCGGCAGGCCTTCACGGAGGAGGTGGTGACGCGCCGGACGCCGGAGGCGCATCGCGCCGTCCTCGCCCGTCTGCGTGAACTCGAAACCGGCGGCCCGTTCGTTCCGCCGAGTCTCCGGGGAGGCGTGATCTTCCCCGGGCTGGACGGCGGCGCCGAGTGGGGCGGTTCGGCGTTCGATCCCGAGTCAGGGCTGCTCTACGTCAACGCGAACGAACGGGTGCAGGCGATCCGATTGGTGGAGCGTCCCTCCGCCGCGCCTGCGGCGACGAGCGGCGCGCTCTACGAGCTCCATTGCGCCGGGTGCCATGGCGCCGATTCTGGCGGCGGGAGTGCGCCGTCGCTGTCGGGCATCGGCAACCGCATGCCGGCATCCGAGATCACGGCGGTGATTCGGGAAGGGACGGGCAGGATGCCGCGCTTCGCGGCCCTCCCCGCATCCCAGGTGGAGGCGATCGTCCGCTTCGTCCTGACCGGCGTGAGCGAACCTGTCAAGCCTGGACCTTTCGACCCGCCGAGCATCAAGTACCGCCGCGACGGCCGGGGCCTGATCCTCGATCCGGATGGATATCCGGGCTGTGATCCCCCATGGGGCACGCTGAACGCCATCAGCATGGACACGGGGCGGATCGTGTGGAAGGTTCCGCTCGGCGAGCATCCCGAACTGGCCGCCCGAGGAGTGCGCGGAACGGGCAGCGAAAACTACGGCGGGCCGGTGGTGACGGCCGGCGGGCTCGTCTTCATCGGAGCCACCAACTATGACAAGAAGTTCCGCGCCTTCGACAAGGCGACAGGAAAGCTGCTCTGGGAAACCACGCTCCCGGCCGCGGGCAACGCCACCCCTGCCGTTTATGAGGTCAACGGCAGGCAGTTTGTCGTCATCGCGGCGGGCGGCGGCAAGGACCGCCAGCCCAGCGGCGGGTTCTATGTCGCATTCGCGCTGCCGCGGCAGTAGCGCCCGACAGAGCGCCGTTATTTCCGCTCGCCGACATGGCCTCTGCCGGTGCGGCCGAAGCGGCTGAGGGCGAACCGCGGCTCCGGCTTCGCCGAACCCAACACGCACTGAGCCACGTGCTCGCCGAACGCCGGGCCGAACTTGAAGCCATGGCCGGACCCGCCGCCAATCAGCCAGACGTTGGAAGCCTCGGGGTGGCGGTCGAGTATCAGGTCGCCGTCCGGCGTCATTTCATATTGGCAGACGCGGCTCTCGGTCAGCGGCGCGTTGGCAAGCGCCGGAAACCGGAAGGCGAGATAGGCGCGGACCTTCGCCAGCCATGCCGGCGAGTGGACACGCTCGCCGGCGGTCGGGTCATAAGGCTCCCCCGGGGCGTCCTCGGCGGCCTTGAATCCGCGCCATTGATTTCCCGGAATGCCGTAGAAGCGTTTGCGGTTGTTGTCGACCCAGGCGGGAAAGCGCTCGCCATTGAAACTCAGGTCGCCGGCGGGGGTGCCGAAGTAATAGACTTCCTGGCGCGTCGGCGTGACGCGGCCGCCGAGCAGTTCAGGGAATACCTCTCCGAGCCACGGGCCGCAAGCGAAGACATAGTGGTCGGCGGCCATCCGCGATCCGTCGCCCAGGGCGATCGATTCCATCCGGCCGCTCCGCGCCGGACCCGGCTGGACGGCAGCCTGGCGCCACGCACCATTTTCGGCGACGAATCCCTCCATAACGGCCTGGCAGGCGCGCCGCGCCAGCAGGAATCCCGCCTGCTTCTCAAGGATCGCCCATTCGACGCCCTCCCAGTTCACCTGCGGAAAGCGGACGCGGCAATCGGACTGTTTGAGAGTTTCAAACGGGAGGGAGGACTCGCGCAGCGCCGCCAGCGACGCCTGCTCGTAATCGTCCTGGTCCGCGGCCATCCAGAGGCAGCCGGTTTCCATCAACAGAGGAACGCCCCAGCGGCGCTGGTTCTCGCGCCACATCGGCAGCGACCGCGCGACCAGTCGCGTGTAGATGCGGTTGGGACCGTAGGCGCCACGAATGACCCGCGTCTCGTCGCCGGAGGAGGCTCGGGAATGGCCTGGTCCCCAGGCGTCAATCAAGGTGACGCGGGCGCCGGCGCGCAGCAGGCTCAGCGCGGTCCATCCCCCAAAGGCGCCCGCGCCGATCACGGCGACATGGATCGACATGCAACCATGTTAGCCGCTCGCCATGCCGCCTACCGCCAGAAGCCGGCGCGGAACCGATACCCGCCCCGGTAGGGCTGCCAATACCCGGGCACCCACCGCGCCCGGGGATGGGGCGGACGCCGCCACGCCCCCGGCGCCCAGACCCAGCCTCGGGGCTGATAATCCCAGTAGCCGTCACACCAGACGTATCCGGCGCGCGGCGCGTAGCCCACTGGTCCGTATCGGGGCGGCGGCGGGCCGTAGGAGTAACCTCCGCGGTACGAGTAGCGGTACCCGGCGCAGGCGCTGGAGGCTCCCGCCGCCAGCACCAGGAAAGCCATTGCCAGAAACTTGCTCTTCATCGTTCGCGCTCCTGTGGAATCGGTTCCACTCCGGTCCTGCGTTCGAGAGCGTTTTGGGCTCCCTGGCTTCTGAAACGCGGCTGGAATGGCCGGGGTTGCGCGAAACAGTGAAGCAATCGATGAATCTTCGTTCAGGAACCAGTGGAACGAAACGGCGAATCCCGGCGGCCGGCCCGGCCGGAGTTCCCCCCCGGCGAGGGAATCAGAGGCCGGCGCCCCCGCCTCTCTCCGTCTCGCCGCTCTTGGCGCCGCCCGCCCGGCGCCGGTCTGTCACATACGCGACCGCGAACAACAGTCCCAGCGCCCCGAACGTGGCCAGAGTCCCGATCACGAGATAGTCGGTGTCTTTGCGCGGCTCCGGAATCATTCGTAGGAGAATGATCGTGATGACGGCGAAGATGGCAATGCCCGCTCCGGCAAGAACTCCGACGCGGGCCGATATCACGGGCATCCTCTCGATTCTAGCCAAGCGCCCGCTGCCGCGGATATGTCTGGTCCTGATGATTCCGGCCGAGGCTTCGCCGCAGCGGATTCCGGACGCCAACGCCCACGGCTGGTTCATGTACTTTGGCGATCATCCGGTGAAGGGACGATGGGGGGCGCACATGGAAGGGCAGTACCGCCGACACAACATCGTCACACGGTGGCAGCAGTTGCTGCTGCGCCCGGCCGTGAATTACGAACTCAACCGGTCGGTGATGCTGACGGGCGGCTACGCCTTTGTCAAGACGCATGGTTACGGCGCGTTTCCCGTTCCCGCGGCGTTCCCGGAGCATCGTCTCTTCGAGCAGTTGCTGGCGCGGCATCGCGCGGGCCGGGTCAGCCTTCAGCATCGGTTCCGGCTCGAGCAGCGCTGGATCGGCGTCACCACCGCCGAGGTGCGGCGGCCGGCGTCGTGGCGCTCCCAGCAGCGGTTCCGCTACTTCATCAAGGGAACGATTCCGCTCGGCGGGACCTCGCCGTGGTTTCTCGCCGGATACAACGAGATTCTCCTTCATTTCGGCTCCAATTACGGGGCCAGCGCGTTCGATCACAACAGGGCGTACGGCGCCCTCGGCTATACGGTGAACAGGTTCACCCGGATCGAGGTCGGATACCTGAACCAGTATCTGTACCAGCGGAGCGGCCGCTCGCTCGAGAACAACCACACCCTTCAGTTCTCCGTTTTTTCGACGCTGCCTTTGGGAAAGTGAGGTCGGCGGCCCGCTCACAACCCGACGACCCGGCCGGTGGCCGCCGATTGCTCGGCCGCCAGGCACGCGCGAACGGCTTCGGCAGCCTCTTCGAGAGTGACCACATCAGGCGCGCGGCCGTCGCGGACGCAGCAGGCGAAGTAGCGCAACTCGTCGCGCAGCGCGCCAACCCTCGCGCCGCCGGCCAGCGGCCAATACGTTGTATCTGGGGCGCGCCATCCGTCCTTGCCGCAGACCGAGATCGCCGGACCCGATTCCTGGATCGAAATGCACCCCTCCGTGCCGAGGATCTCCATTCGCTCGTCGATCCGGTAGGGAGTGCCTTGGGGAAGAAACCAGGCATTCTCTAGGACGCCGATCGCGCCGCACTCGAACCGGTACATCGTCCAGCCGATATCAGGGTTTCGGAGTCCGCGCACCGAGAGCGACTGTGCATAGGCAGAGCGGATCCGGCCGCCGGTGAACCACAGCATGAGATCGGTGTCATGGACGCCGTCCCCGGCGATCGGGCCGATCTTGGCCAGGACACTCTCGCTCACGGCGGCGGGGATGTTGCGCCGGGCGTAGATCGAGACGATCCGGCCCACCGCTCCCGCCTCGATCTCCCGCTTCGCCGCCGCGAACCGGGGATTGAACCGGCAGATCTGCCCGGCCATGGCGAACTTCCCGCTGGCGTCGCGAGCGCGGATGATCGCCGCGCAATCGTCCACGGTCGAGGCCAGGGGCTTCTCGATGAAGACGTGCTTGCCCGCCTCGAGGGCGGCGATAGCCGGCGCGGCGTGCTGGTCCCACATCGTCACGATGCTGACCGCGTCAATCGTGGGATCGGCGAGCATCAGGCGGTAGTCGGTGTGCAGTCGCTCCACCTTGAATCGTGCTCCGTGCGCCCGGAGCCGGTCTTCGTTCCGCGTACACAGCGCGGCGAGTTCCACCTCTGGAATGGACGACAGCGCCTCGCAATGCATTTCGCCGAAGCGGCCGAGGCCGATCACACCGAATCGCACGCGCTGCATAGTTCCAGGATTGCAGAGAGAGTGGCGCGCGTCGCGGCGGCCCGGTTACCCTGGTTACAATGTCCGTTTTCCCCCGTGTCAGCGCCATCAAGTCCGTGGAAGCGTTTCGAGCCCGGCTCACCGCCCTGGGATTGAATCTGCCGTGCGAGGACTCCATCCTTCCCGCGCCGGAATCGCCTCTGGCCCGGCCGCTGGATGTCGACGGCTTTCGCGCCGGAAATCGCTGGGTGATCCATCCCATGGAGGGATGGGACGCCGAAGCGGATGGCAAGCCCAGCGAACTGGTCCGCCGGCGGTGGCTCAACTTCGGCCGGTCCGGAGCAAAGTGGCTGTGGGGGGGAGAGGCGATGGCCGTGGTTCCGGAAGGACGCGCCAACCCCAACCAGCTCGTCATCGGCGATTCGACCCGCGACGAGCTGAAGCGCCTGCTGAACGACACGGTGGAGTTGCACCGCAAGGAGTTCGGTAACGCCGACGATCTGCTCACGGGATTCCAGCTGACCCATTCCGGCCGTTTTTGCAAGCCTTACGACAAAAAGAAGGCCGAGCCGCGGATCGCCTATCACCACCCGGTGCTCGATCCGAAATTCGGGATCGGCGCGGAAACGCCTGTCCTCTCCGACGACGAGCTCAAGCGCATCCGCGACCGTTTCATCGCCGCCGCCCGCATCGCGGAGTGGTGCGGAGCGCGGTTCGTCGACGTGAAGGCCTGCCATGGATACCTCGGCCACGAACTGCTCGGGGCGCGCACGCGGCCGGGGCCCTACGGCGGATCGTTCGAGAACCGGACCCGGTTCTTTCGGGAGATCGTCGAGGGTATCCGCGCGTCCACGGGCATCGGAATCGGCGTCCGGATCAGCGTGTTCGATTTCGTCCCCTACAGGCCGGATCCGGAAAGGACAGCGGGAAAGAAGATGGGACCGGGGATTCCCGAGCCGTTTCCGAAGCCGTATGTTTACGGATTCGGAGTCAATGCCTCCGATCCGACGGCGGTCGACCTGACCGAGGCCGTGGAGTTCTTCGCGCTTCTCGAGAAGCTCGGGATCCGGATGGTGAATGTAACCGCGGGAAGTCCCTATTACAACCCGCACATCCAACGGCCAGCCATCTTCCCGCCGTCCGACGGCTACCAGCCGCCGGAGGATCCGCTGGTGGGCTGCGCCCGCCAGATTGAGGCCACCGCGGCGCTCAAGGCGAGGTTCCCGTCGCTCGTAATGGTCGGTTCGGCTTACACTTATTTGCAAGAGTACATTCCACACGTCGCGCAGGCGGTGGTGCGGGCGGGCTTTGTCGATGCGGTGGGGATTGGCCGCCTGGTCCTTTCCTATCCTGCCATGCCGCGCGACGTGCTCGAAAAGGGAATGATGAACAACAAGGCGCTCTGCCGGACGTTCTCTGATTGCACGACCGGCCCACGCAACGGCCTCCGCTCGGGCTGCTATCCGCTCGATCCTTTCTACAGGACAATCGAGGACTACGCTCAGTTGCAGCAGATCAAGAGGGCGCAGCAGGCGGCAGGATAATTTCAGTCTGGTTCCAGGCGGCCGTACCGCCAACCAACCGTCGACGTGCACGCATGCGAATCTTAACTCCGGCGTCAATAATAATCCTTGTAATCGGACGATAAGTGGCATAAAATGCCGCGAAGGCATTTTCCGCATGAACAGGCTGCTACTGGCGACTCTCTTCTCCGTTGGCTGGCTGACTCAGGCAAGCTTGCCGCTGGCCGCGGCCGATCATCGGGAAGCTCCGGCTGTGAACAGCGCCGGCGAGGGGGATCTTGGCGATATCTTCGCTTTCCTCGATCCCAATGACAGCAACCGCGTCGTGCTCGCGTTTGGCGTAAACCCGTTCGCTGTGCCGGCCATTCCCGGATCGTACAAGTTCTCGCCGGACTACCTGTATCAACTCAAAGTGGACCGCACGGGTGACTATAACGAAGACTTTGTCGTGCAGGTGCTGTTCGATGGAACGACCGGCCCCAGTCAGACCTACCGGGTCTACACGGGCGCGCCTGAGCCGGGACAAGCCGGCGCGCTGAACAAGGTTGTCAGCCGTGCTCCGTCGCTCGAGGGTTCGGTAAACCGCGTCAACACAGCGGGCGAACTCATGACGTGGGCGGGATTGCGGGAAGACCCGTTCGTTTTTGACGCCTCCCAACTCAACCGGATTCTCGCCGGCGCCCAGGACGTATTCCGTCAGGTGACCACTCCGGTGCCCGCCATCGGAACGCTGCGTGGGCGAGCGGTACGGGCTGACGGAACCAGCGGGCACGACGCGTTTGGCGGTTTCAACGGATCGTTCTTCGTGATTTCGCTTCCGAAGTCGATGCTGGGCAGCGGGATCGTGAACGTCTGGGGCACGGTCAGCGCCCCTATCGGACAGGAATCCTACATCCAGTTCGAGCGGATGGGACAGCAGGCTTTCTCAACCGTATTTGTTCCCGGCCCTTTGCGAGACATCTTCAACCTCGGCGTGCCCGCGGACGACGTGGCCCGCTTCTCGAATTTGGTTCCCGACGCGTTGACAACGGTGGAGAACGACGGCCGCGGCAACACCACCGCCGGCCGCCGCGCCGTGCTGAGCGCGCTGGGTCTGACAAGGACTCCCGCCGGGGCGTCCCTGCTTCTGCCCGAAACGTTCGCGAACACCAATCGCAATCTTCTGCGCGCGGCGCTGCTGCCCGACGTCCTTCGGATCGACCTCAATCGTCCGGGCGCGGATCTCGCGGTCGGACAGTTCGGACTTCAGAACGGCCGCCGGCCCGGCGACGACGTCGTGGACATTCTGCTCCGCCTGGCTCGCGAACTTGCCGACGTGAACTTCCCTGCGGCGCTGGGCGTTCCAGGAAGCGGTCCTGCGCGGGCGGGCGCGCTGCCGTTTGCGGACCGGCGGGTTCTGGCCGTGCTACAGGGAACCGATTTCATCAAGCCCGACAGCCGCCTGGCCGATCTCGGCTTCTCCGGGGACACAGGAGCGCCCCTCAACGAGTTTCCGTATTTTCCCGCACCGATCGGTGTTCCGGTGGATCCCGCGCCGTCCCCGTCTGCCGGGTCCAACAACTGATTCGACACGCCGGGGTGGACCAAGCGCGCCGTCTCTCCGTGAAAGGACGCCGTCAAGAATGAGGAGGACGACCGTTCCGCTGGCCGCGATGCTGCCACTGGCGGGATGGCTTTGGGCGAGCGGCGCGGACGAGGAAGACAAGCTGGTGGCGTTCCACGCGGCGCGGGCCGCCGCGCGGCCTGACGATGCGGCCGCGCAGAACATGCTCGCGGGCGCCCTGATCCGGCGGGCCGAGTCCACCGGCCGGGCGGCGGACTACGATGCGGCATGGATCGCTCTCAACAAGGCTGACGCCGTCGAGCCTGGCGATCCGTCCACCGCGCGGACGCGGGCCCGGCTGCTGTTGTCGCGCCACCGGTTCCCCCAGGCTCTCGCTCTGGCGAAGGCGGAACTCAGGAAGAACCCGGATGACGCGGCCCTGCTGGGAGTCGCCGCGGATGCATCGTTCGAGACCGGCGATCTCGACGGCGCGCTCGGATACGCCCGAAGGATGCACGGCCTTGGCGCGCAGTTGAACACTTTCGCCCGGCTCTCGCAGATCGAGGAGGCGAAGGGAAACCTGGACGAGGCGATCCGGCTGATGGAACAGGCGATCGAGACGGGCGCGCGGAAGGGCGCTCCGGCCGGGTCAATCGCATGGTGCCATGCCGTGATGGGTGAACTTCGATGGAAGAAAGGCCGTCCCGATGAGGCGCGGAGGGAGTACGAGGCGGGGCTGGCGAAGGCGGCGGATCATCCGTTGGTTCTTGAGCACCTTTCGGAGTTGGAGCGTCACGCCGGAAACCTGAAGGCGTCCGAAGACTCGTACCGGCGCCTGCTGGCGGTTCGCCCGGATCCGGTGAACCAGTTGCGGCTGGCGGAAGTGCTTAATGAGCGTGGCCGGAGGGAAGCAGCGGCGGAGTTGCGCGCCCAGTCACACAGGAAGCTGCGTGAACTCGTCGAGGGGGGAAATGAGGGGTTCCTGCGGCCGCTGGCGGAGTTGGAGTTTGAGGACGGCCGGTTCGACGAAGCGGCGAAGCTCGCCGCGCGGGACCTGGCGCTGCGGCCGAACGCGGAGAGCCGCGCCTTGCTCGAGAAGATCCTGAACGAGGCGGCAGCCGCGGGCAAGCCGGTCAACGGCTTTTGACGGCGGCGCCCGGCGGAGGTGGCGCGCTGCGGGCGGGCCGGGCGGCAGGGGAAAGCGTCCCAGTTTCCAGTGCTTGTGATGGCCAGCGCCAGGTGCTACAGTAGGCGCGGAGGAGGAGCGGTCGACCAGATCCTCCGCTCATTTCCGGCAGAGCGCGAGCCGGACCGCCGGGCGCCACCGCCGGCACTTATTCGTACCAACCGAGGCACACTGGCCGGGATTGTGACACGAGTCCCGGACGCGGCCTGCGCCAGAGAGTCCCCTCGCGAAGGCGACCCCGGGCAGTGCCCCCCGCTGAACAGATCGGGAGGTCGCCATGTTCATGCGGTTGCTTGCGCGGCGGTTTCGCTCCGCCGCATTTCCTTTCCTGCTCACGGCGGCTGTGGCGGGCAGCCTGATGGCCGGCCCGCCGGCGCTGAGTGATTTCCTCCTGGCCGGCTACGACGGCCACAACTGTTACAACAGCCCCGCATGCCGGGACAACCCGCTGCTGATTCGCGCTGATCAGGACGGAAACATCGTCTGGCAGCGCCCGCTTCCGGTGGTCTACTGGTATCACGCCGGCTACATCCGCAACGCGGACCGCAACGTTACAGAGGACTCCTTCTACCTGGCCACGATATTCGATGCGTCGCGGGTCGGCGGCATGCATCGCATTTTGAAATACAGCAAAGACGGCGTTCTCGAATGGGATCGGCCCATCGCGGCGGCCGGCTTCGCTGACAACTTCGGCAACCTGGTGGCGCCGATTTCGATCAGCGCCAACCCCGTTCTGGGCGGGCTGTACGCCGGGACAGGCCTGGGCGTCGCGTGCACGGGCAACAACTGCCGTGTAGACCGTATTGCGGCCAGCGGCAGCACAGTCTGGAGCAAGGTTTACGCCAACCCGGTCCGCTGGGTGACGACGGATGTCAGAACCGGGGGAGCCTACGTCGTGGGCGGGATCGCGGCCGGAGCGATCAGCAGGATCGACAGCAGCGGCAACACGATCTGGACCAGGACCCTGCCCGGGCACACTCCGAACGAAGTGCTGGCCAATCCGGTCGATGGCGGCGTTTATGCCGGCTGCGATGACTACTCGCACTACACGGCGCGCCTGGATCCGGCCGGCAATGTGTTGTGGTGGCTGACCGACTTTCCGGTTCCGTGGCCCTCGGGCGGCACCGCCTATGGCCGGACCGTTGACCCGCTCAGCGGCGCGCTTTACATTGGCGGCTGGTATGGCCGCTACGGCAAGGTCGCGCCGAGCGGCGCTCCGCTCTGGATTGTTGAAACAGCGACCTACAACAACTACGCCGATGCCCGCCTGGACGGAAACGGCGTCTACATCTCCGGGAACTTCCAGAACGCGGGCATCGAGAAACACGATGGAAACGGGAGCCTCGTGTGGCGCAAGTGGATCGGTCCCAGTTCGTGGCGTGGCGGCTTTTACGACATGCCTTCGGTTCACGTTGGCGCGCCCGCGGCTTCCGGGCCCGGAGGATGCTCTCCGGACACGACTCCTCCCAAGCTGACCGTTCCGTCGGCGGTGACGGTGAATGCAACCAGTCCGGGCGGCGCGACGGTCTCCGACGCAACGCTCGGCGCGACCGCGGCCGACACGTGCTCGACGGCGACGGTGACGCGAATCCCTTCGGGCAACCTGTTCCCGATCGGATCGACGACGGTGACCTACACGGCGGCAGACCCGGCCGGGAATACGTCGACGGCGACGCAAACCGTGACCGTGACGGGGGCATCCGGTCAGACGGCCGCGTTGCTGGCCGTGGTGAACGGCGCCGACATCAACGGCGGCGTGAAGAACAGTCTTTCGGTCAAGCTCAACGGCGTGATGGCTTCCATCGGCAGACCCGGTCCGGCGGCGTGCAATCAACTCGGCGCGTTCATCCATGAATTGAACGCACAGGCGGGCAAGAAGGTGCCGGAGGCGATGGCGGCCGAGTGGATCGCCGCGGCGGCCCGGATCCGGGCGGTCCTGGGGTGTTGACATCCGGTTGAGGTCGCGCCGGCGCACGGTCCCGCGCGGCGCGGGGCGACCCGGAGGCAGCACGGCGGAAAAAGGGAAGGCCCCGGTCGCCCTGCGGGCGACCGGGGCCTGTCCTGATCCTGCCGGAGGAGGGGCTACTCCGCCGGAGCCTCGCCCTCTTCGCGGCCTTCGCGCATCGCTTTCAGACGCTCTTCCTTTCGCCGCGCCCGGTCGGCCGCGCGCTTGATCAGTTTCGCGTCGACCAGTTCGAGCATGCACTGCTCGGCGCCGTCTCCTTTCCGGTATCCGAGCCGCACGATCCGCGTGTAGCCGCCGTTGCGCTGGCTGAACCGCGGTCCGAGCTTATCAAACAGCTTCTTGACCGCGGCGGGCGTCGTCAGAAACGCCGCCGCCTGCCGCCGCGCGTGGAGCGTATCGCGTTTGCCGAGCGTGATCATCTTGTCGACCAGAGGCTTGGCGGCCTTTGCCTTCGGCACCGTCGTGATGAGGCGTTCAGAGTCGTTTTCGATAATGCTGGTGACGATGTTGCGGAGCAGCGACCGGCGATGCTCCATCGTCCGTTTGAGTTTGAATCCTGCCTTGCCGTGTCTCATGCCGTCTCCTACTCCTCGCCCGCAACGGGTTCCGCTTCCGCCTCCCCGATCGCCACCGGCTGGCCCGACGGCGAGATGAGCCGGCCTTGAGAATCGAACCGCATGCCGAAGCTCAGGTTGAGGCCGCCCAGGATTTCCTTGATTTCGTTGAGGGACTTGCGTCCGAAGTTCTTCGTGCGCAGCATTTCGGCTTCCGTGCGCTGGACAAGATCGCCGATCGTCTGGATGTTGGCGTTCTTCAGGCAGTTATAAGACCGGACGGAAAGCTCGAGTTCTTCGACGGACCGGTTGAGAACTTCGTTCATCTGGTTGATGGCCCGCTCGGCCGGCTCTTCGGCCACTTCGGGGACGTCCTCGAAGTTGATGAAGATGGCCATGTGGTCCTTGAGGAGCTTGGCGGCCTGCCCGATGGCGTCCTGGGGCGAAATGGCGCCGTTGGTCCAGACCTCCAGCGTGAGCTTGTCGTAGTCGGTCATCTGCCCGAGGCGGGCGTTTTCGACGTGGAAGTTCACCTTGCGGACCGGCGAGTGCACCGAGTCGATCGGGATGTAGTCGACCGGCAGGTCGTCGTCGAAGTTGCGGTCCTGGGCGACGTAGCCGCGACCCTGCTTCAGGCGCATCTCGATGTGGAGGCGTCCGCCCTCGCTCACGGTAGCGATATGCATGTGGCGGTCGAGCACTTCCACGTTGCTGTCGGTCTGAATCTGGGCCGAGGTCACTTCACCCGCCGCGTCGACGGTGATGCGCGCGGTGCTCGCGCCGTCGCCGAGCATCTTGAAGGGAATCTGCTTGAGGTTGAGGATGATGTCGGTGGCGTCCTCGACCACGCCGGGGATGGGGCTGAATTCGTGCCGGACGCCGTCGATGCGGACGGCGGTGATGGCGCAGCCCTCGATCGAACTCAGCAGGACGCGCCGCAGGCTGGCGCCGATGGTGGTGCCGAAGCCGCGCTCGAACGGCTGGGCCCAGAACATGCCGTAACGGTCGGTGAGCGACTCGGTGTTGGCGACGAGCCGTTTGGGTTTCTGAAAGCCTTTGAACATATGCTGGGTGACCCTCCGCGCTTCTTACTTCGAGTACAGTTCGACGATCTGTTGCTCGTTGATCTGGATCTGGACGAGTTCGTCGCGTTTGGGCTGGGCGGTGACGCGGCCCTTAAGATTTTCGCGGTCCACTTCGAGCCAGTTCGGTGTGGGCTGGTGGGCGGTGGCGTCGCGGGCCGAGAGAATGGCCGCGTTCTTGCGGCTCCGCTCGCGGATCTCGATGACGTCGTTCGGCTTCACCAGGAACGAGGGAATATTGACTTTGCGGCCGTTCACCTGCACGTGTCCGTGGCGTACGATCTGGCGCGCCTGCGGGCGGCTGGTGCCGAAACCCATCCGGTAGATGACGTTGTCGAGCCGGCGCTCGAGCATGTTGAGCAGGTTTTCGCCGGTGATGCCCTTCTTGTGGGCGGCCTTCTCGAACAGATTCCGGAACTGGCCCTCGAGCATCCCGTAGATGCGGCGGACTTTCTGCTTCTCGCGCAACTGGATGCCGTAGCCTTGCAGCTTCGGCTTTCGGTCTTTCCCGTGCTGCCCCGGCGGAAAGTTGCGCTTGTCAATGGCGCACTTCTCGGTGTGGCAGCGCTCCCCCTTCAGGTAGAGCTTCAAACCCTCGCGCCGGCACAGCCGGCACACCGGGCCAGTATATCGAGCCACTTGATGTCTTCTCCTTACCTAATCCAACCACTTCAATCAGGTGCAGTTTACAAACCCGCCGGAGCGGATTCTTCGTCCTGCTTGCGCGGCCGGCCCAACCGGACTCGCGCGGGCGGCGCTTCCGGCGGGAAACGCCAGCAAACGCCCGGCTACACCCGGCGCTTCTTCGGCGGCCGGCAGCCGTTGTGCGGGATGGGCGTGGCATCCCGAATCGTCTTCACTTCTATCCCGGCGGTGGCCAGGGCCCGGACGGCGGATTCGCGGCCTGAGCCGGGCCCCGCCACATATACATCCACGGTGCGCAACCCGGATTCCTTCGCTTTGTTAGCGGCCGTGAGCGCCGCCTGCTGGGCGGCAAACGGAGTCCCTTTGCGCGATCCGCGAAATCCGAGCGAGCCGGAACTCGACCAGCAGAGCACATTCCCGTTGAGATCGGTGATCGTGATGATCGTGTTGTTGAACGAAGCTTGCACGTGGACGTAGCCGGCGGGCACGTTCTTCTTTTCGCGCTTTTTGAAGCTTTTCTTCTTGCCGCCCTTGGCGGCGGCTGCTGCCTTGGCCATGTCTCGGGATATCCTTTACTTGACGCCAGCCTTCTTCTTGTTGGCCACGGTGCCGCGGCGGGGACCCTTGCGCGTGCGCGCATTGGTGTGAGTGCGCTGGCCGCGGACGGGCAGGCCGCGGCGGTGGCGCAGGCCGCGATAGGAGCCCATCTCGATGAGCCGGCGGACGTTCATCGTGTGTTCCTTGCGCAGGTCTCCCTCGATGGCGCCCTCTTCTTCGATGATCGTGCGCAAACGGCTGATTTCGTCCTCGGTGAGGTCGGCGACCTTCTTGTCGAAACCGATGCCGGCGCGGTGCAGGATCGACTTCGACCGGGTCCGGCCGATGCCGTAGATATATGTCAGTCCAACCTCCGCCCGCTTTTTCGGAGGCAGGTCGACGCCGGAAATACGTGCCATCTTTGTGGTTACCCTTCCTCGCTACCCTTGGCGCTGCTTGTGTTTCGGATTCACGCAGATCACGCGGACCACACCGTGCCGCTGAATCAGCTTGCATTTCTCGCAGATTGTCTTTACGCTCGCACGAACTTTCATAAGATACCTCTGTCCCGGCCCCTCGCCTGGGGCTCAAGCAACTTCACGATCCTTCCGCGGCCGCTGTCATGCGGCGAAACCGACACCGCCACCTGGTCGCCCGGCCGGAGGCGCACAAAATTGACCTTGCTGGCCGCCGCGCAGTGCGCGATCACACGGTGGCGGTCCTCGAGTTCAACCCGGCATCGGAGGCGCGGCAGCAGTTCGACCACCGTCCCCAGCCGCTCGCGGCGGTCCGCCGCACCACTCATCGCCGCCTCCTCCATCCGGGTCAGGGCCGGGTCAGGACCCACGGCCCGGCGGCCGTCACCGCGACGCAATGTTCGAAGTGCGCCGAGTAGGATCCGTCCTTTGTCACCGCGGTCCACCGGTCCGGCTGAACCTTCGCGTCCGGCCGTCCGGCGCTGATCATCGGCTCGATCGCCAGAACCATTCCTTCCTTGAGCCGCGGATTCTGATTGTTCCGGTCGACATAGTTGGGGACCTGCGGTTCCTCGTGAAGCGCCGTCCCGATCCCGTGTCCGACAAACTCGCGCACGATCCCGAAGCCATGGCTGGTGACGTAGCGCTCGACGGCGCCGCAGACGTCGAAAAGCCGGTTTCCCGGCCGGACCTGGTCGATCGCCAGTTCGAGCGATTCCCTGGTCACATTCAGCAACTTCTTCACCTGCGGGCTGATCTCGCCGATCGGCACCGTGATGGCCGAATCGGCGAAATAGCCGTTCAACTCGAGCCCCGTGTCGATCGACACGATGTCGCCCCGCTTCAATACCCGCTTGAGCGACGGCAGCCCGTGCACGATCTCGTCGTTCACCGATGTACACAGGACGTACTTGTACTTCAAGCCGACGGCCGGCACGTAGTAATTCTTGAACGCCGGCCTCGCCCCCGCATCGCGGATCATCCGCTCCGCGGCGACCTCGAGGTCCCACGTCGTGACCCCTTCCACCGTCATCGCTTCCAGCTCAGAGAGCACCTTGTGCACCAGCAGTCCGGCGGCGCGCATCTTCTGAAGCTCAGACGGGCTCTTCCGTACAATCATCGGTACACCTGGGGGAGCATATACGCAGAAACTTCCAGTTTCCAGTCTACCCTAAAAACCGGACCTCCGTCCGCGGATGCGCCCGGCCCGCGGAGTGAACCCGTCGTAGTGGCGCATGATCAGCTGCGCCTCGATCTGGTTGACAAGGTCCATCGCCACGCCGACGACGATCAGCAACGACGTACCTCCGAAGTAAAAGCTGACGCCCAGGCCGTCGAGCAGGAAGCGCGGAAACGTGGAGTCGATGAAGTTGCCGACCAGCGGCAGCCGCTGGAGCTTGATGCCGCCGATCATGATCTCCGGAATCAGCGAGAGGATCGCCAAGTACAGGCCGCCGACCATCGTGATGCGGGTCAGGATCTTGTTCATGTAATCGGCCGTCGAGCGGCCGGGACGGATACCCGGAATGAACCCGCCGTACTTGCGCATGTTGTCGGCGGCCTCGTTCGGATTGAAGATGATCGAGATGTAGAAAAAGCAGAAAAAGATGATCAGCGCCGTGTACAGAAGGAAGTACAGGGGCATCGAGTGGCCGATCGATTCGAGCATTCCGCGCAGCCACGCGTTGTTGCGCACCCACTCAAACTGAAGAAAGCTGACCGGGATCGCGAGCAGACTGGAGGCGAAGATCACCGGAATCACGCCTCCGGCGTTGACCTTCAGCGGAAGGTGCGTCGACTGGCCGCCCACCATGCGCCGGCCCACCACGCGTTTGGCGTACTGCACCGGGATGCGCCGTTCCCCGCGTTCGACCAGCACGATGAACGCCACCACGGCCAGCATGACGAGCAGGATCACCAGCACGTGGAGGATGCTCCAGTTGCCCGTACGCAGCTGCGTGACCATTTCGACCACTGCGTCGGGCAGGCCGCGGACGATGCCGGCGAAAATGATCAGCGACATCCCGTTTCCGATGCCGCGCTCGCTGATCTGCTCGCCAAGCCACATGATGAACGCCGTTCCGGTCGTCAGGCTGATCATGGTGAGCAGAACGAATCCGAATCCCGGATGCACCACGAGGCCCTGTCCGAGATTCTGGAGCATCGTGGCGATGCCGATCGACTGGAACATCGCCAGAATGACGGTGAGGTACCGTGTCCACTGCGTGATCTTCCGGCGGCCGAGTTCGCCTTCCTTCTGGAGTTTCTCAAGCGCCGGCACCACGACCGTCATCAGCTGAAGAATGATCGAGGCCGTGATATACGGCATGATGCCGAGGGCGAACACCGTCAGCCGGCGGAACATGCCGCCGCTGAACATGTCGAAAAGACCGAACAGGGTGTCGGCGTTCTGCTCGAAGATCGACTCGAGCTTGGCGCCGTCAATCCCCGGAACCGGCACATGCGCGCCGAAACGGTAAACGGCGAGCATGGCGAGCGTGAACAGGACGCGATTGCGCAGGTCGGGAACGCGAAAAATGTTCGCGACGGCTTCGAAGAACTTGTTCATGGTCTTGGCTCAGCGGCTCCTCGTGTTTGCGTTGCGGCCCCTGGTGGACGCCCGGCGGGGATTATGTCCGCTCCGCCCGCGGCTTGTACTTGCCCTCCGGTTTCGGCCGGGCAGCGATCTTTTCCACCGAGCCGCCCGCCGCCAGGATCTTCTTTTCGGCTTCCTCGGAGAAGACATGCGCCTTCACCGAGACTTTCCGGGTCAACTCCCCTGCGCCGAGAATCTTCAGCCCGTCGCGGAGCTTGCGGACGACTCCGGACGCAACCAGGGACTCGGGCGAGAAGAAATCGCCTTCGAGCTTGTCGATCCGGCCGATGTTGAGAATCGCGTATTCCTTCTTGAAGATGTTGGTGAAGCCGCGCTTGGGCAGCCGGCGGTGCAGCGGCATCTGGCCGCCCTCGAATCCGCGCATCTTCGAATACCCGGAAATCGAACGGGCGCCTTTGTGGCCGCGCCCGGCCGTCTTGCCGCGGTGCGAGCCCATGCCCTGGCCGACGCGCTTCTGCTTCTTCTGCTGTCCGGCGGGGGGTCTCAAGTTACTCAGATTCATATGTTCCGTCCTTCGGGCTGGTCCGCCTCTGCTCCCGTGTCTAGTCGACGATGGTCAGCAGGTGCGGGAACTTTTTCACCATGCCGCGAAACGCCGGCGTGTCCGGGCGCACGACAACCTGGTTCATTTTCGTCAGGCCGAGCGCCTTTACGGTGCGCTTCTGCTTTTCCACTCGGCCGATCGGACTGCCGGTCAACTTGATGCGGATCGTCTTGGTCTCGGTCATGGTTTCTTATCCGACCTTTTCCACCGGAATGCCGCGCCGCTCGGCGACCTCCTGGCGGTCGCGGAGCTGGTCGAGCGCCGCCATGGTGGCGCGGATGACGTTGTGCGGATTGTGCGAACCGATCGACTTGGTGAGCACGTTCGGCACGCCGGCCGCCTGCATCACGGCCCGGACCGGGCCGCCGGCGATCACGCCCGTGCCGGCCGGGGCCGGCTTGAGCAGCACCTGGCCCGATCCGAACCGGCCGAGCACCGGGTGAAGAATCGTGTGGTTGAGCACGTGGACCTTGCGTAGCTTCCTCTTCGCCGACTCAATCGCCTTCTTGATGGCTGCCGGCACTTCGCGCGCCTTGCCGGTGCCGAAGCCGACGACTTTCGCCGACGGGTCGCCGACCACCACCAGCGCGGCGAAGCTCAGGTTCTTGCCGCCCTTCACCACCTTGGTGACGCGGTTGATCGAGATGACATGTTCCTTGAGCGCCAGCGCTCCGGTATCCATTCGCTTTCCAGTGGGTGCAGGCATTCGCTTGTTAAAACTCCAGACCGCCCTCGCGGGCGGCATCCGCGAGAGCCTTCACACGGCCGTGATAGAGAAAGCCGCCACGGTCGAAGACAACCTTTTTGATTCCCTTGGCCAGAGCCCGCTCGGCCAGGAGTTTACCGACGGCCCTGGCGCCGGCGACGTTTCCGTTTGACACGCCGCTGGCTTTCTCCTGGGAGGAGGCGGCAGCCAGGGTGTGGCCCTTGCGGTCATCGATGATCTGGGCGGAGATGTGCTTCAGACTGCGGTACACGGCCAGGCGGGGACGCTCGGCGTCGCCCGCCAGGCGGCGGCGGATCCGGGCGTGAATCCGCTGGCGGTGGCTGTTGCGGGATGGCTTGCTGATCATGTCTTTATCTACCCTCGTCTCGATCTACCGTCGTCTCGGTGTTCGGTCTCCCGGTCCGCTACTTGCTGCCCTTGCCGCCCGCTCCGGCCTTGCCGGCCTTCTTCCGCAGCACTTCGCCCGTGTAGCGGACGCCCTTGTTCTTGTACGGCTCGGGCGGCCGCAGGGACCGCATGTTGGCCGCGGTCTGGCCCAGCAATTCCCGGTCGTGACTCGACAGGACCAGGTGCGTCTGCTTGTCGATCTTGCAGTCGACGCCCGCCGGCAGAAGGAACTCCACCGGGTGCGAGTAACCGAGGTTGAAGATCACGACCCGGCCTTTCTGCTCGGCCCGGTAGCCGGTGCCGACGATATCCAGTTCGCGCGTGAAGCCGGCGGAAACGCCGGTGACGGCGTTGTTCGCCAGCGCCCGGGTCAGCCCGTGCAGCGCGCTCAGGCTGTCGGAGGCGCGGGTCAGTTCGAGCACGCCGTTCCTGTTGACGACCTCGATTCCCTTGGGCACGGGAACAGTGAGCGTGCCCTTCGGACCCTTCACCTCAAGCGCCGGGCCGATGGTGACCTTGACGTCCTTGGGCAGCGGGATTGGCTTCTTACCGATTCGCGACATAGTGTGACTCCGTGGCTCCTCCGCCTACCAGACGCGGCACAGCACTTCGCCGCCCACCCCGGATTTCCTCGCTTCCGCCCCGGTCATCACTCCCCGCGACGTCGTCAGGATGCTGATGCCGAGGCCGCCGAGCACGCGCGGAACCTCCTGCGCGCCGGAATAGATCCGGCAGCCCGGCCGCGAGATCCGCTCGAGGTGCGAGATCACGGGCGCATTGGCGGGCGTGTACTTGAGATAAATGCGGATGATCTTGGCGGCGCCCTCCTCGACGAGCTTGTAGTTGAGCACGTAGCCTTCCTCGCGGAGAATCCGCGCGATCTCCATTTTCAGTTTCGAGGAGGGGACATCCACTTTCGGATGCCGCGCCTTCAGCGCGTTCCGGATGCGCGTGAGCATGTCAGCTATGGGATCGGAAATCATCGTTACACGTCCTTGGCTTGTTTTCCTTCAGTCCACCGCCGGCGCTGCTACCAGCTCGACTTGGTCACTCCGGGAATCTGTCCGGCCAGAGCCAGATTGCGGAAGCAGATGCGGCACAGCTGGAACTTGCCGAGGTAGCCGCGCGGGCGGCCGCACCGCGCACAGCGGTTGCGGTGCCGGCAGCGCAGCTTCGGCTTTCGGGCCTTGCGGGCCGCGGCAAGCTTGAGGTCTTTGGCGATCTTCGCGGTGGTTGCCATGGAATCTTCTTACGTTTGCCCCCGGTTTATTGCTGGCGGAACGGCATGCCCATGTTCTTAAGCAGCGCCATCCCCTCGGCGTCCGTTTTCGCCGTCGTCGTGATGCAGATGTTCATCCCCTTCGTTTTCTCAACCTTGTTGAAATCGATCTCGGGGAAAATGAGCTGGTCCTTGAGGCCGAGCGTGTAGTTGCCGCGGCCGTCGAAGGACCGGGTGGAAACGCCGCGGAAATCGCGCACGCGCGGCAGCGCGACGTTCATCAGCCGGTCCAGAAACTCGAACATGCGGTCGCCGCGCAGGGTCACCATGACCCCGATCGGCATGCCTTCGCGAACCTTGAAGGCGGCCACGGATTTCTTCGCCTTGGTCACCACCGGCCTCTGGCCGGCGATCGCCGCCAGCTCGTTCGCCGCCCCGTCGATGAGCTTGGGATTCTGCGTCGCCTCGCCCATCCCGATGTTGATCGAGATC
>Ga0073934_10003977_pt1 | contig 25585 bp, 27 predicted proteins | sample LarsenN4metaG_FD_76834 | JGI IMG/M metagenome (GOLD analysis project Ga0073934, IMG submission 76834) | Hot spring sediment bacterial and archeal communities from British Columbia, Canada, to study Microbial Dark Matter (Phase II) - Larsen... ... | reverse complement strand
GACGATGCCCCGCTGCAGAGCCCGGGAGAAGGAGTCGAGCGGGTCGACCGCGGGGTAGATCCCCTTCTCCACGATCGAGCGCGAGAGCGTGATGAACGCATCCAGGTGGGCGAAGGTGTTCGCCGGCGCCGGGTCGGTGAGGTCGTCGGCGGGGACGTAGATCGCCTGCACCGAGGTGACCGAGCCCGTCTGCGTGGAGGTGATCCGCTCCTGGAGCTGCCCCATCTCACTGGCCAGGGTGGGCTGGTAGCCGACCGCGCTCGGCATGCGCCCGAGCAGCGCCGAGACCTCGGAGCCGGCCTGGACGAAGCGGAAGATGTTGTCGATGAAGAGGAGGACGTCCTGGCCTTGGTCGCGGAAGTACTCGGCCATGGTCAGGCCCGAGAGGCCGACCCGCAGACGCGCGCCCGGCGGCTCGTTCATCTGCCCGAAGACGAGCGCCACCTTGTCGATGACCCCGGACTCGTTCATCTCCAGCCAGAGGTCGTTGCCCTCGCGCGAGCGCTCGCCCACGCCGGCGAAGACCGAGACGCCGCCGTGCTGCATGGCGACGTTGTGGATCAGCTCCTGGATCAGCACGGTCTTGCCGAGGCCGGCGCCCCCGAAGAAGCCGACCTTGCCGCCCTTGACGAAGGGGGCGATCAGGTCGATCACCTTGAGGCCGGTCTCGAAGATCTCGATCTTCGGGGAGAGCTCCCGGAAGGTCGGCGGATCGCGGTGGATCGGCCAGCGCTCGGTCCCCTCGGGGACGGGCCCCGCCTCGTCGATCGGGTCGCCGGTCACGTTCCAGATGCGCCCCAGGGTGGGCTCGCCCACCGGCACCGAGATGGGCGCGCCCGTGTCGAGACAGACCGCGCCGCGGGCGATCCCGTCGGTCGAGTCCATCGCGACCGCGCGCACGCGGTCGTCCCCGAGGTGCTGCTGGACCTCGGCGACGAGCTTCCCGGTCGTCCCGTCGGGCCGGGGAGCGTCGATCTCGAGGGCGGTGTAGATCTCCGGCAGGCGGTCGGTGAAGACGGCGTCGATGACGACGCCCTTGATCTCGACGATCCGGCCGGTGTTCGCGGCGGTGGACTTCCCGTTGTCGGACATGCGTCTCCCTGAGCGAGGTTCGAGGCGGCGCAGAGCGGCGCGCCGGGCCGCGCGCGAGTTTACCGGAGCCCAACCTCGAGCCCCCGGGAGAAGCGCCCGCGCGCAGCTATCCTGGCCGCGCGTGTCCTCGAGATCGCTCCGCCTGCTCGTCCTCGCGATCGTGCTCGCCGCGGGAGCGGCCGCCGTCGCGGTCGCGCTCGGCGCCTTCGACGGCAGCAAGCCCGCGACGACGGCCGAGTACCGGGCGACGGTCGCGAACGCGCGCGACCGGGTCGACTTCGCGCTCGAGCGGATCACGAAGTCGGACTCCACCGAGGCGCTGATCCGGCGCATCGGCGAGGCCGCGGCCGCGGTGGACGCGACCGCGGACGACCTCGACGATGCCGCCGTCGCCGAGGGGTACGCCGACCTGCACGCGAAGCTCGTGGACACGCTCCGCGCCTTCTCCGCCGAGCTGGCCGCGACCGCGGCCCAGTTCCAGGACCCCACGTTCGGCGGCGTGCTCGAGGGCATCACGAGCCTCGGCTTCGTGCAGTGGGAGAAGGTGAACGCCGTCCTCGCGCAGATGCGAAAGCGCGGGCTCGACGTCCAGCTCCTCCAGCGCCACTGACGTCCCTGCTCGCCGCTCGCGCGGCGGGATCAGAGCGGGATCGCGGCCCCGTGGCGCTCGAAGGCTCGGCCGCCGGCGATGATCTGCGCGACCTCCTGGTTGAGCTGGCGGGAGGTGTCGAAGCGATCCGGCGAGCTCGCAGCGGGCTCGGTCGGGCGCGGGCCGAGCTGGGTGGCCAGCCCAACCACGGCGAGCGCGAGCGCGGCCGCGATCCCTGCCTGCAGGCGGGCGGCGACCGCGAGGCGGCGGGGACGGCGGACGGCGATCGGGCGCGGCAGAGGCTCGAGCGGCGCCGCCCGTAGCTCGTTCGTGATCGCCGTCACCGCCGCCTCGTACGCGCGGCACTCCGCGCAGCGCGCGAGGTGGGCGTCGAGCATGCGCGACTCGAGCTGGGACAGCTCGCCGTCGAGCCGCAGCGAGACCTGGGCTCGGACACGGTCGCAGACGAGCGAGCGAGGCAGGACGCTCATGCCCCTTTCGACGAGCGCGACCGCCGGGAGTTAGCCCGGAACGGACGCGGAGGGCTGGCCGACGACGTCGAGGGGCTTCATCACCTCGGCGAAGTGGCAGGCGACCGGGTGCTCTCCGCCCGCGCGCGGAACCAGCGCGGGATCCTCCTCGGCGCAGATGGGCTGCGCCTTCCAGCAGCGCGTCCGGAAGCGGCAGCCGGAGGGCGGGTTGGCGGGGCTGGGGACGTCTCCCTCGAGCACGATCCGCTTCCGCTTCCCCCGTAGCTCCGGCGACTCGATCGGCACGGCCGAGAGGAGCGCCTGCGTGTACGGGTGCATCGGCGCTTCGTAGAGCTGCCGGCGTGAGCCCAGCTCCACGATCTTGCCCAGGTACATGACCGCCACCCGGTCGGAGATGTGGCGGACGACCGACAGATCGTGCGAGATGAAGAGGTAGGTGAGCCCGAAGTCCTTCTGGAGCTTGACGAGGAGGTTGACCACCTGTGCCTGGATGGAGACGTCGAGGGCGGAGACGGGCTCGTCCAGGACGAGCATCTTCGGGTTCAGGGCGAGCGCGCGGGCGACGCCGATGCGCTGGCGCTGCCCGCCGGAGAACTCGTGGGGGAACCGGTTCCCGTGCTCGGGGCTGAGGCCGACGGTGCGCAGCAGCTCCTCTACGCGGCGGCGCCCCTCGAGCCCCCGGTAGAGCCCGTGGATGCGGAGCGGCTCGGCGACGATCTCGCGCACGGTCATGCGCGGGTTGAGCGACGCGTACGGGTCCTGGAAGATGATCTGGACGTCGCGCCGGACCGGCCGCATCTGACGCCGGTTCAAGTTCGTGATGTCGCGCCCCTCGAAGACGATCCGGCCCGCGGTCGGCTCGAGCAGCTTGATGATCGTGCGCCCGAGCGTGGTCTTCCCGCAGCCCGACTCGCCGACGATGCCGAGCGTCTCACCCTGGCGAACGGAGAGGTCGACCCCGTCGACCGCGCGCACGTGGCCGACGGTGCGCCGGAAGATCCCCGCCTTGATCGGGAAGTGCTTGACGAGGCCCTCGACGCGCAGGATCTCGCTCGGATCGTGCGGGTGTCCGGCCGCTCCGGCCGCCGCCGCGGGCTCGACGCGGCTCATCGCGCCTCCGCGGCCGCGACGCCGAAGCTGACGTGCTGTGCCTCCAGCTCCTCGGCGAAGTGGCAGGCGCTGACGTGCTCGCCCGCACCCACCGGGCGCAGCGCAGGGACCTCGGTCCGGCAGACGGAGCGACCCTGGGAGAAGGCGCAGCGCGGGTGGAAGGCACAGCCGGGCGGGAGCGTGATCAGGCTCGGCGGCTGCCCGGGGATGGGCTCGAGCCACTCCCGGTCGAGGTCGACGCGGGCGAGGCTCGTCATCAGGCCGACGGTGTACGGGTGCCGGGGGGAGTTGAAGATCGTGTAGACGTCACCCAGCTCGACGACGCGGCCGGCGTACATGACCACGACGCGGTCGGCCAGCTCCGCGATCAGGCCGAGGTCGTGGGTGATCAGGATGATGGCGGCGTGCGTCTCCCGCTGGGCGGCCCGCAGGACCTCGATGATCTGCGCCTGGATGGTGACGTCGAGCGCGGTCGTGGGCTCGTCGGCGATCAGGATGCTCGGGTTGTTCGCGATCGCCATCGCGATCATCGCCCGCTGGCGCATCCCTCCCGAGAACTCGTGCGGGTACTGGTCGTACCGCTGCTCCGGGAAGGGCACGCCGACCAGCGCGAGCAGCTCGACCACCCGCCGGCGGGCCTGCTCGTCGGTCACGCCCGGGTTGTGCGTCGTGATCGCCTCGGCGATCTGGTCGCCGATCGTCAGCACGGGGTTGAGCGAGGTCATCGGGTCCTGGAAGATCATCGCGACCTCGCCGCCCCGGATCGCCCGCAGCTCCCGCCTCGAGATCTTCAGCAGGTCGCGCCCCTTGTAGATCGCCTCCCCGGCCGCGATCCGGCCCGGCGGCACCGGGATGAGCCCGAGCATGGCCATGACGGAGACGCTCTTCCCCGACCCCGACTCGCCGACCACCCCGAGCACCTCGCCCGGGTGGAGGTCGTAGGAAACGCCCGTGACCGCGTGGACGACTCCGTCCTCGGTGTCGAACTCGACCGTCAGGTCGCGGACGGAGAGGATCGGCTCAGGCACGGATCCGCTGGGTCGGGTCGAGGGCGTCGCGCAGGCCGTCGCCGATGAAGTTGATCGCCAGCGCGATCAGCACGATCACGAGGCCGGGGAAGGTGACGAGCCACCAGAAACCGAGGCCGCCGACGTTCCCGTCCGCGATCAGGCTGCCGAGCGCGGGGTTCGGCGGCTGGATCCCGAAGCCGAGGAACGAGAGCGCGGCCTCGACGAGGATCGCGGTGGCGACGATCAGCGTCATCGTGACCACGATCGGCCCGACCGTGTTCGGGAGGATGTGGCGGACGATGATGCGCAGATCGCTCGCCCCCGACGCCCGCGCGGCCTCCACGAACTCCTTCTCGCGCAGCGAGAGGAAGACGCCGCGGACGATGCGGGCGAGCCCCGTCCAGAAGAGGAAGGCGAGGATGAGGCCGATCATCACCGTCTGCGAGATGGTGATGGGGCCGATTCTCTGGGCCTCCTGCCCGAGGAACGCGGCTGCGGTCAGGAGCACGGCGAGGCCCGGCAGCGTGAGGATGAGGTCGGTGAAGCGCATGAGCAGGTTGTCGATGACGCCCCCGTAGTAGCCGGCGACTGCGCCGATCGCCGTCCCGATCAGAGTCGAGAGGATGGAGACGAAGAACGCGACCCAGAGCGAGGTGCGCAGGCCGAAGATGACCCGGCTCAGGTAGTCGCGGCCGAGCAGGTCGGTCCCGAACGGATGCTCCCACGAGGGCTTGGCGGCGATGTTGAGCAGGTCCTGGTCGTTGAACCCGTGGGGCGCGACCTGCTTCGCGAAGATCGCGACGAAGGCCAGCGCGACGAGGACGACGAGGCTCGCGACCGCGAGCCGGTGCCGGAAGAAGCGCATGCGCGCGTACGCCCACTGGCTCCGCGCCTTCAGCTCCACCCCGCTCTCGTAGGTGAGCTCGAGCCCGGGCCCCGTCGGCTCCTCGGGCAGGGCGACGGCGCCCGAGCCGAGGCGCGCGGCCGCCGGGCGGGAGACGCCTCCGGCGGCGATCCCGACCTCCTCGCGGTCCTCGGGGAGCTGGTCTGCGCTCGGCGGTCGCTCAGTCATAGCGGACGCGCGGGTCGAGGTAGCCGTAGGCGATGTCGGCGATCAGGTTGAAGACGATGACCATGGTCGCGGTCACCATCAGCCAGGCCATCACCGGGTAGGGGTCGCCGGCGTTGAGCTGGTTGACGAAGTAGAGGCCCATGCCGTCGAGGGCGAAGACGGTCTCGGTCACGACCGCGCCGCCGAGCAGGGAGCCGAAGTTGAGCGCGACGATGGTGACGAGCGGGATGAGCGCGTTGCGGAAGGCGTGGCGCATGGTCACCCGCCGCTCGGGGAGGCCCTTCGCGCGCGCCGTGCGGACGTAGTCCGAGTTGATCACCTCGAGCATCGAGGAGCGCATGTAGCGCGAGTAGGAGGCGATGCTCGCGACCATCAGGGTCATGATCGGCAGCGCCAGGTGCTGGATGCGGTCGAGCAGGAAGTGGAGGCCGGTCCCGGGATCGACCCCGCTCAGGTTGGCCGTGTAGAAGATCCGGACGTCGAACCAGAGGTAGATGTTGACGAACAGGACCTGCAACATCAGCCCGAGCCAGAAGACCGGGGTGGCGAGCCCGACGAAGCTGAAGGTGGTCGCCGCGTAGTCGAAGGCGCTGTACTGGCGTAAGGCCGAGAAGACTCCGATCGCGACCGCGATGATGACGGCGAGCAGCTCGGCGGCGACCACGAGCTGGAGCGTGTGTCCCATCACGCGGGTCAGGTCGGGGAGGATCGGGCGGTCGCCGATCGTGGTCGTGCCGAACTTGTTCGTGAGTGCGTCCTTGACCCAGTAGAGGTAGCGCACCGGGATCGGCTCGTCCAGGTGCTTGCGCTTCGTGATGTTCTGGATCGTGATCTCGGAGGCGGTCGGCTGCATCTTCAGGAACGAGAGCGGGTCGGCCGAGACCGAGACGAAGGTGAAGATGATGAAGCTCGCCGCGACGAGGACGACGATGCTGTAGAGCAGCCTGCGGATGACGTAGGTCAGCATCTCGGCCCCGGGATCTTAGAGGGAAGTCCCGCCCCCGCCGAGGCGGGGGCGGGACGTCGTGCGTACCAGCGGGGTCCTGGCACTCAGCCCTGTGCTAGGCGCTGACCGTCCAGGTCTCCGCGTTCCAGGTCGAGCCCTGCTGCGTCGGGTTCAGGATCGGGCCCTTGACGCTCGTGGCGTTGATCAGGAAGCCCGGGCGGACGTACATCGGGATCGACATCACGTCCTGGGCCATGATCTTCTCCGCCTGGTTCAGGAGCTTCGCCCGCTCGTTGGGATCAGGCGTGAACTGCGCCTTCTTCAGCAGGTCGGAGGCCTTCTTGTTGCAGTAATTCATGTAGTTCTGGTCGCCACCGCAGCCGTACAGGCCGAAGCTCGTCGCCGAGCTGGTGGGACCGCCCACCCACGTGAACATGAAGATGTCCCAGTCACCCGAGGGGAGCACCTGCCCGAAGACGGTGCCCGCCGGGCCGAACCGGGGCACCAGCTCGATGCCCACGCTGCGGAGCTGCTTCTGCGCGATCTCGAAGGTGAGGGCGCGCAGCTGGTTGCCGCTCGTCGTCGTGAAGCGGAAGGAGAGCTTCCCGACGCCCGGGCAGGTCCAGATCTTGTCGTTGTTCGCCGTCGGAACGTCCGGGCCGCCCGTGCACCCGCCCTTCTTCAGGGTCGCGATCACGTTCCGCTGGCTGAACTTCCAGATGCCCCAGTTGGGCTGGTAGTACTGCTCGAAGGGCTTGAAGATGTGGCTCTGGAGCACCGGCAGCTCCTTCACCGAGCCGACGAGGCCCGGCCGCACGTAGAGCGCCTCACGGACCTGCGCCCGGTTGATGCCCTGGATCAGGGCCTGCCGGATGTACTTCTGCTTCAGCGCCGGGTGCCCCTTGGGCCCGAACTGGATGTCCATGTGCTCCCAGAAGTAGCCGGGGCCCGACTGGACCTTGAAGCGCGGGTTCTTCCGGATGTCCACGATCTGGAGCTGCGGCTGCGGCTCCGTCACCTGGATCTCGCCCGACTGCAGCGCCTGGAAGATCGACGGCGTGGACGGGATGTAGCGGAAGACGATCCGGTCGAGCTTGGCCTTCGGGCCAGCCGTGTACGCATCGTTGCGGGCGAGCACGAGCTGCGTGCCCTTCTGCCGGCTGAGGAACTTGAACGGGCCGCTGGCGATGTCGATCGAGTCTCGCCAGAGGTCGTTGAAGTTCTGGCCTGCGACCTTGTGCGCGGGCATCGGCGAGGTGGCGACGAGGGCATCCCAGGCCGCGTACGCCTTCCCCTTCTTCCAGGTCACGGTGACCGTCTTGCCCTTCACCTTGACGCTGGCGATGTCCTCCCAGCCCTCCCGGGAGGTGATGTCCCAGTTCGGGTTCATGATCGTCCGGTAGGTGGCCAGGAAGTCGTTGCCGGTGATCTGCCGCCCGTCGCTCCACTTGGCGTTCGCCTTGTACCTGAACGTGACCGTCAGCGGCTCGGCCTTGAGGATCTTGGGCTCGCCGTCGAACAGGACCGGGATGAGCTTCGCCTTGTCGTTGTAGATCATCCCGCCCACGAGCACCGGGCTCATCGCCAGGGAGGTCGCGTACAGGTTCCCCTCGCTGATGTAGAAGTTGAGGGTCGTGGGCTCCTGGTCGTGCCCGATGATGACGGTGCCGGCCGCGGGCGCCTCGCTCTTGGCGGTGGCGGCCGGCCCAACGATGAGGCTCCCGACGAGCGCGAGTGTGCCCGTCAGGAGCAAGAGCCAGCGCTTACGCATGTGTTCCCTCCATCCGAAGTCCTCCTACGAGGTCTTGCCCCGGCCGCCCACCGCGTCCGGACGGCCCGGTTCCCGACGGACGGCGACACTGCGCCGCAGCCGGGCCCCCGGAACCCGTGTGGTGGCCGTGGTCAAGGTGCAGGATCATACTCTGTGACGTCCCGGAGACGATTTCGTTAGGGGGTGCGAGGTGCGCAGGTCGCGACGCGGTGAGCGGCGGGAAGGGGCGGCGTTCGTCGTCGCCGCGGAGGACGCAGCCCGGCTCGCGGGCGAGGTCGGCCCGCTGGTCGAGCGTGCGCTCGGCGTCCACTGGTACGAGACGATCGGCAACGACGCCGACCGGGCCGTGGCCGCCCTCTGCCTCCTGCGCCGCTACCGCGCGGGCGTGCGCGGCGGCCCCGCGCACGGCGACGCCGCCGTCCGCGAGGCGCTGGCCGGCGTCAGCCCCGAGGCCGCGCTCTGGGTCGCGAGCCGCGCCATCTCGTACCTCGACGAGCACGGCTTCCCCGAGGCGGTCGAGCCCTACCTCGAGCTCGCCGAGGAGTAGTCAGCGGTCGCGGCGCCAGAGCAGGAGCGCGAGCGGGAGGAACGCGGCGGCCGCGAGCGGGGGCGCCAGGGGGACGTCTCGCCGGCGCTCGCCCTCGGCCACCGAGGGCCCGCTCCCGACGAGCCGCGCCACGCGCCGGGCGGCGCCCGCGAGCTCGTCCTCGGCGAAGACCGTCCCGCCGACCTCGTCCGCCAGCCGCTCGAGCGCCGCCCGCGCGCCCGGGTCGACGCGGTAGGCGGGCTCGGGCGTCCGGCCTCGGAAGACCCGCTCGTCGCGGCGCCAGACCTGCCAGAACACGGCCGCGACCCCCGGCGGGCGGGCGAAGGAGGGCCCGAGCCGGGCGCGCGTCCCCGGGACGGTCTCGCCGTCGGTGAGGACGACGAGCACGCGGCGCCGGGCGGTCGGGGAGAAGAACCCCTGCGTGGCGACGGCCGCGATCGCCTCCAGGTTCGTGGCGCGCGCCAGGAGCGCGTGCACCGGCGGCGGGCGCTCGATCCCGATCGCCTTCGCGAGGGTGGCGCGGAAGACGTCCTCGTCGGCGGTCGGGAAGAGGTGCGGGAGCGTGCGGTCGGTGACCGAGGCGAGCCCGACGGGGACCGTGGGCAGCGCCGCGCGGAGCGCCGCCGCCGCCCGCTTCGCCCGCTCGAGCCGCGAGGCCGATCCTGGCCGCGCCCGGGCGAGCATCGAGCGGGTCACGTCCAGAACGAGGAAGACCTCGGCGTCGGTGCGCACACGGCGCTCCTCCTGGAACGAGAGGACGGGCTGCATGGCCGCGGCTCCGAGCAGGCCCGCGCCGAGGACGAGCGCGGCTCCGGGCAGGACGAGCGCGCGGGCCCCGAGCGCGGGCAGCCCGAGCGCGCGCCTGATCCTCTCGCCCGCCCGGCGGGCGCCGAGGACCGCCGCCAGCGGGACGGCCACGAGCAGCGCGACGAGGCCGGCGGCGGGAGTCAGGAGGTCGAGCTCCACCGCCCCTCCCGGTCAGTACCCGCTGCCCGGGTCGCCGGCCCCCGCACCGCGAGCGCCCCTGCCCCCGGGCGCCGGCTCGGTGCCACCGCCCGCCTCCGTCAGCTCCAGGACGCGCGAGCGGGAGAGCGTCAGCTCGAGGTTGAACTTCGCCTCCTCGTTTTCCGGGTCGAGCGCGATCGCCTGCCGGAAGCGCCCGGCCGCGCTCTCGAGCAGCTTCGCCCGGCCCGCGTAGTCGGCGATCGCGTCCGCGAAGCTGAGGACACCGAGCAGGTTGGCCGCTGCCGAGCGGCGCGCCGCGCTCGCGTCGTGCTGGACGATCTCCGTCAGCCAGGCCGTGGCGTCGTTGCGGTGCACGGCGTAGCTGGGATCGGAGAAGCCGGGTAGCTCGGGATGGCTCAGGCGCACCGCCCGCAGCGCGCGCCGGAAGAGAAGGTCGTCGCGCACGCCGGTGAGCCCGATCGCCACCGCACCCGGGACCAGCTCGCGCGCGCTCCAGCGCGCGGCCTCCGGGGCCGCGCGGTAGCGGACGTCGTCCGCGCGCAGGCCGGCGCGCAGCGCGGCGACGTCGAGCGCGAGCGCGAACGCGGCGAGGGCGCCGGCGAGACAGGCCGCGGCCAGGACGAGCGTGAGCAGACGCCGCCTCACGTCGCCTTCCGCCCCGCCCCCGCCGGCAGGGCCAGCCGCCCCGCGAGGCGCTCGTGCGCCGCGAGCGCGAGCAAGGCGAGCGCGCTCGCGAGGAGCAGCGCGAGCGGCGTCTCGCCGCGCAGCGCCACCTCCAGCGCGCCCGGCTCGCCCGCCGCCGGCCCGGGGGGCTCGACGAACGCCTCCTCCCCGAGGATGCCGCCGAAGAACGCCCTTCCATCGCTCGTCGCGGCCAGGGGAACGACGCGCACCGCCACCCCCGCCCGGACGAGCCGGCCGAGCGTCCGCCCGAGCGGCCCGTAGTCTGCGGGCGCAGTCTGCAGGTCGCTGACGAGCAGGATCGACGCAGGCGAGATGCGGTCGCGCCGCAGCATCCGGTGCGCCAGCTCGAGGGCGGCCGAGATCCGCGTCCCGGCTTGGAAGCCGGAGGTCCACGGGTTGGGAGGGAGGCGGCCGCCTCCGGGCGGGAAGAAGCGAAGCAGCGGGCGCAGCTCCGCCACCGGGCTCCGGGGGGGCAGGAGCTCGTAGGCGACGTCGGAGAAGAGGACGAGGCCGGTCGGCTGGCCGGCCGCGATCACCCGTTCCAGCGCGGCCCGCATCTGCGCGTAGTCCTGCTCGGCGATGCTGAGCGAAACGTCGAGCACGACGACGCCGCTCCGGCCCCCCGGGACCAGCTCGTCGCCGCGCGGCTCCAGCCCGCGGGCGGCGAGGACGGCGAGCACGAGCAGGCCGAGCGCGAGCCCCGCGAGGAGCGCGCGGAGGACGCCGGTACGCAGCCGCGCCCGGCGCAGCGCGTGCGCGTCCACGCTCGGGATCGAGCGACTACGCCCGCGCACCGTCCCCCCTCTCGAGCCGGCTGCGCAGCCTGGCGGCAAGCGCACGCGCCTCGTCCCGCGGAGGCGCGTCCGCCGACCAGGCGAGGGCCCGTGCCGCGCCGGCGAGCTCTTCCTCGCCGAGCCGCTCGCTCGCCTCGGCGACCAGCTCGAGCGCTCGCCGCCGCTCCTCGCTCCCGTCGGCGGAGGCAGGGCCGGAAAGCAGGGCGAGCGCCAGCTCGAGCGGCGGCAGGGGCGGGGCCGGCTCGGGCTCGGGCTCGGGCGCTCGCTCCCGCCGTGGCCTGGCTCGGTACGCGAGGAGCGCCGCGAGCGCCGTGAGGAGCGCCCCCGCAGTCCCCAGGAGCGCGATCGCGAGCCCGGGCGCGACCCGGTAGGAGACGGCCGGCGGCGTGAGCAGATCGGCACGCCAGGGCGCCGAGAGCGCGTCGCGCCGGGAGGCGTCGAGCCCGGTCAGGCGGGAGTGCACGACGAGCACCGGCCAGCGCACCTCGAGCCTGCCGGCAGCTCCCCCGGGGGCCGGGTAGGCGACCTGCGCCGGCGCCAGCTCCACCTGCTCCGTGTCGCGGGCCGGGACGCAGGCTCGCGCGAGGCAGCGCAGCAGGAACGCCGTCCGCACGTGGGCGGTCGCGCCGGCGCTCTCCTGGACGCGCCGTGGCGGACGGACGGACGTCCACGGCGCGGGATCCCAGGTCACGGAGACGCGGTCGGGGTCGATCGCCGTCCGATCGACGAGCACGTCCACCCACGCGCCCAGGGTGTCCCCGAAGAGCACGGCCGGCGGCTCGAACGAGGCGGTGGCAGCGACGGGCTCTGCGGGCGGCGGCGTCTCCTCCCCGCCGCCACCGCCGCCCCCGCGGGCGAGGAGCCCGGCGGCGAGCGCGAGCGCCGCGATCGCGAACGCGAGCGCGACCGCCGCCACGACCCTCTTGCGCTCACGCACCGATCGCCCTCCGCGTCCGCCGCAGCTCCGCCCAGCCGAGGAAGCCGGCCAGGATCTCCGCGGACTCGGCCGAGGAGACGAGGACGGGGTCGAGGTCGAGGGCGTGGAAGGACTCGAGCAGCTCGTCCAGCCGCGCCGCGTGCGCGGCTCGGCGGGCCTCCACCTCGCGAGGCGACAGGCGCACGGGCACGAGCCGGCCGGTGGCCGGGTCGGAGAGCGGGACGACGAGGCCGGCGACATCCGGGAAGCTCTGCTCCCAGAGGGGGTCCTGGATCACCACCGGGACGACGTCCCAGCGGTGCTCGAGCGCGGCGAGCCACAGCTCGCGCGGCGAAGGCGGCAGGAAGTCGGAGAGGACGAAGACGAACGTCCCCGGCGTCATCGCGCGGGGGTGGCCGGCGAGGAACGCGAGCGAGCGCTCGAGCCAGTCCGCGGGACCCGCGAACTCGGCCGACCAGAGACGCTGGTCGCGCAGCTCGAGCAGCTTCCGCTCTCCCTTCGGCTGCCGCCAGTGAGGCTCGCCGTCGGCGTAGTCGAGGTAGCCGACGAACCCTCCTGCGGCGCCTGCGCTGGCCAGGATCAGCTCGACCGCGTGGCGCAGCGCGAGCGCCTTGTCGAGCCAGGGCAGCGGCGGTGCGTAGTGCGCCATCTGCGGACGCCGGTCGCAGACGATCACGATCCGCGGCGCCTCCTCGGCGAAGCGCTCGCGGACGACGAACTCGTCCTGCTCCCGCGCGGTCGAGAGCCGAGCGGTGGCGGCCCAGTCGATCGCGTCCAGGTCGTCGCCGGGGCGGTAGGGCCTGGAGCCGGCGACGTCGGAGCCCGCTCCCCGGCGCAGGCTGCGCATCGCCCCGTACGAGATCCCGATCACCCGCCGCCGGGGGACGAGGGGGAAGCTCAGCCGTGCCCGCTGCACGCTCGCCCCCTCAGACGGGGCGCCTCTGCTCGAAGAGGGGATCCTCCTCCGAGCCGGGCCGCGGGGCCTGCCGCAGGCAGGCAGCGCGGAACTCGGCGAGCGCCTCCTCCCAGCCCGAGGCGCGCGCCCGGGCGACGAAGCCGGGGGTGAAGACGACCCGGTGGAGCAGCACGGGCGCGAACAGCCGCTCCACGTCTTCGGGGACGACGAAGCTGCGGCCGTGGAGCAGCGCCCAAGCCCGCGCGGCGCGCTCGAGCGCCAGGCTGCCCCGCACCGAGCTGCCGATCAGCACCGCCTCCTGCTCCCGCGTCGCCCGGACCAGCTCGACGAGCCAGCGCCGGATGACGGGGTCGACGTAGACGTGCTGGGCGGCGGCCCGCAGGTCGTGGATGTCCTCGAGCGTGACGACGGGCTCGAGCCCTGCGAGCGGGTGGGCGAACCGTTGCTCCTCGAGGATCCGCAGCTCGTCGTCGAGGCCCGGGTAGCCGAGCGCGGTGCGCAGGAAGAAGCGGTCGAGCTGCGCCTCCGGGAGCGGGAACGTCCCTTCGTACTCGATCGGGTTCTCGGTCGCGATGAGCAGGAACGGGGACGGCAGCGGCCGGGTCACGCCGTCCACGGTGACCTGGAACTCGGCCATCGCCTCGAGCAGCGCCGACTGGGTCTTCGGCGTCGCCCGGTTGATCTCGTCCACGAGCAGGACGTTGGCGAAGACGGGGCCCGGCCGGAACTCGAAGTCCCGCGTCTTCTGGTTGAAGATCGCCAGGCCGGTGACGTCCGTCGGCTGGAGGTCGGGAGTGCACTGGATTCGCGAGGTCGTCGCCCCCTCCACCGTGGCGGCGATGGCGCGGGCGAGCACGGTCTTGGCGGTGCCGGGCACGTCCTCGAGCAGCACGTGGCCGCCGCATGCGAACGCGGTGAGGACGAGCTCGATCTCCGCGCGCTTGCCGTAGACGACCCGCTCGATGTTGTCCACGAACCGCGTCGCGACCTCGGCCGCGCGCGCGAACCGCGCGGCGCTTTCTTCGCTGTAGGCTAGGGCGTCCACCGAGACGATGCTAGCCCGGATCCCCTCGTCCGGGGCGGCGCGATGCAACGAACGGGACCTGACCCCCTGTTGCAACGAACGGGACCTGACCCCCTGTTGCAGACCCCGGCTACGTCAGCGCTTCGGCGCCCGCCACGACCTCCAGGATCTCCTGCGTGATCTCGGCCTGGCGGGCCCGGTTCATGCGCAGGGTCAGGGTGTCGATCAAATCGCCCGCGTTCTTGGATGCGTTCCGCATCGCGGTCATGCGCGCGCCCTGCTCCGAGGCGGTGGACTCGAGCAGCGCCCGGTAGACCTGCGTCTCCAGGTAGACCGGGAGCAGGCGCTCCAGGATCAGCTCGGGCTCGGGCTCGAAGATGAAGTCGCCGCGGAGGACGTCCGCCGCCCGCTCCTCCTCGTCCGTCTCCAGGATGTCCCGCGAGATGGGGAGGACGTCCTGCTCGGTCACCCGCTGCGTCATGGCCGAGACGAAGGTGTTGTAGACGAGGACGACCCGGTCGACCTCGCCGCTCGTGAAGAGCTCGCCTGCGCGATGGGCGATCGCCTGCGCGTCCTCGTAGGCGGGCCGGTCGGTGAAGCCGACGTAGGCGCCGGCGAGCTCGCGGCGGCGGAAGGTCAGCGTCGAGCGGCCCTTCTTGCCGACGGCGATCCAGCGCACGCCCTTGCCGTCCGCTCGGAGCGCCCGCTCGAGCGCGAACGCACGCCGCATGATCTGGGCGTTGAACGCGCCCGCGAGCCCGCGGTCGCCGGTGAGCGGGACGATGGCGACGTTCTCGACCGCCTCCCGCTGCTCGAGGAGCGGGAGGCGGACCGACGCCGAGGCCCGGCCGACGCCCGCGATCAGCTCGCTCATCGTCTGCGCGTACGGCCGCAGCGCGACGATCCGCTGCTCCGCCCGCCGCAGCTTGGCGGCGGCGACCAGCTCCATCGCCCGGGTGATCTTGCGCGTGTTGCGGACGGAGCGGATCCGCCGCTTGAGGTCCTGAACCGTCTCCATGCCCGCTCGCTCCTCGAGGCGCCGCCGGGGCTACCCGACGAGCGCCTTCTCCTCCTCGACCGCGAACCCGTGCACGAACCGCTCCAGCTCCGCCTTCAGCTTCGCCTCGGTCTCCTCCGAGATCTCCCCCACCTCGCGAATGGAAGCCAGGATCGACCCCTCCGTCCGCAGGTGCTCGCGCAGCTCCTCGTGGAAGCGCGGGACCTGGCCGACCGGGATCGAGTCGAGGTACCCGTTCACCCCCGCGTAGATCGCCGTTACCTGCTCCTCGAACGGCCACGGCTGGTACTGCGGCTGGTTGAGCGTCGCCACCATCCGCTCGCCGCGGGCCAGCGCCTGCTGGGTGGCGGTGTCGAGCTCGGAGCCGAACTGCGCGAACGCCTCCAGCTCCCGGTACTGCGCAAGGTCGAGGCGCAGGCGCCCCGCCACCTGGCGCATCGCGCGGCGCTGGGCGTTGCCGCCGACCCGGGAGACCGAGGTCCCGACGTTGATCGCCGGACGCACCCCCGAGAAGAAGAGCCCCGACTCGAGGAAGATCTGCCCGTCGGTGATCGAGATGACGTTCGTGGGGATGTAGGCGGCGATGTCGCCGGCCTGCGTCTCGATGATCGGCAGCGCCGTCAGCGAGCCGCCGCCGAGCTCGTCGGAGAGCTTGCAGGCCCGCTCGAGCAGGCGCGAGTGGAGGTAGAAGACGTCCCCCGGGAACGCCTCGCGGCCCGGCGGCCGGCGCAGGAGCAGGGAGAGCTGCCGGTACGCGTCCGCGTGCTTGGTCAGGTCGTCGTAGATGCAGAGCGCGTGCTGGCCGCCGTAGAGGAAGTACTCGCCCATCGCGCAGCCCGCGAACGGCGCCATCCACTTGATCGGCGCCGCCTCCTGGGCGGGGGCGGAGACGACGATCGTGTACTCCATCGCCCCGGAGTCGCGGAGCCGATCGACCACCTGCGCCACGGTCGAGCCCTTCTGGCCGACGGCGACGTAGATGCAGACGACGTCCCCGCCGCGCTGGTTGATGATCGTGTCGATCGCGATCGCGGTCTTGCCCGTGGAGCGGTCGCCGATGATCAGCTCGCGCTGGCCGCGACCGATCGGGATCATCGAGTCGATCGCCTTGAGGCCGGTCTGCAGGGGCTCCTTCACCGGCTGGCGGCTGATCACGCCGGGCGCCTTGAACTCGAGCGGCCGGCGCTCGCTCGTCTCGATCGGGCCCAGGCCGTCGAGCGGGTTGCCGAGCGGGTCGACGACGCGACCGAGCAGCGCCGGGCCGACGGGGACGCTCATCACCTCGCCCGTGCGCCGGACCGGCTCTCCCTCCTTGACGTGCTGCCACTCTCCGAAGAGCGCGGCGCCCACGTTGTCCTCCTCCAAGTTGAAGGCGATCCCGACCACGCCGTGCTCGAGCTCGAGCCGCTCCAGAGCGACGCAGTTCTCGAGCCCGTGCACGCGGGCGATGCCGTCTCCGACCTGGAGGACGGTCCCGACCTCGCTCAGGTCGGTCTCGATCTCGAGCTCGCGGATGCGGTCCTTGAGGATCGCGGTGATCTCTTCCGGGCGTAGCTTCAACGCTGTCTCCTTTGTGCGCGAACGCGGATTCCGCTCACGCGGAACCCGCGTTCGCAGATCCCTGAAGGCGGTCGCTTCGCGACCGCTGTGCTTCCTCTCTCCATCACCGGACGGTGGCCAGCTCGCGGCGGAGGCGCTCGAGGCGGCCGCGCACGCTCCCGTCGGCGCGGAACGACCCCACCTGGAGAACGATGCCGCCGATCAGCTCGGGATCGACCGAGCGAGTCGCCTCGACCGTGCGCCCGGTGGCGGCCTCGATCGCGCGCACGATCGCCTCCGCGTCCTCGTCCGACAGCTCGTGCGCGGTGGTCAGCTCGACCGCGAGCCGGTTCTGGGCCTGCGCGACGAGCGCCTCCAGCTCGCGGGCCATCTCGGGCAGCTCGGCGGCGCGCCCCTTCTCGGCGACGAGCCGGAGGAAGTTGCGCACGAGCTCGTCGGCGTCGGCGGCGACCTCCTCGAGGACGGTGGCCTTGCCCTGGGGATCGACCTGCGGGTTGGCCAGGAAGGCGGCGAGCGCCGGGACGTCCTCGAGCGCGGCCGCGAGCGCGCGTAGGTCGTCCGCCACGCGGTCGAGCCGGCCCGCCTCCTGTGCGGCCTCGAAGAGCGCCCTCGCGTACATGCGCTGCGCGATGGCCACCCCTCAGCGCACCCCCCGCTCGAGGACGGAGAAGTCGAGCTCGGCGAGCGCCTCCTCGATCAGCCGGCGTTCGTCCTCGGCATCCAGCACCTTGCCGGTGACGCGGGCGGTCGCCTCCACGGTCAGCTCGGCCACCTCGGCGCGGAGCTGGTCGAGCGAGCGCTTCGTCTCGGCCTCGATCTGGCGGCGCGTCTCCTCGAGACGCCGCTGGCGCTCGGCCTCCGCCTCCTCCTTGACCCGCTCGAGCTGCGCCTCCGCGACCCGACGGGCTTCGGCCAGGATCTCCGCCGCCTCCGCCTTCGCCTGGTCGATCAGCCGGCGGTGCTGCTCGAGCAGCTCGCGCGCTTCGGCGCGAGCGTGATCGGCCTCCTCGACGGCGCGCCGGATGCGCTCGCGGCGCTCGTCGATCGTGCGCTGGATGGGCCCGAAGGCGTAGCGCTTGAGAACGTAGAACGTGATCGCGAAGCAGATCAGCGTCCAGATCATCAGGCCGGGGACGACCTCGATCAGGCCGCTGCCCCCGTCTTGCGCGGCGAGATAGGCCATCGGCTAGATGAGGACGAAGGCGAGCAGGCCGCCGATCAGGCCGTAGAAGACGACCGCCTCGGTCAGGGCGAAGCCGAGCCACTGGATGCCCTGGAGCTCTCCGCGGAGCTCGGGCTGGCGCGCGACCGCCTGGATCATGGAGCCGAAGATGTTGCCGATGCCGACGCCGGCGCCGAGCGATCCGAGCCCGATGCCGAGCGCGAGCGCGATCGCCTTGCCGGCGTCCGCGCCATCCTCCGCGGCAGCGAGAAAGAAGAACGAAGCAGAGAGCATGTCGGTGGGCCTCCTTAGTGCTCCGGCTCGATCGCCGAGCCGATGTAGATGGCGGACAGGGCGGCGAAGATGTACGCCTGGATGGAAACGACGATCAGGACCTCGAAGAGGTAGAAGACGGTGCCGAACAGGACCGAGACCGGGAAGACGAGCCAGTGCGTGAGGAAGATGAGCCCGATGAAGGTCAGGATCAGCATGTGCCCGGCCAGCATGTTCGCGTACAGACGGACGGAGAGGCTGATCAGGCGCATGAACTGACCGAGGACCTCGAGCGGGACGATGAAGGGGAGCATGAGCTTGGGCACGTCCGGGATCCAGCTGCGGAAGTAGCCCCACGCGCCGTTGGCGCGGATCCCTTCCACGTGCGTGAAGACCCAGGTCATCAGCGCCAGCGCGAGCGTGACCGAGAGGGTCGAGGTGGCGGCGAAGATGGCCAGCGTCGGCAGCCGGATGCCCGCGATCTCGAACGTCTCGTCGGAGAGCGGCAGGGGGATGAAGCCGAGCATGTTGATCGTCCAGATGAAGAGGAGCAGGGACGCGCAGTACGGAAACCAGCGCCCGATCGCCTTGGTCGGCAGGCCCTGCTCCGCGATCTGCACCTGGGCGATCTCGTAGATCTGCTCTCCGATGGCCTGCCGACGCGTCGGCTCCCGGCCGACGCGCACCCGCATGAGCAGGACGCCGAGCAGGCACGAGACGACCGTCGCCAGGATCAGGTAGGCGACCGCCTTGTTGATCGAGAGGTCGAGCGGGCCGAGGTGGATCGGGACCCAGTCCTTCAGCTCCCACTCGTGCGCGGGATCGAACTCCTCGGCACCGCTGTCTTCGGCTGCGAAGGCGAGCGGCGGAAGCAGGAGGTACCCGGCGCCCAAGAGGGCGAGGAGCCGTCTCATGCGCGCGGCTCCTGTCCGAAGTACGTCGCGAGCGCGACGGCCAGCTCGACGGTGAAGGCGAGCGCGTAGACGCCGGCCGCGGCGACCCCGACGCGCTCGTCCGAGACCGTCGCCACGACGAGCGGAACGCCCACGAGGAGCGCGCGAGCCGTTGTCCCGATCCCCCGCATCCCTGCGGCGGCGAGGTTATCCGGGTTGGCCGGCAGGCGCGTCAGCAGGAGCGCGAATGCCTGTGCGCCGAGCCAGAGCACCGCGGCCAGCGCCCAGCCGGCGAGCGGCCAGCCGGCCACGGCGAAGACGGGCAGCGCGAGCGCGACGACCGCGCCGCCGGCGGCGGCCGGCGCCAGCCGCCCGGGAACGGGCCTCGGGGTCGAGAAGATCCCGGCGCTCACCGGTCCTCGGCTCGGGAGTAGACGAGGTAGACGACGGCGACGCCGAGCGGGATCCCGACCACCGCGCCGGCGAGGAGCCCGATCCCCCAGGCTCCGAGCGCCCAGCCGGCGAGCGCCCCCACTCCCATGGCAGCGCCGAGCGCGCCCAGGAGCAGGCCCGAGGCGGTGGCGAGCGAGTGGGGGGAGGCGGCCGCGTCCGGCGTCATCCGGGCGGGAGCATACCAGCGAGCTTGTAACAGCCCTCTTTGGCTCTGCGAGCCGGAGACGGCTAGAGTTCGTCACATGCGGGCCCGACTGGTGCTCGTCCACGGCAGCGTGGTCGGCGGGCGAGCGACCTGGAGCGCCCAGGCACCGCTGGCGGAGCGGTTCGAGCTGCACGTGGTCGAGCGTCCCGGGTTTCCGCCCGGCCCACCCGTGGAGCGGATCGACTTCGAGGAGCACGCGCAGCTTCTCGCCGCCGAGCTGCGCCCCGGCGACCACCTCGTCGGCCACTCCTACGGCGGCGTCGTCTCGCTGCTCGCCGCGGCCCTCGAGCCCGAGCGGCTGCGGTCCCTGACCGTGATCGAGCCTCCGGCCACCCGGATCGCAGCCGGACACCCGGCGGTGGACGCGTTCGTGGCCGGCGCGGTCGAGCTCTGGGAGCGCGGGCCGCGCGAGGACCCGGAGTCGTTCCTGCGCATCTTCCTCCGAGCGGTCGGGTCCCCGTACGACCCGCCCTCCCCGCTCCCGCCCGACCTCGAGCAGGGCGCCCGCGCACTCGTCGCCGAGCGGGGGCCGTGGGAGGCGGAGATCCCGCTCCCCGCGCTTCGTGCGGCGCCGTTTCCCAAGCTCGTCGTCTCCGGCGCGCACCACCCTGCGTTCGAGGCGACCTGCGACGCGCTCGAGCACGCGCTCGCCGCCGAGCGCGTGGTGCTCCCGGGCTACGGCCATGCCGTCCAGCGCCATCCCGAGTTCAACGCTGTCCTCGCCGGCTTCGTCGAGCGCGCCACGGGCCTGGAAGCCGTACCGGAGCTCTCGTGAGTCGAGCTACCCCGGGCCGGCAGGATCAGCGCACGATCGCGTCGCGCAGGATCGGCCGCGCAGGACCCGCCCAGGATCGGCCGCCCAGGATCGGCCGCCCAGGATCGGCCGTGCAGGACCCGCCCAGGATCGGCCGTGCAGGATCGCCCGTGCAGGATCGCGCGCCTTGCAGCGAACGAGCCGCACGCTCCCAAGTGACAAAGTGTCACTTGGGAGCGTGCCTCGGAGACCGAGACCGGACCGGGCAACCTGCGATGTCGAATCCGCCAAGTGACAAAGTGTCACTTGGCGGCGTGCGGCTCGGAGACCGAGGCCGGACCGGGCAACCTGCGCTGTCGAATCCGCCAAGTGACAAAGTGTCACTTGGCGGCGTGCCGGTTCTCCTGCCCGTCCCCCGCCACGTTCAGTCGCCGACGAGGAGCTCGGTGATGATGGCATCTGCGCGGCGCGTGTTGTATGCCAGCTCGAGTAGCGGCTCCCACCCGGACCGCCTCGGGCCGCGACGCAACCGCTGCTCGTGGACGAGCTGACGGACGGTCTCGTAGCTCGGCCGTGGGAGGTCGAGGGCCACAGCGACGGCGCCGACACGCCTGCGCACCTCGGCGATCGAGCTTCGCCGATCGTCGAGCTCGGCAACGGCTCGGAGGAGCCTCGGGTCGAGACGCGGTGCGAACTGCACGTTCGTGCAGTGTCGAGGCAGATGACTCGCTCGTGGGTGAAAACTCTGCAACAAACCGACGATCCGCAACAAGCCGACGAGCAGCGCTCTCTCCCAAGTGACAAAGTGTCACTTGGCGATCTCGGACTGCGGGACCCGGTCGCCAGCGGTGTTCGCAGGCCGTGCTGCCCGCGTCGGTACCGCCACTCTGCGCCTGCTACCCGCGTCGGTACCGCCTACGCTGCGCCGTGCCGTCGGCGTCGTGCTGTCCGCGTCGGTACCGCCTACGCTGCGCCGTGCCGTCGGCGTCGTGCTGTCCGCGTCGGTACCGCCTACGCTGCGCCGTGCCGTCGGCGTCGTGCTGCCCGCGTCGGTACCGCCCACGCTGCGCCGTGCCTTCCGCGCCGGGCCGCCCGCGCCCGGCTCGGCTCCTACGCCGTGAGGCGCTCGCGCTCCTGGGCCTCGGCCCGCTCCCGCTCGCGCCGCCGGATGCGAGGGTTCATCAGCTTGACGATCTCGAGCAGGTAGACGATGTAGACGGAGAAGGCGAGCGCGACCAGGGCGATGGCCGCAACCGCGAGCGTCTCCCATGGGTGCCACTCGCCGCCGGCGCGGAAGGGGACGAAGCGGGTCGCGAGCGCCGCTCCGGCGAGGCTCGCGCACCACAGCCACATGGTCACCGCTGCCCGGCGCTGGGAGAAGCCGATGTTGAGGAAGCGGTGGTGGAGGTGGCTGCGGTCGGCGACGGTGATCGGCCGGTTGTGCTTCAGCCGGCGCAGGACGACGAAGGACGTGTCCACGATCGGCACGGCGAGCACGAGCAGCGGGAGGACGAGCACGACCGTGGACGCCGTCTTGAGGAGACCCTGGATCGAGACCGCCGCGAGCACGAACCCGAGCGTCAGGGCCCCCGAGTCGCCCATGAAGATCCGGGCGGGGAAGAAGTTGTGGCGGAGGAAGCCGAGGCAGGCGCCGGCCGTGATCGCGGCGAGGATGGCCGGGTCCGCCTTGCCGAGCGAGAGGGCGAGGATCGCATACGTGACGCCCGCGATCGCGCACACCCCGGCGGCGAGGCCGTCGAGCCCGTCGAGGAAGTTGACCATGTTCATCACCGCGACGATGAAGAGCATCGAGAGCGGCACCCCGAGCCAGGGCGAGAGGTCGACGACGCCGAGCAGCGGGAAGGTGAAGTGGTCGATCCAGACGCCGAACGCGGGCGGCATCGCCGCGGCGACGAGCTGGCCGGCGAGCTTGCCGGAGGGCGAGAGGCCCCGGAAGTCGTCCACCGCGCCGACCACGGTCGCCACCGCGGCGCCGAGCAGGACGCCCCGGCTCTCCCCGGAGAGGTCGAGGAAGGCGAGCGCCGGCACGAGGATGCCGAGGAAGATGGCGAGCCCGCCCAGACGCGGGATCGGGTGCCGGTGCAGTCGGCGCGAGTCGGGGCGGTCGACCGCGCCGAGGAGCCGCGCCATCCCCCCCACCGCAGGCGTCAGCAGCACGACGATGGCGAGCGCGATCCCCGCTCCGTACAGGACCTCCGGGGTCGCCCGCAGCTCGTCGAGCATGGCGAGCCGCTACTTCGTCCCGTAGAGCCGGTCGCCTGCGTCGCCGAGGCCCGGGAGGATGTAGCCCTTCTCGTTCAGCCCGCGGTCGACGGCTGCGACGACGATGCGGACGTCCGGATGGTCGCGATGCACGCGCTCGATGCCCTCGGGCGCGGCGATGAGGGCGATCAGACGGACCGACGTCGCCCCCGCCCGCTTCACCGTCTCGACGGCGGCGGCGGTCGAGTTGCCGGTCGCGAGCATGGGATCGAGCAGGATGACGTCCCGCTCGGCGATGTCGCCGGGCAGCTTGACGTAGTACTCGACCGGCTCGAGCGTCTCCTCGTTCCGGTAGAGACCGATGAACCCGACCCGCGCCCCGGGGACGAGCGAGAGCACCGCGTCCAGCATCCCCACCCCCGCGCGCAGGATGGGGCAGACGGCCACCTTCTTGCCCGAGATCCGCCGCGCGGTCGTGCGCTCGAGCGGCGTCTCGATCTCCACCTCCTCGTCGGCGAGATCCTTCGTCGCCTCGTAGGTGAGGAGCAGCGTCAGCTCGTTGACGAGCTGCCGGAACATCTGCGTGGTGGTGGTCACGTCCCGCAGCAGCCCGAGCTTGTGCTGGACGAGCGGGTGCGTGACGACGGTGACCTCGCGCAGGGGCACCTCGACGCCGGCCGCGGCCTCCACCCTACCGCCCTCCGGCGAAGGTCGGGAACGCCCCCAGGCCGGGGTAGAGCGGGCGCCGCCGGAGCAGCTCGCCGGCACGCGCAGCGAGCGCGGCCAGGTCGGCGTCCGCCGACAGCGCGCCCGCCATGATCCTCCCCACCTCGCGGAAGTCGTCCTCGTCGAAGCCGCGCATGGTCATCGCCGGCGTCCCCACCCGGAAGCCCGAGGCGACCGTCGGCGCCCGCTCGTCGAAGGGAACCGTGTTCCGGTTGACGGTGATCTTGACCTCGGCCAGACGCTCCTCGGCCTCCTTCCCGGTCCACTCCGTCGTGCGCAGGTCGACGAGCAGGAGGTGCGTGTCCGTTCCCCCGGTGAGGACGTCGAGACCGCTTCCGAGCAGCGTCTCCGCCAGCGCATCCGCGTTCGCCCGCACCTGCTCCTGGTAGCGGCGGAAGGGCTCGGAGGCGGCGATCTTGAAGCAGGTCGCCTTGGCCGCGATCACGTGGTTGAGCGGGCCGCCCTGCATCCCCGGGAAGACGGCGCGGTCGATCGCCTGGGCGTGCTCGGCGCGGCAGAGGATGAACCCGGAGCGCGGCCCGGCGAGCGTCTTGTGCGTCGTCGAGGTGACGAAGTCGCAGTGCTCGACCGGGTTCGGATGCAGCCCGGCGGCGACCAGCCCGGCGAAGTGGGCCATGTCGCAGAGCAGGTACGCCCCCACCTCGTCGGCGATCTCGCGGAAGCGCCAGGCCTCGACCGTGCGCGGGTAGGCGGACCCTCCGCAGACGATCAGCTTCGGCCGGTGCTCCTTCGCCAGCCGCCGCACGTCGTCGTAGTCGACCACGTTCGTCTCCCGTGAGACGCCGTAGTGGACGACGTGGTACAGGCGCCCCGAGAAGTTCACCTTGAGCCCGTGCGTCAGGTGCCCGCCGTGCGAGAGCTCGAGCGAGAGGATCGTGTCCCCGGGCTCGAGGCAGGCGAAGTAGACGGCCATGTTCGTCTGCGCGCCCGCGTGCGGCTGGACGTTCGCATGCTCGGCGCCGAAGAGCGCCTTCGCCCGGTCGATGGCGAGCTGCTCGATCTCGTCCACGACCTCGCACCCGCCGTAGTAGCGCCGGCCCGGATAGCCCTCCGAGTACTTGTTGGTGGGGATGCTCCCGACCGCTTCCAGCGTCGCCCGCCAGGTGAAGTTCTCCGAGGCGATCAGCTCGATCTCGCCGCGCTGCCGCTCCAGCTCGCGCTCGAGCAGCGCGGCGACGTCCGGGTCGACCTCGGCGAGCCCGGCGGCTCGCAGGTCCTCGAGCTGGAGCGGCGCGACGGCCATCTCCGGGATGCTACTCGGCCAGCGCCGCCCGTACACGAGCGAGGGCAGCGGCGGCGGGGACCGCCCCTTCGCGAAGCACCACCGGCTCGGCGCCGGTCAGGTCGAGCACCGTCGACGGCGTCCCCGGGAGCTCGCCACCGTCGAGCGCGATCGCGACCGCAATCAGCTCGGGAGGAACGTCCTCCAGCCGGCGCGGGTCGGGACCGCCGTGCAGGTTTGCGCTCGTCGCGGCGACCGCCCCCACCTCCTCGAGCAGCTCCCTGGCCGGGCCGGCGACGGCGGGGACGCGCACGCCGATCGTGCCCGGACGCTCACCCGCGAGCCAGGGGAAGCGCTCGGCCGGGTTTCCGAGCACGAGCGTGAACGGCCCGGGCAGGAGCGCGCGCGCAGCCACCGCGCCTCGCCCGCGCAGCTCCGGCACGCACTCGAGCAGCAGGTCGACGCTCGCCGCGACGAGCGCGATCGGCTGGCGCGAGGAACGTCCCTTGAGGGCCTGCAGGGCGCGCACGGGCGCCGCCCGGTACGGCGTGCAGGCAAGCCCGTAGACCGTATCCGTGGGGATGATCGCCGGCTTTCCGGCCCGGATCGCGGCGGCGACATCGGCGACAAGGGCCATCCGGACAAGGTACAAGTGGCAGCCTGCGCGGGGAACGGCAGCATCCGCGCGCACCGCGGAGAGACGCGGCAGGGCTGCAGCCACTTACAGGGTCTGCTCCGGGCCGTACCCCTGCTCCAGGACCACGCGCCGGGTCAGAGCAGCCCGCCGGCTCGGGGCCGGCGGGCTCGGCGCCGGAGCGCCCGGGGCCAGGGGCTCGGGGCCTGCGGGCTCGGGGCCAGCGGGACTGCGGACCCGCGATCGAGGCAACCGGGGCCAAGTGACAAAGTGTCACTTGCTCAGGGCGATGCGCCGGCCAGAGCAGCGCGCCGGCTCGGGGCCTGCGGGCTCGGGGCCTGCGGGCTCGGAGCCTGCGGGCTCGGCGCCAGCGGGCTCGGGGCCTGCGGGCTCGGGGCCAGGTGGAACCACAGACCCGCGATCGAGGCAACCGGGGCCAAGTGACAAAGTGTCACTTGCTCAGGGCGATGCGCCGGCCAGAGCAGCGCGCCT
>Ga0073934_10003973_pt1 | contig 25610 bp, 21 predicted proteins | sample LarsenN4metaG_FD_76834 | JGI IMG/M metagenome (GOLD analysis project Ga0073934, IMG submission 76834) | Hot spring sediment bacterial and archeal communities from British Columbia, Canada, to study Microbial Dark Matter (Phase II) - Larsen... ... | reverse complement strand
CGGTGATCGGTGAACGGTGCAGGCAATCAGCGCCCGGCGCTGATTGCCTGCTCGAGAAATTCCACGCCCCAGGCGACGCCGAAGCCCGTGACATCGGTCGCCACCGCGCCGAGCCCGCCCTTGCAGCTCGAGCCCGAGAGATCCATGTGGACCCACGGCACCTTCTCCACGAAGCGCTTGAGGAAGCGCGTCGCAAGGATGTGGTCCGCCTGCCCCTCCATGGCGCACTGCTTCACATCGGCGATCCGGCTCTCGAGCGCCTCGTCGTAATCCTCATCCAGCGGAAAAGCGCACACCCGCTCGCCGCTCGCGCCGGCTGCGGCGAGCGCGCGGCGCTCGAGCTCTTCGCTGGTCGCAAAAATCCCGCTGTACCGGTCGCCGAGCGCGGTGTGCATGCTGCCCGTGAGCGTCGCGAAATCCACGATGAGATCGGGCTTGCCGCGCGCGGCAAGCGTGAGCGCGTCCGCGAGCACCATGCGGCCTTCGGCGTCGGTGTGCACGATCTCGATGGTCGTGCCGTTCAGCGCCGTCACCACGTCGTTCTGCTTGTAGGCGCGGGGCGAGAGATCGTTGCGGGCAATCGCGAGCCAGCACTCGAGATCGACGGGCAATTCGAGCTCGCTCGCCGCGACCAGAATGCCCAACGCGACCGCGGAGCCGTTCATGTCCTCGTGCATGCCGTGCATGTAGCGGGCGCTCTTCAGATTGTGCCCGCCGGTGTCGAAGCAGATGCCCTTGCCCACCAGCGCGACGCGCCGGCGCGCCCGGCCGGCGCGGCGGGACAGGCGGACGATCGCCGCATCCTCCTCGCTGCTGCCCTGCGCCACGGCGGCGAAAGCGCCCGCGCCCATCTTGCGCAGGCGCTTGAGATCGTATTGCTCGTGTCCCCAGCCGCGCTCGGCTGCGAGCCTCTTCACGCGCGTCCGGTAGCTTCCCGGCGTGAGCTCGTTCGGCGGCAGCACGGTGAGCTCGCGGCACAGGAAGTTGCCCTGGGCGACCGCGCGCTGCTTCAGGAAACCGTCCGGCGCGTGATAACCATGGAGCCGCAGCGCGCGCAATGCCGCTCGATCGGGTTTCTTCTTGCGCTCCGGGAGGCGGGCGCCATTGACCCACGCCACGTAGGTTGCGAGCTCCGCCGCGCGGCGCCGCTCGGCTGCGCCGCCGAAAACGCCGATCGCAAGCTCCCCGGGCTTCTCGGAGAGCACGAGCTCGAGGGCCTTGCGCACGGCGGTCTGCCGCTCGAAGAGGGACCGCCCGGGGTCGAGCATCACCCACGCGGCAAGCGCCCCGTGCGGGAGATCGGTGGCGATGGGCGATTTCGCGAGCTCGTCGAGCTTCTTCCCCCGGCGCGCGAGGGCCGCCGCCAGCGTGTCGGAGAACGGCAGGCCCGGGATCGCATCCGGCTTCGAGACCTTGGGCAGGACGAGCAGGGCGTGCGCCCCGCGGGCGAGGTCCCCCGCAGTGAGCAGCGCGGCGTCTTGTTCCAGTCGGGCGAGCATGGACGAGGTCTCGATTCCGCGAATGCGGCTCCGCCGATTATAACCAACCCACTCTTACTAGCAGCCTGTCGGACTTGAGGTTCCGACAGGCTGCTAAATGTTCTAGAATCTCGCGGTGTCTGCGCCCGTTCACCGTTCACCGTTCACCGTTCACGCACGCGGCCGCCATGCGCCAGTATCTTGACCTCATGCGCCACGTGCTCGAGCACGGCGCGCGCAAGCGCGATCGCACCGGCACCGGCACGCTCTCGCTTTTCGGGGCCCAGCTGCGCTTCGATCTCAACGCGGGATTTCCGCTCCTCACCACCAAGAAGGTGCATCTCAGGTCCATCATCCACGAGCTGCTGTGGTTCCTGAGGGGCGAGACCAACGTCAAGTACCTCAGGGACCACGGGGTCACGATCTGGGACGAATGGGCGGACGCGAACGGGGACCTCGGGCCGGTTTACGGCTACCAGTGGCGCTCGTGGCCCGCGGCCGATGGCCGCCACATCGACCAGGTGAGCCGCGTGATCGAGCAGATCAGGACGAACCCCGACTCGCGCCGGCTCGTTGTTTCGGCGTGGAACGTGGGCGAGCTGGAAAAAATGGCGTTGCTGCCGTGCCATGTGTTGTTCCAGTTCTACGCGGCGGACGGGAAGCTCTCCTGCCAGCTCTACCAGAGAAGCGCCGACCTCTTTCTCGGCGTGCCGTTCAACATCGCCTCGTATTCGCTGCTTACCATGATGGTCGCGCAGACGACCGGCCTGGAGGCGGCGGAATTCGTGCACACCTTCGGCGACGTGCATCTGTATCTCAACCACCTCGACCAGGCGCGCGAGCAGCTCTCGCGGAGCCCGCGACGGCTGCCGGTGATGAAGCTCAACCCGGCGGTCCGGGACATCTTCGGATTCCAGTACGAGGACTTCACCCTGGAAAACTACGACCCGCACCCGGCGATCCGCGCGCCGATCGCCGTCTGAGAGAAGGATGAAGGAAAAAAGGCGGGCGAAGCGCGGCACGAGTCACCAGTCACCAGTCGCCGGTCACGTGTCACGCCTCTCGATAATAGTGGCGATGGCCCGCAACCGCGTGATCGGCGCCAGGGGCGCGATTCCCTGGCATCTGCCGGAAGAGCTCAAGCGGTTCAAGAGCCTGACGATGGGGCATCACATCGTGATGGGCCGGAAGACCTATGAATCGATCGGCCGCCTGCTGCCCGGCCGCGCCACGGTGATTGTCACGCGCAATCCCGGCTACCGCGTGCCCGGGGCGATCATTGCCCATTCCCTGGAAGAAGCGCTCGCCGCTTGCGGGGCCGACGATGAGATCTTCGTGATCGGCGGGGCCGAGCTCTACGCGCAGGCGCTTCCTCTCGCCGGGCGCTTGTACCTCACCACGGTGGAGGCCGACATCCCGGGCGACACTTACATGCCGGAGTTCGCCGCGGGCGACTGGCGCGAAGTCTCCTCCGAGTCGTTTGACGCGGACGAACGCCATCGCTATCCCTTCCGCTGCGCGGTCCTCGAGCGCAAGCGCCGATTTCCCGAATGATCCGCGCTCATCTGCGTTTCTCTGCGCTTGCGGTGCTGCTGTTCGCAGCCGGCTTCGGGCTTGCGGCGGCGCAGGACAGGATCAATGTCGACGAGCTCAAGCTCCGCGCGCAGGCCGGCGAGAAGGCCGCGACGCGCCAGCTCGCCGACGCGTATTACGTCGGCAAAGACGGGGTCGAACAGGATTACCGGGAAGCCGCGCGCTGGTATTCAATGCTCGCGAAGCAGGGCGACGCGCGAGCGCAGACGACGCTCGGCCTGATGTACGCGAGGGGCTACGGCGTGAAGAAGGACGCCCAGGCCGCCCATTACTGGTGGAGCTTCGCCGCCGCTCAAAACGACCCGGGCGCCCAGTACAACCTGGGCCTGAGCTACGCGAGCGGCGACGGCGTGGCGCAGGACGGCGAGCGCGCCGCGCAGTGGTACGCCAAGGCCGCGGCGCGCGGCCACGTGCAGGCGCAGCACAACCTCGGCATGCTCTACCACGAAGGAAGGGGCGTCGCCCGGGATCCGCTGCGCGCCTATTTCTGGGTCGCGCTCGCCGCCCGGCAGGGCGACGGGGTCGCCAGGGAATCGCTCAAGAGCGTGAGCGCGGGCCTGAGCCGGGAGCAGATCGGCCGGGCCGAAGAGCAAGTCGAGGAGTGGTTCACGAAGGCGAAAAAGCTCTGGCAATAGGAAAAGGCCGGGACGTAGCCCGCCCTTTTCCTTAAACAGTGCGACCTTATCGCCCTTTTGGGTGCGGGCGGTTCTGCCTCAGGAGTTTGCCGGCTTCAAGTCCGGCAAACTCCTAGATTACCCGCACCTCGGGCAAGGGGAAGCCGTTGAAGTTGCTGGCGTAGGCCGTGGTGTAAGCGCCGGCGTTGGCGATGTAGACGAAGTCCCCCTCCTGCATGTCCTCGGGGAACAGCTCATCGCGCATGCACACGTCCACCGAGTCGCACGTGGGCCCGGCGATGTTCCAGGGCACGAGCTTGCCCTCGCGGTCGGTGAGGACGTCGTAGCGCAGGCCCTCGGTCGTCTCGATGATGCCGCCGAACACGCCCGCATCCCAGTACATCCAGCGCTTGCCGGAACGGGTCGCGCTGCCCACCACCCGGCAGACGAAGAAGCCGGCGTCCGACACGAAATAGCGGCCGGGCTCGGCCATCACCCGCACGCCCTGCGGCACGTCGCGAAGGGCGTGGTTGACGACCTCGGCGATCTTCTCGATCGCGGGGATGGGCTTCACGTGGCGCACCGGGTAGCCCCCGCCGATGTTGAGCAGCCGGGGCTTCAGGCCGGCGAGCCGCATCTTCTTGAACACGCGCTTGGCGCCCTGGATGCCGGCCCGCCAGTTCTCCGGGTTGCGGCACTGGGAGCCCACGTGGAAGGTGACGCCGGCAAGATCGGCCTTGAGCGCCACCGCCTCGGCGACGATGGCGTCCACCTCCTGGGCCTTCATGCCGAACTTGCCGGCGAGCGGCCAGTCGCTGCCGACGTTGGGGGCCTCGATCCGCACGTAGAGCCTGGCGTCGGCCTTGATGCTTTGGATCTTCCTCAGCTCCTCCACGCTGTCCAGCGCGAACCACTCCACGCCCCGCTCGGCGGCGTAGCGGATGTAGTCGCGCGACTTCATGGGGTTGCTGTAGTAGATCTCCTGGGCCGGCACCCCGAGCTCGAGCAGCAGGTCGAGCTCCGCGACCGAGGCGATCTCGAAGCCTGCGCCCTCCTCGATCAGCACCTTGAGCACCCGGGCATCCGGATTGGCCTTGACCGCGTAGTGCGGGTGCACGCGCGGCATCGCCGCCTTGAAACGGCGGACCTTTCCTCTGACGATTTCGGTGTCGACGAGCAGGAACGGCTTGCTGTATCCCTGCTTGAGCGCTTCCCGGACGTGGCTGAAGTCCAGGCGGACTTCGGGATGCGTGTCGAAGAGGTGAGACTGGGACTGTTCGCTTTCGGCTGCGGGCTGGGGTTTCTTTAAGGCGACAGGGCGCACGGTCATCAAAACTCTCCTCGAGACCTAGGTTTCCGGCACATGCAGCGCAACCACTTCAGCCATCGGGCAGCACTTCCTTCCTGTTGTCATGATCGCCTCCTCGCCGCCAAAAAATTCAGTCACGAAATCGCAAAACTTGGGCGAATTATAGGATCAATTTCGCAGGAATCAAGAGTTTTTTGCGGCTTGCCGCAAAAAATTTCCGGCGAGCGTCGCGGCTTCGCAACGGCGCTCGAGCGCGCGCACGGCAGCGAACCGGCGGCGAGCGGCGCGTTGAAGCGAGCGCGCGCTGCCGGCAACGCGCTCGCCGCCATGGCGCCCGACGCGGCGCGAATCGCGTCGCGAGCCGGCCCCGCGCGTCATCGCGACGAGCTTGCCGCCGCTCCGCGGCAACGCCGCCAGCCCGGATCGGGCGGCCGCTCGCGTGCCGCCGGCAGCAGCTCGGGCTCTGCCAGAGCGTGACGAGCATCACGGTAACGCCAGGCTCGGCAGCTCCCGAGTCGCAGGCGTGGGAACTGCGCCTTCGAAGCGACTTCCCGCAAGGAAGCCGTCCGCCTGTGCGAAGGTAGCCCGAGCATAAGCCGGCGCGGAGCGTCCGGCTTGTCAAACCTTAGGCGGGGTGACGCCGGTCTGGCCTTGGTACTTGCCGCCCCGGTCCCTGTACGACACCTCGCAGATGTCGTCGGGCGCGGCTTCGAGGAAGATCACCTGGGCCACGCCCTCGTTGGCGTAGATCTTCGCCGGCAGCGGGGTCGTGTTGGAAAACTCGAGGGTGACGTAGCCCTCCCACTCCGGCTCCAGGGGGGTGACGTTGACGATGATCCCGCAGCGGGCGTAGGTCGATTTGCCGAGCGTCAGGACGATCACGTTGCGCGGGATGCGGAAGTACTCGACCGTGCGGGCGAGCGCGAAGGAATTCGGCGGGATGATGCAGACCTCGCCCTTCAGGTCCACGAACGAGTTCGGGTCGAAGCTCTTCGGGTCGACGATCGTGGTATTGATGTTGGTGAAGAGCTTGAATTCGTTCGAGCAGCGGATGTCGTAGCCGTAGCTCGAGGTGCCGTAGGACACCACCTTGCGCCCGCTCACTTCCTTGATCTGGCCCGACTCGAAGGGCTCGATCATGCGCCGCTCGAGCGCCATGCGCCGGATCCAGCGGTCTGATTTGATAGACATAATTCAGGAGTTTGCCGGGCCCAAGCCCGACAAAATCCTAGGTGCTCTGGATGACGATCTTCGGGAACGCCGCCGAATGGTCCTGCGCCTTCTCGGCGATCTTGACGGCGATCCGGCGGGCGATTCTCCGGTAGATCTCGGCGACCCGCCCGTCGGGATCCGAGATCACGGTGGGCTTGCCCGAGTCGGCCTGCTCGCGGATGTTGATGTCGAGGGGCAACGCCCCCAGGAGCTCTACGTCGTAGTCCTTGCTCATGCGCTCCCCGCCGCCCTCGCCGAAGATGCGCTCCTCGTGCCCGCACCGGGAGCAGACATGGATGCTCATGTTCTCGACGATGCCAAGGATGGGGATGCCCACCTTCTCGAACATCTTGAGGCCCTTGCGGGCGTCGATGAGCGCGATGTCCTGGGGCGTGGTGACGATGATGGCGCCGGTGACCGGCACGCGCTGCGCGAGGGTGAGCTGGATGTCACCCGTTCCGGGCGGCAGGTCCACGACCAGGTAGTCCACGTCTCGCCAGCGGGTCTCGTTGAGCAGCTGCTCGAGCGCCTGGGTCACCATGGGGCCCCGCCACACCATCGGGGTTTCCACGTCGATCAGGAAGCCGATCGACATCGCCTGGACGCCGTGAGCCTCCATCGGCTCGAGGCTCTTGCCGTCGCGCGACTCGGGGCGGCCGCGAATGCCGAGCATGGTCGGTTGCGAAGGGCCGTAGATGTCCGCGTCGAGCACGGCGACCGTGGCGCCCTCGGCGGCGAGCGCGAGCGCCAGGTTGGCCGCCACCGTGCTCTTGCCGACGCCGCCCTTGCCCGAGGCGACGGCGATGATGTTCTTGATGCCGTGGACGAGCTTCACCCCGCGCTGCACCGCGTGCGAGACGATCTTCATCTGCACGTTGACGCTCGCCTGGCCGACGCCGGGGATCGACTTGAGCCTGCGCGTCACTTCCTGCCGGATCGGCTCGAGCTGGCTTTTCGCGGGGTAGCCGAGCAGGATGTCCACCGAGACTTTGTCGCCTTCCACCTTGATGTTGCGCGCGGAGCGGGTGGTGACGTAGTCCTTCCGGGTGTTGGGGTCCGTGAGCTCCCTCAGGGCATCCTGGATCTGTTGCTCGGTGACGGCCATGGGAATTCCTCCTCAGGAATTTGTCGGAGTCCGGCCCGCCAAACTCCTCAGGCAAAACCGCCTGCAAGAAAACGGCGAATAGCGGCCACACAAACTCGTTTTCGACGCCGACCCTGTCCTCGGTTGCAGGCCGATCGGCGTCCTCATACTCCGCTTCATTCCCAATCCCTTGGCGGTTTTGCCCTCAGCAGCCTGTCAACTGGGCAAATCCGACAGGCTGCTGACGTGTAGGCCGCGATTCTAGACGATAACGCGCGCTGCGCCTATCGGTGGCGGCGGGATGCCATGCGCGCGTCGCGGCTATCGGGCGCCGGCCAGGCGCGCGCGGTCGCCAGCGCCGCCAGCAACGGCGCGCAGCGCGCGTTTGTTACAATTTCTCCTTTGATTTCCTGTGATTTCGATGGCCCGCCGCCGCCTCTTCGTCACCTCGGCTCTCCCCTACGCCAACGGGGCCATCCACCTCGGGCACCTGGTGGAGTACATCCAGACCGACATCTGGGTGCGCTTCCAGCGCTTGCAGGGCCACGAGGTCCATTATTGCTGCGCCGACGACACCCACGGCACGCCGATCATGCTGCGCGCCGAGCAGGAGGGGATCACCCCCGAGCAGCTCATCGCGCGCATGCACGGGGAGCACCGGCGCGATTTCGCGGGCTTCCACGTCGCCTTCGACAACTATTACACCACCCACTCGACGGAAAACCGGGAGCTCGCCTACGAGTTCTACCACCGGCTCGGCGCCGCCGGCATGATCGAGCGCCGGCCGATCGAGCAGTACTTCGACCCGGTCAGGAACCTGTTCCTGCCCGACCGCTTCATCAAGGGCGAATGCCCGAAATGCGGCGCGAAGGACCAGTACGGGGACGCCTGCGAGGCATGCGGCGCGACCTATCTGCCGACGGAGCTGAAGAACCCCTACTCGGCCATCTCCGGGGCGAAGCCCGTGAGAAAGCACTCCGAGCACTTCTTCTTCAAGCTCGCGAGGAGCGCCGAGTTCCTCAAGCGGTGGACCCGCTCGCCCGGCACCCTGCAGCCCGAGGCCGCGAACAAGCTCGACGAATGGTTCGAGGCGGGGCTCGCCGACTGGGACATCTCGCGCGATGCGCCCTATTTCGGCTTCGAGATCCCCGGCGCGCCCGGCAAGTACTTCTACGTCTGGCTCGATGCGCCGATCGGCTACTTCGCCAGCCTGAAGAACCTGTGCGCAAGGAACAGGATCGACTTCGCCGGTTTCACGGATGCCGCAGCGAGCAAGGACGCCGGCACCGAGATGATCCATTTCATCGGCAAGGACATCCTCTACTTCCATGCGCTCTTCTGGCCGGCCATGCTGGAGCGGGCGGGGTTCCGCACGCCGACCCGCATCTACGCCCACGGCTTTCTCACCGTGAACGGCGAGAAGATGTCCAAGTCGCGCGGCACCTTCATCACGGCCGAAAGCTACCTCGGGGAGGGGCTCAACCCCGAGTGGCTGCGCTATTACTATGCCGCCAAGCTGGGCCCCACGATGGAGGACATCGACCTCAATCTTGAGGATTTTGCCGCACGCGTCAACAGCGATCTTGTCGGAAAATACGTGAACATCGCGAGCCGTTGCGCGGGGTTCGTAACCAGGCTGTTTGACGGGCGCGTGACCGACCAGGGATTGTTTGAATATGGCGCACAAGGCGCCGGGGTCAAGGCGGATTCCTTGATCCGGCAGTTCGCGGGCAAGGCGGCAGAGATCGGATCCCTGTATGACGGCAGGGAATACGGCAAGGCCCTGAGAGAAATCATGACATTGACCGATTACGCCAATCAGTGGATTGACGACAGCAAGCCCTGGGAGCTCGCCAAGCAACCCGGCGAGCACCGGAACCTTCACCGGATCTGCTCGCTTGGCCTCAACCTTTTCCGCGTGCTGACGCTCTACCTCAAGCCGGTGCTTCCGAAGGTGGCGGAAGAGGTCGAACGTTTCCTCAATATCCCCGCGCTGACGTGGAGTGACGCGGCGACCGTACTTCCCGACGGGCACGAGATTCGTCCTTATCGACATCTGTTGACGCGCGTCGATCCGAAACAGGTCGCCGCGCTCGTCGAGGCGAGCAGGGAAACCCTGCTGCCGACGCCGCAGCCGCACTCGCAGCAACGCCATGCCGAACACCAGGAGCACGTCGTGGAGACGCAAACCCTGCCGGGCACCATCACGATTGACGATTTCAACAAGGTCGATCTCCGCATCGCGAAAATCGTGGACGCCGAATCCGTGGCCGGAGCGGACAAGCTCTTGAAGCTCACGCTCGATGTCGGAGACGGGACGCGCACCGTGTTTGCCGGCATCAAGACCGCTTACGACCCGGAAACGCTGAAGGGCCGGCTGACCGTGGCGGTCGTCAACCTCGCTCCGCGCAAGATGAAGTTCGGTGTGTCCGAAGGCATGGTGCTCGCCGCTGGCGGCGAAGGCCCCGGCCTCTATCTCCTCTCACCGGACTCCGGCGCGCAGCCCGGCATGCGGGTGAAATGACCGGACCTCGGAAATGGGAAATCGGGAATGGTGGTGCACAAGGCGCTATCCTGACCATTTACCATTCACCGTTTGCCATTCACGGTTCACGAGCCCGATGAAATCAAGCGGGTGAACATGGTGCCGGGAAGAGCCAACAGGACTTTCATCTGCAGCGTGGTCTTCCTCGACATCGTCGAGTACTCGAAGAAGCCCGTCGCCGAGCAGATCAGTCTCAAGGAGCGGTTGAACGCCCTGCTTGCGGAGGCGCTGAAGGACGTCGCCGCCAACGACCGCATCATCCTCGACACCGGGGACGGCGCGGCCGTCAGCTTCGTGGGCGACCCGGAGGACGCGCTCTTCGTCTGCCTGTCGCTGCGCGATGCGGCAGGGGCGGCGCAAGCCGGCGAGGCGCCGCTCAACATGCGCATCGGCATCAACCTCGGCCCCGTCAAGGTGGTGCGGGACCTGAACGGCCAGCCGAACATCATCGGCGACGGCATCAACGTCGCGCAGCGCATCATGGGTTTCGCCGTGCCCAACCAGATCCTCGTGTCCCGCTCCTACTACGAGGTCGTGTCGTGCCTGTCAGACGCCTACGCGAAGCTGTTCCGCTACGAGGGCTCGCGCACCGACAAGCACGTGCGCGAGCACGAGGTCTACGCGGTCGGCGACAGCACGGACGAGATCCGCAAGAAGCTCGAGCTCGGGCACTTCGCGGCGGCACAACCGCCCCTCGCCGAGACCGTCATCAACCGCCTGTCGCAGTCGGCGACGCAGTTTACGGAGAACCTGCGCACCCGGCCGCGGCTGGGCACCGCCGCCGTCGTGATCGCGATCCTCGTCGCCGCCGTCGGGCTGCGCGGATTGCGGGAGCCTGCGCCCGCGGTGCCCGAACCCCGGCCCGCAGCGGTCGCAGCGGCCCCGGCTGTCGGTCCGCCGAAAGAAGAGCCTGCGCGGGCGCCCGCCGGGAAACCGGCGGCCGAAAAGGCCGCTGGCGCTCCGGCAGCCACGGGGGAAAGACCCGCGCGTCGGAAAATCGCGGCGGCACCGGCGCCCGCCGTCAAACCGGCGGAGAAGGCGGCAACCGCGCGCGCGCCCGCCGAACGTCCCGCCGCGACCGCCCCGTCCGCGACGGCGGAGCCCGGCTTCATCAGCTTCGCCATCAGCCCGTGGGGCGAGATCCATGTGGACGGCAGGAGGCGGGGGGTCAGCCCGCCGCTGCGCGAAGTGGAAGTGAGCCCGGGCTGGCACAGGGTGGAGGTGAGAAACGCCGACTTCCCCGTGTATGCCGAGACCGTCGAAGTGCAACCCGGCGCCCGGATTAGAATAAAGCACCGATTCCGGTAGCAGCCTGTCGGCCTTGGCGGTCCGACAGGCTGCTAACAGCAAGACCGCCTGAGGATTTCGGATGAAGCAACACCCGGTTTGCGTCAGGAGTTTGCCGCCCGAACAGTCCGAGAAACTCCTGGGGAGGAGACCATGAGGAGGGCTCTGATCATGCTGGTCGCGGCCGCCGTGCCGCTGGCGGGATGCGAAACCGCGCCCGTCAAGGCCATCCGTGAAGAAATCAGCGGCCTGTTCCAGGCCAACAAGGGCGAGCCGGAGCTCGCCGCCGGCATCCGTTCCTACGAGAACGGCAACTACGGCGAATCCGCGCGCCAGCTCCAGAGCGCGCTCGACGCGGGCCTCGCCAGGAGCGACCAGGTGAAGGCCCACAAGTACCTCGCATTCATCCACTGCGCCTCCGGCCGCGAGTCGCGCTGCCGCGAGGAGTTTCGCAAGGCGCTCGCGGTCGATCCGGATTTCGAGCTGGAGCCGGCGGAGGCCGGCCACCCGACCTGGGGCCCGGTCTTCCGCAGCGCGAAGGCGAGAAGGTAAGAATCTTGAGCCACCGAGAGCACAGGGAACGCAGAGAGATGAGAAACCCGGATTCGGTTCCTGTCTTGTTCTGGTTTTCTCTGTGACCTCTGTGTCCTCTGTGGCTTGGTACTAGTCCAAACCTATGGAAATACGCAAGCTAGGCCGCTACGAAATCGCCGCCGAGCTGGGCAAGGGCGCGATGGGCACCGTCTATCGCGCGCTCGACCCCATGCTCAACCGCACGGTGGCGATCAAGACCATCAACATGGATCTCGAGCAGGAGGAGATGGCCGAGTACGAGGCCCGCTTCTACGTGGAGGCGAGGGCCGCCGGCGGGCTCAACCACCCGAACATCGTCACCATCTACGACATCGGCAAGAGCGGCAACATCGCCTACATGGCGATGGAGCTGCTCGAAGGCAGGGAGCTGAGGACCCTGCTCGCCCCCGGCCGGCCGCTGCCGGTGGCGCAGGCGATCGACATCGCGGCGCAGGCCGCCGAGGGCCTCGCCTACGCGCACGAGCACGACGTGGTGCACCGCGATATCAAGCCCGCCAACCTCATGATCGTGCGCGACGGCCTGGTGAAGATCACCGACTTCGGCATCGCGCGCATGCGCTCGGCGGAGGCGCGCACGCAGACCGGCGTCGTGCTCGGCTCCCCGAAATACATGTCGCCCGAGCAGGTGGTCGGCAAGCGGGCCGACCCGCGCTCGGACATCTTCTCGCTCGGCGTGATCCTCTACGAGATGGCGACCGGCAAGGTCCCGTTCACCGGCGAGGACGTGAGCTCGATCATGTTCCAGATCCTCAATTTCGCCCCGCCGCCGCCGAGCTCGATCAACCCGGAGGCGCCCGAGATGCTCGACTTCATCGTCGCCAAGGCGATCGCCAAGTCTCCGCCGGACCGCTACAGCGACGCGCGCGAGATGGCGCGCGACCTCCGCGAGTGCCGCAGCCGCGTTGCGGCCGCCGCGGCAAGCGCGCCGGCGACGACGCTCCCGCTGAAACCGGCCCCGGCGAGCTTCGATCCCGCCCCGGCGGCGGGTCTCATGGTGGGGACCTCACCCAGTACCCGGCGCACCGACGTCACGCTCGACACCGTCGAGACGGCGCCCGCGCTCGGCCTGTCCAAGGCGTTCGATTCGCTCGAGGCCACCCTGCGGCTCGCCGCGCAGACCGGCATGGCACAGGAGCTGCAGGACCTCGCGCAGACCACGGTGCCGCTCGGTGAAGGCCCCCGGACCGGCGTTCCCCAAGGACGCGCGTTCCGGTTTGCGAGCGCCCCCGGCTGGACCCCGAAAGACAAGCTCATCTTCGCGGCGAGCGTGGTCGCGGCGGCGATCGTCGGCGCGGTCATCGTCTTTGCTTGAGATCACCTCTCACCGCGGAGGACCCCGTTAGAGGCCCCGCCTCTAACGGGGAGGACGCGGGGGATGCGGAGGACGCGAAAGAGAAACAAATCTCGAACCACAAGTGTCCTTAGTGGTTAAAGATTCCGGCTCCCGTGGCGTCTTGGCGGCTGATTTACGCTTGCAGTGAAAATCCACAGCATCGAAGCGATCGCGATCGAAATTCCGCTCAAGCGGAATTTCGGCGGCAGCACGTATACCGTGCTCAAGCGCCGCACCGTCATCACCCGCGTCCGCACCGACGAGGGGCTGACGAGCGAAATCTACAACGGCGATAACCGCGAACACGGCCGCGAGATCGTTCGCCTGATCGAGGAGGAGCTCGCCCCGCGCGTCAAGGGCGTGGGGCTCTTCGAGGTCGAGAAAGCGTGGCAGGCGATGTTCGACTTGAGCCACACGAGCCGCGACCGCAAGACGCTGCTCGAAGCGACCGCGTGCGTCGACTGCGCGCTGTGGGACCTCGCCGGCAAGGCGCTCGGGAAAAGCGTCTGCACGCTCCTCGGCGGCGCGCGCGAGCGGCTGCCCGTCATCTCCATCGGCGGCTACTACATGGAGGGGAAGGGCCTCGCCGGCATCGGGCTCGAGATGGAGCAGTACCGGGCCGCCGGCATGGCCGGCTGCAAGTTCAAGGTGGGCGGGCTCGCGCCCGAGGAGGACCCGAAGCGCGTGGCGGCCGCGCGCAAGGCCGCCGGCCCCGATTTCATCCTCGCGGTGGATGCCAACCGGGGCTGGCGCGCGCAGGAGGCGGTGCGGTTCGCGCACTTGGTCGAGCCCCTCGACATCCGCTGGTTCGAGGAGCCGTGCCACTGGTACGACGACGTGGCGTTGATGGCCCGCGTGCGCCAGGCAACGCGCATTCCGGTTACGGCCGGGCAGAGCGAGATCACGAGCCACGGCGTGCGCCGGCTGGTGGACGCCGGCGCGGTGGATTTCGTCAACTATGACGCCTCCGAAGGCGGCGGGGTGACCGACTGGCGCCGCGCCGCTGCGATCTGCCAGGCCGCCGGGGTGAGAATGGCGCATCACGAGGAGGCGCAGGTTGCCCAGCACCTGCTCGCGGGCGTGCCGCACGGGACCTATCTCGAGTGCTTCGCCGACCCGGAGCGCGACCCGGTGTGGCAGGCGCTGTGGGTGAACCGCCCGCCGGTCAAGGACGGCATGATGGAAGTGCCGAAGGAGCCCGGCTTCGGCGTGAAGCTCGACTGGAAGATGGTGGAACGCTACCGCGTTGCTTAAAATGCGTGAATGGTGAATGGACGGAAGCAAGAACAGCAGTAACGCCGGCATCCGGAGCCCTCGCGTGCGCCGCAGGTCCACTCGCCACTCACCACTCACGCTTTTGTCCGCCGCAGCACGGTGCCTCGGCATCCTGTTCTGCTGCTTGTTCCTGCTCGGGTCGGTGGCGCGTGCCGCGGAACCGGGAGGGGTCGAGTTTCCCGCGCTGAAGCAATTCGAGGGCAAACCGGTCACGTTGAGCGGCTGGCTCTTCCGGCCGGATGGCGCCGCTCCTCATCCGGCGCTCGTGCTGATGCACGGCTGCGGCGGGATGTATTCGAGCCAGGGTGACCTCACCCCCTCCTACCGCCGCTGGGCGGAGCTGCTCCAGGACGCGGGCTACGTCGCGCTGCTCGTGGACAGCTTCACCCCGCGGGGGGAGTGGTCGATCTGCGCCCAGCAACAGCGCACGATCCTCCAGAGCCGGGAGCGCGTGGAGGACGCCTACGCGGCGCTGCAATGGCTCGGCACGCAGCCCGACATCGCACAGGAGCGCATCGGGCTGCTCGGCTGGTCGAACGGCGCTTCCGGCACGCTTTACGCGATGCGGCCCAGCAGCAGGCTGGGAACCGGATTTCGCGCCGCCGTCGCGTTTTATCCGGGCTGCGCGGCATTGTCGCGGGCGAAGACGCCGTATCGGCCGTACGCGCCGCTGCTGATCCTCACCGGGGAGTCCGATGACTGGACGCCCGCCGCGCCCTGCGTCACCCTGGCGGAGATCGCGAAGAAGCAGGGTGCTTCACTCGAGATCGTGACGTATCCCGGGGCATACCACAGCTTCGACCGGATCAACTCGCCGGTCCGCTACCGGCCGAACGTGCGCAACCCGAACCAGCCGGGTGGCAAGGGCGCGACGGTCGGCGAGCATCCGCAAGCGCGTGAGGACGCGGTGCGGCGGACCCTCGAATTCCTCGCGCGCACGCTCAAGGACTGAAAGGAGCTTGTTTCGCGCTGGCGGTTGGCTTAGATTGCTCGATGACAATAGCGCCGGCCCGCATCGCGGCCATCCCGAGGAGGAAGCCGACATGAGAAAACTCGTTTATTGTGCTGCCGTCTTATCTGCGCTGTCGTTCACCGCGGCGGGCGTGGATGCCCAGGACAAATATCCGACCAAGCCGATCCGCCTGCTCACCCCCTTCGCGCCGGGCGGAGGCACGGACATCCTCGCGCGCCTCATCGGGCCGCAGGTGTCCGAAACATTCGGGCAGCCGATCGTGGTGGAGAACCGGCCGGGCGGCGGCGGCACCGTGGGCGCCGGGATCACGGTCCGCGCCGCGCCCGACGGCTACACCTTTATCATCGTCTCCGGCAGCTACGGCGCCAATCCCGCGCTCCACGATCTGCCGTACGATGCGGTGACCGATATCACGCCGGTCATTCTGATCGGAACCACGCCGCTGCTGGTGTCGATGCACCCCTCGGTGCCGGTCAAGACGATCAAGCAGCTCATCGCTCTCGCCAAAGCCAACCCCGGCAGGTTGAACTTCGGCTCGGCCGGCGTCGGCGGTCTCGGGCACCTTGCGGGCGAGCTTTTCAAGCTGGAGACCCGGGTGCAGTTCACCCACGTTCCGTACAAAGGCAGCGGCCCGGTCATGAACGCGCTCCTCAGCGGCGAGGCGGACTCGAGCTTCAGCAGCCTTGTGCCGAGCATTCCGCACGTGAAGTCGGGACGGCTGCGCGCCATCGCGGTCACCACGCCCAAGCGCTCGGCCGCGCTGCCGGACGTGCCCACCGTGGGCGAGACGGTGCCCGGCTACGAGGTCACCCACTGGTACGGCATGTGGGGACCGAAAGGCCTGCCCAAGGACATCGTCACGCGCTGGAACCAGGAAGTCGCAAGGGTGCTGCGGACTGACGCGATGCAGAAGTGGCTCGCGAATGAAGGGCTGGAGCCCGCCGGCGGCCCGCCGGAGGAGTTTCTGGAGAGGATCAGGAGCGACGTCGAAAAATGGAAGAAGGTGGTCAAGGAGGCGAAGATCGTCATCGCCAAGTGATTGTCGTTCTTGCTTTCCTTGGCGCCTTGCCGGTTCAGGGATCCGTGAATCGTGAATCGAAAGACGCTCGGTTTCCTCCGCGTCCTCCCCGTTAGAGGCGGGGCCTCTAACGGGGTCCTCCGCGGTGAGAGGTCATTTCCTCGGCGTTCTTGGCGACCTTGGCGGTTCAGCTTTTCCCGGCAGCGATAGCGGTGAGAATCCCCTGCATGATCGCGAGCGGCGTCGGCGGGCACCCCGGCACCGCGACGTCCACCGGTATCACGTTCGACACGCGCCCGCAGCTCGCATAGCTCTCGCCGAAGATGCCGCCCGTGCAGCCGCAATCGCCGATCGCCACCACCAGCTTCGGCTCCGGCGTCGCCACGTAGGTGCGCTTCAGCGCCGTCTCCATGTGGCGCGAGACCGGGCCGGTCACGAGCAGCATGTCGGCGTGGCGCGGGCTTGCGACGAACTTGATGCCGAGCCCCTCGAGGTTGTAGTAGGGGTTGTTGAGCGCGTTGATCTCGAGCTCGCAGCCATTGCACGAGCCGGCGTCCACATGGCGGATGGTGAGCGCCCCAGCGAAATTTTCCAGGATGTCGGCCTGCAGCCGCTGCGCGGTGACCCGCAGCGCCTCGTCGGCCTGCGGCGGCGCCTCGGTCTTGATCCCGGTCGTGATGATTCTCTTCAGCAGTTGATACATGAAATGGTTTCAGCGCAACCTGTTCTTCCTTCGTGTCCTCTGTGCCCTTGATCGTTCAGCTTTTACTTTCGTTTCCCTTGGCACCTTGGCATCGTGGCGGCTATTTCCTACAAATCCTGTCCTGAATACGACAGGTTGAACGACTTGTTGATGAGCGGGAAATCGGGGACGATGTTGCCCAGCACCGCGCGCTCGAGCAGCGGCCAGTTCTGCCAGGACGGATCGTGCGGATGGCAGCGCCGGATGCGGTTGCCGGCGCCGGTCTCGAGCGCAATCAGCACTTCGCCGCGCCAGCCCTCCACCCAGCCGATGCCGAAGGCGTTCTCGGGCGCGTCCGCGAGCCGTGGAGCGATGCCGCCGGCCGGCAGGCCGGAGAGGGTGAGGCCGATCAGGCGCAGCGATTCGGCGATTTCCTCGAAGCGCACCGTGACGCGCGCCGCCACGTCGCCGTTGCGGTGCGTCGCCATGCGCGTGCCAAGGCGGTCGTACGGAACCGGCGGGAACTGCACGCGCAGGTCCCATGCCACCCCGCTCGCGCGGCCCGCCAGCCCCGTCAATCCCATCCGGTCCGCGAGATCGGGCTTGACGCGCCCGCAACCGATGAAGCGATCCTGCAAGCCGGCGTGCTCGTCGTAGATCCCCTTCAGCAGCGCCACCGCCTTGCCGAGATCTTCGATTTCGGCGCGCATCCGGGCAACGCCGGCGGCATCGATATCGCGCGCGACACCCCCGGGGACAATGGCGTCCATCAGGTAACGGTGGCCGAAGAGCGCGTGGCTGACGCGCAACCAGTCCTCCCTGAGCCTTGAAAACTGCGCAAGCCCGAACGCGAGCCCGGCGTCGTTGCCGAGAAAGCCGAGATCCCACAAGTGCTGGCCGACGCGCTCGCGCTCGAGCAGCAGCGCGCGCAGCCACAACGCTCGCGGCGGCGGCGCCGTCCCGGTGACACCTTCCACCGCCATCGCGTAGGCCCAGGCGTAGGCCACGGTGGAATCGCCGGACACGCGCCCGGCGAGCCGGGCGCCTTCGGCGAGCGTCATCGCCTCGAAGCGCTTCTCGATGCCCTTGTGCTTGTAGCCGAGCCGCTCCTCCAGGCGCAGGATGCCCTCGCCGATGATGGAAAAGCGAAAATGCCCGGGCTCGATGGTGCCGGCGTGCACCGGCCCGACGGGAATCTCGTGCACCCCTTCGCCTGCAACCTGAACAAATGGGTAATCATCCATCTGTTCAGGTTGCGGTTCCGTGTTCCGGGTTGCGTGTTCCGGGTTCCACGTTCCCGCTTCCGGGTTCTGTGTTCCGGGATGCAACTCGGAACCTTGAACTTTGAACTCGGAACGGAAGTCTTTCCGCAGCGGGAATACGTCCGCCGGCCAGGCCGTGTGGCGCAGCCACTTGCGCCGATCGGCCGCGTTCTCGGCGCTGACCCCGAAGAGATCGTAGGCCGCGCGCTGCATCCGGCTTGCCGCGGGAAAAAGCTCGGAGACGTCGGGAAAGCTCTCCCCGGCGAGCGGCAACGTGATCACGAGCAGCCCCGACTGCACCGTCAACGCGGCGTGCACCGCGAACGCCTCGCCCCTGTCGCGGTTGTCCGCGGCCCACAGTGCGACGAGCCGCCCGCCTTTGTCACGCACCTGCTGGCAGGCCGCGCGCCATTGTCGCGCGTCGACGCGCCCGTGCCAGACCGGCATCGCGCCCGCGAGCTGCGTCAGTTCAAGCTGGAAATCTTCTAACTTCATCGTCCGGCGAAGGGCGCTCTCCCTTCATCCTTCATCCTTCATCCTTCGTTCCTCACCCGATGAGCGCGGCGGCCTGCCGGTACCAGTCCGCGAGATACGGCGGAATGTACAAACCCAGCAGCAGCACGATCGCAAGGTGCACGAACACCGGGATCAACGCCGGCGGGTGCGGCAGGCGGTTGGCGGTCGCCGTCCCGAACACCATGGGCTGGACCTTGCCGAAGATCGCCGCAAACGCGACACCGAGCGCGGCGAGGAGGAACGGGGTCGCCCAGGGCTGCTGGTGCATGGCGGCCGTGAGCAGCATGAACTCGCTCGCGAACACGCCGAAGGGCGGCATCCCCAGAATGGCCATGGCCCCGAGCATGAGCCCCCAGCCGATGGTCGGGTTGCTCTCGATCAATCCGCGGATGTCCGCCATGATCTGCGTGCCGGACTTCTGCGCGGCGTGGCCGACCGCAAAGAAGATCGCCGACTTGGTGAGCGAGTGCACCGTCATGTGCAGCAGGCCCGCGAAGGTGGCGAGCGCGCCGCCCATGCCAAAGGCAAAGGTCATCAGTCCCATGTGCTCGATCGAGGAGTAGGCGAACAGACGCTTCATGTCCTTCTGCCGCGACAGCAGGAACGCGGCGACCACCACCGACAGCAGCCCGAACCCCATCATCAGGTTGCCGGCGAGATGCGTGCCGAGCGCGCCTTCGACCAGCACTTTCGCCCGCACCACCGCGTACAGGGCAACGTTGAGCAGAAGCCCCGACAGCACCGCCGAGATCGGCGTCGGGCCTTCGGCATGCGCGTCGGGCAGCCAGTTGTGCAGCGGCGCGAGCCCGATCTTGGTGCCGTAGCCCACGAGCAGGAACACGAAAGCGAGCCCGAGCACGGTGGGCTCGAGCTCGCCCTTCACCTCGTTCAGGTGCGTCCATAGCAGCGCCGTGCCGCCGGCCCCGAGCAGTTTCTCCGCCGCGAAATACAGCAGGATGGTGCCGAAGAGGGCCTGCGCGATGCCCACGCTGCACAGGATGAAGTATTTCCACGCCGCTTCCAGGCTCGCCGGCGTGCGATACAGGCTCACCAGCAGCACGGTGGTGAGGGTGGCCGCTTCCATCGCCACCCACAGGATGCCGACGTTGTTGGTGAGGAGCGCGAGCAGCATGGTGAAAGTGAACATCTGGAACATGCTGTGATAGAGCCGCATCCGGTTCGGCGTCAGTCGCCCGGTGTGCGCTTCGATGCGCATGTACGGGCGGCTGAAGAGCGAGGTCGTGAACGCGACGAACGCCGTCAGCGCGACGAGGAACACGTTGAACGGGTCGACGAAGAAATTCTCGTTCCAGGCGAGGATCGGGCCGTCCGCGATGATGCGCGCGGTGAGCACCGCCGCTGCCGCAAAGGTGAGCAGGCTCATGCCGGCGTTCAGCTCGGGCGCGAAACGGCGGTGGCCCCAGAACGCGAGCACGATGCCGCCGGCGAACGGCGCGCCAAGAAGCAGCAGGATCTCCATCAGTGTTCCTTCAGCTTCTCCAGGTGATGGATGTCGAGGCTCTCGAAAGTCTCGCGGATGTGGAAAAAGAACACGCCGAAAATGAACGTGCCGACCAGCACGTCGAGCGCGATGCCGAGCTCCACCACCAGCGGCATGCCGTAGGTCGCGGAGGTCGCCGCGAAGAACAGGCCGTTTTCCATCGCCAGGAAACCGATCACCTGCGAGACCGCCTTGCGCCGCGTGATCATCATCAGGAAGGACAGGAGGATGCTGGCGGTAGCGATGCCGAGCGTGCTCCTGGTGATGGTGCCCGCGATCTCCGAGATGGGCGCGGCCAGGTTGAACGCGAAGATCACCAGCACGATGCCGATCAGCATCGTCGCCGGGATGTCGATGAGCGTCTCCACGTCCCAGCGCACGTTGAGCGCATCGATCAGACGGTGCAGGATCCAAGGCAGCAGCAGCACCTTGAGCACGAGCGTGAGCAGCACGGAGTAATACAGGTGACTCTGATGGGTCGAATAGGCGACCACGCCGGTGCTCAGCATCAGCACGAAGCCCTGCAGGGCGAACAGCCGGATGAGCGACAGGATGCGCCTCTGCGTGAGCATGGCGAACGCGAGCAGGAGCAGCAGCGCCGCAAAGAGATTGATGAGCTGGGCGTAGAGCGGCAGATTCATCGCTTTAACTACTGCTCCAGCAGGAAGTGGATCAACATGCCGAGCGTGGCGAGCAGGAACGCCGTGCCGAGGAATTCCGGAGCGCGAAAGATGCGCATCTTGGCCGAGACCGTTTCCAGCAGCGCCAGCCCCGCGCCGGCCAATGCGAGCTTCGCCACGAGAACGCCCAGCGCGACGAGCAGCGCGACCCAGTCACCGGCCTGCGCGATCCCCCACGGCACGAATATGGCGATGCCGATCGTGATATAGGCAGTGAGCTTGAGGCTCGCCGCCCATTCGATGAGCGCCAGGTGCCGCGCCGAGTATTCCAGGATCATCGCCTCGTGGATCATGGTGAGCTCGAGGTGCGTCGCCGGGTTGTCGATCGGGATGCGCGCGTTCTCGGCGAGCAACACCATCAGGAAAGCGACCGCCGCGAACGCCATGCTCGGATAGATCACGAACTCCCGGTGGGCGAGCGTCTCGACGATGGTCACGAGCGAGGTGGACTGGCTGATGAGGGAAGCGGTGAACAGCGTCATCAGCATCGCCGGCTCCGCGAGAAAGCCGATCATCATCTCGCGGCGCGCGCCGAGCGTGCCGAACGAGGTGCCGATGTCCATGCCGGCGAGCGAGGCGAACACCCGCGCGAGCGCGAACAGCCCGACCAGCGCGATCACGTCCGCAGCCGGCGCGAACGGCAGCGACGTCGCCAGCACCGGCACAATGCCGACCGCGAGCCACATGCAGCCGAACAGGATGTAGGGCGTCGACCGGAACAGAGGGGACGCGTTGTGCGCCAGCACCGCGTCCTTGTGGAACAGCTTGTTCAGGACCTTGTACGGCTGCCAGATTCCCGGGCCGCTCCGGTTCTGCAGCCACGCGCGGCACTGGTTGACCCAACCCAGCACGAGGGGCGCGATCAGCACCACCAGGACCGACTGCAACACCTGGAAAACGATCCCGCTCGCCTGCTTCATCGCACGAACATCAGCAACGCGATCAGCGTCAGGAAGCTGTACAGCAGGTACACCGAGATGCGCCCTTGCTGCAGCCTGCCGACGTGGCCGGAGAGCCATTCGGCGAGGCGCGCGATCGGCGAATACATCCAGGCCCAATGCCGGTCCTCGACCTCCTGCTTGAACACCGGGTGCGGATCTTCCGGACGCGGAATCTCGCGGCGGATCAGGTAAACCGGCGCGAAGATCTGGCGGATCGGCTGGCCAAAGCCGTCGGCCGTGTCCTCCATGCGCGAAGTCTGCGCGGGAAAGCCGCAATCCCAGGGATCGGCGCGCCGCAGCCGGCCGTGATAAATCTGGCGAACGACGAAATACGTCAGCGCGAACACCGCGGCGATCACCAGCAGGAACACGATCGGGCTGTAGCTCGCCTGCGCGCTCGAGGTCGGCACCAGCCACAGCCAGCCTGAAGCCATTGCCTCATCGGGAAGACCCGCCTTGATCAGCGCCTGGCTGACGTTGTTCAACTGCGCGATCATGAACACCGGCAGCAATCCGAGCGCGAGGCACGCAGCCGCGAGCCACAGCATTCCGGCCCGTTCCCATCGGCTCGCCTCTCGCGGCTTCTCGGGGAGCTCGTGCCGGTGCTGGCCGAGGAAGGCGACGCCGTAGACCTTGACGAAGCACATGCCGGTGAGCGCCCCCGAGAGCGCAAGCACGGCAGCGACGATCGGCACCAGGCTTCGCACCACGCTGCTCTCCAACAGGGGCGCCTGCAGCGATGCCTGGAAGGTGAGCCACTCGGAGACGAAGCCGTTCAACGGCGGCAGCGCCGAGATCGCGAGCGCGCCGATCAGGAAATAGAGCGCGGTATGAGGCAGGTAGCGGATCAACCCGCCCATCTCGTTCAGGTTTCTCAGGCCGGTCGCCCTCAGGATCGCGCCGGCGCCGAGGAAGAGCAGCCCCTTGAACACCGCGTGATTGAGCGTGTGATAAAGCCCCGCGATCAGGGCGAGCGCGGCGGCGACCGGGTGGCCGCTGCCAAGAAACACCATGGAGAGGCCGATGCCGATCAGGATGATGCCGATGTTCTCGACCGAGTGATAGGCGAGCAGGCGCTTCAGATCGTGCTGCATCAGCGCGAACAGCACGCCGAAGAGCGAGGTCGCCGCGCCGAAGAGGAGCACGGTCAGGCCCCACTCCCAGCGGATGCCGCCGATGAGATCGTAGATCACGCGCACCATGCCGTAGATCGCGGTCTTCAGCATGACGCCCGACATCAGCGCGGACACCGGCGAGGGCGCCGCCGGATGGGCTTCGGGCAGCCAGACGTGCAGCGGCAACATGCCGGCCTTGGCGCCGAAGCCGAGAAACGCCAGCACGAATGCGATCGTGGCCCAGAAAGCGCTCAGCTCGGCGCGGCGCAGCGCGTCGAAGGTGTAATCGCCGAGCCCGCCGTGCAGGACGCCGAAAGAAAGGAGGATGCTGATCGCCCCCAGATGCGCGACCAGCAGGTAGATGAAGCCCGCCTTGCGGTTCCGCTCGTCGTGGTGCTCGGCGGTGACGAGGAAATACGACGATAGCGCCATCGATTCCCAGGCGACCATGAACAGATACGCGTCGTCGGCGATCAGCACGAAGCCCATGCTGGCGAGGAACACGTGGTATTGCAGGCACAGCAGCCCGGGCGCTCCCGCCTCGGCCCCGCGGAAGTAGCCGGCGGAGAAAAGCGAAATGCCAAACGAGACCCCGCCCAGGAGCAGCAGGAAGAATCCGGACAGCGCGTCGACGCGCACGTGGAACGGGAGATCGGGGAGCCCCGCCGGCAGGACCGCCGTGCTCGGGGCCGCGTTCATCGCCCACAGCCCGGTGAAGGCGAGCGCGAGCGCCACCGCGGCGCCCGCGGGAAACGCCCAATCGGTTATGACGCGCGGGGCCCGCGTCAGCGCCAGTCCGACGGCCCCGAGCCCGAGCCAGATTACCGATAGGGTGACCGCCGCCTCGACCGGCCGGAATAAAGAGAGATCCACTGGGATTATCGGCGCCTATGCCGGGATGATCTCGGCATCAAACGGGCAGAAGCAGGAATCGGCTATAGCGCTGGCGCTGCCGCTGCTCGCGTCCGCGAGCGCTCCTCTCGTCTCCGGCGCGGCAAAGTGCGCATTTTATGCGCTTTGGCGCCAGTCGGGCAATTTTTCGCGGCGCAAATAATTAAAGGGCGGCCCGCGCCGCCCGAAAACCCCAAATCAAAAGGTACAACTTAGCCGCCGGTGAACGCCGACGGACGCCGACAAAACCAAGAACCTTTCACTTTGGCTGCGACGCTATCAGCGGCCATCGGCCGCTGATCTTTGTCTTGTCTTCAGGGCCGCAGATAGGCGTAGCCCTCGCGCTGCTGGAGCCGCGTGATCTCGGCGACCCCCGAAGGCACGTAAGTCGCCTCGGGGATGAACTGCTTTTTCGACAGCTTGCGGTTGCGCAACGTGATCTCGCACACGTCGAACTGCACGCCTTGCCCCTTCAGCTCCTCGACCCTGATGTTGTACGGGTTGCCCCCCTTGTCCTTGGCGCCGTCGAGCAGGAAATCCACGCCGCGCGCGTGGGTCACGACCACGATCTTCGCCTTGGGATTGACCTCCAGGTGATTGCCGATGTTGCGCAAGGCATCGGCCGCCTGCGCTTCGGTATTGTTGATGTGGTAGACCACCCTGTCGGGCCACACGTTGGCCTTCACGTCAACCGGCCCGCTCGTGGCGGCGCAGCCGGCGAGCCCTCCCGCCAGAGCCAGTACCCCGATCCATGAGTTTGGTTTACGCATCATGATTTCCTCCTCAAGAAAAAGCGCGCCCTCCGCGATCCGCATGTTACCGCAGAATCATGAATCATCGTTCCCCGGCTGCCGCCCCCCTCGCGTGCAAGTGCTCAGGCTGGATCACGGCCCGGCCTTCGCGCTGCTTGTCAATGATCTCGACGACTCCGGCCGGCACGTAACCGATCCCGGGAAGCATGTCGTCCTTGGTCAACCTTCGACCGCGCATCAAGGGTTGAATCGCGCGACCCCCGCTCCCGGCAGGGACCGGGCGCGATATGTTCCACGGCGACGCGCCCCGCTCCCTCCGTACTACCACCCCGAGCCGCCGATTTATTCCCGGGACGGGAATAAAATAGGCGCAAACCCGGTAACGCGGTAAGGACGATCCCTTGTCGGACGAGATCAAGCGCGAACGGTTCGAGCGCCTCGTGCTGCCGCACATGGACGCCGCCCACAACCTCGCTTGCTGGCTCATGCGCAACGAGGCGCAGGCGGAAGAGGTGGTCCAGGAATCGTTTCTGCGCGCGTTCAGGTTCTTCGAGGCGCTTCGGGGCGATGACGCGCGCCCGTGGCTGCTCGGCATCGTGCGCAACACCTGCTACACGCTGCTCGAGCGCGAGCGGCAGTCCGCCGCTCGCGACGAGTTCGACGAGGAGAGCCATGACGAGGACGCGATCGCGCCGGGCGCGGTCCTCAGTTTCCCGGTCAACCCCGAGACCGCGCTCATCGAGAGCGCCGAGCGCGAGCTGGTGCGGGCGTGCCTGCGGGCACTGCCCGCCGAGTACCGCGAAGTGGTGGTGCTGCGCGAGATCAATGACTGCTCGTACAAGGAGATCGCCGCCATCGCCGAGATCCCGATCGGCACGGTCATGTCGCGCCTCGCGCGCGGCCGGCGGCTGCTCGAGCGCGCGTTGAGCGAGCGCATGCAACGCAAGGACACCGG
>Ga0073934_10003972_pt1 | contig 25623 bp, 23 predicted proteins | sample LarsenN4metaG_FD_76834 | JGI IMG/M metagenome (GOLD analysis project Ga0073934, IMG submission 76834) | Hot spring sediment bacterial and archeal communities from British Columbia, Canada, to study Microbial Dark Matter (Phase II) - Larsen... ... | reverse complement strand
TCGGTTTTGAATGGGAGAATATGGAGCAAGCCCTCCGTAAGCTGGAAGAGGAGGGGGCCGAACTCGAGGAAGCTTATCGAGAAGGAAACCCGGAGAAAATGGAAGAAGAAATAGGAGATCTTCTCTTCGCCCTGGTGAACGTCGCTCGATGCATGAAGGTCAATCCGGAAGAGGCGCTCCAGAAGACCATCGGAAAGTTCATCAGGCGTTTCCGATATATCGAGGATAAAGTGGCCGGGCGGGGAGGTTCCCTTAAGGGTACTTCCCTGGAAGAGATGGATCGTTTATGGAATGAAGCCAAGAACCAGTCCTAAAACGGCGGGCGGGGGGAAGTGGACGGCAGGCGGCTTGCTTTTTGCCTATCGTCTCCAGCTTACCGTCCACGGCCTACGGCCCGCTGCTTTGTAGAATGAGCCCTATTTTTAACGGATTACGCGTTGTGGACTTAACGAAAATCATTGTGGGTCCCCTGTGCACCATGCTGCTGGGAGATATGGGCGCGGATGTGATCAAGATAGAAAAACCCGGGTCGGGGGACGACAGCCGGTACTGGACCGCAGACCCTCGCTACGAAGGCTACAGCCCGTACTTTATGTCCGTAAACCGAAATAAAAGAAGCCTGACTCTGGACTTAAAGCAGCCGGAAGGGGTTGAAATCCTTAGAAAACTGGTTGAGCGGGCGGACGTGCTGGTAGAGAATTACCGGCCTGGGACGATGGAACGAATGGGGTTAGACTACGGGAGCCTCAAGAAATTGAATCCCGGCTTAATTTATTGTTCCCTCTCCGGGTACGGTTCTTCTGGGCCATATAAAGACTGGGGAAGTTACGACGTCATTATCTCCGCCGTGGGGGGGCTGATGAGCATCACGGGAGAAGAAGGGGGGAAACCCGTCAAAGTAGGGGTCGCCGTAGGAGACATCATTACGGCCCTCTACGCCTACGGAGCCATTGTTTCCGCCCTCTACGCCCGCGAGAAGACCCAGGAAGGACAGAAAATTGAAGTATCTCTTCTGGAGAGCCAGATAGCTTCCTTGATCAATATCGCCAGCGATTACCTCAACGCGGGTAGGATGCCTCAAAAATGGGGAACTGCCCATGCTACCATTGTGCCTTATCAAGCGTTTCCCGTTAAAGACGGCTATATCGTGATCGGAGCCGGCAGCGACCTCCTATGGAAAAAACTCTGCAAGGTCCTTAACTTAGAGGAACTGGCAGAGGATCCGAGATTTTGTACGAATCCCCAGCGGGTCAAAAATCGAGGGGTTCTCATTAAAATCCTGGAGGAAAAGCTGCTCACAAAAACCCGCTCAGAATGGTTGGAAAAACTGAATGAGGAAGGCATTCCCGCCGGCCCCATCAATAATTTGGATGAAGTCTTTCGAGACCCCCAAGTTGCCCATCTGAACATGGTGCAGGAGGTCGCACACCCTGAAATGGGAAAGATCAAACTGATTCGAAACCCGGTCACGTTTTCAGAAACCCCGGCCTCTATTTACCTACCTCCTCCCCTGCTCGGCGAACATACGGAGGAGATCCTAGAGCAAATCCTAGGTTACAAGCCTAAGCAAATCGAGGAGCTAAGGAAAAAAGGGGTCGTTTAATTACAGCTCTTAGGGGGAATTTTTGAAAAATGCAGGAGGATCTTATTTTAATTTCTTACGGAGGTGAAACCTATGAAAATTGTTAAAAAAATCCTTTTCCTAAGCATTGCCGTTTTATTAACAAACCCTGCTGCAGCTATAACCGGTGACTTCAAAATGCCAGGGACTAAAGTCAGTATGGAAACCTGCCTGAAAGCCGCGTTAACCAAACGTAACGGGGACATCGAAAAACTTGAATTTACCTCTAAAAAAGAGGTACCCACTTACGAGATTGAGATCAAAGACGGTGAGACCACCGAGTGGGAGTATACCTGTAACGCCAATACGGGCGAGATTATCGGAGAAGATCGGGAAGTCAATTTAAGGGATCCCCTTTTCAAAGCCAAGATAAAAGTCACCGACGCGGACGCCAAGAAATCTGTACTCAGCACTTATCCCGGTACCATCCTCCAAACTGAATACGAGATCAAACCAAGTGGCGTTGCTGTTTATGAATTTGACATTAAAACCAAGGGTGAAGATAACAAGATCATCAAGGTGGAGGTAGATACGGCCAGCGGAGAAATCCTCGAGGCCAGCGAAGAAATTTACCAGATCGGGAAAGAGCCGGATGAGATGGTCAGATGAACGCCCAGGTCCAGCGAAGAAATTTACAGCTTCAAAAGCGTTCAGAAATTATCTAAAACCTCGTCGCGGAGTTACTGCTGGGAATTCCTCCACCGGGCAGGTTCGCGCGTCCGCCCCTGGCTCTACAACCTCCCGGTTTCCCACCCCTCGACCCTCTTACTGCCCGGGGTCCACCTCCGCCTTCCCATCTTTCCATATCATGAGTTCTCCTTTGGGGACGGAGTTCTCATACTCGATTTGAACGAAGGACAGCTTGGAGACGTTAAGGTAAGAAGTTCGTTCCTCCAGTTGGCGTAGCCAGGCTTTCAAGGTCTGCTCTTCCCCGGAAGAAGGCAGTTGCAAGAGATCCGTCCAGGTCCCTGTGTTAAGATAAGTGCCGTCGCCAACGTTGACTTTCTTAGCTCCGTGGGTATGTCCGAACACGACCCATTTGACCCGCCGGGTGGCCATAATCTCTTTAGCCTTCCCTATATTAGGGTCGCTGTTACTCTGCTCCCAGAGCTGGTCTGTACTCTGGATGAGGGACAGCGTTTGCCGGAGTATCTTCAGTTTAGCGCGATCCCATAACTTCTCTCCAAGGAGGCGCTTTTCTTGAGAAGCGCCTAGCTGAAGCAGCTCTTCCCCGGAGAGATAGGCCAGGTCTTCAATAAATTTACGGGACTCCGGATCCCCATGGAATTGTTTGAGTCTCTCAGGCCTCGCGTCCAGGCTCCGAACCTCCGGCCAGAGGATCCTTTTTAGCATGCCCAAGAGGTTTTCTACCTCCAATCCTAAGAAGCGGGGAACCCGTTCTAAAAATAAATCCTTATCCAGGATCAGGACGATCAGAGCGCCCGCCAGAAGGGGCTTAACGTTATCGATAAAACCGTACCGCGCTTCGATCTCGTTGAAGATTTCGATGACAAACCTGGAACCCCAGGGAAGGTTCAAACTCTGGGTGACCGCGTCCTGGATCAGGTGATCGAGGTCTACCCGATTACGGCTATCATATTGGTGGCCATGTTCTATGTAAACTTCCGGAAGTAAATAAAAGAAGGTGGGATGGAAGAGGAGCCTCTCCTTCAGGGAGCGATCCGTTCCTGCAACGGCATCCGCTATCAACCCTTGCACTCTGGGGAAATTAAGCTCGAGGTCATGATTCCCTGGAATAATTCGGATTTGATTTCCGGCAGCCAGGAAGGCGCCCAACTTCTGAAAAACTTTTTTATGCCTGGTCAAGACCGTTTTAATCTTACTGACCCCGCTGCTTAGATCGCGCCCTCCCAAAGGGGGGACTTGAAGGAATTCGATAAAATCTCCGTTCACGACGAGCTCTATCTGTTGGTTTTTCTGGGGAGGGCCTCCCGTTCCCGCCAGATAATCTAGAAAATCCATAAAGGCTTCTTCATAAACAAAATCCTCCAACGGGCCTTTATCGCCCACATGGAGATCGCTGATCACCATATATTTTTTAGGCATCTTTAAGCTCCGAGCCGGCTAAATAAAAATTTAGAATTCCCCTTTGTAAGCCGTTAGTAGGTTATCATAATTTCCGGCTTCTGTCAATGCAAAAAGAATCTTGACGAAACCTGTTTTTACCCGCATATTTAGCTTTATATTAGTCACCTCTTTTTTACCGAAACCACCTCCATGTTCTCAACTTTATGGCCGTCGTGTACGACCTGCTTGGAAAGGGGATCGTACAGATTTAGCAAACGAAAAGGGAGTTATGAAAGAGAATAAAGTCAAAAGGGCTTTAAAAGAAGGAAAAGTTGTACTTGGCACCTTGGTCGATTTTGTTCGGACTCCTGCCATCGCTACAGTTATGAAAAGCCTGGGATTTTCCTTTATATTCATCGACTCAGAGCACTCCGGCTTTTCCATGGAGACCATTACAGATATTACCCAGATGGCGCGTGCGGTGGATCTTGTACCCATCGTACGGGTCCCCACGCAACACTATGACCCCATATATCGGTATCTGGACGCGGGGGCCATGGGCTTACTGATTCCGCGAATTGAAGAACGGGAGCAGGTGGAGCGTATCGTTCGGGAGACCAAATACTATCCCCTGGGAGAACGCGGGATGTCTCCGCTGAACGCGCACTCGGACTTCATTCGATGGAAAAATGTGATGGCGGATACGGCCCGGCTCAACGAGGAAACCATGCTGGTATTGCTCATTGAGAGTAAGCGGGCCGTGGATAATCTGGAAGATATGTTGCAGGTTAAAGGGGTGGACGTCGCCCATGTGGGAGTTTTTGATCTTTCCCAAACCCTCGGGCGTACCGGGGATATCCACCACCCGGAGGTGGAGGCCTGTATCGAGCATGTCATCAAAGTCTGCAACAAAATGGGGGTCACTCCCGGCGTCTCCACGTTTGACGTAGAAGCCACTAAAAAATGGGCGGATCGCGGGGTACGGTTCTTTAATTTCGGACACGATACCGGGTTCTTATTCCTAGTGGAAAAAAGCCTCCGGGAGATTGAGGAGCACCTTAATAAAAGATCGGCTGGCCGTTCGATCTAAGCGGAAGGCCGGGTCCCGAATTTGTATTGACAAAACGTCCTGGAAGTGGTACCGAAAAGGTACGGTAAAAAAATTTTACAGGGAGATCAGGAGGGCCGGAATTGAAAATCAGAGCGCATAAAATTGCCTCGGTGACGAGGAATTTGGTCCCGCAAGAGATGGAAATCACCGAACAGATGGAAGCCAGGGAAGGTAATCTCTTGGTGGTAAAGGCCTTGGAAGAGAAGTTGGTTTACGATCGGCTGGAGCTAACCACCGGGAGGATGGCCAAGATCGCAAAGGATGACGTTATCGTCGGGGCTTTAGGGGGAAGGAAGGCCCTGAAAGGTTTTATGGGCAAGGTCCCCGAATCCGTTCGGCGAGGAGATGTTCTTCACATTTTAAATCTGGGCGGCGTCATCGGCGTGGCCACTTCGGGCAATCCGGAGGTTGGAAATCCCCTCCGGGTAGAAGTGCTGGGAATGCCCGTCGTCAACGGAAAAATTGTTAATATTGCGCAGGACGCGATTCCCTGGGTTCAGTCTTTGTCGAGCTGCCCTCCCTTGGTCGTGGTGGCCGGAACCTGCATGAGCTCAGGAAAAACCCAGGCGGCTACAGAAATCATTCAGAAACTGACAGAAAAAAGGTATAAGGTCGTCGGCGCTAAAGTAACCGGGGTAGCCTGCCTGAGGGATACCCTTAACATGATGGATCATGGAGCCCTGGCCGCCCTCAGCTTCCTGGATGCGGGCCTTCCCTCGACAACCCGTATAACCAACGTGGCACCCATAGCCAAAGGACTTTTTAAAGAACTGGCCCGGTTACATCCCGATGTGATCGTCGTTGAGCTGGGGGATGGGATCATCGGCGGCTATAATGTACCTTCTTTTTTGAAAGATCCTGAACTACAGGGTTATAGCCGCGTCTATGTGATGTGCGCCAATGATCTGGTAGGGGCCTGGGGGGCCGTGGAGCTGATGAGACAGTTTTATTTGGAAATCAGCGTGATGACAGGCCCTGCCACCGATGCCGAGGTAGGCAAAGAGTATATCGAGAATCATCTCAAAATCCCTGCGGCGAATGCCCGGCTGGAGCCGAGGAAGTTAGCCGAATTGGTGGAGAAAAAGCTATGGTTAGGGTCAGTATTATAGGGGCTACGGGCTATACGGGGAGCGAACTGCTTCGGCTGTTGCTCTTCCACGACAAAGTGGAGGTCGTTAAGGTCACCTCTCGGACGGATATCGGGGTCAAAGTCAGCCAGGTGCACCGGAATCTGGAGAAGTTAACCAATTTGACCTTTACCGAGGAGAATATCGAGGAGATCGTTGAGCGTTCCGAGGTTGTTTTCCTGGCACTCCCTCATGGGCAGGCGATAGAGAAAGTCCCTCGGATCTTCCAGGCGGCCAAATCCAAACCGATTAAAGTGCTGGATCTGGGCGGAGATTTCCGCCTGAGAGATCCTGAGATCTTTGAGAAATACTATAAAATCAAGCATACGGCTCCGGATCTTTTGAAAAGCTCGGTGTACGGGCTGACCGAGTTTAACCGGGAGGATATAAGGAAATCGAGCCTGATTGCCTGTCCTGGATGCTTTCCCACGGGAGCTCTCCTGGCGCTGCTGCCCCTGGCTATGGAGAATCTGTTGACCGGAGATGTGATCGTTAACTCGGCCACAGGCTCTTCCGGATCCGGGATCACACCTTCTGAAGGAACCCATCACCCGGAGAGGGCTTACGATTTCAAAGCCTATAATATCTTCTCCCATCGCCACCAGCCTGAGATCCAACAGGAACTGGAAAGGTTTAACAAGAATCCCATCGAGGTCACCTTGACCGCCCATTCGGCCCCGATGGTCCGAGGTATCTTCACCACCGCTTACGTTCGCCTGGGTAAAGAAATCCCAGAGGACCGGCTGAGGGATCTGTACTGCGGTTATTATGAGAAGGAGCGCTTTATTAGACTGGTCGACCAGCCTCGATGTGCGGTGGTAGCCGGGTCCAATTTTTGCGATATTAGCATAGCCAGCCGGGGTCGGAAGGTCCTTATCCAGTCGGCCATCGATAACCTGGTCAAGGGAGGGGCCGGTCAGGCCGTGCAGGATATGAATCTGATCTTCGGCTTTGATGAAAAACTGGGATTAACTTTTCCGGGCACCCACCCTTAGCGGAAAATAGAAGAATGGAAGAACAGGAGGGGGGAGGGGCGGGGTCGCCCTCCCATTCCCCCATGCCTTGGGTTTCGTCAAATGCAGTTATCCGATCTCATCGCCCTAGAAGACAAATACCAGTTGTTGACGTATAAAAAGTTTCCCCTGGACGTGGTGAAGGGAAAAGGAAAATACGTTTATGACTCGGAAGGCCGGGAATATCTGGACCTCTACGGGGGTCATGCGGTAGTGTCCATTGGACATTGTCATCCTAAACTGGTCAAAGCTATCCAGGATCAGGCCGAAAAATTGATTTTTTATTCCAATGCAGTCTATAGCCCTATCCGTGCGGAGCTGAGCAAGTTGTTGGTGGAAATAGCTCCCCAGGGAACCGGCGCCGTGTTCTTCAGTAACTCCGGAGCCGAGGCAAACGAAACGGCCCTTAAAATAGCGAGGAAATTTACGGGCCGGACGGAGGTGATCTCCATGGAGAACTCCTTCCATGGGCGAACCGTCGGGGCTTTGAGCGTCACAGGCGCAAAAAAGTATCGAGATTCCGTTAAACCTTTACTGGACTGTAAGTTCGCTAAATTCGGGGATCTGGAAAGCGTCCGGAACTTGATCAGCGACAGGACGGCGGCTGTGATGGTGGAGGTCATTCAAAGCCTGGCCGGGGTTTATGTGGCCGGGGAGGGCTACTATCGTGAACTTTACAGGCTCTGTAAGGAAAAAGGAGCTCTCTTGATCTTTGATGAGGTTCAAACTATGCCGGGCCGGACGGGAGCCATGTTTGCTTGTAACCATTGGGAAGTAACGCCGGATCTAATTACGACGGCTAAAGGAATCGCCGGAGGCGTTCCGATGGGGGTCACTTTCGTCAAAGAGGAGATTGCAAAAACCATCTCCTATGGCGAACAGGGTTCCACCTTCGGCGGAGGACAACTGGCTTGCGCGGCTTCTAAAGCGACTTTAGAGGTCCTCCTGGAGGAAAAACTGGTAGAAAATGCTCAAGCTGTAGGGGAGTACGCGAGGAAGGTGATCTCTGAAGTCCCCGGGGTCAAGGAAGTTCGGGGGCTGGGACTGTTGATCGGCGTTGAGACGCCCCTGCCTGGCGGAGAGGTTCAAAAGAAACTCTTATCCCAGGGAATCCTGGTAGGCACCTCGGATCATCCTAATACCGTTCGATTGCTTCCTCCCCTTACGATAGGAAAGGCCGATATCGACCGTTTTACGGATGGATTAAGAAAAATTTTATGAGCTACGCAACCTTTAAAGGCAAACACTTTCTCAACACGCAAGACTGGAAACGAGAGGAGCTGGAACAGCTTCTGGAGCTGGCTAAGGATATGAAACGGCAGCCGTTCCGAAAGTCCTTAGTGAACAAGTCCTTGCTTTTGCTTTTCTTCAACCCCTCCCTGCGCACCCGGACGTCCTTCCAGTTGGGGATGCACCAGCTTGGCGGAACTACCGTGGTGCTTAACATGGGGATGGAAGTCTGGAATCTGGAAGTCGAGGAAGGGGCTGTGATGGATGGAAAAGCTGCAGAGCATATTAAAGAAGCCGCCCGGGTCTTCTCTCGCTATAGCGACATCATCGGGGTCCGAAAATTTCCGGACCTGGTGGACTGGGAAAAGGAAAAACAGGACGGCGTCGTCCAGGCTTTTGTCAAATGGGGAAGCGTCCCGGTGATCAATCTGGAATCCCATCTCTACCATCCCTGCCAGGCCATGGCCGACCTGCTGACGATTCAGGAACATCTGGGGGGATTTAAAGGGCGCAAGTTCCTCCTAACCTGGGCTTACCACCCAAAGCCTCTTCCCACCAGCGTGCCGAACTCCGCCGTCCTCGCCGCCAGTAAAATGGGGATGGACATCGTCCTGGCTCACCCCAAGGGATACGATCTGGATGGGGATATCTTAAAAAAGGTCCGGGAGAATGCTGCCCTCAACGGAAGCTCGTTTCGTATCGTCCACACCGCTGAAGAAGGCTTCCGGGAGGCAGATATCGTCTATGCGAAAAGCTGGGGAGCTCCGGCTTTTTACGGAAAGTGGGAGGAGGAGCTGAAACTTCGCTCCGAGCTTAAAGGGTGGCGGGTCACCCAGGAAAAAATGAGATTGACCAACAACGGCAAGTTTATGCACTGCCTCCCGGTTCGCCGAAACGTGGTTGTAGACGATGAGGTCATCGATGGGCCAAATTCCATCGTCTACGACGAGGCGGAAAATCGGCTGCACGTTCAAAAAGCTATTTTAGAAGCTATATTAAGCTAGGTGAAAGGAACAAGGCGAAGGAAAGACGACCTTTACCCCTTTCCCTTTCGCCTTTCGCCTGAGTGAATGAAAGACGTATCTATTTTAAGGACTGCGCTTCCCTACATCCGGGAATTTCGGGATAATATTTTTGTCATTAAATTGGGCGGAAACGTCATCATTGACTTTAAAAATTTGGATCTGGTGGCCGAAGAAATTACCCTCCTCCATCACGTGGGCATCAATATCGTCGTCGTCCACGGGGGGGGCAAGCAAGCGGATGAGCTTCTGGAAAAATTACACCATACTTCAAGAAAAATAAACGGACGTCGGGTTACGGATGATGACACCCTGGAGGTCGCTAAGATGGTCTACTCCGGCAAAATCAGCACGGAGATCATCTCCGCCCTGAGGCGGCACGGAGCCAAAGGGGTGGGACTCACGGGCGTGGATGGGGGATTAATCCAGGCTAAAAGGAGACCGCCCGTGAAAATCCTCAATAAGGAAACCGGACAGGAAGAACTCGTAGACTATGGGCACGTGGGGGACATCGAAAAAGTAGATCCGGACCTTCTTTTAACCCTGGTCAAGGCTCGATATATTCCGGTTATTGCCTCGTTGGGAGCCGATGAGAAGGGAAATATTTTAAATATCAACGCCGATGTGATCGCCGGGGAGATCGCCAAAAGCTTAAAGGCGGATAAGCTGATCACCATGAGTAACGTCCGGGGAGTCTTGAGGGACCCCAATGATCCGGATTCCTGTATTTCTTATCTGAGCATCAAAGAAGCCCAGGAACTGATCAGTAAAGGAATTATCAAAACAGGTATGCTCCCCAAGCTCCAGTCCTGTATCGCTGCTATCGAGGGGGGCGTGCGACGAGCCCACATCATCGACGGAACCAAACGAGATTCCTTACTCAGGGAAGTCTTCAGGCCGGAAGGGGAAGGAACCATGATCGTTACGGATCTGGATAAGGAAAAATACTTGATAGAGGAGTTTAAAGGCTAATATGAAAAGGCAACAGGCAAAATCCAAAGGCAAAGGTAGCGAGGATCCGACGGGTACCGCTACTGGAGCCCGTTTTGCCCTTTGCCCCTCGCCTTTTAATTTTTAAGCGGATGCATCCACTCATTGGTATCACCTGTACAAGTCTGGTCGGACCTTCCTGGAGTAAAAATTCCCTGGGACGCTTCCAGGACGGCGTTTATCGCAACTACACCCAGGCTGTGGAATTTTGTGGAGGGGCTCCGGTCCTGATCCCTATGGTCAAAAAAATCACCGCCCTGGAAAGGATTTTATCCAAGTTGGATGGGCTCCTCTTATCCGGTGGGGTCGATATTAACCCCAAACTTTACGGAGAAGAACCCTTGCAGGGCCTGGAATGTATCGATGCGGAAAGGGACTTTACCGAAATCGAACTGACCCGATTAGCCCTGGAAATGAACATGCCGATCCTCGGAATTTGTCGAGGCATCCAGATGCTCAACGTGGTAGGCGGCGGAACCCTCTACCAGGATCTCTTCTCCCAAAAATCAAATTGTCTCAAGCACCGTCAGGAAGCAGATATGCAGGTTAACACCCACCGGGTGAGCATCGCTCGGAACAGCCTCCTCTATCAGATCGTGAAGAAAGATGAGATATGGGTCAATAGCAGCCACCACCAGGCTGTAAAAGACATCGCACCGGGCTATCGCGTTAATGCGGTAGCCAAGGACGGCGTCATTGAAGGCATTGAGGATAGCTCCCGTAAATTCGTCCTGGGAGTTCAATGGCATCCGGAAGGAACCTGGGAAACCGATGAAGAGTCCCAGAAACTGTTCCGGGCTTTCGTTGAAGCCGCCACCCGTCCCTGAAACTTTCATCCTCCCAGGGGGAGGGGTCGCTTCAGACTCCCCTCCCGGACCCTACCTCCCCCAAGCCCTCCCGGAAAGCTTGTTTTCCTACTCCATAAGACCCGTTCTACTTGAAAAGAAGGCTTCTTGAAATCAGGGAGTTCACGTCTGAAAGCCCTTTGGCAAGATGTTTGTAACTATAAAATTCCAGGAACGGACTTTAGAGTATAGGAGGAATAAAATATGGCAGATCGTAAAACTGAAAGGAATGAATCCGACTTTGTTCTGGGACAATTAGCCCAAAAGCTTTTGAAGGATGTTTCTCGATTAATCCGGAATGAGTCACAACTCCTGAAGACAGAGTTCAAGGAAGATATCCTCAACCTGGTAAAGGGAAGTGCTCTTCTGGCCATCGGCCTGGGATCCGGATTCTTGGCCGTCAGCGTTCTCACCGTCACGCTCATCACGCTGCTGGATAAGCGGTTTAAGAATTTAACCTGGTCAACGTTTGTAACGGCAACGATGTACCTGGCCCTCTGCCTGGCTCTGGTATCCGTGGGGAAATCTAAAGCTTCACAGACGGTCCCCCTGTTAGAGGAGAGCAGAAGGGAACTACAAAAGGATCAAGAGGCCTTGGAAAGGGCACTATAAACGGATTTCCTCCAGAAAATATTGGTACATGAATTGCACAATTTTAAACATGAACGGTCAATTAGTTGGAATAAGTGGATAAGCTCTTAGGTCAGGATAGGATTATTTCCTCCCGATCTATGAAATTTAATGAGAGGTAGTAAAGATGATTAGGAAACTATGGATTGCTGTGCTGGCCTTCATGCTGGTCACAGCCTGGGTTGAGATCAGCTATAGCCAGCCCGGCGGTCAAGGTAGCCAGGGCGGGGCCGCAGGGGGAGGAGCTCCGGGCGCTCAGGGAGGAGGGTCCGGCGGTGCTCAGGGCGGCAGTCAAACGGGCCAACCTCAGGCCGGGGCTGCCGGTGTCCCCCAAGCCGAGCCTGGTAGCCTGAGAAGCCAGCAACCGGAACTGCAACCCCTAGCTAGACTCGGAAAAACTGCCATAGGAACGGTAAAGAACGTGGACCTTGCCAACAGGACCCTCACCGTTCAGTTAGCTAAAGAGCAGGGAGATAAGGATAAGGAAGCAGGGGAATCGATGAGCTTTATAATCTCAGATGGTGCCAGATGGGAAAGCACCCAGTGGAAATCCCTGTCAGATCTTAAACCGGGCGACATCGTGGAGGTCCAGTTCACCGAGGCTAACGGGCGAAATGAGGTCCAGGTGCTCCGAGTTCCTTCGGGCGCTACCGGTATTACAGAGGGGCGTGGAGCTGGCGCTGCAATAGGTCGGGAAGAGAACAAGTAATACAAGAAATCCACCCCCTACCTTCGAGCGGATATAATCGGCTGTTGCCCAGCCGATTATATCCGTTTTTTTATTGAAAAAGGGGAGAGACTGAACCAGCCCTTCAAACCCCCTATTCTAATGAATAGGAAATTAGAGATCAACATTACTCAAACCGAAGAAAGGGCGCAAGGCCTTGCGCCCCTACCTCAAAAAGCGTCCCCGAGTCAAGCAAGACACTACGCTATAAACTGAAAGCGAAACCCAAAGTAGTCAGACCCGTTCATGGGAAGCCGGAGGCTTTAAAAGCGGAAGAATCTAAAAAAACTTCCCGGGCGGCTTCGACAGGAAATCGAGCCCATCGTAGAGGCGCTTCATAGAAATCTTCCTTATAGCCGGATGGGCTTGTTTTGCTATGACGAGAGTCGATCTGGATGGATCACGATTCAAAGAAGGAAGATCCCAGGCTCAGGGATCAAATCCATCAGGGTGATGCAACGCGTGAGGGCAGGGGCGCACGCCCGTGCACCCTTACTATGGAGCGGGGAACTAACTACGGGAGAAAGGTTAGTGCTGGAATTTTCTGGGCGCAGGGATCAAATCCATCAGGGTGATGCAACGCGTGAGGGTAGGGGCGCACGCCCGTGCGCCCCTACTCCTCCTACGAGCCTCTTTTACAAGCTATTAATACACTATAATCTAAGCGAAATGGTATAACTTTACAAAGTAGTCCATCGTCCCGTTCATGCGGATCCACCGCTCCCTCACGGTCGCGGCTCTGAGGACTTGCGTCACCTACGAATCCGAGCCACGACCGTAAGCGAGTGAGTCTATGAATCAAAATGAAATGGACTAGGGACTAGTACCCTGTTTACTTAATTTTGATCAATAGTTCTGCTTTCCCTCCCCCACTCCCCTCTCCCACGCGGTGGGAGAGGGGAGTGGGGGAGGGCCAAAAATGACACAAAACGAAAAGGGTGCTGACTTAAGGAGAAGTTGAAAGACTCCTGGGAGCGCGACCGTCTCGGTCGCAATTGCTTTGCAGGCGAGACGCCTACCTTCCCGGCGCTGAAGTCAACATTATGGAAGCTCCAGCCCGGGAACGAGACGCGGAAAGACGTGGCGCTCAAGTCAGGTAATGTAAACGCGCCATTTCGAGCAATTTTATAGCTCCTTGTCCAAACCCTCTCCTAGAGAAGGGGATCGTCATGCGCAGAGTCGAGCAGGTTGCTCTAAATCGCCCGTCCCCGTTTCGTGAAAAAGGTCATAGGGGGAAACGCCATGGGAAAAACCCATTTCCCTTTTACAAAAGGGGGGAATATCTTTCGCCGATCTCCGATTCATCTACGAATTCAACTTTGGCCTTTTAACTTTCAAACCTTCAACTTTACCAACCGATCTCCGGTTACTCTGCGGATGCAGCCCGGCCACACCGCTCAACGCTCCCCCGCAGGGGTCTCCTCCTTCGGAACGCGGACCCAGATTTTACCGTCCCGAACCGAGATCTTATACGTCTTAAGATCGACCTTGGCCGGCCCTTGCGTGACCTTGCCCGTTCGTACATCGAAGCAAGAGCGATGCCAGGGGCACTCCACCTGACCGTTGCGGAAGCTCCCTTCGGATAAAGGACCAAAATGGTGGGTACAGAACTCCTGGAGGGCGTAGAACTTACCGTTCAGGTTGATAAGGGTCATGACCTGGCCATCCACTTCGACGCGTAACGTTTCACGGTTGGGCAAGCTGTCGGCCTCGGCCACCGGCACATAACCCTCCTCTGCCCCATCTGGAGAGACGCGGAGGGTCTCGCGCGGCGTCCTGGTATATCGCCGATGCCGACCGACAGAAATGCCGTCGTCGTAAACAAGGACCCCGCCTAGGTAGCCGGAGATGGCTAAGACGCCAACCCCGCCCAGGGAAAGGACCAGGGGCACAAAGGGGGTCTTAGGAACCAACGGCAAAACAGGCACTTTGGGTTCGTTCCATACCCAAAGTCGCAGACCCAGGTTGACGACGTAGAGCCCGACGGCCAGAAAATTAAGCAGCATGTGGTAGGTGGCCGTCTGTCTGGCGGGGTGATCGGAACGGATATCGACCCAATCAACCAAACCGGGGATGGCCGCGACAAGGGCCGTAACTATCCCCAGAGCCATCGTGTAAAACGCCCCCCGGAACAAGGGGCCGGCATCCTCCACTAGCAGGGTCGCCAGATCGAGGAGCAGGCTAAAAACGAACAGGCCGATCGGGAAATGGACCAAGATGGGATGTATGGGGTGATTGAAGGGTTTGCCTTGCAATAGCTCTTTAATCTTTTTTATCATAGATCAGCTTCCCTATCCCAGCCCTACTCCGGCGGTACCCTGGCGCCGCCCGATTCGGCGATTTGACGCCACTCTTTTTTAGAGAGCCTGGCCACGCCGATCCCGTAGTCGTAGACCATCATCCCCCCCAGGTAACCTGACACGAACAGTAAGAGCGTTCCTAGGACCGACAATGCCAAGGGGGCTGCAGGAATAGAGATTACCTCAGCAGGGACAAAGTTCAGGCCCGTTTCCAGGTCCATCCGCAGGCCAAGGTTAATGATCCAGAGGAGGACTATAAGCACGTTCAGGAGCAGATGGTACCAACCGATCTTCCAGGCCGGATTGTTTCGCCTGATATCGAACCAATCGGCCAGCCCGGTAAGAATAGCAAGGAGCGCGGCCAATAAGCCAACCAGGATGGCGTAGAACGAGGTGTAAAGGATGGCTTTACCACCTACGCCGAGATGGGCAAGGATATCAAAGAGGAGAGCCGTGGGCCAGAGGGCCGTGGGCAGGTGCACAAAGATGGGATGCAGAGGATGTCCGAGCCACTTGCCCTGTAAAAAGTCTTTTATTAAGCTTTTCATCTTCGACCTCCTCCAACACCTGCGTTACCCCTCCATGGTGTTGACTCAAGGGAAAAATCCCCCCGGTCCCCCCTTTACAAAAGGAGGGGACTATGAAGAGTTCCCCCCTTTTATAAAGGGGGGACAAGGGGGATTTGACTCCTCATAGCATGTACATGCCTCTTAAGTTAACGGCATTGACGCTACCCCTATTTAACGATGAAAGGAATTCGAATGGTCCCAAAAGTCTCTCCGGTCCTGGCATCGACCAAATCGAAGTTAAAGTTCACCCGATTCACATTCCCGCCAACCCTCTGAAAATACAGAAAGCCCGATAAGCTACCGCCGTCGTCGAGTGCCCCCTCAGCAATTGCCTTCCTAAGCATATCCTCCGTCGGTAGCGGGACTCGCCACAGGGGATAATACCGTCCGTAGTAAATGGAGTCAAAGGCAAAGGGACCATCCCAAGGGGCCCAGTAAGGAGTGGCCATCCTATAGTAGGGGGCTACATGGAAACCGGTGTAGGGGAAGAAGGGTCTGGTCGCAGCAAGGGTAACAACGCTCCCTTCGATCTTGTAAGGGGGGAGCGCGGCATAGTGAAAACCTGAGGCGCTGACCAGGGCAAATTCGTTATAGCGAACCCGCAACGGCCTGCCGCTATGGTTCTCGATGGTCACCTGGATCGGCGTGAACTGATCCTCCAGGTTGGCAGGCTCCCCCGACCAGGTATTCCCATTCACGACCGCGCGAACTCCGGCGACCTCGGCGACCGCGCTGTTCTCCTCGCCGGCTACCCGATTCGCCTCCGGAGCAGGCGCCAGTTGAGCGGTACGGGCACAACCGCTCCCAAGAAGAAGCGCTATTAACACCAGGGATATGCGCCAATAGCCCCAGATCCCCACCCGGAGGGATGGACCGATCCCGCGATTTTCTGACTGGCTCTTCATAACCTCGCCTCCATAAGCCTTGTGGGTTTCAAATTTTTTTTCTTAAAGAGAAACTCCGTTTTTTAATTTTTTAATAACCCACCTACGTTAGGTAGGTACGTTCTCCTACCTATTATTAATATTAATATGTTTTTAATTATATTTTTGAGCAAAATTTATGCCTATAGATAAGTTTTATGAATATATACTGTAATTTTAAGAAAAAAGAAAAAGGTTAACCTCCTACCCATGGGGTTGAGGTTCTCCAAAAAAAGTCTTAACTATAATTTTTTGTTTAAATGAAGGTTATGATGAGAAAACTGTACTTAATCCTAGCTCCTCACTGAACAAAAAAATCGTATCTTCGCCATGAAAAGATCGTTTAGGCCCCCCTAAGCAGATAGTTGCTTTGGGAAGAGATAGCAACCATTAAATAAGTTAAAATCTCCTTGCAGGAAACCCAATTTGGTACAAAATTTGCCTTTTTAGTTAAGTAGTGAGGATCTCTTAACATAAGCGATAACATAAGCGGAATAACTGCCGGTCAAACCAACCCGAAATGGAGCAGGAGCCAAGGCCGTGGAATTGAACAGATGGAGCGATAGCCGTAGACACAGCGAGAGGTCAGGCGCACCGGTAATCTGGAAACCAGGTAAGCGAGGAAGTTAAGAGGTTCTAGTTTTGTCTCTTAAGTAGGATCGAGATCCGATAACCTTATCATCTCGATGCTTCAATCTTGAAAAAGGAGGTCGAAATGGACATTAAAAGGATATGGACGATGGTTCTAGCCTTCGTGGTGGTCGCGACCTGGATAGGAATCAGTGCGGGGCAGCCCTCTGACCGGGGAGGCCAGGTGAGCGTGCAGCCAGGTCAGCCTGCGGCCCAGCCTGGGAGTCAACGCGAAGTTGAGTCCGGGGGTCAGGTAATCCCGCAGCCCGAACCCCCGCTGAGCAGCCGGATGAGTCCGGAGTTTAACCCTGAGCCGGGTACGCCTCCCGCTAACCCCATGAGTCCGCAGCCTGTTACCCGGCCCTGGGCGACCCTGATCGGCCCGGGCGCTACGATCGGCACCTGGGTTAGCGCTCAATCTGAGGGGATGATGGAGGCGATGGTTCAGCCCGGTCGTCAAATGGGCCAGCAGGCCGAGGCCTTGTCCGGAGCTACTCCTGCCCCCCAAGAGGGCTCTCAGCCCGGGGGACAACCCGGTCGCCCGATGGGCCAGCAACCGGGTCCTCAACCCGGAGCGATACCCGGAACTGTAGAACGAACCGTCATACAGACCATCATAGGAACGGTGAAGAACGTGGATCCTTCCGGAAACACCCTAACGGTTGAGTTGAGCCGAGATTTCGCAGGCAGACAAAAGGGTGAAGAGATGACCTTTAAGATAGGAACGCAGGCTAAATGGGAAGGGAGCCCGTGGAAAACGTTATCCGATATTAAACCGGGGGAACAGGTGGAATTTGTGCAGTATAACGTCACCTATGAAGTCCAAGCCCTTCGGGTCCCTACGGGAGCCGCCGGTGAAGAGCAGGGTCGTGGGGCCGGACAACCTGATCAACCGCAAGCCCAACCCTCTCAACCTCAATACCAGACCGGACAACCGCAACAAATGCAGCCGGGTCAACAGGCACAATTGGGCGCTCAGCCTGGGGCCGGAACGGGGGAGCAGGCCTTCACGTTCACGGGTACGGTGACGCGGGTAGATCCCTCCAATAAGACGGTCACCATCGAAATGGGGGATATTTCCGGAGGTCAGCGACAGGAAGAGATGACCTTCGGCCTGGCCGATCAGGTGAGATGGGGGGGTTCCTGGAACTCCTTATCGGATCTTAAACCCGGTCAGAGGGTGGGGTTTAACGTGATATTCTCCGAAGGGAAACACCAAATTCAGGCCATTTACCCGGGCGACTAAGCGACGATCATCGGCTAACCTCTCTAGAGGCTCTGCCTCGCCTGAGGGAACTGAAGCGGAGCCTCTAGAAGATATGTTCCCAGGCGCGGACGAAAAGGTGAGGCATTGTAAAATTAGCAGTCGTGGCCGTATCTATTCTGCACGAAAATCGCCTTATGATTTTCATGCCTCATGATGTCCTGAAAGGTGACCGCCCAGTCTGGTAATGGCATAGGCCAGCCATCAAGCGTCCAAAATGGCTCTCAGATGAGTACCTAGGCAGGAGAGAGCGCCGATTCCCAGAGCAGAACGTTTAGGACTTTCCCTTACGATACCCACCTGGTACCTCGACCGGCTCGCCGAGTATCTCCTCGATGTAAACCATTTCCACAAGTACGAATAGAGCAGCCGTAAGAGGTGTTGCCAGCGCGATACCTGGACCGCCCAGTAAGGCTCCCATGGAAACCTGGGCGGAAATTATAAGTGCGGGCGGCATCGATATGGTATGCTCTTGCACGAGCGGTGTAAGCAAGTAACCATCGACGGTTTGATAGATCAAATAGAATAGGCCGACGTAGAGCGCCAGCGTCGGGCTTTCCACCAAGGCTATAAGGACCGCCGGTATAGCTGCAAGGATCGGCCCCAGGTTTGGAATGAAATTCAGGAGTCCCGATAAAAGGCCGAGCGTCAAAGCCAGAGGTACCCCCAGCAACCATAATCCCAGTGCAGTTAATCCCCCGTTCATCGTCATCAAAAGGAACCTGCCCAGTAACCATCGCTGGAGCGTGTGTTCAATCACGTTCAGGATTTCACGGGCGCGGCCACGTTTCTCCGAGGGCAAGAGCCGGACGAGGCCGTTCACGTAGAGATCTGGATTAGCGGCGAGATAGAAGCCCACCAACAGAACGATGACGACGTCCACGAGGGCATTAAGTGTTACGGAGACAGCGCCGGTGGCTTTAGCCAGCACATGGGGCCTCCCAGATATCCATTCGGCAGCCTTCGGCGTTTGCGTGAGGACCTGCTCTACCCAGGTGTACCGCTCGACTAACTTCTCCAATCGCTCGACGGCACGAGGTAGCCTCTGGATAAGTTGATCAGCTTGAGCGGCTACGCGTGGAGCAAATAACCATACCGCTAAACCAAGAAGCCCGACGAGGAAGAGTATGACAACGGCCAGTGACCCCCCCTCGGAGAGAGGGGTATGCGCGCTTACCCGGTCGCTCAAGCTGCGCAGGAAAATGGCCAGCAGGATGCTGGCAAAGATGAGGAGGAGCCCAGATACCACATACCATAGCAAGAATGCCAAGACCGCCACCGACGCAGCAATACCTACTACGACGAGTACGCGGTTCGTGAAGTCCCTGTAATTGCCGGTCCTCCTTTCAGAATTCATCTTAGGTAAAAAACGGGAAAGTCAAGGGATATCAACCTGTTTATCCTTCCCCATAAAACTGTTGGATAAGCAAGTTCCATACCTGGGAAGGTCCCCGCCGAGGCCCCTTAATTCCATGGGTCCGAGTTCCCGAGGCCGGAGAGCATCGGGTGGAATGCTACTTGCAGTAGTTCATTATGAGATGGGAGGAAAAATTTGAATATAATAAGAAATAGATCCTTCCCTTAAGGATTCGGTACCTATCAGGAGGTAGGCACTTATGAAATATGCAGGTTTCATCACCGGGATGCTACTTCTATCCAGTTTCTTCGTTTATGGCCAACCTGGCTCCCAGGCCGTGGAGGTTGAGCTGTACAATTCACAGGGGGAGAAGGTAGGCACCGCCACCCTCTCCCAGGTGGCCGAAGGGGTCAAGATCGAGCTGAGGGCTTCCAACCTTCCGCCGGGCCCGCACGGGTTCCACATCCATCGGATTGGTAGCTGTAATCCGCCGGACTTCCAGTCCGCCGGTGATCACTTCAACCCGTTCCGAAAAGCCCACGGGTTACAGAGCTCCGAAGGTCCCCATGCCGGAGATATGCCGAACATAACGGTCGGGCAGGACAGCAGGGTCAGCGTAGAAGTGGTCAGCAACCGCGTCACTCTCCGAGAAGGTGATGAGAATTCCCTTTTTGATTCCGATGGCTCGGCCCTGGTCATTCATGCCAATCCAGACGATCAAATAACCGATCCCTCCGGAGGCTCCGGGCCTCGCATCGCCTGCGGCGTTATTAGCAAGGCAGGCAGCGAAGGCCAGACCAGATAGCAGGAAGCATAAGTTCAAATTCGCTCGCCGGATAGCGCCGGGGAATTTCACCGTTCCGGAGATACGAGCCGGTTCAGCTCTCAGAAACCTGGTCTCTCAAAGAGACCAGGTTTCCTAACCTACCAGGTATGCCGGGGGATCGGTATATGCTTTGAACCCCAAGACCGTTTAGTTAGGGATTGACGGGTCCTGGGCAGGGGTGGGAGGAGGTAAGCCATGTATCGTCGATTACTTGTACTTGGGATGTTTGGCCTCTTAATCACAGTAGCTTCAAGCGGCTGCCTGCAGACCCGATCCATCGTAGGGCCGGATTTAATGCCCATCAAGCGACTTAATAATCCAGACCAACAGGGGTTTTGCGATAGGGATAAACAAGGAAGGCTGGTGATTTCCATCAAAAACCAGGGAAGCGGGAAGGCGCCGGCTACCACCAGCACCATCGAGTTTTTCCCAGGCGGATTGTTTCCGCTATCCACGCCTCCGGTTGCGGCAGGTGGAACGGTCACGCTCCCGCCGCTTAAGATTCCGACCACTTGTTTCGATCCCGATTGCGGCTTCAGAATCATCGCTGATTCTGGCGACCAGCTTTATGAATTCAACGAAATAAACAATATCGCCGATGGTAATTGTGCCCGCTAGTTACAGTTTTAAGCTTTTTTCCGATTTATAGGGAGCCACCTCCTACATTTTTAATCGAAGGCGATCCCCGATCGTTCTGGAGTTTTCGCGCCGAGCAATCGATTCCAGATCTCGTAAGGGACTTCGCTCTTAGGCACGTACCAGTTATCCGGGTCAGCCTCCATGCCTCCGGTCGCGGTGAGTTCGCCGCGCTCTATATTCCTGAGATCGATATAGGTTGCGCCCTGTTCCAGACGACTTCCTTCAGGTAATATCGGGATCTGCTTGAGCTCATCGTCCGTGAGCTCCTGAAATCGGCGATGGACTTCCTTGAGGTCATAGGCCGTAGGCGCCTGCTTCTCCGGATGCGGCCCTGCCATGCCGACGTTCTGACCGGCCATCGCATCCGGGTTCAGGTCTTGTCGCCCTTTTTCAGGGCGTTTCTCTTCGGGCTGTGGCATATCTTGGGGTATTTTACGGGGTCCACGAGGTGGCATTTCCATCTTCCTCCTTTTTCAAAAAGTTCAGCCATGCAGGATGCAGGAGCTGAAGCCGGATTCGGTATACTTGCTATCTTGCATTAAGATTAGAGCAAGGCATATGCCATAGCTCGCGTAAAATTGCAAAACGTCCTGAAGCGGCAGGTTTAAGGATCCTCCCTACGAAGGAGCCGGCCACGTAGGAGGGGTAGGGGGAGCCTGGGGTTCGCCTCGCTTACGGTTTTCATTACCCTCCGCCCTGTTCCCAAGGGTGCGGACCGGGGCAGGGAATGAGGGGTTTGTTCATTGAACTCCTTTTCCTGGTAACTCCTTTTCCCCGGGGTCTTTCCCACTGGGCGCGGCATGTTCAATCACAGCGTTAATTTCTCCCCCCACCAGAATAAAGAACCCGCTGAGATACATCCAGGTGAGAAGCACGATAACCGCGCCAATGCTTCCGTAAGTTTTATTATAAGAGCCGAAATGATTCACATAGAAAGAAAACCCCAGGGAGGCGAGGATCCAGCCGATCACAGCGAAAACCGACCCTGGAGTGATCCATTTCCAATTCTGCTCCACATCGGGAGCGAAGTAGTAAACGACCGCCATGGCCAGGATCAGGAAAATGAGGATCACAGGCCAGCGCAGGGTATTCCAGGCTACCTCAAAGGCCCGTCCTAAGCCCACTTGATCCGCAATCCAGCCCCCGATTTGCGGCCCAAAGATCAACAGGACCATAGAGACAATGATAAAGAGGGACAGCCCTATGGTCAAGAGAAGGGCAATCCCCCGGACCTTCCAAAACGGGCGGCCTTCTTGCACATCGTAGGCCCGGTTTAGGCCATCCATAATCGCCGTGATGGCGCTGGAGGAAGCCCAGAGCGCCAAAATAATACCGAAGGATAAGAGCCCCCCTCGCTGCTCGGTGACGATCTGGCGAACATTCTCCTGTACGAGATGTAAAGCCTCGCCCGGGACAACCTCCGCCAGAAGCTCCATGATCCTGTCCATGAGGTCGGGAATGGGAACATATCCCAGAAGACTGGCAAGAAAGAGCAAAAAGGGAAATACGGCAAATAAGAAATAATAGGCCAACTGCGCCGCTTGGCCCAAGCAGTTATCCTCGATAACCTCTTTAACGACCCGCCGCCCTAGCTCGGTAACGCTTAACCCGCCTAAATGAACGACCTCTCTAAATTGTTCTTCAAGGCCGAGTCTTTTTTTTGTCTCCGGTTTTTCCACGTCGGTGGTTTTTCTTCCCCTGACCATTTCAGTTCACTTCTCTCCTTCTAAGAAGGCCACTCACTTATAAGGCCGGGAAGGGGGAAATTATCCCCTCCCTACGGCGTATCTCTTCCTCTCCTACGGAAAATTCAAGCTGAAAGGACTCCTTTTCTGTAAATCTAAATCCCCAGAAATCTATTCCCTTCCCTCATTCTAAATTCAGAGGATGCAAGGATTAGGCTAATTCGACTAATTTTGAACTAATTTAGGCGGAAATGTCCTTCATGAATTATTTACCCAGAATACCCCCGAGTTGAATTTCCGACAGGGGTAAAACTTACCCCGACCCAGAACTGGAAGAACCCACGGCCAGACCTAAATCTCCCGATAGAGGTTATTTTTTACCCCCTTCAAAGCCTCCTATCCCAGGGCAACCAGGACTCCTCAAGGCGGGTAGATGGACACCCCGCTCTGTTTACCCGGCCCGTTCTGACCCCTGGCATGCTTATTGCCCCATGGGTTCTATGATTCACATGAAGCGTTTGTAAGGTCTTTAAAAGCAGGAGGGTTTTTCATGGTTCAAATCTTAATGAAAAATATCTATCGTTCCAGGGTTCTACTCCTCTTTGGCAGCCTTTTATTATCGGATGCATGGGCCTACTACAGCCCCCTCAAAAAGAGATCACACCCACTCAGGAAGCTCTCCAGATCGATGAAACGGATATCAGAACTCATCGAATTCCCCTTTCTTTACAAGAAATGGAAGAGCAGCTATCTGAAGCTGCAAAAGCTCTGGAAAGCAACGACCCTGGCTCAGATTTAGAATTTCAGTCTTTTCCGTTAAGCCTGGAACAGTAGATAAGACTGTTGACAACTTAGGAATTTATAAGTAAAAGTAAAATGAAGATAATTGGAAGTGGGGTTATCTTTAACCCCTTTTCCATTTAGTTTCTCGTTATAAAGATTCACCGGAATTCTTAATAACCGAGTTTTGCTTTTTTTATCCTTAGATACTCAACTTAACGGGAGGATAAGCCTCAGGAGTGATCACCCATGCTTCCCTCGATTCCAGAAATAAAAAATCAGTCCTTACGCAAGTTAGTCATAGTCCTTTCAGCCGGTTTCGTTGGGTTCCTTTTAAATACGCTTCATATTGAGCTATTTTACAAAGTATGGATCCTCTTCGGAAGTATTCCCCCCCTCATCGTCACCTTGACGTTAGGTCCTCTTTGGGGGGCTTTAACGGCCCTTATCGCTTCCAGCTACACCGTGCATCTATGGGGTTCTTTTCACGGGATTGTCCTTTATGCTCTGGAGGCCCTGGTCTTGGGCAGCCTGATCAGTCAGAAAAGATCTCCTATCGTGATGGATATGTTTTACTGGATCTTAGTGGGATGCCCTTTGACCTACTGGATCGATACTTTATGGCTCGGCTATTCCAGAACCTACGTAAGTACCATCTGGGTGGGACTCATCTTAAATGGATTTATTAATATTGCTTTGACCAAGCTGATTCTTCTCCTGTTCCCCGGTATAAGCCTCTTTCTCTCAGGGAGAGAGAGGCAGTATCAGAACGAAGGTCTTCAGTCTTGCCTTTTGATCGCCTTTATCATCGTCGCCATCACCCCGATCGCCATCATTAGCGTCATTAATAGCCGTTCGCTGATTAGAAATAAACTGGAAGAGAAAAAAAACAGCTTGAAAGAGATTTCCCACTCCGTAAGTGTAAGCATCGATAAATATGTAAAACTTCACACGGAAGGGCTCCAGGCCCTGGTCAAGCAATTGGAGGCCAAGAAAAGTTTTGAGCCTTCTGAGGATCTCGGAAAGCTTATCAGCGTCACCTACAAAGAGTACGAGGGATTTTCCACCATTTACATTGCCGATGCCTCCGGGCAGGTGATGGCCATGAATCCCGACCCTATCAAACTGGAGAGCCTGTTAGGGGGGGTTAATTTCAGCGATCGGGAGTACTATAAGAAGTTAGTTCGAACGAAAAGCACGGTGATTTCCGAGGTATTTTTTGCTACAGAGGGGGGTTTCGAGCCGACGGTCGTCATAGCCAATCCCGTTCTGGACGAAAAAGGGGAGATGAAAGCGTTTATCGGGGGAACTCTGGATTTACGGGTGATCAGCCATTTTATTGATCAGTTTAAAGCCGGCAAAGAACGAGAGATCATCGTCGTGGATGAGCGCAACCGGGTCATCAGCTCCAGTAATCCCGAGCGTTATCGAATCCTCCAGGACCTCAGCAACACCGAGCTGATCGCCCAAACCCTGATGGGGGATTTTGGAATTTCCCAGTATCGGCTGGATGAGCTGAAGGAGAGGATTTCCCCGGAGTCGGCGACCCATCTGGTGGGGTTTAAAGTGGTTTATCCCCTGGGATGGAAAGTCCTGGTGGAGCAATCCCTGGAAGAGATCTACCCGGAGATCCAAAATATTTACCAACGCTTAGCCCTCTGGATTTTCGCGATCTCCGGCTTTTCCGTACTTATCAGCGCGTTCCTGGCCAGAACTATTTCACAGCCCATCAAAGAACTGGAAGTCGCCGCCAGATCGTTTTCAAAGACAAAGAACCTGGGCAACCAAAAGATTTCTCCCGAAAGTCTCATTGCGCCCCGGGAGATAACCCTGCTGGCGACCACCTTTTCTAAAATGGCCGAGGAGATCGAAGGGTCCTATTCGAGACTGGAAACGATGGTTAAAAAAAGAACCGAGGAGTTGGAAGCTAAGAACTCGGAATTAGAGCAAATGAATAAGAAATTAGAGGAGATCAACCGACTAAAATCTGCTTTTCTGGCCAACATGTCCCATGAATTTAGAACTCCTCTTAACTCGATCTTATCCCTCTCAGAAGGTCTTATCCGGAAAATACCCGGGGCGCTCAATCAAGATCAGGAGGAATATTTAAAGATTATCTATAAAAATGGTAAAGATCTCCTGGAGTTGATCAACGATCTTCTAGATCTTTCTAAGATCGAGGCCGGAAAGATGAAGGTCAATTACCATGCCTTCGTCGTCAATCGCTTAATCGACGAGGTCGTGGAGATGGTCTACCCGCTGGCTCAAGAAAAAGGATTAAAGTTCGTGGTGGAGGTGGAGGAGTC
>Ga0073934_10003970_pt1 | contig 25631 bp, 25 predicted proteins | sample LarsenN4metaG_FD_76834 | JGI IMG/M metagenome (GOLD analysis project Ga0073934, IMG submission 76834) | Hot spring sediment bacterial and archeal communities from British Columbia, Canada, to study Microbial Dark Matter (Phase II) - Larsen... ... | reverse complement strand
TCCCGCCGGCCGCGAACCCGGCCACGATCCCGAGCAGGAGCGAGTGCACGGACATGAAGCTCGCGCCGTGCTCCTTGGGCACCAGCCGAAGCTGCGCGGCGGGAGCCGGCCTCGTCTGCGCCTGGCCGCCTGCCTCGTCTCGGATCCCCACCGTCGAGGAGTCTACGGGGCGCTCGCGTCCGGCTCGCGGAGCATGGTCCACACGGGGACGTCCTCCCTCGGCATCGCGCCCGCGTGCACGACCTGGAACCCGAGCCGATCGTAGAAGGCCACGTCGCCCCGCTCGAACGTCTCCAGGTAGCAGGGCAGCCCCTCCCGGTCGGCGCGATCCAGGATCGGGGCGACCAGGCTGGAGCCGATCCCGTGACGGCGCATGGAGGGGTCCACGCCGAGCGCCCACAGGTACCAGCACCGACGCTCACCCATGATCTGATCCCCCAGGCGGTCGAGGTACGAGAGGCATGCGAGCGTCCGACGCCGGGCCTCTCGCGGGAAGCGCATCACCGCGCGCGGCAGCGCGAGCCCGGAACGGACCTGCCGCCAGACCGTGATCCGCATCGCGCCCGGCGCGAGCCACGCCGAGACACCCACGACCTCCGGCGCCACGAGCACGACGCCGTAGCGTGCGCTGTACCGCAGCACCCCGCCCCAGAGCAGCGACAGGAGCCGCCGGCGCTCATCCGGCTCGGGGAAGAGCGCCGTGTACAGGGGGTCGGCATCGAACGCCCGGGCCAGCATCGTCGCCGCGCGCTCGAGCTGGGACCGCTCGAGCGGTGCGGGCGAGCCGACGGCGTGCATCCGGCCAGTCTGCCAGACGGGCCCCGAGGGGTGCGCGCAGGTGAGGTCGACCTCCCCGAGAACGGACGCCGCGGAGGGTTCCTCCTCCGCGGCGTGGAAGTGGCGGCTAGCGGGAGCGGATCTCGGCGAGGCTCTCCTCGATCCAGCGGTCGTCGAGGAGCAGGAAGTGGAAGTCGATCACGTCGTCGATCGTGAACGGCGGCCCGGCGCTGTGGTGACCGAGCGGCTCGACCGCATCGCGGTCGAAGGTCTCCAGCTGGCTGGTGTCCGAGCTGCGGGGATCGACGCCTGCCGACACGAGGATCGCCACGGTCCGGCGATCGGCCGGCTTCTCGACGTCGAGCAGGCAGGTGGGGCACGTGAACCCGTAGCTGCTGCCGCGGCCGCCGCGGACGACGGTCAGGCGGACCTCGTCGGGTCCCATGTCGACCTCTCCACACGTCGGGCACTTGGCTCGGATCACGGTCATGGCATCCTCACCATCGGCTCGGGAGGGCCCGGGATGCAGCGTTCGGAGCCACGACGGGGCTACCCGATCGGTGTCGTTTTCGGCCCGGCACGGAAGGACTACCCGCGCCGGGTGGTGCGCCGCCCCGCCGATGACGGGCGCCCTGGCCGAACGCAGGGTGACCCGACGACCGACCGGCCCCGGCTACGCTGGCGCCATGGCGCCGCCGAACGGGGCTCGAGGGCTCCCGTCCCTCGGTCCGAGGGGCGAGGGGTGGGTGATCCTGCAGGTCCTCGTGTTGCTGCTGCTCCCGGCGGCGGCGGTCGCCGGCCCCGAGTGGCCGGACGCGTGGGATCGGGCGCTCCTCGCCGCGAGCGCCGTCGTGGGGCTCGCCGGTGCGTTCCTCTTCCTGGGCGGTGCGCTGCACCTGGGCGCCCAGCTGACGCCGTTCCCCAAGCCGGTGGAGGGCGGCAGCCTGCGAGACACCGGCCTGTTCGCCCTGGCCAGGCACCCGATCTACGGGGGGGTGCTACTGCTCTCGCTCGCGTGGTCCCTCGCCACGTCTCCGCTCTGCCTGGTCCCCACCGCGGCACTGGCTGCCCTGTTCGCGGCCAAGTCGCGGCGGGAGGAGTCCTGGCTCGTCGAGCACCATCCGGGCTACGAGGAGTACCGCCGGAGGGTGCGTCGGCGGTTCATCCCGTACCTGTGGTGAGGATGCTGGGGAGGACCTCACCGATCGGGTCGCTCAGGATCACGGCCGCCATCCGGTCGTAGGGCGTGGGCTCGGCGTTCACGATGACCAGCCGGGCACCGGCGCGCACCGCCGTGTCGCAGAGCGTCGCTGCGGGCGTCACGGTGAGCGAGGTCCCGACGGCGATGAAGAGCTCGCACGTCTGCGCCGCCAGGAACGCGGCCTCGAGGATCTCGGGATCGAGGGCCTGTCCGAACGAGACCGTCGCGGACTTCTGCACCCCGCCGCACGCGAGACACGCGGGATCGTCCTCCCCGCCGCGCACCCTGTCCAGGACCTCCCCCATCGGCGTCCGAAGGCCGCAGGACAGGCACACCGCTTCATGCAGGGTGCCATGGAGCTCGAGCACCAGGGCCGGGTCGCTGCCGGCGGCCTGGTGCAGCCCGTCGATGTTCTGCGTGGCGAGGGCGCGCAGGCGCCCCGTCCGTTCGAACGCCGCGAGCGCACGGTGTCCCGGACCGGGCCGCGCGCTCCACGCCGGGTGGTCGAGCCGCTCCCGCCACGCCTGCCGGCGGACCTCCGGGTCGGCGAGGTAGGTCGAGATCGTGAACAGCCGCTGCTTCTCCGGATGCTTCGTCCACAGGCCCTGTGGACCGCGGAAGTCCGGGATGCCCGACTCCGTCGAGATGCCGGCCCCCGTCAGCACGGTGACCCTCGGGGCCTCCTGGACCCAACGCGCCACGAGGCTCACCCGGTCGGGCATCATGCGCCCCCGTCGAACGCAGCGATCGCGTCTTCGGCCGTGTCGAAGACCCGCCCGGGGCCGAGGCGCTCGAGGACGCCGGCGCGCCGGAGCAGATCCTCCACGCGGGCGAGCAGATCGACGAGCACGAGCTCGACCCCCCGGTCCTGCAGCTCGTCGTGCAGGTCGATCAGCGCCTGCGCGGCCGTCGCGTCGACGTCGGCGACGACGGACAGGTCGACGATCAGCCATCGCACATGGGGATCGGCGTCCAGCACGTGCTGGACACGGTCGTGGAACCGCTCGACGTTGGCGAAGAACATGGGGGCGTCGAACCGGTACACGATGATCGCCGGGTGGGTGCGAGCGCCCGGGTACCGCTCGACGTCGAAGAGACCGTGGCGACCCTCGAGGCGGCCCACGACGGCATCGTGCGGCAGGGCCGCACGCCGCACGAGATCCAACAGCGACAGCACGACCGCGATGACGATCCCCTCGAGGAGGCCGAAGAACACGGCGCCGAGCGTCGTGGAGATCGCGACGACGAACTCGGTCCGGCGCACCCGCCAGAGCTTGCGCAGGCTCTCGACCTCGATCAGCCGGATCACGGCCGAGATCACGACGGCGCTCAGCGCCGCCGTGGGCACCGAAGCGAGCGGCTCGGTGAAGAACACGAGCACGGCGATCATCAGGAGCGCGGCCGTGAGCCCGGCGACCTGCGACCGTGACCCGACGGACTCCGCGACCGCGGTCCGCGCCGCGCTGGCGCTCACCGAGATCCCGCCCGACACGCCGGAGGAGAGGTTCGCCGCGCCGAGCCCGATCAGGTCCACGTTCGGGTCGACCTCGTACCGGCCGCGCTGCGCGAAGGCACGGGAGCTGACGATGGTGTCGGCCGCCGCGACCAGCGCGATCCCGGCCGCGGCCGGCAGGAGCGCCGCGATGTCGTCGAGCGACGCCGATGGCAGGGCGAGGCCGGGCAGTCCTGAGGGGATCTCGCCGAGGACCGCGACGCCGCGCTCGGTCAGATCCAGGACCTCGACCGCGACGGTCGCGACCACCACGGAGAGGAGGGCCCCGGGAAAGGCAGGACGCCATCGCCTGAGCAGGAGCACCATGGCCAGGCAGGAGACCCCGACCGCAAGGGTCCAGCCGTTCGTCTCGGGGAGCCGCGTGAGGATCTCGCCGACCTGGCGCCATGTGGCGTCCTCCTGGAGCGTGACGCCGAGGAGCCGGGGGATCTGGCTCACGGTGACGACGACGGCGAGGCCGGCTTGGTATCCGAGCAGGATGGGTGCGGAGAGGAAGTTCCCGAGGAACCCGAGGTGCACGGCCCCGGCCACCACCAGGATCAGGCCGACCAGGAGGGCGACCAACCCGGCCAGCGTCGCGTACGTCTCCGGGTCGCCCCCCGCGAGCGGCGTGACGGCGGCCGCGAGCATCGCCGCGGTCGAAGCGTCCAGCGCGATCACCAGCTGTCTGGAGGACCCGAGGAACGCGTAGGCGACGAGCGGGAGCACGCAGGAGTACAGGCCGACCACGGGCGGCATGCCGGCGACCTCGGCCATCCCCATGCTCAAGGGGATCGCGATCGCCACGATCAGCGCGCCCGCGACCAGGTCCTTCGCGAACCAGGATCGTCGGTAGCCGTCCAGGGAACGGAAGACGGGCAGCGTCCACTCGAGACCGCCTTCATGCGCGGAGATCGACCGCCGGGTCGCCACGCCCTCCACCGTATCGGGGCAACGGCGTAGGCTCCACCGGACGGAGACGGGAGGAGCCACGTGCCGATCGAACTGCCGGAGGAGGCCAAGGCGTTGGTGCGGAGCGGACGCCTCGCGCACCTCGCGACGGTGAACGAGGACGGGTCGCCGCAGACGACGCTCGCGTGGGTGGGGCTCGAGGGTGAGGAGATCGTGATCGGGACGCTGTTCGACCAGCGCAAGCTGCGGAACATGCGCCGCGAGCCGCGGGTGACGCTCTCGATCCAGGGCTCGGGCCGGAACGCCTTCGGGCTGGACGAGTACCTCGTCGTCCACGGCCGGGCGACCGTGACCGAGGGCGGGGCGCCCGAGCTGCTCCGGGAACTGGCGCGCACGTACCTGGGCCCCGGCGTCCGGTTCCCGCCGATGGCCGATCCTCCGCCCGGGTTCGTCACGCGGATCGCGGCGGAGCGGCTCTCGGGGGTCGGCCCCTGGGCCCCTAGCGGCGGCTGAGCGCCCTCAGCCCGCGGGACGGCGCGCGATGCCCCGGCCCCTGTATCCCCAGCTCCCGCCACCGAGCAGCCCGAGGTCGAGCACCAGCCCGAGCGCGATGACGAGGATGCCCGCAGCCTCGATCCCGCCCGTGATGGTCGTGAACTCGTTCTGGGCGATCGCGTAGCCGATCGTGGTCGTGGGCAGGAGGAAGAAGCCGAGCAGCCCCCACCAGCCGCTCTCGAAGGCGCGGTTCAGGTAGTCGCTGAAGAGCCACAGGACGAACAGCACGAACCGCGGCGTGATCAGCGCGACCAGCAAGCCGAGGCAGCCCACGGACGGAGCCTACCCCGAGGCATCCCCGCCGACGGGGAGCCGGCGACGCTCGCGCGCCTCCCGGCGGACGAGGACGAGGTAGCCGACGACGGCGATCGTCGCGAACGTGAACCACTGGATCGCGTAGGACAGGTGCGGGCCCTCCGACGGCTCGGGCGGCGGCACCACCCGAGGGAGGTCCCGGCCCGACGGGGGCTGCACCCGCTGGAGCTGGACGGCGAGCGGGAGGACGGGTGCGGGGATCGATCCCGAGATCGTGTCGAGGTCGAGGGCCGTGACCGTGAGCAACCTCCCGTCCGGCGATCGCTCGCCCGCGGCGTCGGGGTCCTCCACGGGCGGGAGGAGGTACCCGCGTACCTCCACCTCGCCCTCCGGCGGAGCGGCCGGTCCGACGGGGGGCGTGTCGAGCTCGTAGGGGATCCAGCCGCGGTCGACGACGAGCGCCCGGCCGTCGTCCAGGAGCAAGGGGGTGAGCACGTGGTGACCGGGCCGCCCGTCGAGGGCGCGGCCGAAGAGCAGCAGCTCATGCTCCGTGTCGAAGGTCCCCGAGGCCATGACGGAGCGGTACGCCAGCCCCTCCAGGTCCTGTGCGCCACCGGCGTTCGGCAGGATCTCCCCGATCGGCACCGGCTGGGACGCGAGCCCGCGCTCGACGCTCGCGTTCAGCGCCCGCCGCTGATCGAGGCGGTCGAGCTGCCAGATGCCGAGCCGGGTGCAGACCGTCGCCACGACGAGGGCGAAGACCAGGAGCGCGATCCACCGTGGCGTCAGGAGGAACCGCGGGAGCCTGGCCATGCCGAACCGAGGATAGGCGAGGCCCGGACGAACGGCCCGTCAGCCGGCGGTGCTCCCGAAGTCGATCGGGATGCAGGCCCCGGTGATCGGAGCGGCCAGGGGAGAGGCCAGGTACACGATCAACGCCGCGACCTCCTCGGGCCGGATGAACCGTGCGCGGTCGCCCTGGGGGTAGGTGGACAGCAGCGCTCGCAGGTACCCGTCGCGATCCCCGCCTCCGTAGTCGCGCGCCTGCCCCTCGAGCATCGGTGTCTCGACGTCGTTCGGGCAGACGGCGACGACGCGGACCCCTTTCGGCGCGAGCTCGAGGGCCAGGGCGCGCGTGAGCAGCGAGACGCCCCCCTTGGATGCGCAGTAGATCGCCGCGCCCGCCGAGCCGATGAGCCCGGCGTCCGAGGACAGGTTGATGATGCAGCCCTCCGTGCGCTCCAGGTGCGGGATCGCGTACCGGCACATGAAGAACGTGCCCTTCAGGTTCACGTTCAGGGTCCGGTCGAACTCGGCCTCGGTCATCTCGGCCGTCGGTCCCTCCACCCAGATGCCCGCGCAGTTGACCAGCACATCGAGGCGGCCGTGCCGAGCCACCGTCTCTGCGACCACGCGCTCGCAGTCGGCGACGACCGTGAGGTCGCCCACCAGGGCGTCCGGTCCCCCGAGCCGCTCCGCGACGGCCGCGAGCGCCTCCGCCGCCACGTCGGTGAGGACCACCGTGTCACCCTGCTCGCGGAACCGCGCCGCGGCGGCGCCGCCGATGCCGCCGGCTCCCCCCGTGATCAGCACCACGCGCTCGTCCATCCACCGCATCCTAGCGGTGCACCCCCGGGGCGCGCCGGACGCGCCCGCGACGCCATCGGCTACCCTTCGCTGCGATGAGGGGTGAGGAGCGCTTGCTCGAGCTGCAGGAGCTGGATTCGACCATCGATCGGCTCGAGCATCGGCGACGGCAGCTCGAGGGGGGCGAGGAGCTCGCCGCGGCACGGTCGATCGCCGAGGAGGCGGAGTCACGCCTCGGCGAGATCCGGCTCGCGCTCGACGCGGTGACGGCGGAGCAGCGCCGTCTCGAGCACGAGGTCGACTCGCTCGAGCAGAAGGCCGCCGCGGACGAGAAGCGCATGTACGACGGCAGCATCGTCAACGCGAAGGAGCTGGAGGCGCTCCAGCACGAGATCGCCAACGTCCGTGAGCGCAAGTCCAGGACCGAGGACGAGCTGCTCGAACGCATGGAGCGCCAGGAGGAGCTCGAGGCACGCGCGGAGCAGGTCGAGCGGGAGGTGGCCGAGGCGCGCGCGAAGCTGGGATCGGTCGACCGTGACGCGGTCCGCGAGCTCGAAGAGGTCGTCGCGACGTGGACGCAGGCGCGCGCGTCTCGCGAGGCGCTCGTGCAGCAGATCGACGACGACCTGCTGACGCTGTACGAAGAGCTGCGCGTCCAGAAGAAGGGCGTGGGGGCAGCGGCGATCGTTGGCGGCGTCTGCCAGGCGTGCCACGAGGAGCTCTCGGCGCTCGAGCTCGATCGGCTCAAGCACGCCGAGGGCGTGAAGAGGTGCGAGTACTGCCGCAGGATCGTCGTCTTCGCGTGACCGTCCAGTGCGACGGGGCCGCCCGCGGCAACCCGGGCCCCGCCGGCATCGGCGTGCGGATCACCGACGAACGGGGGAGGGTGCTCGCCGAGATCGCCCGTGGCCTGGGTGTCGCCACGAACAACCAGGCCGAGTACACGGCCGTGATCGAGGGGCTGCGACGCGCTCGGGAGCTCGGGGCCTCCGAGGTCACGGTGCGCTCGGACAGCAGGCTCCTGGTCGAGCAGCTGTCGGGGCGGTTCCGGGTCAAGAACCCGACCCTCCAGCGGCTGCACAAGGAGGTCCGCGACGCCGCGACGGCGTTCGACCTGGTCCGCTACGAGCACGTGCGACGTGAGCGCAACGTCGACGCCGATCGTCTCGCCAACGAGGGCGTGGACGCGTGGCTCGCCGCCGGCGGCGAGGCGGTCACGCCACCGAGCCCGGTGAGGCTGTGGGAGGCGGAGGAGGAACGGCCGTGACGAGATCCTCGAGCGGGAAGTCGAACCGGAGCACCCGGCCGTCCCGACGGAACGTGAGCACCAGGACCCGCCCGTCGGCGGAGTCCTGGAGCGGGTAGCTGAGCAGGCTCTGCACCCCGGCCCCGGCGGGCAGCGCCGTCAGGGCAGGCGAGATCGCTCCGTCCAGCCGCTCGTACCCGCCGTCCGCCGACCGCACGTACAGCCCGGTGGCGTCACGGTCCAGGTGGACCGGGGACGAGGTGCGGTTCTCCACCACGACGTTGAACTGCCAGCTGGGCGCGAACATGAACAGCGAGTCGAGGCGGACGCTCAGCCCTCCGTCGGTTCGGACCTCGTCCGCGAACAGCTCGATGCCGTCGGACATCGGCACGCCGCCCCGCGTGAGGTCCAGGACACGCCAGTCGCCGGCCCTGGTGCTGACGAGCGTCGCCGGGCCGTCCAGCACCCGGGTGCGCTCGAAGGGCTCCCCGCCGGCTGGGCTGAAGCTGAACGTCACGCTCGCTCCGATCTCGACCTGCGCGCCGAGGGCTCCATCGGTGGGCGTGGCGCCGACGAAGGCCACGCTCCGGACGTCCTGGGTGCCCTCGATCGCGCCGGGGAACTGGGCGTTCTGCACGGCGAGCCAGAACGCCCAACGCTGGAGCTCGCGACCGGCCACCAGCTCGGCGAGCGCCGCACCGCCATCTCGCGGGGTCTCCACGTATGCCTCGAGGAACTCGAGCACGGTCTGTCTCGTCGCGCTACCGGTGAGGGCAGGAGCGGGGACGACCTGCTCGAGCGCGATGGGTGCCTCGGGTCCGCGCGGGGTCGGGGCGCACGCGGTCAGGGAGAGCAGACCGAGGACGAGCACGGTGGGTAGGCGCTGCATGGACGCGGCCGATGATACGCGGCGCGCTCCTATACTCGAACGCGGAGGAGCCGGCCGGGCGGCCGCGGTCGGCCTTCGGGCCGGTCGAGGAAAGTCCGGACTCCGCAGGGCAGGGTGCTGGGGAGATCCCAGGCGGGGGTGACCTCGCGGTCAGCGCCACAGAGAGCAGACCGCCGGCCCGGGCAACCGGGCGGGCAAGGGTGAAACGGTGAGGTAAGAGCTCACCAGCGGATCGGGTGACCGATCCGGCTCGGCAAGCCCCACCCGGAGCAAGGCCAAGCAGGGAGCGTGACCGGTTCGCCGGTCGAAGGGCGGCCCGTCCGAGCTCCCGGGTAGGCCGCACGTGCGGCATCCCCCTCGGGGGATGCGCCGGGGCGCTGCGAGGCGCTCAGAGAGATGGTCGCCGCCGGCCCGGGAGGGCCGGTACAGGATCCGGCTTACAGGCCGACTCCTCCGACCACCTGGGCGCGTGCCGCCATCGCGCGCCGGAGCTGTCGGCCCGCGTGGTAGCTGGAGCGGACGAGCGGCCCGGCCTCGACGTGGGCGATCCCCAGGGACCTGCCGACCTCGGCGTGCTGAGCGAACTCCTCGGGCCTCACCCACCGATCCACGGGCAGGTGGAGCTTGGTCGGCTGCAGGTACTGGCCCATGGTGACGATGTCGCAGCCGGCCGCGGCGAGATCCGCGAGCGCCTGCTCGATCTCCTCGGGCCCTTCTCCCATCCCGACGATCAGGTTGGACTTCGTGACCTGCCCGGGGCGGTGGCGCTTGGCGAACCGGAGCACCTCGAGGGAGCGGTCGTAGCCGAACGCGGGCCGGATGCGGGGGTGGAGCCGACGGACGGTCTCCAGGTTGTGCGCGAACACGTCGGGGCCGGCGTCGAGGACGGTCGCGATGTCGCGCTCGCCGCCCTTCAGGTCCGAGGGGAGGACCTCCACGCCGCAACCGGGGACCGCGTCCTTGACGGCGCGGATCGCCTCCGCCCAGATCCGCGCGCCACCATCCTCGAGGTCGTCGCGGGCCACGCCCGTGAGCACGACGTAGCGCAGGCCCATGGCCACCACGGCCTGAGCGATCCTGTGGGGCTCCTCCGCGTCCACGGGATCGGGCTTGGCCGTCATCACGTCGCAGAACCCGCACCGACGGGTGCATCGGTCGCCGAGGATGAGGAAGGTCGCCTCGCGCTCCTCCCAGCACTCGTGGATGTTCGGGCACATCGCCTCCTCGCAGACCGTGTGGAGGCCGTGCTCGCGAACGATGCCCTGCACGTCGCGGTAGTTGGGACCCGACCGGAGCTGGACCTTGAGCCAGGGCGGCTTCCGACCGTCCGAGGCTGGAGCTCCGTTCGCGCTCACGATCGGGAGGTGGAGCCGCCGGCCGTGGGGGTTGTGATCGCGGACCCGCTGCATCGCAGCCAGTCTAGACGGCGTCGGCCGAAGGGAGGGTCCGCACCACGGGGTCGCTCGGCGCCAGGTCCTGCGGCGGCCCGTAGGGGAGGAAGACGCGGAACGATGCCCCGCCGCCCGGGCGATCCTGCACCGACGCTCGGCCGCCGTGGAGCTCGGCGAACATAGCCACCAGCGAGAGCCCGATGCCGGTGCCGGGGGAGTGCGGCGACGCCGTGGGCCCCTGCCGGAAGGGCTCGAAGATCGCCCGCCGGAGATCCTCCGGGACCCCGGGACCATCGTCCTCGACCGCGAGGACGGCACCGTCCGCCTCCTCCCAGACCCGCACCCAGATCCGCGCTTCGGCCGACGTGTGGCGCGCCGCGTTCGCGAGCAGGTTCTCGACGATCCGCTCGACCTTGGCGGGGTCCGCCGAGATGCGCACGGGCGCCGCGTCGACGAGGATCCGCCGCTCGCCGAGCAGGTCGAAGCCCTCGACCGTGCGGCGCACGAGCGCGCCCAGGTCCATCGGCCGGTGGCTCGGGGTGACGATGCCGCGGTTGAGCCGATCGATGTCGAGCAGGTCCTTGAGCAGCCGGTCGAGCTTGCGCGCGTTCGTCGCGAGCCGGCCGAGGAGCTCGGTCTCCTCGTCCTCCGGCAGGCGTGTGCGCTCGAGCGTCAGCGCCAGCCCGAGGATCGAGGTCAACGGGCTCCGAAGCTCGTGCGACACCGCGGCGAGGAACGTGTTCTTCATCTCGTCGAGCGCACGGAGCCGCTCGGCCGCCTCACGCTCGCGCCGCTCGCTCTCGGCCAGCGCCTGCTCGGCGAGCTTGCGTTCCGTGATGTCGAACATCACGCCCTGCCAGACGGCCGGCTCGCCGTGCTGGTCGAGGAGGATCGAGGCCTCGTCGCGGATCCAGACGATCGCGCCCGTGTCGGGCCGCACGATGCGGTACTCGACGCGCCATCCCTGCCGAGCGGCGAGCGCCGCCTTCCAAGCGTGGACCACCTGCTCCCGCTCCTCGGGCACGATCAGCTCGAGCCAGAGATCAGGGTCCGCCAGGTAGGCGTCCTGGGAGACCCCCAGCACGTCCTCGACCTGCGGGCTCACGTAGATCGACGGTGAGTCGTCGTCGACCGGGTCGACGTACATGACGGCTGGGATGTGCTCGACGATCGCCCGGTACCGTGCCTCCGCCTCCCGGAGCTGCGCCTCGGCCTCGCGGCGGGCCGTGATGTCGAGCCGGATCCCCTGCCAGTACTGGGGGAGACCCTGCTGATCGCGGATCAGCACGGCCTGGTCGTGGACCCACACGTACCGGCCGTCCTTGCGCCGCTGCCGGTACTCCAGATCGAAGCGCTCACCGGTGCGGTCGCTGCGCTCGTCGGCCTCCAGCACGCGCTCGCGGTCGTCCGGGTGGATCGTGTCGTACCACATGTCGAAGGAGGTGCCCCACTCCGCCTGCGTGTAGCCGAGCATCTGCTCGACCTGCGGGCTCACGTAGTACTCACCCTCGTTCCGTCCCGCTCCCTGCACGTAGGTCACGGCGGGGATCGACTCGATCAGCCGGCGGTAGCGGAGCTCGGCCTCGGCCAGCCGCTCCTCGGCCATCTTCTGCTCCGTGATGTCCATCAGGATCCCCTGCCAGCGCTGGGGCCTCCCATCCCGGTCCCGGAGCAGCACCGCCTCGTCGCGAACCCAGATCACGCGGCCGTCCTCGCCGATGAACCGGTAGTCGACCATGAAGGGATCACCGGTGCGGTTGGTGCGTGCGGACTCCTCCAGCACGCGCTGGCGGTCGTCGGGGTGCAGGTGCCGGATCCAGAAGTCCGGGTCCTCCAGCCGCGCCTCGGGCGGGTAGCCGAACACCCGCTCGTACTGCGGGCTCACGTACAGCGCGGTGCTCTGATCGTCGACCGCGTCCTGGTAGACGACGACGGGCAGCTGCTCGACGAGCGTGCGGAGCTTGCTCTCGGCCTCGGCGCGCGCGAGGAACTCGCGCCGCTCGACCTGCCAGCGCCTCGCGGCGAAGAGCGCGAGCCCGAGGGCGGCGAGGACCAGCCCGATGACGATCTCGTCGTCGGCCTGGGGGAGCTCGTCGTGGTACCAGTCGAGCATCCCCTCGAACAGGTGGGTGGCGGCGCCGAGGCAGAGCAGCACGAGGATGCCCAGCAGGATCCACAGGAGATCCCGCAGCGCCATCGCGTTCCGCCGCGGCTCGTCGAGCCCCACCATCGGTCTCGTTCAGAGGTATCGGGCCGCCCGGCGGGGCACCTGAGCGCGGACGGTGCCCGGGGCTAGTACCCGGCGCTAGTACCCGGCGAGCTCGAGCATGCGCGCGGCGATCAGATCCGCGTCCGGCATGAAGGCGTGCTCGAGGTTGGTGGCGAACCCCATCGCCGGCACGTCGGGACCACCGATCCGCACCACGGGGGCGTCCAGGTCGAACATCGCCTCCTCGGCGATCGTCGCGACGATCTCGGCTCCCACCCCGTACGTGCGGTTGTCCTCGTAGACGACCATCGCCTTCCCCGTCTTGCGGACCGAGGCCAGGATGGTGCCCATGTCCGGTGGTGAGATCACCCGCGCGTCGACCACCTCGGCCGAGATCCCCCGCTCCTCCTGCAGGCGTTGGGCCGCCTCCAGGCAGAGGTGGAGCATGAGCCCGTAGGCGATCACCGTGAGGTCGTCTCCCTCGCGCTTCACGTCGGCCGTGTCCAGGGGCACCGTGTACGGCTCGTCCGGGACCTCACCGCTGATCAGGCGATAGGTCCGCTTGTGCTCGAGGAACAGGACCGGATCGGGGTCGTGGATCGCGCTGCGCAGCATGCCCGCGGCGTCGTGCGGCGTCGCGGGCGCGACCACCCGGAGTCCCGGGACGTGCCCGAAGAAGGCCTCGATCGACTGGGAGTGGTACAGGGCGCCGTGCACGCCACCGCCCCACGGGGTGCGGATCACCATCGGCAGGCCGAAGTCGCCGTTGGTGCGGTAGCGCATCCGGGCGACCTCGGAGACGATCTGATCGAACGCCGGGTGGATGAAGTCGGCGAACTCGATCTCGGCGATGGGCAGCAACCCGTGCAGGGCCATGCCCACCGCGAGCCCGACGATCGCGCCTTCCGCGAGCGGCGTATCGATGACACGCCGCTCCCCGAACTCCTCGAGGAAGCCCTGCGTCACCCGGAAGACCCCGCCGCGAGCACCGACGTCCTCTCCCAGGACGACGATCCGATCGTCGCCCGCCATCTCGTCGTGGAGCGCGTCGTGGATCGCGGTGACGACGTTCTTCTCGGTCACGCGCCCTCACCCTCCGCGTACAGGTGCCGCAGCAGGCTGTCCGGCTCGGGATCCGGAGCGTTCCACGCCTCGTCGATCTGCCGATCGATGTCGGCCTTGATCTCGGCGGCGATGGGTTCGACCTCCTCCTTCGACACGAGCCCGACCTCGCGCAGGTAGTGCTCGAACCGATGGATGGGGTCGTGGTGCTTGGCCTCCTCGACCTCCTCGCGGCTGCGGTAGGTCCGGTCGTCGTCGTCGGAGGTGTGCGGGAAGAAGCGGTAGGTCTTCGCCTCGATCAACGTCGGACCTTCGCCGGCCCTGGCCCGGTCCACGGCCGCCTTCATCGCCCCGTACGAGGCCAGGACGTCGTTGCCGTCCACCACGACCCCCGGGAAGCCGTACCCGGCGGCGCGGTCGGCCACGTTCTCGACGGCCATCTGCTTGCTCTGCGCGACCGAGATCGCGTAGTGGTTGTTCTCGCACACGAAGATCGCCGGCAGCCTGTGGATGCCCGCGAAGTTGAGCGCCTCGTGCCAGATGCCCTCGCTCGTCGCGCCTTCACCGAACCAGCAGCCGACGACGGCGTCCTCTCCCCGGTACGCGATGGCATAGGCGATGCCCGAAGCGTGGGGCATCTGCGACGCGATGGGGGACGAGTGCGAGATGATCCCGAGCCGCTTGGACCCCCAGTGGCTCGGCATCTGACGACCGCCCGAGGATGGATCGCTCGCCCTGGCGAACAGCCCCAGGAAGATGTCGTAGGGGGTGAACCCCGCGACGAGCACGACCCCGACGTCGCGGTAGTACGGCATCCAGACGTCCCGACCGCGCTCCAGGGCCCACGCGGTCCCCACCTGGCACCCCTCGTGTCCGGAGACGGGCACCACGAAGGGGGCCTTGCCCTGTCGGTTGAGCCGGAACGCCGCCTCGTCCACGAGGCGCGCGGTGACCATCGTGCGGTACATGGAGCGGAGGTCGTCGGCCGTGAGGCCGAGGGCCTCGTGTGGCGTGCCGCGCGCTACCCGTGTCGCCACATCACGCTCCTCCGCAGGCGAGTCTAGCATCGCCCCCTGTCCGGTCGGCCGGGGCTGGATGTTGACGATGGGATACCCCGGTAGGGTATACTTCCGGCACGTCGAGGCTGGCGCCGGGAGGGGTCCCATGGCCGGGTACAGCATGAACAAGAAGGACCTGCAGGACCGACTGCGTCGGATCGAGGGGCAGGTCCGAGGCATCCAGCGGATGGTCGACGAGGACCAGTACTGCATCGATATCCTCACCCAGCTCAACTCGGTCACCGCGGCGCTGCGCGCCGTGGGCATGGGTCTGCTGGACGAGCACGTGCGGCACTGCGTCAGGGACAGCATCGACCAGGGCACCAGCGACGAGAAGGTCGAGGAGCTCCTGGCCGCCGTGGCGCGGTTCAACGGGAGGTGAGCCGGTTGGCCGAGACCGCCATCAGGGAGCAGCCCGATCGCGAGCTGCGGCTCGACGTGCTCGGCATGACCTGCGGATCGTGCGCCGCTCGGGTCGAGCGGACCCTGAACAGGCAACCCGGCGTGGAGGCGAGCGTCAACTTCGCCACCGGCGAGGCGCTCGTCCGCCTCTCGCGAGACGCCCCGACGTTCGAGGCGCTCCGACGAGCGGTCCTGGACCGGGGGTACGACATCCGCGAGCACGTCGACGAGACGGAGGAGGCGGCCAGGCGGGAGGAGCGGGCGTGGCTCCACCGGCTCCTGGTCGCGTGGCCGCTCGGCATCGCGACGATGATCGTGTCGATGCTGTGGATGGACGAGGCGTGGGCGCGGTGGGCGGCGTTCGCGATGGCCACACCGGTCCAGTTCTACGCTGGATGGCCGTTCCTGCAGGGCGCCGCGGTCCGCGCCCGGAGCTTCACCGCGAACATGGACACCCTGATCGCGCTCGGCACGATGGCCGCCTACCTCTACTCGGTCTGGGCGCTGTTCACGAGCCTGGACGAGCTCGGGATGGGGATGGCCATGGATCTGCCCGCCCTGTACTTCGAGAGCGCGGCGATCATCATCGCCTTCCTGTCCCTCGGTCGGTGGCTCGAGGCCCGCGCGAAGGGCCGCGCGTCCCAGGCGATCAAGCGGCTGCTCGAGATGGGTGCCAAGGACGCGCGCGTGCTGCGTGGGGGCAAGGAGCTGAAGGTGCCGGTCGACGCGGTCCAGGTCGGATGGACGCTCAAGGTCCTCCCGGGCGAGAAGGTCCCCGTCGACGGCCGGGTCCTCGAGGGTGCATCGGCCGTGGACGAGTCGATGCTCACCGGGGAGTCCGTGCCGGTCGAGAAGGGTCCGGGGGACGAGGTCGCGGGCGCGACGGTGAGCACCGACGGCGTGCTGGTGATCGAGGCCACGCGGGTCGGCCAGGACACGGCGCTCGCGCAGATCGCGCGGATGGTGGCCGAGGCCCAGGGCTCCAAGGCCCCGATCCAGCGGCTCGCGGACCGGGTGTCTGGCATCTTCGTGCCGGTCGTGATGGCGATCGCGGCCGTCACGGCGATCGCGTGGTACGTGATCGACGGCACGGTGGAGGGCGCGCTCGTGCCGGCCGTCTCGGTGCTGATCATCGCGTGCCCCTGTGCCCTCGGGCTCGCGACGCCGGCGGCCCTCATGGTCGGGACCGGCCGCGGCGCCCAGATGGGCATCCTGATCCGCGGTGCGGAGATCCTCGAGCGCTCGCGAAGCGTGGACACGGTCGTGTTCGACAAGACCGGCACCCTGACCGAGGGCCGGATGCGGATGACCGATGCGTTCGGCTGCGTCGAGACGCTCGAACGAGCCGCCGCCGTCGAGGCCGGATCCGAGCACCCGATCGCGCTCGCGATCGTGCAGGGCGCCGTCGATCGTGACGTCGCCATCCCGCCCGCGACCGGGTTCCGATCGATCGTCGGAGCCGGTGCGAGGGCGACCGTCGGGGATCTCGAGGTGCTCGTCGGTCGCCGCTCCTTGCTGGAGGACGCGGGCATGATGGTGCCGCCGTCGATCGAGCTCGCCGCCGAACGGCTCAAGGCGGAAGGCAAGACCGTGGTGTGGGCGGGGTGGGGCGGGGTCGCGGCCGGGGTCATCGCGGTGGCGGACACCCTCAAGCCAGGCGCGTCGGACGTCGTGCGCGAGCTGCACGACCTGGGCGTCCGGGTCGCGATGATGACCGGGGACAACCGCGTCACGGGGGAGGCGATCGCGCAGGAGGTCGGCATCGACCGCGTGCTCGCCGAGGTCCGCCCCGAGGACAAGGTGGACGGGATCCGCGGTCTGCAGGGGGAGGGCCGGGTGGTCGCGATGGTCGGCGACGGCATCAACGACGGCCCTGCGCTCGCGCAGGCCGATCTGGGCATCGCCATCGGCACCGGCACGGACGTCGCGATCGAGGCGAGCGACATCACGCTCGTGCGCGGCGACCTCTCCCGGGTCGTGAGCGCGATCCGGTTGTCCCGGAGGACCTTCCGGACGATCCAGGAGAACCTGTTCTGGGCGTTCGGCTACAACGTCGCCGCGATCCCGCTCGCGGCGCTCGGGCTCCTGAACCCGATGATCGCCGGAGCCGCGATGGCGATGTCGTCGGTGTCGGTGCTCGCGAACTCGCTCCGCCTGCGGCGCTTCGAGGGATGAGCGCGGGCCGCAGGTACCCTGAGAGGAAAGGTGGGAAGGATGGAACAGGTGGCAACGACGAACGTCGTCGACGTGACGGATGAGAACTTCCAGGAGGTCGTGATCGAGGGCTCCAAGGAGCGCCCGGTGGTCGTCGACATGTGGGCGTCCTGGTGCGCCCCCTGCCGGCAGCTGGGCCCGATCCTGGAGAAGGTGGCCGAGGAGCGGAAGGGCGCGTTCCTGCTCGCGAAGCTGGACGTGGACGCGAACGGCGTCGGACAGGCGCTGCTCCAGGCGGTGAAGAGCCAGGGCATCCCGACCGTCGTCGGGTTCCGCGACGGTCAGGCCGTGGACATGTTCATCGGCGCCTACCCGGAGCCGGCGGTCAACCAGTTCGTGGACCGGCTGCTCCCGACCGACGCGGACCTGGATGCCAAGGCCGGGGCCGCCGAGGAGGCCGAGGGCGATCTGGAGGACGCCGAGACCAGGTACCGCGAGGCGCTCGAGGCGGACGCGAACAACCGTGCGGCGAGGCTGGGGCTCGGGCGGGTGCTCGCCCAGCGGGGAGCGACCACCGAGGCACGCCAGACGCTGATGCCCCTGCTCCCGGACACCGAGGCCGAGCGGCTGCTCGCCGAGCTGGAGGTCGCCTCCTGGGGCAGCCTGTCGGAGGCCGGGACCCTCGCCTCGGCCAAGCGGCTCGCCGCCCAGGGGAGGTGGCGTGAGGCCCTGGACGGGATGCTCGGCGCGCTGGCGGACGATCCCGACGCCCGCCAGGCGATGCTCGAGGTGTTCGCCGTGCTGGGTGAGGACCACGAGCTCGTGCCCGAGTACCGGCGCCGGATGGCCAACGCGCTGTTCTGAACGCACGCAGGAGGATGGGAGCGATGGCGGACGTCCACGAGCGGATCCGCGAGTGGTGGGATCGGGACGCGGACACCTACGACAGCGCCAAGTCCCACGCGATCAGCGACCCGCTCGAGGCCGCCGCCTGGCGTCGGGCCCTGCGCGAGGCGTTGCCCGATCCGGGAGCTCGGGTGCTCGACGTCGGGGCGGGCACAGGGGCGCTGTCCCTGCTCGCGGCCGAGCTCGGCTACCGCGTGACCGCCTTGGACCTGTCGGAGGGGATGCTCACCGTCGCCCGTCGCAAGGCGGTGGAGCGGGGCCTCGACCTGGAGTTCGTGGTCGGCTCCGGCATGGAGCCGCCCGCAGGGCCGTTCGACGCGGTCATGGAGCGGCACGTCCTGTGGACGATGCCCGATCCCGACGGCGCCCTTCGGGCGTGGCGCGAGGTGGTCGCCCCCGGCGGGCGCCTCGTGCTCCTCGAGGGGGTCTGGGGTCAGACCCAGCTCGCCCAGCGGGCCAAGGACCTGGTTGCCGAGGCGCTCCGGTGGGCGATGCGGATCCCGGACGACCACCACGCCCCCTACCCGGAGGAGGTCCTGCGCCAGCTGCCGCTCGCCCGGAGCTCCAGCCCGGTCCCGATGATCCAGGCGGTCTACCGGGCGGGATGGAGGGCGGTCCGCGTCAGGCGGCTCCGCGACGTCGAGTGGGCCGCCGAGCTCCACGAGCCGTGGCCGCTCGGCTGGTTGGAGCGCCGACCCCGGTACGCGCTCGTCGCGGACGCCTGATCCGACCCGGGTCACCTCACCTCGTCAGCTCGGTGACGAGCTCGGCGAGCGCAGCGAGGTACGCGTCCACGTCCGCGGCGGTGGCCGGGACCGAGACGGTGGGACCCGCCCATTCCATCGCCTCCCAGATGCCCCGGTTGGCCATCCACAGCCGCAGGAGCCGCCAGAGCTCTCCGTCATGGCTCGCCCTGGCCCCTTCGCCACGGTTCGCGAGCTCGCCGGTGAAGGCGTAGCCGGCCCGCGCGAACAGCCGGTGCGCCTTCCACGGCAGCCCGGCGGCGCCGGCCACGCGCTCGATGCCGTCTGCGAGCCGGGCGCCGAGATCCGCGGTCCGTGCGTACGCATCCTCCGTCAGGACCTCGGTGAGCGCCGCCCGCGCCGCCGCCATCTGGAGGGGGTTGCCGAAGAGCGTGCCACCGGTCGCGATCTCGTCCTCGACGCTGCCCGGGCCGCCGTAGCTCTCGACGGCGTGGAGGAGCTCGGCGAGGTCCTCGCGCATCCCGTAGGCGCCGAACGGCACCCCGCCCCCGATCGACTTCCCGAGCGTGACGACGTCCGGCTCGAGTCCCCATCTGCCGACCAGGCCTGCGGGGCCGCAGATGAGCGTGTGGGTCTCGTCCACCACGAGCAGGGTGCCCGCGTCCCGGGTGGCCCTACGCAACGCGTCGTGGAACCCGGGGTCCGGCATCACGACCCCGACGTTGGTGAGGGCGGGCTCCACCAGGACGCACGCGACGTCGCCCGGCGCGAGCGCATGTGCCAGGGCGTCGGCGTCGTTGAAGGCGACGATGCGGACCCGGGACTCGACACCTTGAGGGAGCCCCCGGTACTCGGGGACGGTCCGCCCGTCCTGGACGGTCACCAGCAGCTCGTCGGCGTGGCCGTGGTACCGGCCGTCGAACATCGCGATCGCCGGGCGCCCGGTCGCGACGCGCGCGATCCGGATGGCCTCGGTGTTCGCGAGCGTGGCCGAGAGCGTGAACTGCCACTTCGGCAGGCCCCAGCGGCGTGCGAGCTCCTCCGCGACGTCGATCGCGTCCTCGCTCGGCATGAGGAACTGCGAGCCCAGCCGGATCCGCTCGCTCACCGCGCGGACGACCGGCTCGGGACCGTACCCGCAGAACATCGATGTGTCCGCGATGTTCGTGTCCAGGTAGCGGTGGCCGTCGACGTCGAACACGTACGCCCCGTCGCCTTGGTCCATGTAGATGGGCGGGTGCCCGTGGAGCGAGGCCATCCATGCCATCGGGATGCCGAGCGGCATCGACCGCTCGGCCCGATCCAGGAGCGCGGCCGAGCGAGGGCGCTCGTCGAGGAGACGCGCGAGCTCGCGCTCCGTCAGCTCGCTGACGCGGCGACGGTCGATGCCCGGGGCCACGAACGCTCCTCGTGATCGAAGCGGATGTCGAACACCTCCGCGAACCGTTGGGTCACGAGCGGCGCCATCTCCTCGACGGACACCTCCCGTCCGGCGAGCTCGGACATCGAGGTCACGCCCGTGTGTCCCAGGCCGCAAGGGACGATCGCGTCGAACCACGACAGGTCGGTCGTGCAGTTGAGCGCGAACCCGTGGAGGGACACACGCATGCGCATCAGACGCACGCCGATCGCGCACACCTTGCGATCACCCGACCACACGCCGGTCTGCACGTCGCTGCGGTGCAACGTGACCCCGACGTCAGCCGCCGCGCGGATCACGACCTCCTCGAGCCGCCGGACGTACCCGAGCGCCTCCGGTCGGGTGCCGAGGTCCACGATCGGGTACCCGACGAGCTGACCCGGCCCATGGAAGGTGAGCGAGCCGCCGCGATCGATCGCGTGGAGCTCCGCCCCGGCACGTCGGATCTGCTCCTGCGTCCACACGACGTGGTCGTCCTTGGAGGTCCGTCCGGCCGTGTAGACGGGTGGGTGCTCGAGCAGGATCAGCGTGTCGCGTCCCTCACCGCGCAGCCGGGCCTCGGCCAGCTGGTGCATCAGGGCGTTCGCCTCTCGGTACGGGACCGGTCCCTCGGGCCGGATGAGCCGACCGGAGCGCGGCATGGCTAGAGCGCGAGGTCCTCGGCGAAGTCCCATGTCTCGAGGTTCTGCTTGACCCTCGAGAGGAACTGCGACGCGAGGGCTCCGTCGATCAGCCGGTGGTCCCACGAGAGCGAGAGGTAGACCATGTGCCGTATCGCGATCGCGTCGTCGATCACGACCGGACGCTTCTCGACCGTGTCGAACGCCAGGATCGCGCTCTCGGGCTGGTTGATGATCGGCAGGCTGATCAGGGACCCGAACGGCCCGGGGTTGGTGATCGTGAACGTCCCGCCGTGGATCTCGTCGGGCCGGAGCTGCTTGGCCCGCGCCCGCGTCGCGAGGTCGTTGATCGCGCGCGCGATCCCGAGCAGGTTCATCGTGTCCGCGCCCTTGAGCACCGGCACGATGAGCCCCTCGTCGTAGCTCACGGCGATCCCCATGTTCACGTAGTGCTTGACCACGATCTGGTCGCCGCGGAGCTCCGAGTTCACCATGGGGTACGCGACGAGCGCCTCGGTGACCGCCCGGGTCACGAACGGCATGTACGTGAGCGAGAACCCTTCGCGCGCCTTGAACGCTTCCTTGAGGCGCTCGCGCAGTCGGGCCACGTTCTCCATGTTGACCTCGACCGCGTTCCACGCTCGAGCCGAGACCTCGAGCGAGCGCTTCATGTGCTCCGCGATCAGCCCTCGGACGCGCGGGACCGGCACGACCTCCTCGCCCCCCGCCACGGTCGCCGGCGGTGGCACCGGCGCCCCCTGGAACCCCGCCGGCGCCCCGACCGCTGCGGGAACCGCCGCCGGCGCGGCGGGAGCAGCCGACCGCGCCTCCACGTAGGCCAGCACGTCCTTCTTGGTGATCCGCCCCCCCGTCCCGGTCCCCTGCACCTGGGCGAGGTCCACCCCGTGCTCCTCGGCGAGCCGCCGAACGAGCGGCGACAAGATCTGCGACCGCGGCCCCCGCTCCGGCAGGCTCGGCGCCGGGGTCGGGGCTCCGGAGCTCGCTTCGCGACCCGCTGCGGAGCGGCCGGACACCGTGCCGGCGTCGTCCGGACCCGCCGGGGGCTCAGGGAGCTCCTCCGCCCCGACCCCGGCGCTCCCTCCCTCCGGAGCTGCCTCCTCGCCGCCCTCTCCCTCGATCACGGCGAGCTCGGTCCCGACCTTCACGGTCTCGCCCTCCGGCACGAGGATCTTGGTGAGCGTGCCGGATGCGACCGCCGGGACCTCCGTGTCGACCTTGTCGGTGGAGATCTCGAACAGCGGCTCGTCGAGCTCGACGGTCTCCCCCTCGGCCTTCAGCCACTTCAGGATGGTGCCCTCGACGACGGTCTCGCCGAGCTGCGGCATCTTCACGGACGTCATGGGTCCTCCCGGATCACCACGCGGAGAGTCGGTTCACGGCATCGATGATGTCGGAGACCTGGGGCAGGTACGCGTCCTCGAGCGTCGGGGAGAACGGCACCGGAACGTTGGGGGGGGCCAGGCGGGCAACCGGCGCGTCGAGGTGCTCGAAGGCTGCCTCGGAGATCACGGCCGCGACCTCCGCACCGACCCCGAGGAACCGGTGGCTCTCGTAGAGCACGAGCGCCCGGTTCGTCTTGGCGACGGAGGCGAGGACGGTCTCCGTGTCCAGCGGCTGGATGGTGCGCAGGTCCACGACCTCGACCGACGTGCCGGCCACGGCGAGCTCCTCGGCCGCCTCGAGCGCCTGGTGGACCATCATCCCGTACGTCACGATCGTGACGTCGGTACCCTCGCGGTGGACCCGGGCCTGTCCGATCGGCACGAGGAAGTCGGGGTCCTCGGGCACGACCTCCTTGATGCGGCGGTAGATCCACTTGTGCTCGAGGAACACCACGGGGTTGTCATCGCGCACGGCGGACTTCAGCAGCCCCTTCGCATCCGTGGGGAACGCCGGGCAGATCACCTTCAGACCGGGCGAGTGCGCGAACCACGGCTCGGGGTTGAAGGAGTGGAAGCTCGAGGCGCGCACCCCGCCGCCCGAGGGTGCCCGCAGCACGACCGGCGCCGGCACCCCGCTGCGGTAGTGGTACCGGGCGAGCGCGGTCGTGATCTCGTCGAACCCGCTCGACATGAAGTCGGCGTACTGGAACTCCGCGATCGGACGGAACCCCTCCATCGCGGCTCCGAGCGCCATCCCGACGATCGTCTCCTCGGCGATCGGCGTGTCCATCACGCGCTCGGGGCCGAAGCGCTCGATGAACCCCTCCGTGACCTTGAACGCGCCGCCGTACACGCCGATGTCCTCGCCGAGGAGGAACACGCGGTCGTCGCGCTCCATCTCCTCCCACAGCGCCTCGGCGATGGCGATCAGGTACGTGGCTTCGCCGGCGTCGGTCCGCTTCCCCCGCGGCTCCGCGCCGTGGCCGGCTGCTCCCGCCTCCAGGGTCTTCGCCGCCATCAGGCCTCCGTCCCTCCCTCTCGGGAGGGCTCGCGCTGCCAGTAGCCGTCCTCGACCCAGAGCCCCATGGTCGCTTCCTCGGGAACGGGGAACGGCGAGGCCTGCGCGAACGCGTACCCCTCCTGGAACTCGGCCTTCACGCGATCCTCGATCTGGCTCACGGTCGCCTCGTCCACGACCTCGTGCCCGAGCAGCAGGTCCTGGAACCGCCGCACGGGGTCCTTGTTCTCCATGTGCTCCTCGAGGAGGGCCTTCGGCACGTACTTCGCCGGATCGTGACCGGCGTGGCCGCGCCAACGCAGGGAGACCGACTCGATCAGGGTCGGTCCGAGCCCCGCTCGGGCCCGCTCGACGGCCTCGTGGGCCACGCGGTAGACCTCGAGCACGTCCTGTCCGTCCACGCGCACGCCCGGCATGCCGTAGGCATCGGCCCGCTCGGCGATCGTGGGCGTGGGCACCTCCAGCTCGTTCGGGGTGGAGTACGCGTACCGGTTGTTGTTCACGACCCAGACCACGGGCAGCTGGAAGATCGCGGACGTGTTCAGCGCCTCGTGCCAGCGGCCGTTGGACGTCGCGCCGTCGCCGCAGATCGCCATCGCCACCCGGTCCTCGCCCCGCCGCTTGTAGGCGAGCGCGGCTCCACACGCGACGGGGTACGCGATCGGCAGATGGGACATGACGGTCCAGGTCCGGTTGCCCTGCCAGTCACCGATGTGGCTGTTCCCGTCCCGGCCGCGGGTGTAGCCATCGATCCGTCCCCAGAACTGGGCCATCACGCGCTTGAGGTCCAGCCCCTTGGTCAGCTGGGCGGACAGGTCCCGATGCGTGGGGAACAGCGAGTCGTCCTTGCGGAGCGCGTACGCCACGCCGACGTGCGTCCCCTCCTGTCCACGGCCCGAGTAGATCGCGCCGGGCAGTCGGCCCTGCCGGTACAGCGCCTCCATCCGCTCGTCGAAGTACCGGCACAGCTTCAGCATGTGCAGCACATCGCGCAGCTGGTCGTCGGACAGCCCAGCTCGCCAGTCCCGTTCGGCCGTCATCGCCATCTCGTCGATCGTCGTGGCCAACCGCTTCTCCTACGCTCCGTGCAGGGGCTTGCCGGCCAGCGCCAGATGCGCCTCGCCGACGGCCTCGGACAGGCTCGGGTGGGGATGGATCAGGGCCGCGACCTCCTCGGGCACGGCCTCCCAGTTCACGATCAGCATCGATTCGGCGATCAGATCGGTGGCGTGCGGTCCCACCATGTGCACGCCCAGCACCGGACCTCCGCGCTGCGCCACGATCTTCACGATGCCACCCTCGCCGACGATGTTCGCCTTGCCGACCCCCTGGAGGTTGAAGACCTCCACGTCGATCTCGTGTCCGCGCTCGACCGCCTGCGCCTCGGTGAGCCCCACCGAGGCGATCTCGGGGGTCGAGTAGGTCACCCGCGGGATGCCCGCGTAGTCGATCTCGGGTACCGGGATGCCCGCGATGCGCTCGGCCACGGCGTAGCCCTCGGTGAAGGCGACGTGCGCGAGCTGCAGGGGGGTGGCTGCCACGTCGCCCACCGCCCACACGTGGGGGGCGGTGGTCTGCAGCTGCCCGTCGACCTTCACGAACCCGCGGTCGAGCTCGACGCCCGCGGCCTCGAGCTCCAGCCCCTCGGTCACCGGGCCTCGGCCGACGGCGACCAGGCAGACCTCCGCCGACGCCGTGGCGCGCTTGCCCTTGGCCTCGTACGCGACCTCGACGCCGGATCCCGTGTCCGTGACCTCCTGCACGGTCGCGCCCGGTACCCCCGTGATCCCGCGTTTGCGGAAGGCTCGGGCGATCTCCTTGGAGACGTCGGCGTCCTCGAGCGGCGCCAGGGCCGGCAGCATCTCCAGGACGGTCACCTCCGCCCCGAACGAGCGGTAGAAGGAGGCGAACTCCAGGCCGATGGCGCCCGCCCCGATGATCACGGCCGAGGCCGGTGCAGGGTTCCACAGGGCCTGGTCGCTCGTGATGATGCGCTCGGAGACCTGGAGACCCGGCAGCATGCGCGGCCTCGAGCCGGTGGCCAGGACCACGTCCGCGGCCCGCAGCTCGCGTCCGTCCACGCGGACGATGGGACCGGGCAGCAGGGTCGCCGTCCCCCGGACGACGTCGACCTTGCGACCCTTCAGGAGCCCGGAGACCCCCTTGACGAGCTTGTCCACGATCCGGTCCTCGAACGCATGGATCTGGTCCCAGTCGGGCTCGCCGCTCGCGCGTACGCCCCACTCCTGCGCGCGGGCGACCGTGTCCATGACGGCGGCCGACTGCAGCAGGGCCTTGGTGGGGATGCAGCCACGGAGCAGGCAGGTGCCCCCGATGCGTTCGTCCCGCTCCACCAGCGCGACGCGCTTG
>Ga0073934_10003969_pt1 | contig 25634 bp, 23 predicted proteins | sample LarsenN4metaG_FD_76834 | JGI IMG/M metagenome (GOLD analysis project Ga0073934, IMG submission 76834) | Hot spring sediment bacterial and archeal communities from British Columbia, Canada, to study Microbial Dark Matter (Phase II) - Larsen... ... | reverse complement strand
GCGGATTGTTCGGCCAAGTCTCACGAATTTCACAGGTTTTGCACACAACCAAGATTGCATTCACGAAGAACTCGGGTAAAACCATCCGACAGCGAACACCCGAAACGAGAAGAAGTTTAGCCACGATAGAATTGGGTATGACGGGCGGTTGCCGCCTGGAATGGCAGCCGCCGAAGTGAAGAAGCTCATTGTCGAAGCCGTACTGATGCACTTGGAAGCGCTTCGCGAAGAGGGAATGCGAATTCCGGAGCCCGGCGACGGGTCCAAATACATTGAGGTGTGAGCGAGAAAGCGAACTGAATCTTTGAGTCGAGGACCAAGCACCATGACTATTTCCATCGAAATGACCGGTCAAGAAGTCGCTGCGCTCAAGGAGTTGACACACCGAGAAAGCGACGCCGAGGCAGTCGCGCATGCCGCGAGGGAGTACCTACGTTTGAGCCGATTGCGCGAACTGAAAGCCGCTTCGGGGAAAGTGGAATTCGGGACGGCATGCAGTGACGCCTCGGTTTACAGCAGCGATCCACATTTTGACGTGATCCCAGATTTGAAACGGTTTGAACCAGCAAAAAAGAGCGCATAGCTCGCGTTCCGAAGACGCAACTCCAGAAGGAGACCAAATATGTCCACCGTCCGTGTTCTCGTCGGCACTCGCAAGGGCGCCTTCATCCTCTCTGCTGACGGCAAGCGGCAAAAGTGGGATGTCAGCGGGCCGTTCTTCGCCGGCTGGGAGATCTATCACGCCAAAGGATCGCCGGTCGATCCGAAGCGAATTTATGTATCGCAAACGAGCGGTTGGTTCGGCCAGATCATTCAACGTTCCGATGACGGCGGCAAGACCTGGCAGACTCCGGGAAGTTCACCCGAAGAATTGAAAGGCCCCGAAGGCATGCCCAAGGGCGAGAGCAACAAGTTCGTCTACGACACTTCGCCGGAGACCGGCAAACCGCTGACGACGCACCAGTTCTATGACGGCACTCAGCAGCCGTGGGTGTTCAAGCGCGTCTGGCATTTGGAGCCGTCGCTCACGGACCCGGACACCTGCTATGCCGGCGTCGAGGATGCCGCCATTTTTCGCACGACCGATGGCGGCAAAACCTGGCATGAACTGGCTGGATTGCGTGCGGCCAGGGGTTCGGAGTGGTCGCCCGGCGCCGGAGGACTCGGCCTGCACACCATCCTGATCGACCCGAAAAATCACCAGCGAATGTACATCGCGATATCGGCGGCCGGTGCTTTTCGCACCGACGACGGCGGCAAGACCTGGAAGCCCATCAACAAGGGGCTCCATTCGCTGTACATTCCGAACCCGACGGCCGAGATCGGCCATTGCGTGCACCGCATCGCGATGCACCCGTCCAAGCCGGACACGCTGTTCATGCAAAAGCACTGGGATGTCATGCGCACCGACGACGCGGGTGAAAACTGGCGCGAAGTCAGCGGCAACCTGCCGACCGACTTCGGTTTCCCGATCGAAGTGCATGCCCACGAACCCGACACGATCTACGTCATCCCGATCAAAAGCGATTCCGAGCACTTCGTCGCCGACGGCAAGCTGCGCGTCGCCCGCAGCCGGACCGGCGGCAACGAGTGGGAACTCTTGACCAACGGCTTGCCGCAGGAAAACTGCTACGTGAACATCCTGCGCGATGCGATGTCCGTCGATCAACTCGACAAGTGCGGCATCTACTTCGGCACGACCGGCGGGCAAGTATATGTTTCGCCGGACAACGGGGATAACTGGATGCCGATCGTGTCGCATCTTCCGCCGGTGTTATCGGTGGAAGTGCAGACGATCCAATAGGAGCAATCGCGGATTGGGGATTGCGGATTGGAAAATGACCATCGCTTCAATCCGCAATCGCAAATCCGCAATCCGCAATCCATTATGATCCGCGTCGTTCTGCCTTATCATCTGCGTACGCTGGCACGCGTCGAAGGCGAAGTGACTTTGGAAGTCGCCCCGCCGGTGACGCAGGGGTCGGTACTGGATGCGCTGGAAGCACGATTTCCCATGCTTCGCGGGACCATTCGCGATCATGTGACCAAAAAACGCCGGCCGATGTTGCGGTTCTTTGCTTGCGAAGAAGACCTTTCTCACGAAGCGCCGGATACGCCGCTGCCGGAGGCGGTGGCCAGCGGGAAAGAGCCATTTTTCATCATCGGCGCGATTGCAGGCGGGTAGTAAGGTAGGCACCATGGAAACCACCTGGCGAGATATCGCGAATTCGACCGGCCTACTGATTTTGCGCCTTGGCGTCGGCGCCTAACATGGCCAACCACGGCTGGGGCAAGCTGCAGATGCTGCTGGAGGGCGGTCAATTCCCCGATCCGATCGGCATCGGCGGCGGCATCAGTCTCGTGCTCGTCGTCCTCGCCGAATTTGTTTGTGCGATCCTGGTGATCCTCGGACTGGCGACGCGGCTGGCGGCTGTCCCCACGGTGATTGCGATGGCCGTGGCTGCCTTCGTGGTCCATGGCAACGATCCGTGGTCGATGGAAAAGGCCGCCAAGGCATTCTTTGCCGGCGAGTCGAAATCCTGGGCGAGCAAGGAACCTGCCCTTTTGTTCTTGTTCCCATTTCTCGCTTTGGTGCTTACCGGCGCCGGCCGTTTTTCGATCGACCACCTCGTCTGGTCACGCTGGCGCCGCCCGCGGGCATGACCTCTGCGCGCCGCGGCCAAACGATCGACGAATGACGCTCAGGCCGAGAGATCCCGAATTCTTGTGAAATTCGGCTAATGCTCTTTTCTGACCAATGACGGTCTCAGCTGTATTTGCATAAAAATCAGGAAATTCGGCATCATTATTTGACACGTCGCGCAAGTCGAACTAGGTTTGTGGCGTGAGTGGTTCGACGGCAAACCCGACGACAACCAACTCGAAAAAGAAGTCCCCGATTCGCTCAGATCGGGATTAGTCACACCCAGCCCAGCATCGCCCCGCCGCCAGGACGGGCGGCGAACGGGAGACACCCCTTCGGTGTCGCGGAGGATCGTACGGTCATCGCGGAAGTCTTCGCCTATGTGCGGAGCGGCGTTAGCGCCCGGAACGCGCCTCGCGGACTGAGGAAGGGGAAATCAGGTGATTCGGATCATTCAATGCAAGTCGATTCACTTCCTGAAAAAGGAAGAAGGACCGACGGCTGTGGAATATGCGGTGATGCTGGCCACGATCATCGTCGTCTGCATCGGCGTCGTCACCACCATCGGCCAACGCACGAACACGATGTTCTCCAACATCGAATTGAATATGGGAGCCTCGTAAATGCCGGCCTCGCCGCCGCGGACTGCATCTGTCTTGCGGAAGGCTTCGTGAAAAACTGCGTTCGCTCGTGTGAGCGTGAGATTCCTGGAAGTCCTGAAAATGGAGACAGTCATGTTGAAGAGCGTCGTGAACTTCCTGAAGCGTGAAGACGGGCCGACGGCAGTCGAATATGCGGTCATGCTGGCCTTGATCATCGTGGTGTGCATCGCCGCGATTACGGCCCTCGGCCAACGCGCCAACAACACGTTCTCGAACGTCCGGGACAACCTGCCCGGCATGTAAGCGAGACAGAGCAGCCAAAACCAGTCCGGTACGAACCGCCGCCGGGCTGGAACAAAGGGACGGGCGGTACTGATTCTTGTTCTCCACTGGAGTGTCTGTCATGTTGAAGAGCGTCGTGAACTTCCTGAAGCGTGAAGATGGCCCGACGGCCGTCGAATACGCGGTCATGTTGGCCCTCATTATCGTGGTGTGCATCGCCGCGATTACGGCCCTCGGCCAACGCGCCAACAACACGTTCTCGAACGTCCGGGACAACCTGCCCGGCATGTAAGTGTCCACAGCGGGGCGCCCGCGCCGCGGCCGCCCTGCGATGAACGCGGTCCTTGCAAAACAGGACCGCGTTCATTCCTTGCGCCCCAACGCCCCAATCTTCATCCGAGAACCGGCCATCCGGTTCGCCCAGACGGAGGATGTTCCTGTGCCCAACACCTTGATGGTTCCTTCTGCGCCTGCTTCCACCAGCAAAGCCAACGAACTGGGAATCGATCGGCCATTTATCATTCAGATGGCCCAGATCCCATTTCTGTCCGTACTCTTCGTCATCATCAATTGTGCCGCTCATTATCTCTGGGCGGCGATCGCACCGAACACCGCCAATTTGGCGCCGGTGCTCTTTATTTGTGCCGGGATGATCCTGGCCGCAATCATCGATGGCTGGGCCTTCAAGGTCCCGAACTGGCTGACGCTTTCCCTGGTCCTCAGCGGCTGGATCGTCGGCGCACTGCATGATTTCGGCGTCGGCGTCGATGCCGGCAAGGGTGGATTCCTCGCCAGCCTGGCGGGAACCGCGGTCGGTTTCGCTCTTCTGTTCCCGGTGCTCGCCATCGGCGGCATGGGCCAGGGCGACGTCAAAATGCAGATGGGCTTCGGCGCCTGGCTGGGTGCGTTCTTCGGACCTGGTCACGCTTCGTTCGGCAACATGGGTTCGTTGTCGATCCTGCTGATCGCCTTCTGTGCCGGCGTGATCGTCGGCGGCGTGTTCGGATTGGTGATGATGATCGTGCGACGTTCGTTTGGAAACAACGCCCGCAACTTCAAAGAAATCTTCGTGGATTTGAAAGTGCTGGTCACGCTCGGCCCCGGTAAAGCGGCCGAACGGGCGAATTCGCGGCGAGCGAGCTGGGTCCGGCTGCCCTACGGCGTGCCGTTATGCGTCGGATTCCTCGGAACGCTTGCGTATTTGCACTGGCTCTACTAATTCATGGTAATTTTGGCAGTTCCGCCAGTTTCGCCATAACCGGAATAATCGCTGAAGCCGCGCCCCCTGCCTGGTCGAATGAGATCACCAGGGGAACGCGAGCTACCGGCACAAGCGAAATTGACCAGGCTTTGCCGGAACTGCCGATTGTAGCAACCCGCTACAAACGAAGGACAAAGGATTGCCGGCATAGTTGTTACGATTTGCGCCTGCGGTGAAATCGTGACCTATGCTGGAGATGAACAAAAGAGGCGCACCCCTGCGAAAATGAGACCCGGTTCTGCCCGGATAGAACCAACCGCCCGGCCTCGTTTCCCGCAACCGCGCCCACGATAATCGGTGTCCTCGGCAGCCGAGCTTGCCCCCCTGAACGCCCGACGGCAGCCGTGCCCGGGGCGAGGACGCCGGAGTGAACCTCCCGCCCAACCTCCCTGGAGACGGCAAAGATGAAATCGCGCAATGTGGTGCTGTTGGCCCTGGCCATTGGTTGCGGCCTGGTCGCAGCATTCCTGACTGCCAAGCTGGGCGCAAGCGGCAAAACAGACACGGTGCCCGTGTTGGTCGCTGTCAAGAACATCGACCAAGGCACAAGATTGGAAAAACCTGAGGAGCTCTTTACCCGCAAACAGTTCACGAAGGATGCCGTACCGCCGGAATTCATTGACGACGTCAATCAACTCCGCGGCAAAACGCTTCAGCGAACCTTGCGGCCAGGCTCCCACGTGACGATCGACGACATCACGCAGCACAATGAAGTCGATCTGCCGGTGGATGAAAAGACCGGTGAACCGTACCGGGCGATGGGCATCAAGGTGACGCAGGAATCAAGCGTCAACGGTTTGATCAAACCGGGTTCGCGCGTGGACGTCGTCTGCGTCGAACGATTGCCGAATGGCCGCTCGGCTTCGACGGTGATTTTGCAGTATGTACTCGTGGTGTCGGTGAACGACCAAATGCGGCCCTCCGAAATGCAGGGGCCAATCAAAAATGTGGCCAATGTGGCGCTCGCGGTCAAGCAACAGGAAGGCGCCATCCTGGCGCTGGCGAGCAAACGCGGCGAATTGACGCTGCAACTGCGGTCGAAGGACGACAAGAAAATCGTGTCGAAGGTGCGAACCATCGACTCGCTGACCGGCGAGGTGCTCAACGATGCGGGTCAGCCGCTGTCGCAACCGGAAATGTTCACGATCCCGGTCGCGATCAAGCCGATCCCTGCGGGAACGACGATCGACGACCCGGCAAAGTGGTTCGAAGAGAAGAAGTTTGTCGAAATACCGCCGAACGCGGTCGCCAAACTCGACGACCTCAAGGGCAAGACGGTCAAGAAGGAGATCTTCCAGCATGCCTGGGTGGCCGTGGAAGCGTTTGACGGCGAGTTGGCCAAGCGAACCGAACCGGCCGTGCTGACGAGAGTTCACACCGTCGGCCTGCAGGTCGGCGGCAATGCTCCGCAGTATTATCGATTCGAAAACGGCATGCTGCAGACCGGTGAAAGCAAGACGGGGACCAAGGAAAAGGAACTGACCCCGGAGTCCAAACAGGCCATCAAGCCGGAAGCAAAACCGGAAACCAAGCCGGAAACACCGACCGACACCAAGAAGGACGAAGGATCGAAGTGAAAGGAATCTGACCTCCAGGCTGTCGCCAGGGTACAGCACACGCGGGAAAGATGGAGTCTTTCCCCGTGTGCGGTCTGGATGAAAACGCTGACTCCTAAGCGAGAGGTGACAAGGATGCACCCGACAATGAACCAACGCATTTTGGCCGGCAGCATGCTCTGCCTGAGCCTGTTGGCCGGATTGGCGACCGCACAGGAGCCGATCCTCCCGCAACCCAAGGATGCGCCCGGCGAAGTCAGACGCGTCGGCGCGGTCATGATTCCGCAAGGCAGCGCTCAAAAGCTGCAAATGACCACGAAAAAGCGGATCACCTTCATCCAGCTCGACCGCGACGGAATTGTCCGCGTGGTCCCGGACGCTCAGGATGAAACCGCCGTGATCATCAGCGGTTTACAGGCCGGCATGGTCCGCCTGACTTTGACGGACTCGGACAAGAAACAGGAACTGTATGAGGTCAACGTGCAATTCGACGTCGCCCAACTGAAAGCCACGCTGGCACAGACCGTGCCCACGGCGAAGATCGACGTGATTCCCGCGTCGAATCGCGCCGTCGTGCTTCAGGGCTGGGCCGCTCGCGCCGAAGACGTCGATACCATCATTCGCGTCGCCACCGCCGTCATCGGCCAGGGCACGCAGGTCATCAACGCAATCCAGGTCGGCGGCGTCCATCAAGTGCAGCTCGACGTGACCGTCGCCACGGTCAACCGCAGCGAAGCACGCCGTCGCGGCTACAGCTTTTCGATCAATACCAATGGCTACAGCTTCGGCAGCATCCTGACGGGCCTGACGGCCACGACGCCGAATACGACGGCAGGTGGAGGCGGCGACGGCGTTGGCGTGATCTCGAGTCCGGCTCGGTTGGTTCCAAACTCCCCACCGGCCGGCGCCAATCTGATCTTCGGCCTCGTTTCTTCGAACTTCCAGTCGCTGCTGCAAGCGCTCAAAGACGAACAGCTTTCCAAGCTGCTCGCTGAGCCGAAGCTGATCGCGATCTCGGGAAGGCCGGCCCGCTTTTTGGCAGGCGGCCAGCAGGCCGTGCTCAGCGCTCAAGGCAGCATCGGCGGCCCAGGCGTCGACTTCCGCGACATCGGCACGGAACTCGAATTCCTGCCCATCGTGCTCGGCAACGGCCGCATCTACCTCGAAGTGAGTCCGCGCGTCCGCAGCATCAATCAGGCAAACGGTATTACAACCTCGTTCGGGTTCGTCCCTGGTTTCGACGAACAGTCGGTCCGCACGTCGATCGAGATGGAGCCCGGTCAGACGTTTGCGATCGGCGGCTTGATTCAGACAACGGTTCAGTCGAGCGCCTCGCGAGTTCCAGTGCTGGGCGAGCTGCCTCTGATCGGCGGACTGTTCAACACCGTGTTTCACCAGGAAAACGAGCAGGAAGTCATCATCCTGGTGACCCCGCACCTGGTCGATGCGATGGACTGCAATCAGGCGCCGAAAAGATTACCGGGCCGGGAAACCCGCAGCCCCGACGATTATGAGCTATTCTTGGAATACCTGCTGGAAGCGCCGCGTGGACAGCGGCAGATTTTCGAAGGCGGGCGCTACAAGCCGGCCTACAAGAACGACCCGAACAGCCAGCAGTTCCCGTGCAACGCCGAGCCGCTCCCCAAAGGCACCTATCGCCGCGGCGGCAACGGCAGCATGAATTGTGTACCGGCCAGCGTCGCTCTTTCAGCCGCTCCGGTGAACATCACGGGAGTCCACAACGTACCCCCAACCGCCTCCCCGTCAGGCTTGTCGAATGAAAGGGCTCCGGTCGTGGAGAATCGAGCGCCGGTGATGCCGCCGCCGCCCGACCTCTTGCCGAAGCCAACAACGGGCGGAGCGGAAGTCCTTCCGCCCGTACCGCTGACGGAGAACAAGAGCGGCGGACGTGTCTTGGTAATCCCTGGGATGCCCACGCCTCCGCAGTAGGACTGAGTTCGGATCGCGGTCGCCATGGACGGCGGCATGTGGAAGCAGTCAAACTGCTTCCACATGCCGCTCGGCTTTTACCGCGATCCAAACGGTGGGTGGACCTCATGCTTCGCATCGCGATTGTTGATCCCTCGGACGTGACGCGCGAGCCTTTGCGGGCTCTTCTGCTCGGCGTCGATTCCGTTTGGCTCGAAGCCGAGTGCGCCCGGTATGAATTCTTCGCCGACGTGATCGCTCAATCGGTGCCCGACCTGGTCATCGTCGTCATGGACGCCGACCGGGCCAAAGCCCTGGCGACGGTCACGCAACTCGCATCACTGCACCCGAATCTCGCGATACTCGCCATCAGCTCCGATCATCAGTCGCTGCTCCAGGCGCTGCAACGCGGCGCTCGCTATTTCCTGACGCAGCCGGTCGCTCTCGAAGAACTGATGGGCACGCTGCGGCGCGCCCAGGTCGAGCTTGGCCATGCCGTCCCGGGCGGCAGCGGCATTTCCACCGGCGGCCAGCATCGCGCTCAGATTATCTCCTTCCTCGGCTCGCGCGGCGGAGTCGGCTGCACCAGCCTCGCGGTCAACTTGTCGTGCACGCTGGCGAGCGACCCGAACAACGCAGTCGTGCTGCTCGATCTCGACATGGCGCTGGGTGATGCCGACATTGCGCTCGACCTGATGCCCGACCATACGCTGGCCGACCTGGCGATGAACATCGAGCGACTGGACATGAACTTTCTCAAGCGGAGCATGGTCCGACACGAGGCGACGAATCTCAACCTGCTGGTGCATCCGCTGCAGATCAACGACATGGGCGTGGTCCGCGACGAGCACCTGGCCCGCATTCTCAACCTGCTGAAGATCAGCTATTCGCACCTGGTCCTCGACCTGAGCAAGTCGCTGACGCCGACCGACCTGGCCGCCTTGCGATTGTCGGATCACATCCTGCTGGTGGGCCAGTTGGAATTGGCCAGCCTGCGCAATGTGGTCCGCATCCTCATGGCGCTGTCGCAGGAACCGGAGCTTGCCGACAAAGTGCGGATCGTCATGAACCGCGTCGGCTCGGACTATGCCGAGGGCGACATCAGTCTGAAAAAGGCCGAAGAGACGATCGGCAAACCGATTTTCTGGCAGATTCCCAACGATTCGAAATCGATGCTGCAGGCCCGAGTCGACGGGGTGCCGCTGATTCAGCACGCACCGAAATGCAAGGCGCAGCAGAGCATCGTCGCATTGGCCCAGGCGTTGAACGGCAAAGCGCCGGCAATGCCGGAAGCGGCCGGCTCAGGCTTCTTGCGACGCCTGATCGGCCGATAGGGAAAACAGGAGCGCGGCGCCATCGCCGCATGGATTTACGTAGGGGAAAGAGATGACTCGATTGCAACAAGGTCTGACACGTTTAAGCGCAAGCCACAGCGGCTCCCGCAACGGGCTTTCGACCTCCAGCCAGGGCGCCGCGAACAAGAGCTTCGAAGACCTGAAGCGGCACATTCACTCCAAGCTGGTCGAAAAACTCGATTTCACGCGGGTGAAGGACCTGGCCAGCGACGCGCTGCGGCGCGACATTCGCCGCGTCGTCGAGCACCTGTGCGATACCGAAAATCCGTTGCTCAATCGCATGGAACGCGAGCGTTTGATCGACGAAATTCTCGACGAGACGCTCGGCTTCGGGCCGCTGGAAGCGCTGCTCAAAGACCCGACGATCAGCGATATCCTCGTCAACGGCGCCAAGAACATCTACGTCGAACGCCGCGGCAAGCTGGAAAAGACCGAAGTCGTTTTTCGCGACAATGAGCATCTGCTGCAGATTATCGACCGCATCGTGTCGAAGGTCGGCCGGCGCGTCGATGAAACGTCGCCGATGGTCGATGCCCGTTTGCCGGACGGCTCTCGCGTCAACGCAATTATTCCGCCGATCGCGCTCGATGGTCCGTCGCTGTCCATTCGCCGCTTCGGCAGCAACCCGCTGAAGCTCGAAGACCTCTTGAACTACAAAGCGTTCACGCCCGAACTGGCGATGCTGATGGAAGCCGCCATCAAGGCCCGGCTCAACGTCATCATCTCCGGCGGCACCGGCTCCGGTAAGACCACGCTGCTCAATACGCTGTCGAGCTTCATCCCGGGCGACGAACGCATCGTGACCATCGAAGACGCCGCCGAATTGCAGCTGCAGCAGGACCACGTGGTTCGGCTGGAAACGCGGCCGCCGAACATCGAAGGCAAAGGCGCCATCCAGTGCCGCGACCTGGTTCGCAACGCTCTGCGTATGCGGCCGGAACGCATCATCATCGGCGAATGCCGCGGCGCCGAAGCACTCGACATGCTCCAGGCCATGAACACCGGCCACTCGGGCTCGATGACGACCTTGCACGCCAACAATCCCCGCGAAGCGCTCTCCCGACTTGAAACGATGATCATGATGTCCGGCTTCGAATTGCCCATCAAAGCAATGCGGCAACAAGTTTCGTCCGCCGTCGACCTTGTGATTCAGGTCAACCGTTTGCAGGGCGGTCCGCGGCGCGTAACCTCGATCACGGAAGTGATGAACATGGAGCAGGACGTGATCATCATGCAAGAAATCTTTCGCTACAAGCAGTTGGGCATCGATCAGAACGGGCGCGCCTATGGCCAGTTCGATGCCACCGGCGTACGGCCCTCGTTTGTCAACCGGCTGGAATCGAAAGGCATCAAGCTGCCTTCGAACATGTTCCAGGAACGCGTACTGATGCGAGATTACTAACCAGTCCTTGGTCAGGACCACGAGGTCCGCCGACGAAGGACCGCTGACTACTGACTACTGACTTTTCGAAGGTGACGACATGACTCCCCTGATCCTGGCTGGTGTGGTCTTTCTGGCGGTTGCCGGCGGCATCGTGCTGCTGATGTTCGTCCTGAAAGGCGACGACAAATCGAAGTCCGCCGAACGGCTCGACTCGCTGGTCAACCGATCGGCGAAAAAAGAGGCTTCGCCCGACCTGCTGGTCAAGCAGGCGCTGCGTGAAGTCGACAAGAAGAACCTTCTGGATGCGATCACGCCGGAGTTCTTCAACCTGCAGAAGATCTTCGAGCAGGCAGACGCGCACATCCGGCCGAGCGCGTTGTTCGGCATCGCGCTGGCGCTCGCCATGGGCGGCGGCATGGTCACCGCGCTCGCCGTCGGCTCGATCTACGTCGCGCCGGTCGGGGCGGCCATCAACTTCGCGCTGCCCTGGGGCTGGCTGTTCTGGAAACGAAGCCAGCGATTGAAAAAATTTGCCGCGCAATTGCCCGATGCCATGGAACTGGTGGCCCGAGCGTTGCGAGCCGGCCACTCGCTGGCGGCAGGCTTGCACGTCGTCGCCGAAGAAATGCAAGCGCCGATTTCGACCGAGTTCGGGCGGGTTTACGAGGAGCAAAACCTGGGCGTGCCGCTCGACGATGCGCTGCAGAACATGTGCGGCCGCATCCCGAACCTCGATCTGAAGTTCTTCGTGACCGCCGTCACCATTCAACGGCAAACCGGCGGCGATTTGGCGGAGATTCTCGACAAGATCGGCTACGTCATCCGCGAGCGCTACAAGATTCTCGGACAGGTGAAGGCGCTGACCGCCGAAGGCCGGCTTTCCGGCGTCGTGCTGATCGGTCTGCCGTTCGCCTTGTTCGTGCTCATGTTGTTCATGAAGTACGACTATATCTCGCTGTTGTGGACGGACCCGTTGGGAATCCAAATGTCGGTGATCGCGCTGGTGCTGCAGGTGCTTGGGGCGATCTGCATCCGCAAGATCGTGGATATCAAGGTGTAGCGAACGAGGGCGGAGGAGAAGATAAGAGCGGCAAGCGGGGCAAACCGGCCGAACAACTGCCTGGATTGCTCAGACTACTTAGTCCGAAACGCTTCACGCCCTTATCTTCGTTACCACCCAACAAACTGGAAAAACGGGAGAAATCATCGTGGAACTGGCAATGCTTGTGCCGATTATTGTGTTCGGATTGATCGTGGCCGGCGCCTGGTGGGTGCTGTCGATGATCTCCAAACGAAACAGCCAGGCCGAGGATCGGCTGGAAAAATTCGGCCGGCCGAAGTCGCTCGCCGAGATCGACATCACGCGGCAGAAATCCAACACCGGCATGACCAGCCTGAAGAAGACCATGGAAGGCCTCGGCGCCGCGGTGAGTTCAGGCCAGTCGGAGCTGGAAAAGAACTCGCTGAAGTCGAAGCTCGCGAACGCGGGCTTTCGCAGCGAATCGGCCCCGGCGATCTACCAGGGTCTACGAATCGCCAGCCTCGGGGCCTTTACCCTGCCGGCGGTCCTGTTCTGCCTGCTTGCGTGGGGGTTCACGCTGAACAGCCTGGTGGTGACGACGATTTGTGCGGGCATTGGGTTTTATTTGCCGGCCCTCCTTTTGACGTACCTGCGAAGCAAACGGCAAAAAGAGATCTTCCTGACGCTGCCCGACGCGCTGGACCTGCTCGTCGTATGCGTGGAAAGCGGCCTGGGCCTGGACGCGGGCATGCGAAAGGTCACGGACGAAATGAAGGGCCATGCCAAGACGCTCTGCGAAGAGTTTGCACTGGCCAACTTGCAACTGCAGATGGGCCGGCCTCGACGCGAAGTGCTGCACGACCTCGGCGTGCGAACCGGCGTCGACGACGTACGCAGCCTGGCGGCGATCCTGATCCAGGCGGACCGGTTCGGTTCGAGCATCGCCCAGGCGCTGCGCGTTCAGTCCGACTCGATGCGGACCAAACGCCGGCAGATGGCGGAAGAAAAGGCGGCCAAGACGGCCGTCCAACTGATCTTTCCGCTCGTGTTGTTTATCTTCCCCGGCAGTTTCGTGGTGCTGGTGGGCCCCGCTGCGATCCAGATTTCGCACGGGTTGTTTAACACGATGAAGTGACGCGGACAACGGAAGCGAACCGGCGCCCCAACCGGATGCCTTTCATTCCGAATCCGCATTCTGAATTCCGCGTACCAAGGAGTGGTTCGGCCATGAAAGGATTCATCGCTCGGACATTGGCGGCTGCGTGCCTGGCTGGCGGCCTGGCCGCGACGGGTTGCCAATCGGTTCGTGAAGAAGGGCTCGGCGGCCTGTACGATCGCTGCTGGCCTCAGCGCTACAACAACACCGCCCGGCGCGCCGTAATCGACGGCTTCGCCCCTCAGGTGCAAAACGGCCATGTGCTCGATCAGACGATTTGGAACTACCACTTCGAGACGGGCACGGACAAGCTGACGCCCGGCGGCATGCAGAAGCTGGATTCCCTGGCGCGACGCCGGCCGAACCCGGACCCGAATCTCTTCCTGGCAACGGCGCGCGACATCAACTACGACGCCGCGGAGCCGGAAAAGTACGTCGAAGCCCGGCGCGATCTCGATCTGCGTCGCATCGGCGCCATCCAGAAGTACCTGCAGGCCCAAACGGCAGGACGCCCGATGCCGTTCGACGTGCAGATCCACGATCCGTATCCAGTGGGACAATCCGGGGTGATCGCGACGAATAATGCGCGCATGTATCAAACCGGCTCGGGTGCGGCCGCCGCTACAGGAACGACCGCAGCACCAACCGGCGCGACCACCGGTGCGACGAGCCAGACCGGCGGGACGACACAATCGAGTGCGTCCTCGTCCACGACGACCGCGCCGCGCCAATAAGCGGATCGCCGAATCGTCCACATTCCCCCGGATTCGTCGGAATTCATTGCGCATTCCGACTTATCCGGGGCTATGTTTTTGGTGGGTGGTGCGCGACGAGGAACTTGCCCGTATCTGAATTCGCAAGAATTCGAGCGGGGAACAAGATACGGCGGTTTTGCAACCGTCCCCGCGGACCACCGAAAGACAAGCGAACGGCCACCGACCGAGCGATGAGGAACACACCATGAAAACCCGGCAGCTTTTCCACTCGTTATGCGTGTTTCTTCTCTTGCTCCTGGTCACACCGGCTGCGGTGCGGGCGGCGCCGCTTTCTTCGCCGGCCATCACACCCGTCGTTGCCGAAAAAGTCACCTGGCATGGCTTCGTGAAATATTGGAAGAACTGGGGCTATCGAGCGGATCGCGTCGTGCTGATCGTGGCCCTGATCGGCGGACTGGCGTTCGTCATCATTACGTTTGGCGGCAAATGGCGTAAATAGAGGTTCGCGGTTTTCGCGCCAAGGCGGAACAAGCACACGATGCGTTCGAAGTGAATCGGAACTGCAATCGTCACGCTCCCCGTGACGGACCTGGATGCAATAGGAGATTGGCTCAATGACGCGCAGCAAAACGGTTCCAGGACTCGATTGGGAAGCCGGCATGTTCGAAGCGCCAACGGCGCCGGACTCGTTGAAGGAGGCCGGGCTTTCCCACGGCCTTGTTTGCGACATGCTTTTGAAGTCACTATACCTTCGCGGCAACATGCTCGGCCGCGATCTGGCTCAATTCCTTTGCCTGCCGTTCAAAGTCATCCGCGACCCGCTGAAGTTTTTGAAGGATCAAAAGAGCATCGAGATTGCGGGCGGCGATCTCGTCGGCGAGGTCAGCTACCAGTACGCCCTGACCGATCTGGGCCGGCAGCGCGCTCACGATGCGATGCGCGCCTGTTCCTACGTCGGCCCCGCCCCGGTGCCGATCGAAGATTACGTCGAGCAATGCTATCGGCAAGCGGTTACCGGCATTGGCTGCACACCGGAAACGCTTCGCGCCTCCTTCCCTCACCTGGTGCTGCGCGACGAATTGTTCAATTCGATCGGCCCGGCGATCATCAGCGGCAAAAGCGTGTTCATCTACGGCCCTCCCGGCAACGGCAAAACCGCGATCGCCCGGTCAATCGGCGACTTCATGAACAACGCCGGCGGCTCGATTTACATTCCCTATGCGTTCATCGCCGAAGGCAGCATCATCACGGTCTATGACGCGTCGCTGCACCATCTCGACGACGACCATGGCCTCGACTGGCATGAAGACGCCGACGCGTCGGTGCGGCGGCTCCTTTCCGGCGGCAACCTGGATGCGCGCTGGGTCAAGATTCGCCGGCCCGTGATCGTGACCGGCGGCGAGTTGACCCTCGACATGCTCGATTTGCGCTACAATTCCGACGCCAATTTCTATCAGGCGCCGATCCACTTCAAGGCGAACGGCGGCGTGTTCCTGATCGACGACTTCGGCCGGCAACTCGTCAGCCCGAAGGAACTCCTCAATCGCTGGATCTTGCCGCTCGAAGATCGCCATGATTTTCTCACGGTGGCGAACGGCAAGAAATTCCAGGTGCCGTTCGAGCAATTGATTATCTTTTCGACCAACCTCGACCCTCGCGACCTCGTGGACGATGCGTTCCTCCGCCGTATCCGGCACAAGGTGCAGGTGTTCGCTCCGCAGCGGGACGTGTACGAAAAGATCTTTAGCAACTACGCCCGCAAACTTGGCATGAACCCGTGCCCGGAAGCGGTCGATTACCTGTATAAGCGATACTACGATGCTGGACGGAACCCGCGGGCAAGCGATTGCCGGGATTTGCTGGAGATCGTGCAGTCGATTTGCCGATACAGGCGTCAGCCCGTCCATCTCACGCGCGAACTCATGGCGGAAGCAGCAGCGACGTTCATCGCGGAGTTCTAGAGCCTTTGGGCAAGACAGCGCGGATGCGCGAGCTCGATCAAGGATGATCTCATGCGACGACGGCGACTATGGTTGGCCGGCGGACTGGTGTGCGGGCTGCTTGGCTGCTCGAGTTTGGGACAGCGGGCGCCGGACAGCCGCTTTCCTGCGCCGCCACCGCCTCCTCGCCAGGTGCAAAACTCAACGCTACCTTCTTCGTATTCCCAGAGTTCGCGCAAGCCCAAGGACGAACCGTCGCCGGTGCTGCTGGCCAAGCCGTCCAGCTGCGTGAGCGTCGCCGATTTTTACGCCCAGTGCGCCGCCGACGAGAATCGCAACGAAGGCGAACGCCAGAAATTCGCTCACGAAGCGCGAAAGACTTATCGCCGGGCCCTGCAGCAGGATCCGAAGTACTTGCCGGCCTTTTTGGGACTCGGTCGATTGGCCGAAAGCCTCGACGAGCGCGAAGAGGCCATTGCGGTTTACAACGAGGCGCTCACGCGCCATCCGAAAGAGGCAACGATCTGGTTCGAACGCGGCGTTTGCCTGTCGCGCATGAAGCGCTACGACGACGCCCTGGCCAGCTACCAGCGTGCCGCCCAGATCGATGCGAAGAACAAGAGTTATACGATCAGCGCCGCCTACATGCTGGCCATGATGAACCGGCACGATGAAGCGCTTTCGCTGCTCAACCGCTCGATGCCCGAGGCCACCGCCCGCTATAACCTGGCGCTGGCCCTGAGAAAACAGGGCAACGACGCGATGGCCCGGCAACAACTGGCGCTCGCGCTGAAGGCCGACCCGGAGCACAAGCCGACGCTGGAACTTATCGCACGCTGGGACGAAGCGAGCTCGCGCGGCAACGACGAGGCGATTCAACAGACGAAGCAAGCGACGCCAAACGCGACGATCGTGCCTCAGCCCGATCAAGTTCCGGTCGTCATGGTGAAACCGAATGCGGCCACGAGCGAGACCGCGACCGCTGCGAAGTTGCCGACACGGCAAACGCCGGCCGATGAAAAAAGCGACGTGAGCTGGAACAAAGCTTCCAGCGGCGCCGAGGCGGCCAAAGCAAATGAAAAGCCGGCCATGCCGTTGATTCCCGTGCTATCCGAGTACTGGGACCGAAAACCAAGCGCGCCGCCGGCGCTGGACGGCTCAAGCCCGAAGCCGAAGCCGGTGGCCAAGCTCGGTTTCGAAGAGCAATAAGAGCGCGCGACGCCGCATGGTTTCGCCAATTTGCCCAGTTTGCTAGCCAACGCCCTGTCGTTGTCCCATTCTTTGAACTTTTCAAGAAATAGACTGTTCGTTGGTTCAGACGGGGCGGCTGAGCTACAATGGACTAACGCGGGCGCTGCGGTTCGAACCAGCGGGCAAAGACGACGCATGAATGCCGAGCATGCTTTCCTGCAAACCATCCTGGCGCATCCGAACGACGATGCGCCGCGGTTAATTTACGCCGATTGGCTCGAAGAGCGCGGCGACGCCGCCCGTGCGGAGTTTATTCGTCTCCAATGTGCCGATCGCGACCCGCAGCGGCAGCGCGAATTGCTGGATTGTTACAAGGCCGAATGGGTTCCAGCACTGTTTCGACAACTCTACAGCTACAACTTTCGCCGCGGCTTTATCGAAGAAATCACGATCGAAGCTCGCATGATGCTGACATGCGGAGAGGAACTGTTTCAATCGGCGCCGATTCGCTTGATGCGCGTCATTGGCGCTCGACGAACCGCCGATCATCGTCGTGGCCGCGGCCTGGACCTGGCCGGCCGGCCGATGCTGGACGAGCTATTACGCATGCCGGAATTGGCCCGGCTTAACGCTCTGCACCTGACGGCGTGCACGATCGGCGACGAAGGCGCTTCGCTGGTGGCCCGCTGCCAGTTTTTGACGAAGCTCAAGTCGCTGCGCCTGGGCGACAATGCCTTGTCCGATCAGGCGGTCGAGGCCCTGAAGGACTCGCCCTATTTGCAATCATTGCAAACGCTCGTCCTGTCGAAAAACAAGATCGGCGACCTGGGCGCTGCGTTGCTCGCCGGCCCGTCCACTCTCGCACAACTAAAGACACTGGACCTGAGCGACAATTTGATCGGCGAAGTCGGCGCCGATGCGTTGTCGAAACCTGTCGGCTTGAAATCGCTGCAACGGCTGGATCTGTCGAATCAATTCCGTGGATGGTCGCAGGAATTCGCGCTGCGCGGTCCGCTCAACCCGATCCAACCTCCGCAACGCCGGGCGCTGCAACGGCGATTCGGGGCGCAAGTGTGCGTCTTCTGAACTATTTCGGTTGCGGCGGCAATCGACCTGATTTCGTCGGTATCTCCGATCGCGTCACTTCGCTGTTGCATCCCGTAATCGAAACGTGTGCCAGCAAAAGAAGAACCACAACGAGCACACTCCAGCGCATGACGATACTCCAGATTGGAACGATATGCGTTCAACACAAAATCCGACCGCCGGGATGCTCCGGCGGTCGGTACCAACTGAAACGACTACGGAGGGCTGACCGCTTCGCCGCCCGCTCGAGTGGCCAGCGCCCGCAGCAGATTCTGATCGACGCTATAGGCCAGGAACTGCACCGAGCCGTCCGCCATCAGCCATTGCGCGCCGCCGGTGTGGAGGCTCCAGAAATGCCAGCGATGTTCGTCGGCCGGATCATTCAAGTTGCCGGGACGAAACTGATCGCGTCGCCGAATGACGCAATTCCATTCAATGACGCCCAGACCGACGTCGGTGGCGCCGAAATAGGGCCAGTCGCCGCTGCCGGCATAGATCCAGCCATATTCGGACGTGTAAGACGGCGGCCGCTCGCCGACCATTAGGGTATTACTGGTTCCGTCGTAGATGCTGGTCAGCTTCGTCGCGGAGTTCACATAGAGCACGCCGTTCTGCCCTTCGATGTTGTCGTTTACGACATTGGAGGTGAAGCAGCTTGGCCCAACGTATCCCCTGGTTAGCTGACCGAGGCCCTGGACTGCCAGGTAGTCACACAGAGCAACGAGGACGCCGCCGTAGTTGAGCGTCAAGGAGGCGCGTTGATCCGAGGGACATTTGAAAATCTTCAGTTCTTTTCCGTTAAGTGATCGCGTTCCGGTTGAAGGACCACCCGGTTCGTACTGCCACCACGGCCACCGACGCGGATCCCACATTCGAAAGAGGTTTTCCTGTTCCATGAATGGCAGGATCTGCGTCATCCACGAGAAAAACGGGCCGTTTCTCGGATAACCCGTGCTGGGATTAATCTCGCTCGGCGGTGGATTGCGTGGCTGGTTGCTGTACCACGTTGCGCCAATCTCATGGCATGAAGGAAGGCGGTTATAAACGTCATGGTAATTGTGCAACGCAAGCCCCATCTGCTTGAGATTGTTCTTGCATTGCGTGCGAGCCGCTGCTTCGCGGACTTTTTGTACCGCGGGCAGCAGAAGCCCGATCAGGATTGCGATAATCGCAATCACTACGAGCAGTTCGATGAGGGTGAACCCTCGCCGACGGAGCGACATGATGTAACCTCCCGAAAAGTACAAATAAAACAACAAAGCAAAGAGACTCAATCCATCTCGCCTTTACGGCAAGATGTTTGTGACTTCGGAAGAGGGGAATTCGAGTCGTTTCCGATGTTAAGCGACTTTTTTCAACAGTTCAACATTTTTCTAATCAGAAAATGAAATTTTTCTAATCCCGCCTGTCTCATGAGCGACGAACCAGCTCAGCCCGTGAAATCCGCACCGCCTCGCGGCATAGCTCCGAACGATTTTCTTGATATTTTAAGCAATTTCTATCTTTCCTTCGGGCTCGCGGCATGTTAGCTTCTTCATTGGCTTGCAGCCTCTGGCGCCGGCAAAACGCTGCCAATCGGTAAATCACGGCGTTCAGTTTCTTGTTTCGGCCGATCCCAACTGCGGGCAAGGTCGGCCCAGCAAGACGCGAGCCTCGCCCGCTGACTCCCACGCACGGGCGCGAAGGCCGCTGTTGTCGCCCAGACAATCGGCGCCGCCTTCGACGAAGCCGGGCCGCCAGCAATCGTCGCCGTCTGGCGGCCCGGTTTTTTCTTGCGCTACTCGTACGACGGATGTTCTTTTTCTTCGATCAATGACGAAGAGAAGTATTCGTTGATTTGCCGCTTCAATCCCGCACGCTGATCGTTGTTCCGGTACACACTGCGGGCGACATCGATGAAGTCTTCATCAAACTTTTTGGCGTTCTCACACGCGCGCAAATAGTCCTCCGCCTCCCAGATCGCGATATTGACCTGCTTTAAGTCGGCCGTCAGGGCGTTGATCTGATCCGATGGCGGCAGCGCATCGTCCCGAACCTTCGCCAGCGCCTCCAGTTCGTTGCGAATGTTCTGCAGCTTGTTCGCATCCTTGACGCGCTCGCTTTTAATTTCCAGAATCGTGATCTTGTCGATCAACTCCCCAGCCGAGATTTCGACCGGAATCGACTGCGTGCCGCCCGCGGGCGATAAATGCTTTTCGATCTCCTCCGCCATTCGCTCGAAGACGTCGTCCCAACGGCCCAATCGAGACTGCCGAAACAGCCGCATCGACGGATACCACGGCGTGTCGTCGCGATGAGTCAGCCAGCGCCAGTCCGCAGCGCTCGAAAGCGCCAACCAGACCGGGACGCCCAAGGCTCCTGCGAGATGGCCAATCGCGGTGTCGCACGTAATGACCAGGTCCAGGCTCATCATCACCGCCGCCGTGTCCAGAAACGCGCCGCCGCTCAGATCGAGCCGCCGCGCCAGGTCGATGATCGGCAAGGCGTCGGCCATCTCTTTGAGTTGCTCGGAGCCGGGCTCCTTTTGCAGCGAGATCAGTTGTACGCCGTCCAGGCGTGCCAGCGGTGCGAAATGTATGAGGGGAATCGAGCGTAAGCGGTCGCCGCCCTGCTTAGGGTTGCCCTGCCAGGCAATGCCGACCTTGAACTCGCTGAGTGCGGATAATTGGCCGCTCCAGTATTCGACGCGCTCTTCCTCCGCAGTTAAGTACGGCACTTCAGCCGGGACGGTCTCGACGGTCGTTTGAAAAACGCCCGGCAAGCTGCCCAGCGGAATATGAAAATCAAACGCCGGCAGCGTTTCCCCCTGGGCGTAAAGCCGATCGATGCCTTTCACTCGGCTCAAGAGCCGCATCAGCGAAGGCTGCACTTCGGCAATGACGTTTGCCCCGAATTGTTTCACCAAAGGGGCAAAGCGGATCCACTGCAGCGTGTCGCCCAGCCCCTGCTCCGCGTAAAGCAGGATCGTCTTGTTTTCGATCGGCTCGCCGGTCCAGCGCGGCGCCTTGAAATTGCGCTCGACGAACCCCGGGCATTTCCACCGGTGCTCGTACTCGGGCCAGCCCTTTTCGAAATCGCCCTGCGTCAACCAGGCCAGGGCGCGATTCCTGCGATAAACGGCCTGGTCCGGCTTGATCCTCAGCGCCTCGCCATACTCCGAGATCGCGTCGTCGAAGCGGTTCATCTGCGCGAGCGAGACGCCGAGGTTGTTATGTGCGTCCGCATGATCCGGATCGAGTCGAATCGCTTCGCGCAGATGTTCTTCCGCTTCCACCAACTGCCCGAGCTGCTGCAGAGTCAGGCCGAGGTTGCTGCGGATATTGGCGCTTGCCGGGTTGATGCGGACGGCCTGCCTCAGCCGGTCCGCCGACTCATCGAGCTTGCCCTGCTCGCGCAGCACGGCGCCGAGATGTGCATATCCGTCCGCGTGGTCGGGCCGCAGCCGGACGAATTGCTGAAAGTGATCGGCCGCCTCGTCCCAGCGCTTCATTTTGCCGCAAATCATGCCCAGGTCATTGAGCACTTCGGCAAAATCGGGCCGCAGCCGGACGGCCTGCGTCAATTGAACGACGGCCTCCTCCAGTTTGCCCTGATCGTGCAGGGCCAAGCCAAGGTTATGCAATGCGTCCGGAAAATCGGGGCGAAGCCTGAGCGCGTAACGAAGCCGCTCGACCGCCTCGTCGAGCTCGCCCTGTTCGCGCAAGGCATTGCCCAGATTGTTCGAAGCGTCTGGATCGTTGGGCTTGATCCGCACCACGTGGCGAAAGTGCTTCACCGCGTCGAGCCGGTGCCCCATTGTCGCCATCACCACGCCCAGGTTGTTGTGCGCCTCGGCATAGTCGGGACGAACGCTCACCGCCATCAACAAGTGTTGCACCGCTTCGTCCAGCTTGCCCTGGCGATGACAGACGGTGCCGAGCAAGTACAACGCGTCCGGCTGGTCCGGCTGCACTTCGATGATCTTGCGATAAATCTGTTCGGCGACATCGAGCCGGCCGGCTCGCTGATACTGCCAGCCCTGGGATAACGCTTCGGCGAGTGTAGCCATGTTGCCTCGTAGGGTCAAATCAGTCGATACGGCGAATCGGCTTGCTCTTCGTGCCGGATTTCATCGACCGGCTCGGCACGGTTCCAACCTTTGTACAGCCGGTTCGGACAGTTAAACACCAACCCGACTCCGTCGCCCACGTTCTTGTAGGCATGGACGACACCGGGAGGCACAATCAGCGCCGCCGGTTCATCGGCGCCGACCACGCGAACTTCCTTGTGCAAATAGGTCTTCGACGTTTTCCGGTTGTCCCAAAGAAACACTTTGAAATTCGACGGCCCCAGAAAACAAAAGTAATCCGCCTGATCGACGTGCTCGTGCGGGCCGCGCGCGACTCCAACCTCCGTTTGCGAAATATACGCCATCACCGGATAATATTCCTTGGGAATGTCGTCGTGGCGAAACAGTTCGCAAAGCCACCCGCGCGCGTCGCTGAACTTTTTCAGCGGCTTCCAGATCACGCCGTCAATCGCTCCATCGCGAAACTCCATACCGCGCCCCTCGCAGAGACAGGAAACTATAGCTCCTTTTTAGGAGTCCGTGGTCCGTAGTCCGTAGTCCGTACTCCGCAATTCAAATCCGCTCGCCCATTGACGACGGACCACGGACTACGGACTACTGACTACTGACCCCTGACTCCTGACTCCTGACTCCTGAACCCTGGCCCCCGACCCTTGACTATGAGAATGGTCGCTGACGGCGTCTGGTTGCTCGACGGCATTGTGCGGACGCCGTTACATCCGCTCAACGTCTACCTGGTGGACGACGTACTCATTGACGGGGCGACGCGTTGGCACTACTGGAATATTCGCCGGGACCTTCGCGGCCGAAAGTTGTCCATGGTGACCTTGACGCACTGCCATCCAGATCATCAGGGAGTCTGCAAGCGCTTTTGTCGAGAACTTGGGATTCCGCTTGCGTGTCACGAAGCCGACGTGCCGACGATGGAGGGCCGGCGACCGATGTTGCCGGACAATTTCCTGGTCCGCCGGCTCGGCTGGTTCGTCAGCGGCGAGCCGTGGAAGGTCGACCGCGTGCTTCGCGACGGCGACATCGTCGCCGGTTTTCGAGTCGTGCATACGCCGGGTCACACGCCGGGGCATGTCGTCTATTTCCGCGACGCCGACCGCGTGGCGATTGCCGGCGACATTTTGTCGAACATGAGTTTTTGGACATTTCGGCCGGGCCTCTATCCTCCGCCGCCGTTCTTTTGTGCCGACCCCGTGCAACATCGCCGGTCGGTCGAGCAACTGCGCGATCTACGGCCGAAACTGGTGCTGTTCGGCCACGGCCCGCCGTTTACAAAAGTCGAACAACTGGACGCCTACGTGGAACGCATGCAAAGGCGAGAGCTAACCGCGAACGTGAGGTGAATCATGCGAATGGGAGGCAGGGGACGTATCGGGCTTATGGTTCTCTTTTTTGCAGTAACGCCGTACGCCTTCGCTCAGCCCGAACCGGTGCGCACGCTGAAAGGCCACGCCGCCGCCATCCGCAGCCTGAGCTTCAGCCCGGACGGCAAGCGCCTGGCCACTGCGAGCGATGACAAGACGATCAAAATCTGGGATGCCGCGACGGGCAAGGAAACCTTAAACCTTCGCGGGCACACGAGTCTCGTCCTTGGCGTTCGCTTCAGCCACGACGGTTCGCGCATTGCATCGTGCAGCGACGACAAGACCGTCCGCATTTGGGATACTGCAACGGGCAAACTGCTCGTCACGTGCAAAGGTCACAAAGACGGCGTCACCAGCGTCGCGTTCAGCCCCGACGACAAACTGGTCGCGTCATCGAGTGCGGACAAGACGGTCAAGATTTGGGACGCCGAAACGGGCAAGGAGATGCGGTCGCTTTCCGGACACACCGGCTTTGTGTTCAGTGTTGCGTTCAGCCCGGATGGTCGGTCGATCGCTTCCGCGGACGGCGACGGCGTTGCCAAACTATGGGAGGTAGCGACCGGCAAAGAAACTCATGCTCTGAAAGGGCGCACCGTTTGCTTCAGCCCGGATGGCAATCAACTGGCCACCACCGATGGTGCCGCCCCCGTGCGGACTTGGGACACGATCGGCCGCGAAATGCGCTCGCTCAAAGGGCACTCGGCCTGGGTCAATGCAGTCGCCTTCAGTCCCGATAGCAGGCTGCTGGCCACCGGCGGAGGCGCTGTCAAGAAAACCGGGGAACTTTTCGTTTACGAATTGAACAAGGGGGCGCAGGTCTTATCACTCAAGGTGCATTTGCGAACCATCACCGCAGTAGCGTTCCATCCGTCCGAAAAACTGATCGCCACCGCCAGCGGCGACGCCACGGTGAAGTTCTGGAAACTGCCGGAATAGAAAGAGTGGCTCATCCTGCGTAACGCTACTCGCAAGAGTTCCGGTTCGCAACAAGAGTTTCAGCCGGCAACCACCGGAATTCTTGCGAATTCCGCTACTGGTGCCTCGCGCATTCCGCGTAGCGGAACTCGCAAGAGTTCCGGCTCGCATCAAGAGTTCCGGCTCGCATCAAGAGTTCCGGCTCGCATCAAGAGTTCCGGCTCGCAATCACCGGAATTCTTGCGAATTCCGCTACGGGGGCGGGGCGTCACTTCTGCAGCACCAGCTTGCCTTCCTTTACCAGCACTGCTTTCACGCCCTTGTATTCGTCGTAGGTTTTTTCCATCTCCTGGATGCTATCGAACCAGCCGACGATGTAGGCGGCGCCGAATGTTTCGCCCGCTTTTGTCTTCCGGCCGTGCAGTTCCTGGATGAAGCAGATGTAGCCGCGTTGATGGCACCAGGCCTCGTAAACTGCGGCGGGGTCGAGCGTCATGCCGGCCAGCCACGGCCCCGGTTTGCCGTCCTGTTTCACCTGGTAGGCTCGAATAAATCGCTCCGGAATTCGGTCATCCTTGCGCTGGTAAAGGAACTTCTCATCCGGTGCAAAGTCCTTGGCGAACGCGCTCGCGGGAATCGTGCCGTGATAGCTGAGGTAAACCTGTTCGAAGCTGTCGCCGTTTTTTTGCTTAAGGTGCCCCGGCATGTCGATGCGATAAAAGAGTGCATCGACATCGTTGACGCTCGTGATCTGTTCGCCACAGAGCATGAAGCGCTTGCCCGGCAGAAAGACGAGCGTCTGCTCCCAAACCGAGCCGGCCTTGTAGCCCTTGTACGCCTGGTGAAATTTGTACTTCATGCGAATGGCCGTGAAATCGTCGGCGGTGATGACATCCGGATCGAGCGATTTGGCCTGTGTGCAGATTTGCGGACCTTCGACGTAATGCTTGGCGATGTTGCCGTGATAAAGTCCTTTGCCGTAGCCGTCGTCGCGATAGCCCGGCGCCAGCAGAAAGTCCATGATGTGCAGCCCGAAACCGAGATCGCGAGCGCCGGTTTTCTTGTCCACCAACGTGCCGCTCTTCGTGCCGCTGACGTAGCCCTTCTTTACTACGGTGGCCGAAAGTGCATCGGATTCGATTTCGACGAAATCG
>Ga0073934_10003966_pt1 | contig 25640 bp, 17 predicted proteins | sample LarsenN4metaG_FD_76834 | JGI IMG/M metagenome (GOLD analysis project Ga0073934, IMG submission 76834) | Hot spring sediment bacterial and archeal communities from British Columbia, Canada, to study Microbial Dark Matter (Phase II) - Larsen... ... | reverse complement strand
CCACGCAGGCGACCGACAAAATGCCGGCCCGCTCGAGGGCGCCCTCGTCGGCCACGAGCGCACGGTAGAGCGCGTCCTCGGCCAGCCTCGCGGTGACCAGCACGACGGCGTCGGCGGCCTCCTCGGCCTCGGCGCCGGTGAACATGCAGGCGGTCGTGACCCCGCCTTGGCCCACCGCCACGAGGCGGCGGTTGGCGACGATGCCGACACCCAGGCGCATCAGCTTCGCCTGGATGCGGTCCTGCTCGTTGGTCATGGCGCTCCACGGGCCGACGATCGGGTGCGGCGTCACGATGGTCACGTCGTTGCCGGCGGCGCGCAGCAGCTCGGCCAGCACGCCGCCCATGTCGTAGGGACCGTCGTCGATCAGGACGACGCGGCCCCGGGGGCGCGCGCCCGCCATCAGGTCGTCCGGGGTCAGGAGCGGCATGCCCACCGCGACGGGTACGGGACGGTGGTTGTTCTGGCCCACGCCGTCGCGGCGCCAGTGCGCGCCGGTCGCCAGCAGGACGTGGCGACAGCCCATGTCCAGCACATCGGCCGCGGTCAGGGCGCTGCCGGGATAGAGCTCGACGTTGGGCAGGTTGCCGATCTGCTGCACGCGATGGTCGCGCACCCGGCCCCAGGCGGCCAGTCCCGGCAGGCGGCACTCGCGCGCCACGCGGCCGCCCAGCTCGCCGCCGGCCTCGGCCAGCATGACGGCGTAGCCGCGCTGGCCCAGCGCACGGGCGGCCTCCAGCCCCGCTGGGCCGGCGCCCACCACCAGGACGCGGGCGTCGGAGCGGGCGGGCTGGATGCGCTCGGGGTGCCAGCCGCGGCGCCACTCCTCGCCCATCGTCGGGTTCTGTGTGCAGCGCAGCGGCACGCCCTCGTTGTTGGCCGAGCGGCAGATGTTGCAGCCGATGCACTCGCGGATGTCCTCGGGCCTTCCTTCCGCGATCTTGCGGGGCAGGAAGGGGTCGGCGATGGAGGGACGCGCGGCGCCGATGAAGTCGAGGATGCCGCGCTTCACCTGGCTGACCATCGCGTCGGGCGAGGTGAAGCGGCCGACGCCGACCACGGGCCTGGTCGTCGCCTTCTTGACCCAGTCGACATAGCGCTCCTGCCAGCCCTCGGGCTCGAAGCGGGAGCTGGCGGAATCGAAGCCGCCGTCGATCCCCACCTGGACGTCCCACAGGTCGGGCAGCTCGGCCAGGTGGCCCAGCACCTCGCGCGCCTCGCCGTCGCTGGTCAGGCCGTGGCCGCCCATCAGCTCGTCCACCAGCAGGCGCACGGCCACGGCCGCCCTGCCGGCCACGGCCTCCTTCGTCTCCTCGATCATCTCGCGCAGCAGGCGCACGCGGTTGGCCAGGCTGCCGCCGTACTCGTCGACCCGGTCGTTCAGGCGCCGGTCGATGAACTGGAAGGGCAGGTAGCTGTGGCCGGCATAGACGTAGACGACGTCGAAGCCGGCGCTGAGCGCGCGCCGGGCGGCGGCCACCTGCCAGCCGCGCAGGGCCTTGATGTCGGCCTTGTCCATCGCCCGGGCCTGGGCGGGAAAGGTGAAATGCAGCGGCACCTGGGCGGGGGCGATGGCGGGCTCGCGGCTCCACTTGTTCCCGGCATGGCTGCCGCCATGCCACAACTCGATCCCCGCCAGCGCGCCGTGGCGGTGAACCGCCTCGGCCATCAGGGCATTGGCCTTCACGTCGTCCTCGTCCCACATGGTGCAGAAGGCGTAGGGCGAATCGTCGGCGCTGGGATGGATCGAGCAATACTCGGTGCAAACCACGCCCCAGCCGCCCTCGGCCTTGATGCCGCGCATTGCCGCCAGCGTGCGCGGCAGGGCGTGGCCCATCCCGGTGCAGTGCGGCACCTGGTAGAAGCGGTTGGGCGCCGTCACGGGGCCGATCTTGACCGGCTGGAACAGGATGTCGTAACGCGGGTCCCGGGCCATGAAGGCTCCTGGCTCGTGGGTTGCGGGCGGCGCGCACGTTAGGGGCGCCCCCCGGTTGCGGCAAGGCGGCATGGGCCGCCCTCAGGGAGGACGGATGGCGCGCGAACAGACCCGGCGGCGCGAGCGGCGGGGCGCGGAGAAGCTGGCGTCCTTTCCCTGGCGCCAGGTGGTGAATCCCTACAAGCCGGTGGACGTGCTGTCGGCCGACCAGGTGGAGGCGATCCACCGCGCCTCGCTGCGCGTGCTGCAGGAGATCGGCATCGAGGTGTGGAGTGCGGCCGCGCTGGACCGCTTCGCACGGGCCGGCGCCAGGGTGGACCGCGCGGCACAGCGCGTGCGCCTGGAAGGCGCGCTCGTCGAGGAGCTGGTGGCCAAGGCGCCCTCGCAGTTCCGCCTGCATGCGCGCAACCCGGAGCGCGACGTGGTGATCGGCGGCAATCACATCGTCTTTTCCGGCGTGGGCGGACCGGCCTTCGCCTCGGACCTGGACAACGGCAAGCGGGCCGGCACCTTCGAGGACTTCCGCAACTTCACCAAGGTGCTGCACGGGCTGAACGTCATCCACCAGGAGGGCGGGTCCATCGAGCCCACCGACCTGCCGGCCGAGACGCGCTACCTGGACCTGTACGAAGCCGACATCACGCTGACCGACCGCACCTGGCATTGCTGGGCCTTCGGCCGCCCGGCGGTGGAAGACGCGCTGGCGATGCTGGAGATGGCCAGGAGTGTCGACCGCGACCGCATGCTGGCGGAGCCCACTGCCATCACGATCGTCAACACCAACTCGCCGCTGCGCCTGGACGGGCCGATGGGCGACGGACTGATCGCGATGGCCGAGGCGGGGCAGCCCACGGTGGCGACGCCCTTCACGCTGGCAGGGGCCATGAGCCCGGCCACGCTGGCGGGAGCGCTGGCCCAGCAGAACGCCGAGGCCCTGGCGATGGTGGCCCTGGCCCAGATCGTGCGGCCGGGCGCGCCGATGGTGTATGGCGGATTCACCTCGAACGTGGACATGAAGACGGGCGCGCCGGCCTTCGGCACGCCGGAGTACACGAAGGCCGCGCTGGCCAGCGGGCAGCTCGCGCGGCGCTATCGCCTGCCCTGGCGCTCGTCCAACGTGAACGCCTCGAACGTGGTGGACGCCCAGGCCACCTACGAGTCCGAGATGGCGGTGTGGGGCGCCGTGATGGGGGGCGTGAGCCTGCTGTACCAGGGCGCTGGCTGGCTGGAGGGCGGCCTGACGGCTTCGTTCGAGAAGCTGATCGTCGACGCCGAGATCCTGCAGATGATGGCCGAGGTGCTGGTGCCCATCGAGGTGAGCGAGGACACGCTGGGGGTGGAGGCGATGGCCGAAGCGGGGCCGGGCGGGCACTTCTTCGGCACGGCGCACACCCTGGAGCGCTACGAGACCGCATTCTACAAGCCGCTGCTGTCGGACTGGCGCAACTTCGGCGCGTGGCAGGAGGACGGCTCGAAGACCGCCACCGAGCGGGCCAACGGCATCTGGAAGCAGCTGCTGGCGGAGTACCAGGAGCCTGCACTGGACCCCGCCGTGCGCGAGGCCCTGGCCGCCTACGTCGCGCGGCGCAAGCGCGAGATCGCGGCGGGGAGCTGAGGCAGGGGCCGGCGCCCCGTTCGCCCTTCGAGGCGGCGCTGCGCCGCACCTGAGGACGAACGGTTGATTGGCACCCAACGCAGCTGGAAGGCCGCACGTCCAGCGGGGCCCTGGGCAGCAGGGCGTCCCGAAGGGCGGACGGCGCACCGACCCACCGGGCTAGCTTCCATCGGGCAGCGTCCTCTCCAGGTTCAGGGTGTGGTCGCGAAAGCCGAACCGGCGGTAGGCCCGTGCGGCGCGCGCATTGCTGGCAAGCGTGGTGATCCGCATGCGGCGGATGCCGAGCGCCTGCGCATGGTCCTGCATGGCGGCGAGCAGCGCCTGCGCGGCGCCCCGGCCGCGGCTGGCCTCCTCGACGAACAGGTCGGTCACGTAGACGTGCTGGCGCGCCTCGGGCCGCATGGTTGTGTCGTCCTCGACCTTGACGATGCAGTGGCCGTATCCGACCGGCCGGCCGGCGAGCTCGGCGATCAGGGTCAGGCCCTGCTCCTCGGCCATCTCGCGCAGCATGGCGGGGACGTAGCCGTTGGCCAACATCTCGGCGGCCGGCATCAAGGTAGCGTCGAGCGGGAGCTCGAACTCCTGCAGGCCGGCGGCGAAGCGCTCCAGCGTGGGCGTGTCGGCCGCCGTGGCGGGCCGGATCGTGACGGAAGCGACGGCCATGCTCATGCCACCACGCGGTCGCGCAGGGGCGCGCACGCCCCTGGAGCGGCCTCGAGCGCGCGGGCGTACTTGTGCCCGGCATAGACGGCGGTGGCGATGATGCCGGGCGCCTCGCAGTCGCCGATGCGACGGACCGAGCGGATGCCGGCCCGCTCCAGCGCGGCCGGGTCGGCGACGAGGGCCTTGTAGAGCGCGTCGTTCGGGTTGCGCGCGGTGACGGGAACCAGGGCGGCGCAGGGCAGCGCGCGCTCGCGGCCCGTGAAGATGCAGGCGATGTGGGCCTCGCCGCCCTCCAGGCGCCTAAGGGTGTGGGCCGGCACGATCTCGACGCCCAGGTTCAGCAGGTGGCCCAGCACGCGGCCCTGCTCGAGGTGCGAGCCATTCCAGGCCAGCGGGTTGACCTGGGGTGTCACGTAGACCACGGGATGGCCCGCCCTGCGGAAGAGCTCGGCAAGGCAGCTTCCCAGGGTGTAGCCGTCATCGTCGAACACGACGACCGGTCCGTCGGCCCCGGCGCCTGCCATCGCGGCCTCGGGGCTCATCAGGCCGGGCGTGGCCGGGTCGAGGAAGGGCAGGTCGTTGCTGCGGCCCGCGCCGTCCATGCGCCAGGTCGAGCCCGTCGCGATGGCGACGTGGGCGGCGCCCATCTCGAGCACGTCGGCCGCGGCGAGGCGGCTTTCGCGAAAGACCTCGACGTTGGCCAGCTTGCCGATCTGCTGCACACGGTGGTCGCGCACGCGCGCCCAGGCGGCGAGGCCGGGCAGGCGGCACTCGGCGGCGACGCGGCCGCCCAGCTCGCGCGTGGCTTCGGCCAGTTGCACGCGATAGCCGCGACGGCCCAACGACAGCGCGGCCTCCAGCCCGGCGGGACCGGCACCCACGACCAGCACCGGCGCGTCCGAACCGCGGGGCGCGATGCGCTCGGGGTGCCAGCCGCGGCGCCACTCCTCGCCCATCGTCGGGTTCTGGGTGCAGCGCAGCGGCACGCCGTTGCCGTTGCCCGAGACGCAGACGTTGCAGCCGATGCACTCGCGGATGTCCTCGACGCGGCCCTCGTCGATCTTGCGGGGCAGAAAGGGATCGGCGATCGAGGGCCGCGCCGCGCCGATCAGGTCCATCACCCCGCCCTTGACGAGCGAGACCATGCGGTCGGGCGAGGTGTAGCGCCCGACGGCGACGACAGGTTTGGTGGTCAGCGACTTCACGAAGCGGATGTGGGGCTCCTGCGCACCCTCCTCGGCGAAGCGCGAGGTGCGGGCATCGTTGGAGAAGTCGGACACGTTGACGTCCCACAGGTCGGGCAGTTCGGCCAGCATGGCCACCACGTCGCGGCCCTCGCCTTCGCTGGTAATGCCGTGCTCGCCCAGGAGCTCGTCCACCGCGAAGCGGATGGCGACGGCGGCTCTGTCACACACCGCTTCGCGCGTAACCTCGATCAGCTCGCGGGTCAGGCGCACACGGTTCTCCAGGCTGCCGCCGTACTCGTCGGTGCGCGTGTTATGGCGTTTGGCGATGAACTGCTGAAGCAGGTAGCCGTGGGCGGCGTAGACGTAGACGATGTCGAAGCCGGCCTGTACGGCGCGCCGTGCCGCATCGCCCTGCCAGCGGCGGAGGTTGCGCAGGTCTTCCTTGTCCATCGCGCGGGTCTGGATGGGGTCGCCCTGCATGATCGGCATGCTGACGGGGCCCAGGGCGACCTCGCGGGTCAGGCGGTTTCCCACGTGCAGGCCGCCGTGCCACAGCTCGACCCCGGCCAGCGCGCCGTGGCGGTGGACGGCCTCGGTCATGCGGGCGTGGTTGCGGACGTCCTCGTCGTCCCACAGCGTGCAGAAGGGAAAGTGGCCGTCGTCGGCCGAGGGGTCGATCGAGCAGTACTCGGTGCAGACGACGCCCCAGCCGCCCTCGGCCTTGACCGCGCGCATGGCGGCCAGGGTGCGCGGCATGACGAAGCCCATGCCGGTGCAATGGGGCACCTGGTAGAAGCGGTTGGGCGCGGTGACGGGCCCGATCCTCACGGGCTGGAACAGCACGTCGTAGCGGGGATCGCGCGGCATGGCTGGCTGGAACCCTTCCTGGCCTGGCGGTGGCGGGACAAGAGCCCGGCCCCGTCCGCCGGGTCAAGCCCGGCGGAGGACGGCGGCCAGCAGCACCATCAGGCCGGACACGGCGACCACGACGGTCATGCCGTCGGGGCTCCACGCCTCCATCAGCCCGCCCGCAGCCACCGGTCCGAGGCCGGCGCCGGTGTTGTAGGCCATGATGAAGGCGGCATTGACCATCGCCAGCTCGGCCGGGGCGAAGCGTTCGCCTAGAAGGCCGAGCGCCACGGTGTAGATGGCGAAGACAATTCCGCCCCACACCACCAGCAGGGCCCACAGCGCGAACCCGGTGCCGATCAGCAGCGGCAGCAGGGCCGCGCCCAGCACGGTCAGGAGCGCGCACAGCAGCAGCATGCCGCGCCGGCTCCACACGTCGGCGGCCCAGCCGATGGGTACCTGCAGCATGACGGTGCCCACCGTGAAGGCGGTCAGCATGAGCGCGGCGCTCTGTTCGCTGAACCCGTGACTCAGGCCGTACAGCGGCAGCAGGGCCGTCACCGCCATGTCGGCCGCGCCGGCTGCCGCGGCGGCGGCCAAGAGGACCGGCGCCCGGCGCAGCACGGCCAGCGGGTGGGCATCCGGATGCTTCGGCAGCTCGGGCGCGAGGCGGCGGGCCAGCACGATGGGCAGGGCGCTCAGGGCCACCGCGGCGAGGACGATCAGCCACGGCGCCCAACCCTCGCTGCCCACCCCGGCGATGGCGAACGGCCCCAGGCAGAACCCGCTCGACAGCGCCGAGCCGTACAGGCCGAAGACACGCGTGCGGTTGGCGTCGGTGGCGATGAGGTTCAGCCAAGTCTCGGTGACCACCCACCAGAGGACGCCGATGGCGCCGCCGGCGAAGCGCAGCACGCACCACACCCAGAAGTTGGGAAAGGTGGGGAACAGCGCCAGGATCACCAGGTCGATGACGGCGGTGGCCAGCAGCGCGCGCACCACGCCGACCCGCCGCGCCACCATGGGCACGAACGGACCGAAGATCAGGATGGCGAGATTGGTGAGTGCCGCGTTAGCGCCGATCAGCCCGCGCGAGACGTCCATCTCGTCCAGCGACAGGGCGACCAGCGGGTGCAAGGCCCCGTAGCCCACGCCCGCGCCGAAGCATCCCGCGATGATGGCCAGCAGGCTCAGCCGCCGTTCGGCGGACGTCATCTGCGCGTGCGCCAGCACGACTGGGAGGCTCGGAAGCGGGAACGTCGCGGAGCATGGCGCGGTATCTACACGAAGTCGGATGCGGCGTCGATCCCGGCGCCTAGACCGCGCACCAGCCGCCGTCGACCAGCAGGACGACGCCGGTGACGAACGAGGCCGCGTCGGAGGCCAGGAACACGGCGGGGCCGACCAGCTCCTCGGCGTCGCCATAGCGGCGCAGCGGTGTCAGCCTCTTGGTCAGCGCCACGGCCTCGTCGTCGGCGTAGAGATGCTCGGAGCCCTTCTGACGGCTGTTCATGTAGCCGGGATTGAAGGCATTGACCCTAATGCCGTGCGGTCCCCATTCCGAAGCGAGCGTGCGAACCAGCATGTCGGTGCCGCCCTTCGAGGCGCCGTAGGGCGCCAGGTTGTCGAAGCCCGCCACCGAGGCGTTGGACGAGTTCATCACGATTGCCCCGCCCTTGCCCTGCCGGATCATCTGGCGGGCCGCCACCTGAGCGCACACGAAGTAGCCGCGCAGGTTGACGGCCGTGATGTAGTCGAAGTCCTCGTCGGTCACGTCCAGGGCGGGCTTGGGCCGGTCCACGCCCGCGTTGCACAGCATGATGTCGAGCCTGCCGTAGCGCTTCACGGCCGCGTCCACCAGGGCCTGCACGTCGGCGCGGACCGAGGTGTCGCAGCGCATGGCGAAGCCCTCGTGGCCCTTGGCCCTTAGCTCGGCCGCCGTCTCCTCGGCCTCGGCGCCGTTGCGCGAGCAGCCCACCACGATAGCGCCGGCCTCGGCGAAGCCCGTTGCCAGCGCCTTGCCCAGCCCGCGGCTGGTGCCGGTGATGACGGCGACGCGCCCCGTCAGGTCGAATAGCTTGCTGGACATGGCGCCTCCCCGCTCAGCGCGCGGCGATGTGATCGAACAGGCGGCGCAGGAAGGCGACGCACTGCTCGAACTGGGCGCGCTCGACGAACTCGTTGGGCTGGTGGGCCTGGGCCACGCTGCCGGGTCCGCACACGATGGTGGCCATGCCGGCGCGCTGAAACAGGCCGGCCTCGGTGGCGTAGGCCGCCTTGTGGATGCTGTTGCTGCCCACCAGCGCCAAGGCCAGCGCTTCGGCGGCCGAGCCCGGGTCCGGCCTGAGGCCGGGCACGGTGCTGCGCTTCTCGGTCACAATGCCGGCGTCCTCGGAGATCGCCTTCATGGCCGGCACCAGGGTCTCGGCGAAGGCGAGAAACCGCTCGCGCACCTCGTTCTCGTCGGTGCCCGGCATCAGCCGGTACTCCCAGGTGAACGAGCAGCGACGCGGGATGATGTTCTGAGCCGTGCCGCCCTCGATCGTGCCGACGTGGACGGTCGTGTAGGGCGGGTCGAAGCCTGTCGCCGGATCCGCGCGATCCCTCATCTCGTCGGCCAGGCGCTTGAGGAAGCCGACCAGCTCCATCGCCACGAAGATGGCGTTCACGCCCTTGTGGGCGATGGAGGAGTGCGCCTCCTTGCCGGTAACGGTGGTGCGGAACGAATAGATGCCCTTGTGGGCGTCCACCACCTTCATGTCGGTGGGCTCGCCCACGATGACGGCGCGCGGCCGCACGCCGGCGGCCACCGCCTGCTCGATCAGGCGGGGCGCGCCCAGGCAGCCCACCTCCTCGTCGTAGGACAGGGCGAAGTGGACCGGCGCCTTCAGCCGACGCTTCGCGATCTCGGGTACCAGGGCGAGGGCGGCGGCCAGGAAGCCCTTCATGTCGCAGGTGCCGCGCCCGTAATAGCGCCCGTCCTTCTCGGTCAGCACAAACGGGTCCGTCGCCCACGGCTGCCCGTCCACCGGCACCACGTCGGTATGGCCCGACAGGACGATGCCGCCCTCTCGCCCTGCGCCCAGCGTGGCGAAGAGATTGGCCTTCCTGCCCGAATCGTCGTGGGTCAGCGTGGCCTCGATGCCGTGCCCGCGCAGGTAGTCCTGCACGAAGCCGATCAGGGCCAGGTTGGAATCCCGGCTGGTCGTGTCGAAGCCGATCAGGCGGGCCAGCATCGCCTCGGGGCTGTAGGTCGCGGCGGCCATGGGGTCTCCCGGGAGGGGACGAGGCGGGCATCCTGCCCCGGAGGGCGCCTGCGAGTCACGGCCTCCCAAGGCGCGCGCAGAGAGGGACGCTAGGTATCCTTCGGCCGGGCGCGGGCGGCGCCGGAGCTGCCCGCGGGCAATCGCCAGCCCACGACGATGTGGTGGTGCAGCGCCTTCTCGGCGGCGGCAAGGTCGCCCCTGGCGATCGCGTCGCGCAGGCCCTTGTGCTCCACCATGTACTGGTTGATGTCGGGGTTGCCCAGCACGGGGTCGCCAAAGGCGATCAGGAGCTGGCGCGACAGCCCGCTCCACATCTGCACCAGCACCTCGTTGTCTGCGGCAAGGCACAGTTCGCGGTGGAACTGCACGTCGCACTCGGCCATGCGGTAGCGGTCCTCGCGCTCGGCGGCTTTCTCCATGTCACGGATGACGCGGTCGAGCTTGGACAGCCGGCGCGGGTTCGCCTTGTAGTTCGGGATCGCGCGCTGGAGCGCAAAGGTCTCCAGGGCCATGCGGATGTCCATCAGCTTCTGGAAGCGGGATTCGGTCACGTCCATCAGGCGGGTGCCGCGGTGCGGCGTGCTGTGGACGATGCCCTGGGACTCCAGGGCCTTCAGCGCCTCGCGCAACGGCAGGCGACTGACGCCCAGCTCCTGGGCCACCTCGGTCTCGATCAGGCGCTGACCCGGCTTGAAGATGCCGCGCGCAGCCCTATCCACGATGGCGTGGGCCACCTCTTCGGCCAGCAAGCGCCGTTTGCCGCCCGCCTTGCCTCCCGCACCGTTGCCGATCAGGCCCTTCTGTCTGGAACGCCGAGCCATGAACCCCCGCCGGGAACGCCACTCCCCGCTGACAGTTATCTCTGCATGCCTGCCTGCGCAACGTCTACCCGAAAAAGTCCCAAGATGCCCAAGCAATCGGCAAAGGTTCACAAGACCTGGAAGCCCGTGGCAAAGGGATCGTGCGGATCGACAAAGATCGTGTTGTGCCCGGTCACGCGCGCCCAGCCGGCGACCGATGGCGTGATGGCCGATCGATTGCCGACCAGCGCCTCCGATTCCACGCGGCCGTGGAACAGGCTGCCGATGATGCTCTCGTGGATGAAGTCCTCGCCGGTCCTCAACTTGCCCTTGGCGGCCAACTGCGCCATGCGGGCAGAGGTGCCGGTGCCGCAGGGCGAGCGGTCGATGGCCTTGTCGCCATAGAAGACCGCGTTGCGGGCATGTGCCCTGGCGTCGCGGGGCGGACCGGCCCACAGGATATGGCTGACGCCCCGGATCGTGGGATCCTCGGGATGCTCGACCGTCACGGCCGCGTTCAGCGCGCGGCGCAGGATCGGACTCAGGCGCAGGATGTCGCCCGCACTCATGGCGTCCAGGCCCGGCCAATTGGGCTGCTTCTCGACGATGGCGTAGAAGTTGCCGCCATAGGCGATGTCCACGACCACCTCGCCCAGGCCGGGGCACTGTACCTTCACCCCCTCCAGCGCCAGATAGCTGGCCACGTTGGTGATGCGCACCTGCTCGACGTGGCGGCCCCGGCGCTCGTAGCGCGCGGTGACGATGCCCGCCGGCACGTCCAGCCGGATGCAGCCCTCCTCGCGCGGCACCACCAGGCCGTGCTCGATGGCCGAGGTGACGGTGCCGATGGTGCCGTGCCCGCACATGGGCAGGCAGCCCGACGTCTCGATGAACAGCACCGCCACATCGCAGTCGGGCGCCAGCGGCGGATACAGGATCGAGCCCGACATCATGTCGTGGCCACGCGGCTCGAACATCAGCGCCTTGCGGATCCAGTCGTGCCTGGCCAGGAAGTCCTGCCGCCGCTCGCTCATGGTGCGGCCCTGCAGGGCGGGGCCGCCGCCGGCGACCAGGCGCACCGGGTTGCCGCAGGTATGGCCGTCGATGCAGAAGAAGGTGTAGGGGCGCGAAGGCTCGGTCATGGACCGACTATAGCGCCGCCCGGGGTAGCGCGCGGGGCCTCGTTGACCCGGGCCGGGCGCGGGCTATGCTCCGGCCCGTCCACCCAGCCGGGAGCACCGCCATGCCGCGCCAGCTCGATCTCGACGGGATCCATACCGTCGTCGTGACGCCGTTCGACCGCAAGGGCGAGATCGACCTGGAGGCGCTGGGCCGCGTCGTGGACTTCGTGATCGCGGGCGGCGTGCGCTTCGTCATCCCCTGCGGCACGACGGGCGAGTACTACGCGCTGTCGATGGCCGAGCGGAAGCAGGTCATCAAGGCGGTGCGCGACCGCGTGGGCAAGCGGGCACGGCTGATCGCGGGCACCAACAGCGCAAGCCAGCGCGAGATCATCGAGCTGAGCCTTTTCGCCAAGGAGCTGGGCTACGAGGCGGTGATGCTGGCCGCGCCCTACTACTCGCTGCCCACGCCGCCCGAGCTGACGGCCCACTTCAAGGCAGTGGCGGCGGCCATCGCCATGCCCATCGTGCTCTACAACTTCCCGGCCCGCACCGGCGTGGACATCGGGCTGGAGGTGCTGGACGGCCTCAAGGACTGCGAGGCCGTGGTCGGCATCAAGGAAAGCAGCGGCTCGATCGCCCGCCTGCACGAGATCATGGTGCGCTACGGAGACCGCTACACCATCGTCTGCGGCGCCGACGACCAGGCGCTGGAATACTTCGCGTGGGGCGTGCGCGCGTGGATCGCCGGCGCCTCGAACTTCCTGCCGGCCGAGCACGTGGCGCTGTACGAGGCGTGCGTCAAGCGCGGCGACCTGAAGGCCGGGCGCGCCATCATGCGGGCCATGCTGCCGCTGTTCATGCACATGGAGGGCGGCAAGTACCTGCAGTGCGCCAAGCACGGCTGCGCGCTTGCCGGCATCCCGGCTGGCGACCCGCGCCCGCCGCTGGCCGCGCTTTCGGCCGATGAGAAGCAGGCCTTCGCCCGCATCTACGAGCAGGCCAAGGGCGCGCTGGCCCCCGCAGCCGCGGCGCAATAGCGCCGTGCAGGTCGTAGCCAGCTTTCCGCGGGCCGTCCGCGACGTCGAGAACGTCTGGATTCCCCTGAAGGACGGCACGCGACTGGCCGCGCGCCTGTGGCTGCCCGTGGACGCGGAGAAGAATCCCGTCCCGGCGATCCTGGAATACATCCCCTACCGCAAGCGCGACTTCATGCGCGCCCGCGACGAGGGCATGCACCCCTACTTCGCCGGCCACGGCTATGCCGCCGTGCGCCTCGACATCCGGGGGTCGGGCGAATCCGACGGCCTGCCGCTGGACGAGTACGTGAAGCAGGAACAGGACGACGCGCTGGAGGCCATCGCCTGGATCGCGGCGCAGCCCTGGTGCAGCGGCGCCGTGGGGATGATCGGAAAGTCGTGGGGCGGCTTCAACGGGCTGCAGGTAGCCGCCCGCCGCCCGCCCGCGCTCAAGGCGGTCATCACGCTGATGTCGACGGACGATCGCTATGCCGACGACGTGCACTACATGGGCGGGTGCCTGCTGAACGACAACCTGGGCTGGGGCGCGGTGATGACCACGTTCAACGCCCGGCCGCCGGACCCCGCCATCGTGGGCGAGGGCTGGCGCGAGCAGTGGCTTGCGCGCCTGGACGCGGCGCCGCTGCTGTCCGACATCTGGCTTTCGCACCAGCGGCGCGACGCCTATTGGAAGCACGGGTCGGTCTGCGAGGACTATGGCGCCATCCAATGCCCGGTGTACGCCATCGGCGGCTGGGCGGACGGCTATTCCGACGCGGTGTTCCGCCTGATGGCGGGGCTGACGGTGCCGCGCAAGGGGCTGGTGGGGCCGTGGGCGCACCTCTATCCGCAGGACGGCGTGCCGGGGCCGGCCATCGGCTTCCTGCAGGAGGCGCTGCGCTGGTGGGACCAGTGGCTGAAGGGCATCGACACCGGCATCGCGCGCGAACCCATGCTGCGCGTCTGGCAGCAGGACAGCGTGGCGCCCCGCACCTACTACGAGGAGCGCCCGGGCCGCTGGGTGGCCGAGGCCCTCTGGCCCAGCCCGCGCATCGAGCCGCGCCGCTATGCGATGAACGCCGACGGGCTGGGCGCCAAGGCCGGCCCCGAGGCGGCGCTGACGCTGGCCTCGCCGCAGGACGTGGGGCGGGACGCCGGCGACTTCTCGGGGTTCGCGGTGCCGGGAGACCTGCCGGGCGACCAGCGCGAGGACGACGGCGGCAGCTTGGTGTTCGATTCCAATCCGCTCGCCCAGCCCCTTGCCATCCTGGGCGGGCCGGTCGTCGAGTTGGACCTGGCCGTGGACCGGCCCCAGGCCCTGGTGGCGGTGCGCCTTTCGGACGTCTCGCCGGACGGCGCAGCCACGCGCGTCACCTATGGTGTGCTGAACCTTTCCCACCGCGACGGCCACGAGGCCGACGTGAAGCCGATGACGCCAGGCAGGCGCACCAAGGTGCGCATTGCGCTGCACGATGCCGGGCACCGGTTCGCCGCCGGGCACCGCATCCGGCTGGCCGTTTCGACCGCCTACTGGCCGCTCGTTTGGCCCTCGCCCCAACCCGTGACGCTGACCCTGCACGCCGGGGCCTGCGCATTGGAGCTGCCGGTGCGTCCGGCGGACGAGGCCGGCGACGCGGCGCTGGCGCCCTTCGCGGAGCCGCAGATGGCACCGCCCACGCCGGCCACCGCGCTGAAGCCCGGCCGCTTTGAGCGCAGCGTGCGCCGCGACCTCGCCACCGGCGAGTCGGTCTATCGCATACTGGCCGACGGCGGCGTGTTCAAGGGCGCGGCGCTGGTGCGGCTGGACGCCATCGACCTGGCCATTGGCCACCGCATCGACCGGGTGTTCCGCATCCGCCCGGACGATCCCTTGTCGGCCCGCCAGGAGATCGAGCACGTCTACGTGATGGAGCGCGGGGCCTGGAGGATCCGCGTCGTGGCCCGGCTGAACATGCGGTGCGACGCCACCGCCTTTCACACCACGGCCACCCTGGACGCCTACGAGGGCGAGGCGCGAGTCTTCTCCAGGGAGTGGTCGAAGGCGACACCGCGCGACCACGTCTGACCCGAAGCCGACCCGCCAGGGAACCCTTGCCATGACCTCGCATGTCGCCGCCGAGAAGCTCGGCATCCGCGGCTTCCGCAACGAGCCGGAGCGTTCCTACACCCTGCCGGCGCGCTATTACGTGGACCCGGCCGTGTATGCGCGGGAAGCGGAGGCGATCTTCTTTCGCAGCTGGATGTACGCGGCGCATGTGAGCGCGCTCGCCCGGCCCGGCGACTACGTCACGGTGCGGGTCCTCGACCAGAACCTCATCGTGATCCGGGGCAAGGACGGGATCCTTCGCGGCTTCTACAACGTCTGCCAGCACCGCGCGCACGAGCTGCTGACCGGGCGGGGCAACGCAAAGGTCGTGACCTGTCCCTACCACGCCTGGTCCTATCACGCCGACGGACGCCTGCGCACCGCGCGCGGGGCCGAGAAGGTCGCTGGCTTCGACAAGGCCGCGTTCTGCCTGAAGCCGGTGCGCGTCGAGGCGTTCGTGGGCTTCGTTTTCGTGAACCTGGATCCCGACGCCGTGCCCCTGGCCGAGCAGGCGGGCGATCTCGAGGCCGAGGTGCGCGCCTATTGCCCCGAGCCGGAGAAGCTGGTGCTGGCCCGCACCAAGGACTATGCCATCGCCGGCAACTGGAAGAACTCGCTGGACAACTTCTTGGAGTGCTACCACTGCCACGTCGCCCATTCGGACTTCTGCGATCTGGTCGACATGACGACCTACCGCTCGGTGTGCCACGACATCTGGTCCAGCCACTGCGGTCGTTCGCGCGCGACGCAGAACCGCGCCTACGCCTACACCGGTGGCGCGGCGGCCGAGAGGTTCGGCTCGTGGTTCCTTTGGCCCAACCTGTGCCTCGAGGTGTTCCCTGGCGCGCCCAACATCAACGTCTTCCTGCACGAGCCCACGGGGCCCGAAGGAACGCGGCACGCCTTCGAGTTCTATATGGAGAGCGCCACGCCCACGGCCGAGCAGGAGGACGCCATCCGCTACATCGACCAGGTGCTGCAGGTCGAGGACATACGCCTGGTGGAGAGTGTGCAGCGCGGCCTGCGCAGCCGCGGCTACGACCAGGGCCGATTCATCGTGGACGACGGTCGCACCGACATGAGCGAGCATGCCGTCCACCACTTCCACGGCCTGGTCATCGGGGCCCTGGGCGCGCAGTAGGACGGCCTTCCCTACGCCTGCACCGCCGCCAGCTTCCCTTCGACGAAGCGCTTGGCGCGGGGCACGTCATCCTCCGCCATGTGCTCGATGAGCAAGGCCACGTCCGGGGCGTGGCGCACCAGCAGGCCCAGGAAGCGGTCGAAGTCGATCTCGCCCTGGCCGGCGGCGGGGTACTCGCAGCGCGGGTCGGGGATGCCCAGGTTGGCGTGGTTCTCCACGCGAACACCATCGGGGCCGATGCGGCGCGTGTCCTTGGCGTGGGCAACGGCCACGCGGCCCGCGATGGCGGGGTGGAACAGGGCATCGATCACGTCGTGCTGGCGGTCCAGATTGCCGGCGTCGAGGAAGTTGGCGGGGTCCATCACCATCGCCAGCGCGGGGCTCCCCACCTCGGCGAACACGCGCGCGGCCTTGGCCGGCGTGTCGATGACGTTCCCCACGCCGCCCTCCAGCGCCAGCCTTACGCCCGCCTTCCGGGCCTCCTCGGCCATGCCGCCGATGGCGTCGCGGAACGCCTCATAGACGCCGGGCTTGTCGGTGTCGGGGTGATAGGCCCAGTCGTCCTCGGGGTGGCGCGTGCCCGTCTCGGTCACCACGCAATCGGTGCCGAGCTCGTTGGCCAGCGCGATGACGTTGCGCAGCTTGGCGGCGTTGGCCTTGCGCTTGGCGGGGTCGGGCGCCACCAGGTTGGCGTGTCCCGACACGGCCACGAAGCCGATGCCGTGGCGGGAGAAGGCCGCGCGGATCCTGCGGCAATCGGCCGCCGTGGCCTCGGCCGGGCCGGGCATGTCGGGGAACTTGAAGTCGACCTGGGCCACCTTCAGCCCGTGCGCGGCCGCGCGGCGCGCGCACTCCTCGTGGGGCCGGCGGATGTAGCCGGTGATGATGCCCAGGTCCATCCTCAGCTCTCGCCCAGGGCCGCGATGTGCCGCTCCACGAAGCGTCGCGCGCGCGGCACGTCTTGCTCCTCGATGTGCTCCAGGATCAAGGCGAGGCCACTGTGGCGGCGTGCGAGCAGGCGCAGGTAGAGGCCGTAGTCCATCTCGCCCGCGCCCGCGGCCGGCCACTCGGCGGCGGGGTCCGGAGTGCCGGTGTGGTTGTGCCTCTCCACGCGCACGCCATCGGCGCCGACGCGCCGCACGTCCTTGGCGTGGGCGGCGTAGATGCGCTCCTCGATGACAGGGACGAACAGGCCATCGATGACCTCGCGCTGGCGGTCGAGGTTCGTGGCGTCCAGGTAGTTGGTCGGGTCCATCAGCATGCCGAAGGCCGGGCTGGCCACGTCCCGGAAGATCTGGGCGGCCTTGGCGGGCGTGTCGATGACGTTGCCCACGGCGCCCTCGATCAGCAGGACGGCGCCGTGACGCCGCGCCGCCTCGGCCATGCGTCCCGCGGCGTCGCGGAACTCGGCATAGACGCCGGGGGCGGCGGTGTCGGGGTGGGGCGCCCAGTCGTCGTGCGGGTGCTTCGTGCCTGTCTCGGTCACCACCCAGGGGCAGCCCAGCACAGGCGCGGCGGCCAGGATGCGCTCCAGCCGCGCATGCGCCGCCTTGCGGCGCTCGGGATCGGGCGCCACCAGGTTGACATAGCCCGAGACGGCGGCGAACCCGATGCCGCGCGCCTGGAAGGTTTCGCGGATGCGGCGGCACGCCGCGTCGGTGATGCCGGCCGTCGTCGTGGCGATGTCGGGAAACTTGAAGTCGAGCTGCACCGAGGCGAAACCGTCCTCCGCTAGGCGGCGCGCGCATTCCTCCAGCGGGTACTCGTAGTAGCCGGTGAAGATTCCGACCTGCATGGGGCCTTCCCTGCGACGCGACGAGGGGCCCCGGCCTTGCGGCCGGGGCCTCGTCCCGCCGTCCTCCTATGCCATGCCGAAGGCGCGGAAGACGTACCCCTGCCCGTCGGGCGAGACGCCGGGCACGATGGTGTCGCGGTAGATGTAGGCGTTCACCCCGTGCGTCAGGAACGTGTAGCAGCCGGACTCCTCCATCAGGTCCTGCATGCGCACGTACATCTCGGCCCGTTTCGCCTGGTCGGTCTCGGAGATTGCAGCCTGGTGGAGCTGGTCGAACTCCTCGCTGTTGAACTGCTCCCAGTTCCAGATGCCGATCTGGCGGGGCGTGAACCATTCGGTGGCCCAGCTCGGGTCCGGCGCCATCGTGAAGCGGTTCAGGATCAGGTCGAGCTGGTCCCAGCCCGGCGAGTTCTTGTCGCCCAGGGTCCAGAACGTGCCGGAGTCGTGGCTGTCGATCTCAACCGTGATGCCCATCTCGGCCAGGTTGGACTGGGCGATCTGCGCCACGGTCAGGTAGTCGGTATCGTTCAGCGTGGCCAGCTTGATCGTCAGCCCCTCGGCTCCGGCCTCGGCGACGAGGGCCTTGGCCCGCTCCACGTCGCGCTCGTAGAGCTTCTTCTTGCGGTGGCCCAGCAGGCTCGGCGCGATGATGCCGGTCGAGGGCTGGGGCACGCCGAAGAACGCGCCGTCGATGATGGCCTGCACGTCGATGGCGTGCTGGATGGCACGGCGCACCCGCACGTCGGAGAGACGCGGGCTGGCCATGTTGGCGCCGATCCAGATGTAGGCCAGCGGCGAGCGCTCCATCAGCTTGGTGTTGGGCGGCAGGCTCTCGCGGTACTTGGCCACGCCGCTGATGGACACGCCCGCGATGTCGACGTCGCCCGCCTCGTAGGCCAGCTCGGCTGCCTTGTCGTCCTCGATGGGAAAGACGTGGATCTCGTCGTAGGCGGGCTTGGCGCCGACGTAGTCGGGGTTGCGGGCCAGCACGGTCTTCTGCTTGGGAAGCCACTCCTTGATGTAGTAGGGGCCGTTCGTCGCCGGGATCTCGGTGGTGAAGCTGCCGCCCACCGCCTCGACCGCCTTCTTGCACACGATGTTGCCCGAGCCGTAGGGCAGCGAACTGGTCCAGAGCGGCGCAAACGGCTTGTTCAAGTGGATGACGCCGCTGTAGGCATCGACGATCTCGACCTCCTTGAGCTGCTCCCAGTCCACCCGGTAGGCGGCCTGGAAGTTCGGATCGGTGATGCCGGCGATGCGCTCGAACGAGAACTTCACGTCCTCGGTCGTCGTCTCGCCGAAGCCGTTCGACCACGGCACGCCCTTGCGGATGGTGAACTTCACGGTCAGGGGATCGACCTGCTCGATCTCCTCGGCCAGCTCCTTGTGCCAGACGAACTCGGTGCCGGTGTCGAACTCGATCAGCTTGTTCAGGCACGCACCGAAGATGGCATCCTCGACGCTGGCCAGGCGGTTGGCCGGGTCCAGCACCTGGATCTCGCCGTAGCTGCGGACCTTCAGCGTGCTGGACTGCGCCCGCGCCGCGCCAGCCGCCAGCGGCCCGGCCGCGGCGGCCAGCGCCGTGGACTGCAGGAAGCGCCGGCGACTCAGCGGCACCGCCCGCGCCCTGACCGCGCCTTCGCGCGTGACGCCGAACCATTCCATGTTGCGCATGACCCGTCTCCCTGAGGTTCCGGCGGGTCTTTCGCGGCCCCGCGGCCGTCGCGCCCGCCTGGGGGCAGATGCTAGGTCCGCCGCCCGGCCGGGTCAAAGGGGGTCACACGCGGGACGCCTCCTTGCCGCGCGGGATCAGCTTCTCGAGGTCGTAGAAGGGCAGCTCCAGGGTCTCGCCCGGCACGGCGTCGGGGCCGCAGGCGACCTTTCGGCCGATCCAGTCCCCCGCAGCATCGAACCGGGCATAGGCCACGCCGTGGCCCAGGTAGGGCGACCAGTTGGCCGCCGCGATGCGGCCTGCCGGGCGCCCGTCCACGGCGAGCGTCATTCCCGAGGCGACGGGCGCCGGCGTCTTGAGGCCCAGCAGCCTGGGCCGGCGATCGGCCTTGGCCAGGGCGTCGCGGCCGATGAAGTCGCCCTTCGCCAGGTCCACGAAGCGGCCGATGCCGGCGGCGTAGGGCGTTAGCGTGGGGTTCATGTCCGTGCCGTTGTCCAGGATGCCCGCCTCGATGCGGCGGATGTCCATGCACGCCATGCCTGCGAAGCGCAGACCGAGCGGCTGGCCCTTGGCCATCATGTGGTTCCACAGGGCCGCGTGGTCGGCGGTCTCGGGCACGTAGATCTCGAAGCCCAGCTCGCCGGTCCAGCCCGTGCGGCTGACCAGCAGCGGCTGACCGCCCATCGCGACGTGCGCGGCGGCGAAGTAGGGGAAGGACGCCGGCGCGCCACCGTCGCAGAAGGCGGCCAGCACCTCCAGCGAGCGCGGCCCCTGCACCTGCAGGACCCAGTCGTCGGTATCGACGATCTCGACGTCGAAGCCGGGCTGGTGCGCACGCAGCCAGGTGAAGATCTCGCCGTCGGCCAGGACGTATCGGAAGCGGTCCGGGGCCAGTCGGATCAGCACCCCGTCCATCAGGATGCCGCCGTCCTGGAAGCACATCAGGCCATAGCCGCAGCGCCCGACCTTCATGGGCGCGATGGGGCGCGTCATCAGGCGGTCCAGGAAGCGAGCGGCGTCGGGGCCGACGATCTCGATGGCGTGCTCGGGCACGTCGAACAGCGTGACCTGGCGGCGCAGGTGCCAGTACTCGGCGTTCACGTCCTCGTCGAGGTACCCCGGCGCCATGTGGCCGCTGTAGACCGAGAAGGAGGCATCGGGCCCGATCCGCTCCGCGTAGAAGGGGATGAAGGGCGAGGCCTTCAGCCGCCCGCCGTTCCAGGGCCTTACGGGCAGGGTGCGGCCGCTGCGGTAGGGGCGGCGATGCAGCGCGGCTTCGCTGGAGGTCATGGGGTTTCCCGGGTTCCGTTCCGGCGGCGACGGTGCCCGAGTGGACGCGCGGCGGCAAGGCGTGCCTGCGGGGCGGTGGTGCCTTCCGGCTGCATGCAGCCTGCCCTGGCATGATTGACGGTCGCGGGCGGCGGGTTCCATGATCCGCCGCCCGCCAGCATCCGGATCTCCATGAACATCGTCGGCCAGTTCCCGCGCCGTGTCCGAGAGATCGAGACGGCATGGATTCCCATGCCCGACGGCAAGCGGCTCGCGGCCCGCATCTGGCTGCCCGACGATGCCGAGCGCAACCCGGTTCCGGCCATCCTGGAGTACGTGCCCTACCGCCGCCGCGACGGCACGCGGATGCGCGACGAGCCCAAGCACGGCTACTTCGCCGGGCACGGCTACGCCTGCCTGCGCGTCGATCTCCGCGGATCGGGCGATTCCGAAGGGCTGATGTTCGACGAGTACACGCGGCAGGAGCACGACGACGCTCTGGCCGTCATCGCCTGGACCGCGGCCCAGCCCTGGTGCACGGGCAGAGTCGGCATGATGGGGATCTCGTGGGGCGGCTTCAATTCGCTGCAGGTGGCCGCGCGCCGCCCGCCGGCGCTGAAGGCCATCATCACCTCGTGTTCGACCGACGACCGCTATGCCGACGACGTCCATTTCATGGGCGGCTGCGTGCTGGGCGACAACTTCTCGTGGGCCGCCACGATGTGGGGCCGCGCCGCTGCCCCGCCCGACCCGGACGTGGTGGGCGAGGATTGGCGCCAGGCCTGGCTGGCCCGCCTCGAGAAGCTGCCCCTGTTCCTGGCCACATGGCTGGAGCACCAGCGGCGCGACGCCTACTGGAAGCACGGGTCGGTCTGCGAGGACTACGGCGCCATCCAATGCCCGGTCTTGGCGCTGGGCGGCTGGGCGGATTCCTATACCAACGCCATCCCGCGCCTGCTGACCCACCTCAAGGTCCCCCGCCAGGGCATCATCGGCCCGTGGGCGCACTTCTGGGGCTATGAGGGCGGGCCCGGCCCCACCGTCGGCATGCTGCAGGAATGCCTGCGCTGGTGGGACCACTGGCTGAAGGACGAGGCGACCGGGATCATGGACGAGCCCATGCTGCGGGCCTTCATGCAGGACTGGGACCCGCCGCTGCCGGCCTACGAGAACCGTTCCGGCCGCTGGGTGGCCGAACCGGTGTGGCCGCCCAAGGACGGCTTCCGCCCGCGCATCCTTCACCTCAACGCCCGCGGCCTGGACGACGCGGCGGGACCCGAGACGGCGCTGACCCTCGCCTCGCCGCAGGACACCGGCCAGGCGGGCGGCGAATGGTGCGGGCACGCCACCGGCACCGACCTGCCCACCGACCAGCGCGGCGACGATGCGGGGTCGCTGGTGTTCGACACGGCGCCCCTGGTCGAGCCGGTCGAGATCCTGGGCGCCCCGGTCCTGAACCTGGACCTGGCCGTGGACCGGCCGGTGGCGATGGTGGCGGTGCGCCTGAACGACGTGGCCCCAGACGGTTCCTCGGCGCGTGTCACCTACGGCCTGCTGAACCTGACGCATCGCGACGGGCACGAGAACCCCAAGCCGATGGTGCCGGGGCAGCGCACCAGGGTGCGCGTGCAGCTCTGCGACGTGGCGCAGCGCTTCCCGGCCGGGCACCGCATCCGGGTTGCGATTTCCACCGCCTATTGGCCCATCGCCTGGCCCATGCCCGAGAAGGTGACGCTGACGCTGCAGGCCGGCGCATCGACGCTCGAGCTGCCGGTGCGCAGCCCCCGCGCGCTGGATGCCAAGGTCGCGTTCGCGCCGCCCGAGCAGGCCCCGCCCATGCGGGCGACGCGTCTGGAGGCCGGCCGCATGGCGCAGACCGTGACTCGCGACGTGGCCTCGGGCGTGACCGAGCTGGTCGTCACCGCCGATGCCGGGCGCATGCGCATCGACGACATCGGCCTCGACTACGGCTCGTGGCGCACCGAGACCTTCCGCGTGCGCCACGACGATCCCGCCAGCGCCGAGGCGGACGTCGTGTACCGCTTCGCCTACAAGCGCGCGAACTGGGACTGCGTGCACGAATCGCGCACGCGCCTATCGGCCACGCGCGAGCACTTCGTCATCCACGCCGACCTCGACGCCTTCGAGGACGGCCACCGCATCTACGCTCGCTCCGAGGTGCGACGCATCCCGCGCGACCACGTCTGACCGCCCACCGCAGGGAGATCAAGGTGAAGATCGTCACCGAGTATCCGCGCAGGATCCGCGAGATCGAAAACCTCTGGGTACCCATGCCCGACGGGCAGAAGCTGGCCGCGCGCGTTTGGCTGCCCGAGGACGCGGACACGAATCCCGTTCCGGTGATCCTGGAGTACATCCCCTACCGCAAGCGCGACTTCACCGCCTTCCGCGACGAGCCCATGCATCCCTACTGGGCCGGCCACGGCTACGCGGCCGTGCGCCTGGACATGCGCGGCTCGGGCGAATCCGACGGCGTGATGTACGACGAGTACCTGAAGCAGGAGCAGGACGACGCGGTGGACGCCATCGCGTGGCTGGCACAGCAGCCTTGGTGCACCGGCAAGGTCGGCATGATCGGCAACTCGTGGGGCGGCTTCAACGCGCTGCAGATCGCCGCCCGCCGCCCACCGGCCCTGAAGTGCATCATCACGTCGTGCTCGACGGACGATCGCTACGCCGACGACATGCACTACATGGGCGGGTGCCTGCTGAACGACAACCTGGACTGGGGCACCACGTTCTTCGGCTGGCTGCCCCGCGCGCCGGACCCGGCCATCGTCGGCGACCGCTGGCGCGCCATGTACAGGGAGCGGCTGGACGCGGCGCACTTCCCGGTCGAGGACTGGATGCGCCACCAGCGCCGCGACGCCTTCTGGAAGCACGGCTCGATCAACGAGAACTACGACGACATCCGGTGCGCGGTGTTCGCCGTGGGCGGCTGGCTGGACGGCTACTCCAACGCCATCCCGCGCATGCTGGCCAACCTGAAGGTGCCGCGCCTGGGTCTGATCGGCCCGTGGGCGCACAAGTTCCCGCACAACGCCGTACCCGGCCCCGCCATCGGATTCCTGCAGGAGGCGCTGCGCTGGTGGGACCACTGGCTCAAGGGCGCGAAGACCGGGATCATGGACGAGCCCATGTACCGCGTCTGGATGCAGGAGAAGGTGCCCGCCAAGGGCTTCTACGACACCTGTCCCGGCCGCTGGGTGGGCGAGGCATCATGGCCAAGCCCGCGCATCGTGAAGCGCACCTGGCACCTGAACGAGGACGGGCTGGAGGACCAGGCCGGCACCGAGGTCGCCATCCAGTCGCGCACGCCGCAGACGGTCGGCCTGGCGGCGGGCGAATGGTGCCCCTACGGCACCGGCGGCACGGGGCCGGAGTTCCCCACCGACCAGCGCGAAGACGACGGCCGGTCGCTCACCTTCGACGGGGCGCCGCTGCCCGCGCGGCTCGAGATACTGGGCGCGCCGGTCGTCACGCTCGACCTCGCCATCGACAGGCCGCAGGGCTACGTGGCCGTGCGGCTGAACGACGTGGCGCCCGACGGGGCCACGACGCGCATCACCTACGGCGTCCTGAACCTCTCGCACCGCGAGGGCCACGAGGTCGAGGTGAAGCCGATGGTGCCGGGCAGGCGCACGAAGGTGCGTGTCCAGATGAACGACATCGCCTATGCGGTGGAACCAGGGCACCGGCTGCGCGTGGCGATCTCCACCACCTACTGGCCGCTCCTGTGGCCCTCGCCGGAGCCGGTGCTGCTCACCCTCTACGCCGGCGCCTCGACGGTGGAGGTGCCCGAGCGCCCCGCCGGAAAGGGCGAGCCCGTGGTCAATCCCTTCCCGCCAGTGGAGCTTGCGCCCGGCGTGGCCAAGGAGCAGATCGAACCGGTCGTCTCCCGGCGCACGATCGAGCGCGACGTGCTGACCGGCGAGACGACGCTGAAGGTGCAGGAGGACATGGGCCGCGTCCTGATGACCAGGATCGGTCTCGAGGTCGGCTACTGGACCGGCGAAGAGCTGCGCATCAAGGACGACGACCCGCTCTCCGCCACCACGGTCATGTGGCGCACCACCGAGTACGCCCGGCCCGGATGGCGCGTACGCACGGCGGCACGCACCATCCTGGCCGCCACCAAGGACGCCTTCCTTCTTAAGGGCGAGCTCGACGCCTACGACGGCGACGAGCAGGTGGCGAAGAAGCGATGGGAGGCCACCATCCCGCGCGACAACGTCTAGGGGGAGCTGCGCATGACCGAGGCCAGGCCGGCGCCCATCCGCGAGCTCGAGACCGTCTGGATCCCCATGTCCGACGGCGTGCGGCTGGCCGCACGCATCTGGTTGCCCCTGGACGCCGACCGGCATCCCGTACCGGCGATCCTGGAGTACATCCCCTACCGCCGGCGCGACGGCACGCGGCTATTCGACGACGTGACGCACCCCTGGTGGGCTGCCCAGGGCTATGCCTGCGTGCGACTGGACATCCGCGGCTCGGGCGATTCCGAGGGCGTGCTGCAAGACGAGTACACGAAGCAGGAGCAGGACGACGCGGTGGAGGCCATCGCCTGGCTCGCCGCACAGCCCTGGTGCACCGGCAAGGTCGGCATGTTCGGCATCTCGTGGGGCGGCTTCAACGCCCTGCAGGTGGCGGCCCGCCGCCCGCCCGCGCTGAAGGCGATCATCCCGGTCGCCTTCACCGACGACCGCTATGCCGACGACATGCACTACATGGGCGGCGCGCTGCTCAACGACAACCTGAACTGGGGCGCGCAGTTCTTCGCCATCATGGGCCAGCCGCCGGACCCCTGGATCGTGGGCGACGCCTGGCGCGAGCTGTGGCGCAGCCGGCTTGAGGCCGTGCGGCCCTACTTCGCCACATGGCTGCGCCACCCTGCGCGCGACGGCTACTGGAAGCACGGCTCGGTCTGCGAGGACTTCGCGGCAGTGGCGTGCGCCGTGTTGGCCATCGGCGGCTGGGCCGACGGGTATTCCAACGCGGTCTTCCGCGCGCTGGCGGGGCTTACCTGCCCGCGCAAGGGGATCGTCGGTCCCTGGGGCCATGTCTATCCCCACTTCGGCGTGCCGGGGCCGGCCATTGGCTTCCTGCGGGAAGGTCTGCGCTGGTGGGACCACTGGCTGAAGGGCAAGGCCAACGGCGTGATGGACGAGCCCATGCTGCGCGCCTGGGTGCAGGACTGGGT
>Ga0073934_10003964_pt1 | contig 25654 bp, 22 predicted proteins | sample LarsenN4metaG_FD_76834 | JGI IMG/M metagenome (GOLD analysis project Ga0073934, IMG submission 76834) | Hot spring sediment bacterial and archeal communities from British Columbia, Canada, to study Microbial Dark Matter (Phase II) - Larsen... ... | reverse complement strand
GCTGCCGTCGCCACCGCCGTGTGCAGCGGCGTCACCGACATGCCATGGCCGAACGCGACCGTCATCGCAGTGAGTTCCGCCCATTTGCCCGGCACCAACGGCCGCGCCGTCTCCGGAAGCTGCGTCCTCACGCGCTCCGTCATCCCGACGCGCCGGAAGAAATCGCGCTGTTCCTCGACACCGGCCGCCAGCGCAATCCGTGCCGCCCCGATATTGGACGAGTAGATGAAGACCTCTGGAAGCGACAGCACCCGGTGCTTCCCGTGAAAGTCGTTGATCGTGAATCGCCCTGACCGGATTGCGCTCGTGGCGTCGAAACTGTCGGTCATGGTGACCTTGCCGGAGTCGAGCGCCATGGCGACGGTGAACGTCTTGAACACCGATCCCATCTCGAACACGCCCGCAGTCATCCGGTTGAGCCGGTCGGGAAGCAGCGCCTCCGCCGGCCGGTTGGGGTCGTAGTCGGGCAGCGACGACATGGCGAGCACTTCGCCGGTATGCACATCGAGGACGATCCCCGTGGCCGCGACGGCCTTGTATCGCTCCATCGCACCGAGAAGCTCGTCGCGCAGCACGTGCTGCACCCTGAGATCTATGCTGAGCCGCACCGGCTCCAGGTCCGGCGTCTTGGCAAACCCGGTAGCGTGCAGATCGCTCAGCCAGTTGTCGTCGAGATACTTCTCGATGCCCGCGATGCCCTGATTGTCGACATTCACTGCGCCGAGAATGTGCGAGCTGGTCGCCCCGCCCGGATAGAACCGCCGGTTCTCGGTGAGGAACCCGACGCCCGGGATGCCGAGCCTGTGAATGGCGTCCCGCTGCTGTGGCGTGATCTCCCGCTTGAGCCACACGAAGCCGGCGCTGCCGGAGAGCTTGTCGCGCAGAGCCCGCACGTCGAGTTCGGGCATGACTCCGGCGATTGCCTCGGCCGCCTCGTCCGGATCCAGTATCTTGCGCGGCTCTGCGTAGAGCGACGCGGTTTTGATGTCCGTGGCGAGCACCTCGCCGTTCCGGTCGAGAATGTCCGGCCGCGCCGCGGCGACCGCGTCGGCCGCACCGCCCCGGTTCGCGGCAGCACCGGGATCGCCGATGCCGAGAAGGACGAGCCGCACCGCGATCGCAATATAGACGACCGCGAACACGCCCATCGCAAGCCGGAGCCGCACCCGCGCGTCGGCGCGACGGACGCTGGGTGCCGGCGGCGCCATCCATGCCGGTTCCCCGTTGAAGCCCTCGCGCGCGCGCCCGTTCATCGCGTGGCTACTCCCCATGCCGCACGGCGCCGGTGAAGAGGTCGGCAGGCAGGCCGCGATCGGCCGGGCGCGTCGGCACCTCGTCCATGGTCACGAACTGATCGGTACTGGCGGTCTCGAGCCCGAGTTCCGCTCTAAACTTCTCGGTCAATGCCTGAAGCCGCGCCGGCTGCGTCAGAACGCTCCACTCCGCCCGCAGCATCCGCAGGGCCGCTTTTTCCGCGTCTATCTCCGAGCGCAGGGAGCGCACCGTCTCGGCAGCCTTCTCCGCCTTGTGCTTGGTGTCGTAGGTCATGACCGCGCCAGCGATCATCAGGACGATCAGAATTGGCGGAATGAAGCGGCCCATTGCTCACGCCCCCGCAAATGCCGGCAGTGCCGGCAGACCGAGCGCGGCGGCGTCGAAGGCATGCGCCGGCGCGGCGGTTCGCACCGCTGCGCGCAGCTTTGCCGAGCGCGCCCGTGGATTGGCGGCGATCTCCGCCGCGCCGGGGGCCACCGCCCCGCGGGTCAGCGGCACGAAGCTCGGCGGCCGCGCCTCCGTCATCGGTTGATGCCGCGAGGTCGCGGGCCGTGCACGGCTCCGCTCCGTCAGGAACCTCTTGACGATCCGGTCTTCGAGCGAGTGGAACGCCACCACGACAAGCCGGCCGCCGCCCTTCAGGATGCGCTCCGCCGCCGCGAGCCCCCGCGCCAGCTCTTCAAGCTCGTCGTTGACGAAGATGCGAAGCGCCTGGAACGTCCGGGTCGCCGGGTGGATCGGATCGGTCGGCCGCCGACCGATCGCCTTTTCGACGATCGTGGCAAGCTCGCCGGTGCGCTCGATCTCGTGATCGTCACGGGCCGCGACGATCGCGCGCACCACCGCGCCCGCCTTACGTTCTTCGCCAAGCACGGCGATGATCCGCCGGAGATCGCCTTCCGGCATGCGGTTGACGATGTCGGCCGCGGTCGGTCCGCGGCGGTCCATCCGCATGTCGAGCGGCCCGTCCTTCATGAACGAGAAGCCGCGCGCCGGGTCGTCGACCTGAGGCGAAGAAACGCCGATGTCGAGCACCACGCCGTCCACTGGGGCGAATCCGCGCTCCTGCGCGATCCGGTCGAGCTCGCCGAAGCGGCCCTGCACAAGCGTGAGGCGGTCTCCGAATTCGGCCTGAAGCGCCGAGCCGGCGGCAATCGCATCCGGATCGCGGTCGATCGCCAGCACCCGCCCGCCGGCGGCAAGAATCGCGCGGCTGTATCCGCCGCGTCCGAAGGTCCCGTCCACATAGAGACCCCCGGCGGCGGGCGCGAGAAGTTCGACGACCTCTTTGAGAAGAACCGGCGTGTGACCGGCTGGTCCGCCAGCGACGCCGGTAAGGGTGTCGCCGCCGGTCGTCATCCGTTCTTCTCGCCTTGCGCGCCCGCCGCGCGGTCGTGCGAGCTGAGTTGTTTCCGAATGTTGCGCACCCGGTTTTTGGCCTCGTCCCGGTACGCGAGGAAACGACTTGGCTCCCACATCTGGAATTTGCTGCCCTGGCCGACGAAGGTGACCTGGTTGGTGATGCCGGCATGGGCCTTCAGCGACTCGGTGAGGACGACACGCCCCTCCGCGTCGATGTTCAGAATCTCGCTTTCGCCGATGAGGGTGGTCGCAAGATCCTCGTGCTCCGCGGAAAACGGCTCGAAACGGGCAAGGCTCGCGCGAATCAGTTCCCTGAGCCGGTTGCCGCCGGCGTCGATCGCCTGCGCGTCGAGCGTCGGGCAGCAATAGAGCCCCTCGAAGCCGTCACGCACCAGCACCGCCCGGAACGAGGCGGGAATGGACACGCGACCCTTGGCGTCGAGCCGGTTCGTGTAGGTGGAGAGGAATTCGTCCATCGCCCCATCCGCTTCCGCCCGCGCCAAACCCGCCGTCGACGCGGGCGGTACTGAGGAACGCGGATCCCCGGTCCGGGGCCGTGGGTTGCACGGCCCCGGCGGTCAGCTTTTCAGTGCCACGCGCCGGGGTGATTTGGGATAGCATGGGCCTATATGGGCGTCAATGGATTCCAGCCCCACAGGCGACAAATCGGGTCCAACTGCGGAGTAAAGCCGGCGCTGCTTAATTTTGGGTTGGGATTGCAGGGACTTGGGCCCAGAAGGCGGGTGTGGATTGGTGTGCGCAAAACACCGGCGCAACCCGGCTCTGCTACCCAGCCGGCTTGGAAAACGCATCCGGCGTGTCAAATAGCCCTTGGGCCTGGATCGGCCCGCTCGCCAAGAGGCGACATGCAGCTCACCGGCATCCATCACCTGACAGCGATTACGGCACACGCGAAGGAGAACCTCGCGTTCTACACGGGCACGCTCGGCCTCCGCCTCGTCAAGAAAACCGTCAATCAGGACGACACCAGCGCCTACCATCTCTTCTACGCCGACGGCCTCGCGTCGCCGGGGACGGACATCACCTTCTTCGACTACCCGTCGATGCCCGCACGCCCGGGCAACAATTCCATCAGCCGCACCGCATTCCGGATCGACGCGGCTACCAGCATGGAATGGTGGCGCAAGCGCTTCGAGGAGTATGGCGTCAAACACGGCGACGTGGTGGAACGTGACGGCCGCCTCACGCTCGATTTCGAAGACCTCGAGGGTCAGCGCCTCGCGTTGGTAGACGACGGGGGCAAAAGCGAACTGCACCCCTGGGCGCGGAGTCCCGTTCCGGAGGAACACCAGCTTCGCGGCCTCGGCCCGATCGTCATGAATGTGCCGGACCTTCTCCCGACCGACGCAGTGCTGCGGCAGGCGATGAACATGACAAGGGTTCGCGACTATCCGCATCCGGAATCGAACGGCGAACGCGTGCATGTATACCGCATGGGCGATGGAGGACCGGCTGCCGAACTGCACGTCGCGGTGCGCCCGGACCTTCCGCGCGCCCATCCCGGCGGGGGCGGCGTGCATCATGTCGCGTTCCGCACGCCGACCTATGAGCAATACGACGAGTGGGCGAAACGCCTGAACGCGCTCCGCATTCCGAACAGCGGCAAGATCGACCGCTTCTATTTCCGCAGTCTCTATTTCCGCGAGCCGAACGGGATCCTGTTCGAGATTGCGTCCGATGGCCCCGGCTTCACCAGCGATGAGCCTCTGGAGCATCTCGGCGAGAGACTCTCTCTCCCGCCCTTTCTCGAAGGGCGCCGCGCCAGCATCGAAGCGGGACTGAGGGCGCTGTAATTCCTCCCTCATGAAATGGGGGACGAGGACCGCCGAAGGCGGTGGAGGGAGCAAGATCACGTACCGAGTCTGTCGTCGCCCCCTCCACCACGCTACGCGTGGTCCCCCTCCCTCACTACGCGGGGGAGGATTACCCCGTCCAGCATCTCCTTTACCCGCCCGACCTCGTCCGCGTTCACCGAATGCCCGAAGCCCGGATAGATGCGCTCATCGACATCTGCACCGAGCGAGCGGAATACGGTCGCCGTCTCATGCACGCGCGCCAGCGGAATATGCGGATCGACATCGCTGCAACCGATGAGCACGGGCGTGCCTGCGAAATCGCCGGCATAGGTGCTCGCTCTCACCTCCGCGCCGATCAGTCCGCCGCTGAGCGCCACGATCCCGCCATAGCGGCGCGCCTGCCGTGCCGAATACTCCATCACGAGACACGCACCCTGCGAGAACCCGAGAAGCACAATCTTCTCGGCCGGCACGCCCTGCCCTTCGAGCGAACGGACGATCGAATGCACCACCCCGAGCGCCGAGCCGAGATGAGGCTCGTTGCGCTCGACGGCAACGGTAAACGGAAACGGGTACCACGTGCGTCCGGCTGCGTCGGGTGCGAGATAGGCGACGTCGTCGCGATAGAAATGCTGCGCGAGCGACAGAATGTCCTCCGCCGATGCGCCGCGTCCGTGCAAGAGCACCATTGCCGCCGCCGCGCGTGCGATCGGGACGCCTGCGGCGAGCACCGGCCGGCCGAGATGCGGATCGGTGACATTCATTGTCGGGCTTATAGGGCTCCAGTCCGGACGTGGCGAGGGCCCGGCGGTCTCCCACCGGGCCCTCATACATCGACCAGTTGGCCTGTAAGCCGGGTTCTGTATGGCGGCCTTCGCCGCGTGACGGCCATTCCTCTGGGACGCCCGTTGCCGGACGCCTCGCGCAACCTACCCGGACGGCTGGCGGGGAAACCCGCTGGGACCGGAGTCCCGCGCCGCCCCTATTCGGTCTTGCTCCCGGTGGGGTTTGCCGTGCCGGTCCCGTTGCCGGAACCGCGGTGGGCTCTTACCCCACCCTTTCACCCTTGCCCCGTCGGCCGAAGCCAATGAGGCGGTTTGCTTTCTGTGGCACTTTCCCTGGGGTTGCCCCCGCCGGGCGTTACCCGGCACCGTGTTTCCTTGGAGCCCGGACTTTCCTCCCCGGCGGCCTTTCGACCCTTGCCGGAGCGGCCGTCCGGCCAGCTGGCGATGAGAATGTGGCGATCGGCCGGCGCCGGGTCAACCCGCGCCGGCCGTCGTCGCGCCCATAGCCCCGCGCCATCAACTGTTGCACACGCGCGCAATATTTGCGCGTGCCGGCCTGCATGCGCTTCGCATAATGCCCGCCCTGATATTTCAGGATCGTGCCGCAGGTGGACCCGCCGCCGAGCTTGTGCGCGCCGGCCAGGTACTTCATCCCGTACTTGATGTTGGTCTCCGGATCGTAGAGACCCCCCCGCGAACCGGTGTATCCCATCGCCCGCGCGGTCTGCAGCTTGATCTGCATGAGGCCGATCTCCCCGGCGCGCCCCGTCACGCGCGGGTTGTAACGGCTCTCGATCTGGACCACCGCGTTGGCGAGCGCGACCGGCACGCCGTTGGCGCGCGCATGTTTGGCGATGATCGCTTCGTACGCGTTACGGCCGGACTTCGTGGATCTTCCGAACGACGCGGCTTCCGCGGGCGTGCCGAACGACCGGACCGCCTGCGGACCGTAAACCTGCGCCGGCGTGCCAAGAGCGGGAGTGCCGCCGTGGAACACGAACACGGTGGAGGCCTGACTGGACGCAAGGGGAAGAACGCAGGCAACGAAAGTGGATGCAATCAGGAACGAACGAAACCGCATTGCTGGGACGCTCACTGCTTGTTGAGAGGAGCCGCTCAACTGCAGGGGCAATGGGCGCAAAATGGGGCAATGAGAATCAAAACAGAGATCAATGTTAAATATGCAACGGGTCCGGGTTAACGGACGAAATTGTTACGCGATTTCAACTCTCTAGAAGCCGCTCCAGAGTCGCGACCGTCGAGCGGTCGGCAACTCCGTCCACGCGTATTGGGCGAAAATGGCGCTGAAACGCGGCAACAATCGTCTCAAGCGCGGCGTCGAATTCTCCCGAGTCCGCCGCACCATAGCCGAAGCGGCGAAGACGTGCGGCAAGTTCGCGCACCTCCGGCCCGGCATCGCCGAGCTGAAGCACGTGGCCTGGAACGATCGGCGACGGCCGCACCCACGCGCCGAGGCCTTCCGCGGCGAGCCGCTCCCATGGAAACAGCTCTCCGGGATCCTGCTTGCGACCGGGCGCAATGTCGGAATGCGCGAGAATGCGTTCCGGAGGAATGCCATGCCGCGCGACGATCTCGCGGCAGAGTGCAATGACTGCGTCGATCTGTGCGTCGGGAAACTCGCGATAGCCGAAGGCATGCCCCGGATTGGCAATCTCGATGCCGATCGAGCGCGAATTGATGTCCGTCTCGCCTGCCCAGTATGAAGCACCGGCGTGCCATGCACGCTGCGACTCGTCCACGAGCTGCGTCACCCGCCCGTCCTCGAACACGAAGTAATGCGACGACACCTGCGACCGCGGATCGCAAAGCCACCTCAGCGCAGCTTCGGCTTCCGGCATGCCGGTGTAATGGAGCACGATCATGTCGATCGCGGCCCCGGCGGCGCGCGGCCCGAAATTGGGAGAACGCCTTTCGGTCGCGGCGATTTTCATCTGATGCCCCGCTCGGCCGCCACGCGGGCCCACGCCGCGTTGATGACCGCGAGCCGCCGCGTGGCGATGACGAGAAATTCCTGCGGCACGCCGCGCGCAATGAACCGGTCGGGATGCGTCTCGGCGACAAGGGCGAGGTAGTGACGCCGCAACTCGCTGTCCGACATGCGCCGCTCCGCCCCGAGCAGAACATACGGATCCCCCTCCTCCGGCACGACATGCCGCGCCTTGATGCGCTCGAATGCCTCCGGTGTCAGCCCCAGAATCCCCGCCACGTCCGCGAGATAGGCCAGCTCGGCCTCGTGCACGACATGGTCCGCTGTGGCGATGAAGAACAGCCCGTCGAGGATATCCTCCATCATTGGCGCGCCCTTGCCGTACAGCCCCGCGACACGCTCCGCATAGGCGCGATAGCCTGCCACATCCTGCCTCGCGAGATTGAACAGCCGCTCGACGTTCCGCGCCTCGCCCTCCGGCACGTCGAACAGGCGGCGGAAGGCGCCGACTTCGAGCCCGGTGACCACGCCATCGGCCTTGGCCATTTTCGCCGCGAGACCGATCATGGCGGCCGAAAACGCGTATTCTCGCCGTCCTTCGGGATCTCCGGCAAAAAAGGTCATGACCCGGTCGGCGAAGCCGCCGACCAATCCGATCCCGCTGTCGATCAATCCGCAAAGGCCGGTCCAGACACTCATGCTATTGAAAATAGGCGAGTCAGCGCCGGCGCGCGACGATTTTGGAGCAGACCTGGAATAACGACATGGCGCAAGCGTGGGATTTCTGGATCGACCGCGGCGGCACCTTCACCGACATCGTCGCCCGCGCACCGGATGGCTCGATCCGCACCGTCAAGCTCCTGTCCGAGTCGCCTGCCTATACCGATGCTGCGATCGAAGGCATCCGCCGGCTTCTGGGGGTCGCCCCCGGCCTGCCGCTCCCCACCGGCCAGATCGGCACGGTGAAAATGGGTACCACCGTCGCCACGAACGCATTGCTCGAACGAAAGGGCGACCGCACGCTCCTCCTTGTTACCAAAGGCTTTCGCGACGCGCTGCGCATCGGCTACCAGGCACGACCGGACATTTTCGCCAAGCGGATCGTCAAACCCGGGATGCTTTACGAGCGCGTGGCCGAGGTCGCCGAACGCGTGCGCGCCGACGGCACCGTCGAGGCCGAGCCCGACCTCCACGCCGTGCGCCGCGATCTGCAGTCGGCATGGGATGCGGGAATCCGTGCCGTCGCCATCGTCTTCATGCACGCCTGGCGCTTTCCGGAGCACGAAAGAAGAGTTGCGATGCTCGCGCGGGAGATGGGCTTCCCGCAAGTGTCCGCCAGCCACGAAGTCTCCCCGTTGCTGAAGTTCGTCGGCCGCGGCGATACCGCCGTGGCGGATGCCTACCTGTCCCCGATCCTGCGAAGATATGTGGACCGTGTGGCGGATGCGTTGGGTGAGCGCGCCCCTCCCGCGCCGCCGCCGCCGGCGGTTCCCCTCCCCCGCTTCGCCGGGAAGGATTCGCCCCGCCTTTTCTTCATGCAGTCCTCCGGCGGACTCACCGACGCACGCATGTTCCGCGGCAAGGATGCGATTCTGTCGGGCCCCGCCGGCGGGGTCGTCGCCGCCGTCGAGACTGCGAGGCGCGCCGGCTTCACCCGTGTGATCGCCTTCGACATGGGCGGGACCTCCACCGACGTCTCGCATTTTGACGGTGAATACGAACGCACCTTCGAGACTGAAGTCGCGGGCGTGCGGCTTCGTGCGCCGATGATGCGCATTCATACGGTCGCCGCAGGGGGCGGCTCCATCCTGAAGTTCGCTCAGGGGCGCTATCAGGTCGGACCGGAATCCGCCGGGGCCGATCCCGGCCCCGCCTGCTATCGGCGCGGCGGCCCGCCGACTGTCACCGACGCGAATCTGATCGTCGGCAAGCTGATTCCGGAGCATTTCCCGCGCATTTTCGGCCCGGACGCCAACCAGCCGCTCGACATCGAGGCCGGGCGCGCCGCTTTCGCGAAGCTCGCGGCGGAGATCGGCGACGGACGCACTCCCGAAGAGATTGCCGACGGGTTTCTGTCCATCGCCAACGAGAACATGGCGAACGCCATCCGCAGGATTTCTGTTGCGCGCGGCCATGATGTGACGAAACACGCGCTCAACTGCTTTGGCGGCGCAGGCGGCCAGCATGCCTGCGCCGTCGCGGACCTGCTCGGCATCGCCACCGTGCTCATCCACCCTCTGTCGGGCCTGCTTTCGGCCTATGGCATGGGCCTCGCCGACATGCGCGCCAGCCGAAGCCGGGCCCTGGTCGCAATGCTCGATCCCGAGGCACCGCTCCCGCCGGAGCTCGCCGCCACCCTTGCCGAGCTTGAGGACGCAACCCGCGCCGAATTGGCTGCACAGGGAGTCGCGCACGCGAGGATCGTCGCCCGCGCGCATCTTCGGTATGACGGCACCGACACCGCGCTGCCGGTGGCCATGGGAAGCGCCGCCGACATGATCGCCGCTTTCGAAACCGCCCACAGAAAGCAGTTCGGTTTCGTGTTCGAGCGGCGCCCGGTGGTGCTGGAAACGCTGGAGGTCGAGGCAATTGGCGGCGGCGCGCCCCTTGTCGAAGCGCCGCAGCAATCGACGCCCCACGAGCCGGACGTAACCGAGCGCGCGCGTTTCTTCTCGGGCGGCGCATGGCACGACGCACCGGTCTGGCTGCGCGAGAGACTGAGGCCAGGCGCCCGCATCGCCGGCCCCGCACTCGTCATCGAGCCGCACCAGACGATCGTCGTCGAGTCCGGTTGGCAGGCGGAGATCGCCGCGCTCGATCACGTCCTGCTCACCCGGGTGACACCCCTTCCCCTGCGCCGCGCGATCGGCACCGACGCCGACCCGGTGATGCTGGAGATATTCAACAACCTGTTCATGTCGATCGCCGAGGAGATGGGCATCACGCTCCGGAACACCGCTTCGTCGGTCAACATCAAGGAACGGCTCGACTTCTCCTGCGCGCTCTTCGACGCCGACGGCCGCCTTGTCGCCAACGCGCCGCACATGCCGGTGCATCTCGGCTCGATGGACCGCTCGGTCGAAACGGTCATTGCATTGAACAAGGACGACATTCATCCCGGCGACGTCTTCGCCCTCAACGCACCCTACAACGGCGGCACTCACTTGCCCGACATCACCGTTGTAACGCCGGTTTTCGACGACGCCGGCCGGAGAATTCTCTTCTGGGTCGCATCGCGCGGCCACCACGCCGACGTCGGCGGCACCGCGCCGGGCTCGATGACACCGCGCGCCACGACCGTCGACGAGGAAGGCGTGTTGATCGACAATTTCCGCATTGTCGAGCGCGGGCGCTTCCGCGAGAAGGAGCTGATCGCCCTCCTTACCGACCATCCCTGGCCTTGCCGCAACGTCGCCAACAACGTCGCGGACCTGAAGGCACAGATTGCCGCCAACGAGCGTGGCGTCTTCGCCGTACGCAAGATGATCGCCGAGTTCGGCCTCGATACCGTGCGCGCCTATATGCGCCACGTTCAGGATAACGCGGCCGAGAGCGTCCGCCGCGTCATCGACGCGCTCCACGATTCTGAGTTCGCGGTGGAGACCGATCAGGGTGCCACTATTCGCGTGAAGATCGCCGTGGATCGCAGCAAGCGCGAGGCGACCGTCGATTTTACCGGCACTTCCCCGCAGCAGCCGACCAATTTCAATGCGCCCGAACCGGTCACCCGCGCCGCAGTGCTCTACTGCTTCCGCGTCATGGTGGAGGAAAACATCCCGATGAACGCGGGGTGCCTCCGCCCGATCCACATCGTCATCCCCGACGGCTGCATGCTGAAGCCGCGCTACCCGGCCGCCGTCGTCGCCGGCAACGTCGAAACGAGTCAGCATGTGACGGATTGCCTCTTCGGCGCACTCGGCGCCCTGGCGTCGGCACAGGGCACTATGAACAACCTTACCTTCGGCAACGACCGCTACCAGTATTACGAGACGATCTGCTCCGGCGCACCTGCCGGCGTGCTCAACGACGGCACCGGCTTCGACGGCGCTGACGCCGTGCACACCCACATGACCAACTCGCGTCTTACGGATCCGGAGGTGCTCGAGCTGCGTTTCCCGGTGCTGCTCGAGGACTTCCACATCCGCGAAGGCTCCGGCGGCAGGGGCCGATGGTCCGCCGGCGCGGGAACCGAGCGCACGCTTCGCTTCCTCGAAGAAATGGAGTGCGCGATCCTCTCCTCGCATCGCAAGGTTCCACCGCACGGGCTGAAAGGCGGCCGGCCCGGCGCACTCGGCATGACGCGCGTTCGCCGGCGCGACGGCACCGTCGAGATACTCGAAGGCTGCGACCAAACGGTGCTGAAGCCGGGTGATGCGGTGATCGTCACCACCCCGACCGGCGGCGGATATGGACGGCTGTAGCGCGCCTGGCGGCCACTGTGACGGCCACTATGATGGCCACCCCTCCAGAACGATCTTGCCGATCGTGCGGCCGCTCTCGACCGCCGCATGCGCCTCGCGGAGATTCGCCGCGTCGATTGGCGCGAGTCGCCGTGTCATTGTGCTCCTCAGCCTGCCCTGATCGACGAGGTCCGCCACCGCGTTAAGAATCTCGTGTTGGCGGATCATGTCCGGTGTCCCAAAACGCGGCCGCGTGAACATCAGCTCGAAATGCAGGCTCGCGCATTTCGGGGATAGCTTCGCGATATCGCCGATCATCAGATCGGAAAGCGCGTCCCCTTCGATCAGTCCGAGACGTCCTTGTGGCGCAAGAAGCTCGATCAGCGCCCCCGCATGGCCGCGCGTACCTGCGAGCGCCGCCACGATGTCGACGGCCGGAAAGCCGAGCGCCGCGAGTTGCGGTGCAAGCGGCTTGCTGTGATCGACGATGTGGTGCGCACCGAGCTTGCTCGCCCAGTCGGCCGATTCCGGTCGTGAAGCCGTGGCGATGACGGTCATGCCCGTCAGGACGCGTGCCAGCTGGATGGCGATCGACCCGACACCGCCCGCGCCGCCGACGACAAGCAATGAGCGCCGGTCCGACGGCGCCCCCTCTTTCACGCCGATCCTGTCGAACAAAAGTTCCCATGCGGTGAGCGAAGTAAGCGGAAGCGCCGCCGCTTCGGCGAAGCCGATTGTCTTAGGCTTCCGCCCCACGATGCGCTCGTCCACGACATGATATTCGCTGTTCGTGCCCGGGCGGGTGATGTCGCCGGCATAGAACACGGCATCGCCCGGCTTGAACAGCGTCGCCGCGCTCCCCACCGCCTCCACCGTGCCGGCCGCATCGTAGCCGAGGATCTTCGGCTTGCCGCCCGGATCGTCGCGCTTGCGTACCTTGAAGTCGACCGGATTGACCGACACAGCCGCGACGTTCACCAGCAGGTCGCGCGGGCCCGGCTTCGGCCGCGGTGCATCCACATCGAGGAAAACATCGGGCTCTGTAACCGGCAGGCTCCTTGTATAGGCGACAGCGCGCATCTGACCTTCTCCCTCGAAACCGGAGCGGCGCCACACTGGCGTTCAGAAACGAACAGAGCAAGTCGAATTCACGCGATGGCGCGGTCCGCCTGGAGCGCAGGTCACTGCAATTCGAAATACGACATTGGAATTTCGAGCGGCGGACGCGGACCCCGGCGTGGAAGGGGCGGCGGTAGCTGCGCCTCTTTCGAAGCCGCGACGCCGAACGGATCGTAGAGCTCTCGCCGGACATCGGGAGGAGCGTCGGCCAGCAGCGGCACCGAATCGCCCGGATAAGCCGCCATCACGTCGCCGCGATAAGGCGCCCGGTCCACCGGCAGCGAATCCGGCTTCGGATTGCAATATCGCTCGGTACCGTCGCGCCCCCGACGCGCCAGATCGAAGTGAAAATGATCGTCGTGAAACCGTGCTCCCGGACCGAGCGCGGTCTTGAAGCGATGACATCCCGCCGAATAGATTTCCCGTAGAAAGCCGCGCGCTTCTTCCGCGCCGTTCCAGTCCTTGAGAACCGTGATGCTGCGTCCGTCCGCGAAAGTGAAGGCGGAAATGTCGAGTGCATTGCCGAATGCGTGCTCCGACAACGGCTCGCCATGGATGTTGTTGATCGGCCGGCAGCTGTAGTTCGAGATCTGCTTCATCTCGACCACCGGCGCGCCGAACCAGGCGAGCGCCGCCGGCTGCACGGTCTCCTGCATCCAGGCCTCGAGTGCCGCCGTCATCGGGCAGCCGAGCGTGGCAATCGGCCCGATCGACACCGTTCCGTCGGCAAAGGCGGAGACCTTGAGCGGCATTGCAATCCCGCAAGCGCCCCGGCCGTTGATCTTGCGTACCGGTTGGAGAAAAGCCGTGGGCGTGACGGCACGGCTCTTCATGCACGCGCGCTCTTCCTGATCGCGCCACGCAGCGCGCCGCTCCCCGCCGAAGATGTTGAAAGCGCAACCGGCCAGAACGAGAACGAGCGGAACGACCGCCAGAAACGCAACGCGACGGACCATGGCCGCTAAAATGCGACTCAAGCTTTAACGAACGGTCAAAGCGGACTCGGGCGCAGAGAAACGTCACGGAGCGCCGACCCGGCGGCGATTCGATCCACAGCGTCGGACAAGGAATCGCTCGAAACGTCAACGTTTTGGGAAAAACTTCTCAGTCGCTTCCGCGACGCAGCACAATTTGTGACTTCGCGATCCCGCCGAAGCGCGATATGGTTAACGTAATGGCGGATATGGAGGCGACCTGATGAGCACAGCCATTCGACTCCAGGTTCTCGCTGCGTGCGCCGCATTCATTTTCATCGGCGCGATCGTGCTCGGAGCATTCTGAATCCGCAGCACCCGATGCGACTGTTGAGAGCCGGGCCGCAGGAAGGCGGTTCGGCTTTCTGACTTTCAAGGGTCAGTGCAGCAGCGCGCGTATGCCGACGAACAGCGTCCCATAGATCGCAATCAGCACACCCAGCGCGATCCCGGTCGCCAGCAATCCCGCAAGTGCCGCGATTCCATCCCTCTCGATCAAGGCAAGCGAGAAGCATGCAATTGCCAGAGCCGGCAGCATGTTTGCGAAAGGAAGCGGCAGGAACAGCAGCGTCGCCAGCAGCAGGCACACGAGACCGATCGCACGGTCTCCCGCGCCGCTGAAGAACACTGTCAGGCGCGGCTTGAGAAGCCGCTCGAGCCACCGGAGGAAGGGCGCGGCCCGCTTCGTGACCCGCCCAAGGTCGGAAGTCTTAACCGAGACCCGAAGAATCCGCTGCGGAAGCCAGATTCTCCTCAAGCCCAGCGCAACCTGCCCCGCAAGTACGACCAGCGGCGCGCCGAGAACGAACGACGAGCCGGGAGGGAGCGGAATGAGATTGAGAAGCGCGAACAGGAGCATAAGGGCCCCGAAGGTCCGGTCCTGGAACACGTCGATCAGTTCGGCGATCGTGTATTGCTTCTTTTCGCTCTCGGCGAGAAGGCGCAGGATCGTCGACAGCCGCGGGGGTTTGTCCCGTCGCCGCCGGCGCGCAAGCCGCACGAGGTACGGCTCCCGATCCTTCCGTTCAGCAGTTTCGCCCAACTGGCCGATCCGCCCGGTCGCCGCCCGGGTGGCGTTGTAGCACGGCCCCGGGATCTGAGGCCCCCTCGCTCAGCGATAAAAACTCGGCATGAAGAGAACGAGCACGCTGAACAGCTCGAGGCGGCCCATGATCATTGCCGCGCAAAGAAGAAGCTTCTGTACGTCCGTCAGCGGCGCGAAATTGCCTGCGGGCCCGATCACCGGCCCGATCCCCGGACCCACATTGCCTATCGCTGTGGCAGCCGCCGACATCGCCGTCGTCGTATCGAGACCGGTTGCCGCCAACGCCGCGGCGAAACCGGCGAAGACAGCCATGAAGACGATGAAGAAGGCGCCGACCGAGGCGGCTTCCTCCCCGCTGACCACTCGCGCCCCGTACCGGATGTGATGCACCGAATGCGGAAATATCGCCTGACGGACGTGCTGCCCGACCATGCCGAACATCATCTGATAGCGGAAGATTTTCATGCCGCCGGAGGTCGATCCGGAGCAGCCTCCGACGAATGTCAGCAGAAAGAACGTCCCGGCCGCAAATGCACCCCACTGCATATAATCGGTCGACACGAAACCCGTCGTGGTCACGATCGAGGTAACGTTGAATGCGGCATGCGTGAGCGCGTCGAACCCGAAATGGTGTCCTGCCGCCATGAGCCAGACTGCCACCACGGCGATGCATACGGCGAGGGTCGCGAGGAATGCCCGAACCTGCGGCTCGATCCACTCGCGCCGGAATCCGCCGCGCACCAGACGCAGATAGGCCAGAAACGGAATCGCGCCACACGCCATGAAGACGGTCCCCGTCCAGAGGATGGCAGGATTGTCGAAATATCCGAACGAGGCGTCGTGCGTTGAATATCCGGCAGTCGCCAGCGTCGTCAGCGCATGATTGAGCGCGTCGAACGTACTCATGCCGAGCAGCCAGTAGCAGATGAAGCAGAGCGCGGTGAGCAATAGATAGACCTGCCCGACGGCGGACGCGATCGACCGGACGCGCGGGAAGGTCTTCTCGCCCCGCTCGGACGACTCCAGACGAAAGAGCTGCATCCCGCCGATGCTGAGGAATGGCAGCACGAGGATTGCGAGGCCGATGATCCCGATGCCGCCGATCCACTGAACCGTGGATCTCCAGAGCAGGAGGGTGGGCGGCTGCGAGTCGAGCCCGGTCATCACGGTCGAGCCGGTGGTCGTGATTCCGGAAACCATCTCGAAATACGCGTCGACCGGAGTGAGGTCGACCGGCGGCAGCAGAAAGGGCAGCGCTGCAAACAGCGGAACGACGACCCAGGCGGAGACCGTCAATACGATCGCGTCGCGAAAGTTCAGCTCGAACGGCCGCCCGCTGGTCGTCAGAATGCAGCCGCCGGCGACAACCGCCGTGACACCCGCCGAAATCGCAAATGCGCTGAACTCGCCGTCATCGATGAACCAGGAAAAAACGGCGACCACGGCCTCCGCTGCGGCAATCGCCGCCAGAAACCAACCCAGGCTCAGTACGGCCGGCCAAAGGCGTGGCAGCAAGTCCCCTCTCCCCCTCGGTCGAATCGCGACATCGCCATTAGCCGATGGCCGCGCAGCGCGCTACGGGGCTGAGGGCAGAATCAGGCAATCCGGCTCTCGCCCGCGGTCACGACGATCCGCGGATCGCGTGCAAGCCACAGGGTCACCGTGAGCGTCCCGCCCCCCTTCCGCCGTGGCGGAAGATCGTCGATCCGCTCCACCGTCAGCCCTGCGGCCTCCATCCATTGGCGAACGGCCGCATGCGTGAATCCGAGCCGGCGGTGTGCGTGCTTGTCGCGCAGAAACTCAAGTTCGTGCGGAGCGAAGTCGACGACGAGCAGCCGTCCGCCCGGCCGCAGTGCGCGCGCCGCCTCGGCGATGGCGCGGCCCGGCTCGTCGAGAAAGTGAAGCACCTGGTGGATCGCGACGACGTCGAACGACTCGCGCGGTAGCGCAAGATGGAAGATGTCCCCGAGTCGCACCTGTGCATTGGTGACTCCGGCGCGGTCGAGATTGGCTCGCGCGATCGCAAGCATGTCGGCCGACGCGTCTATTCCGACCGCCCGCTCGTAGAGCGGATGGAAGAGCACGAGGATTCGGCCGGTCCCGGTCCCCAGGTCGAGGAAACTCTGGAAAGGCCGGTTGCCGATCACCTTCAGCATCGCCGCCTCGACCGCGTCTTCCGCAACGTGCAGCGAGCGTATCTCGTCCCATTCCGCGGCATGCTCCGCGAAATAGCGGGCCGCTGCCTCCGCATGCGCACGCTTGACCGCCGCGAGACGCTCGCGGTCGTGTGCAAGCTCCGGGTCCGCCATATCCAGCGACTCCGCCAGCGCCTGCACCAGGCGAAGCGTTCCGGCCTCGTCGGCCAGCCGGTAATAAACCCACGCGCCTTCCGGATGGCGGTGCACGACGCCAGCCTCGGCCAGCAGCTTGAGATGCCGCGAAATGCGCGGCTGCGACTGGCCCAGAATCGTGGTGAGATCCTTGACCGTCAGCTCGCTGGCAAGGAGCAGCATCACGATCCTGAGCCGCGTGGGCTCGCCGACGGCGCGCAGGACCGCGAGCAACCCTTCCGGCGATCTCGGGGATGGTGCGAGCATGAGGTTCTGAGGTTCCCGTGTGGCCAGGACCCTACCTTAATTCATCGAGACATAAAGATACGCTTATGCCCGCGCCAGCGGGACGCCGCCTGCCGCCGTGGCTAGGGGACTTCCACCACCGGGCAATTCCTGTCGGCAACCGCAACCGACACGACACCCCCTGCGAATCGGGCCAACAGGGCGGCAAGCTCGGCAACCGCCCCCTCGAGATCGCCCGCGCCGTTCTCCTGCACTGTGACAATCGCCGCCGTGGTGGCAGGGGTCACCAGCGAGCGGGCGTCCTGCCGCCAGTTCCAGCGCCGGCAGAGCACCTTTTCCGCGTCGGCATAGACCACTTCGCCCTGCTTCGGCGGATTGTCCATCGGACAGCCTTCTTCTCCCCCTTCGCCCGACATGTCGAGAAATGTGTCGCCCGGCCGGGAGTAGCGGAACGCCACGTCGCCCGCGACCTGCGCCAGATCGTCCGCACCGAGCGGCAGCACATGCTTGAGCGAAACCATATTGTACAGGTCCACGAACACGTTGATCTCCGGCAGTCGCCGTCCGGCAAGCACGTTCTTCACGAGCCGCTCGACCGAGCAGCGATAGCTCGTCCGCCTGATGCCGAATGCGCGGTAGGCGCGCCGCCAGACGGCAATGCCCGGTATCTGCGACAACTCCCTTCCCGCCCAATCCCCACGGCACCGCTCTTCCGCCTCCGCGATTACCCGATCGAGTTCGGACGGTCGCCGTGGCGAAATCGAAAGATCGCGCGCGACAACCATCGCCACGCGAAAATCCGGAAAGTCGGAAGAAATGCCGGAAGTGTCGAGCTTCATGAAAGACGGGGCGGACCTTCTGCCCGCCCCGTCTATCAGCCGTTCATGTTCCGGGAAAGCGTTGGCGCTACGCGGGATCGCGTCGGGCTTCGCGGCGCCGTGCCTTCCGGCGCACCGCCGTTGGCGTCCTGTCGAAAAGCCGCGCCACCGACGCCCCGCGGGCAGCGCCGCCATGCCTGATACGCTCACGAATCCGGGCCGCGAGGGCCGGCGGGGCGAATTCGCAGAGTTCCTCCAGTGCTGCCATCGGCGTCGCCGGATGCACCGCGAGCAGCTCGCGCATCTCCGAATCCCTTCGCGCCTGATCCAGCAGGCAACGGCAGGTCTCCTCCGAAAAACGCGCGCTGACATTGCCCGCGAGCACCCGCCGCACACCGTCGTCCCCCCGCTCGACGATCACGCGCGTCACCGATTCGCCGATGCCGGGGCGTGCGGCAATCGCCCGCCGGTGCGCGTTGCCGCGGATCTCGGCAATGCCGATCAGCGCGTCGTCGCCGAGCACCGGCGAGCAGATCAGGAGCGGCTGCGCGATTTCTATCTCGTCGAGCGCAAGCTTCCGTACGATCCCGTCCGGCGCACGGCGCATATGTGCAAGCTGCGCCGCGATCTCCATCCGCGCCGCCGGCTCGACCATTTCCGCAAGGCGCAGCATCACCGAGTCGTAGACATGCAGAAGATTGTCCCCGCGCGGGTCCGAAGCGAGACCCAGGAGCTCGGTAACGTTCTTCAATAGCTCGCCGCGGCGGTCCTGCGACGCCTCGTTCTGAAGCGCACGGAAATTGACCAGCGACGATTCGCGTGTTGGCGACATGGACGATCCCCGTCCCGAAACGAAGCTCGCCAAGCCTACCGGTCGGCGATGGAGGAAGCCCGAACGGCATCGCGCCAGATTGAATCGCCTTTTAATGAAATTTGAGCGCGCCCGTGGGACGCGGCGCCCCCGCCGTCACCGGCGCGAGCGTGGCCGCCGAAAGCATTGGAAGACCATCGCATTCGGCACCCGTTAACCATGATGAGTCGAGCGGGCGCCGCCCCTGTCCGAATCATTTCGCGGTCTGTGGACCCTGCGCAACAGACTCCGCCGACCCACGCGCTAAGGTAGTCCCGCGGCGAAAGAGGCCTTTGTGGGAGTTTGGGCCATGCGGGGGCATTTCGCTCTCGCCGCCGGGATCGCGTTCGCGTGCGTTTCGTCGGCGAGTCTAGCCGCTGATATTCCGACAGGTGTTGCTGTTCCGGTCGCGCCGCCCATCGGCGAGCGCTTCTATGTGAGCTTCCATGGGGGCTACACGTTCGGAAACAAGTCGCACGACGTGGCGTATGATACCATCGCGCCGCCGGGCCTTACGTTTGTGGTTGAGTCGACCTCCAAATCTGGGTGGCGCGTTGGTGGAGCAGCAGGCAAGAATCTGGGTGATTACTTCAGTATTGAGGCTGAAGTTGCCTATGCACGGGCAGATGCAAGCGCCGCGACCGTAGTCGTGCCAGCTCCAGGCGGCCCGTTTCCGGTAACCGGCTCCGGTTCGCTTCTCACCGGAATGATCAACGCCTTCCTCGGCTCGAACATCGGCGCAATACGTCCGTACATAGGTGGCGGCGCCGGCGTGGGCTACTTCACCGCCCACAACATCACGGGCGCGAGCGCCGTCCTCAATGGCAGCACCACCGGCCTCGCCGCGCAGGCGATGGCGGGGATCGACTTCGCGGTGACGGACAGCATGACGATTGGCGGCCGCTACCGCTACCTCTACGTCACCGACCTTTCCTTGATGGACGGCGGCTACAAGCACGACTTCAATCTCACATCGCAAAGCGTGGAGATCGTTCTCACGAACAGCTTCAATTGATTTCTTTTCACCCCGCCGCTTTGTGGGGGAAAGGCCGGGCCTGACGGGCTGGATGTGTACCAGGAGTACCAGCCCTCGGCCCGGCCGCTTTTTTCCGCGTCAGTGATACCCCTCGCCCGGCCGTACCTTCCCCCGGAACGTCCAATAGACGAACACGAAGTAGCCGAGGATGATCGGCAGCAGGAACACGACCCCGATCAGCATGAACACCTGGCTGTCGGGAACCGCCGCCGTTTCCCAGATCGTGAGCGTCGGCGGTACCAGATAGGGAAAGGTCGAAATCGCGAGGCCGAGGAACGAAAGCAGGAACAGACCGACCGCTCCGATGAATGGGAGATAGTCGCTCCGCCGGTTGAGGCCCCGCCATACGAGCAGGGCAAGCAGCGCGGTCGCGATCGGCACGGGCCACAGGAAATAGATGTTGGGTGTGCTGAACCACCGCTCCGCGATGCGCTCGAATTCGAGCGGCGTCCACAGGCTGACGACGCCGATGAAAGCGAGCACCAGCACGAGCAACCCGCGTGCCTGCTGGCGCGCCCGCTCCGCTACCGGTCCCTCGGTCTTCGCAATCAGCCATGTGGCACCGAGAAACGCATAGCCCGCCACCAGTCCGAGTCCGCAAACGAGCGCGAACGGCGTCGCCCAGTCGAACGGCCCACCCGCGAACTGTCCGTTCTGGACATTGATGCCCTGAATGATCCCGCCGAGGATCACGCCCTGCGCGAAAGCCGCGACCGTGGAGCCCGCGAAGAACGCCACGTCCCATATGCGGTTGCGCGGCTTTGACGCAAAGCGGAACTCGAACGACACGCCGCGGAAGATGAGTGCAAGCAGCATCACGATCACCGGCAGATAGAGCGCCGGCATGATGACCGCATAGGCCGCCGGGAACGCTACCCACAAGCCGCCGCCGCCAAGCACGAGCCATGTTTCGTTGCCGTCCCAGAAGGGTGCGACCGAATTCATCATCTGGTCGCGCTCCTCGGTGCGGTGCGCGGACGGAAACAGAATGCCCAGTCCGAGATCGAACCCGTCGAGAATGACATAGAGCGCCACCGCCGTCGCGATGAGCAACGCCCAGATGACCGGAAGCCAGGTGACGAGCATCGCCTACCCTCCCGTGCCGAAGATTTCTCGCGCGCTCGCCTCCGCGCCGGAAAGCGGCCGGCTCGGCACGCCCTCCTCCTCCTTTGGCGCCTCCACGCCGGGGCCGCGATTGATCATGCGGTTGATGTAGAGAATGCCGCCCGAAAACACGACGACGTAGACGAGCACGAAGAGAATGAGCGTCGCGAGCACCGCTCCCGCCACGACCGGAGACGCCGAGTCCGCGGTCCGCAGGACCCCCGTTACCGTCCACGGCTGGCGGCCGACTTCCGCCACCGTCCACCCGGCGAGAATCGCGACGAACCCGGCCGGCCACGAGATCGACGCCAGCCGCAGGAAGAGCCGCGATCGCTCGAGCGTGCCGCGCCACCACAGGATGACGCCCCACACCGCCATCGCGATCATGACGAGCCCCAGCCCGACCATCAGGCGGAAGCCGAAGAAGGGCAGCAGCACAGGCGGCCGGTCCTCGACAGGAAAATCCTTCAGGCCCTGAAACAACCCGTCGGCGCCGCGCCTGAGGATGATGCTCGCCCCTTTTGGGATCGCAACCTCGTAATGGTTCGTCTCCGCCGCCTCGTCCGGCCACGCGAAGAGAATGAGATCGCCCGGCTTGCTGCCGTCCCAGTGCGCCTCGACGGCGGCAATCTTGGCGGGCTGGTACTCCAGCGCCTGCAGTCCATGCGCATCCCCGATAATGAGCTGCGCCGGCGCCAGAATAACGGCCATGCCGAGCCCCATCTTCAGCATGGTGCGCGCATGATCGAGATCGCGATTAGCCAGCATGTAGCGGGCGCCCACCGCAATCACGACGAAGGCAGTGGTGAGATAGGCGGCGGCCACCATGTGGATGAGCCGGAGCGGAAACGTCGGATTGAAGATCGCTGCCAGCCAGTCAGCGGGATAGGCGATGCCGTCGCGAAGCTCGTGGCCCGCGGGCGCCTGCATCCACGAGTTCGCCGATATGATCCAGAAGGCGGAGCCAAGCGTGCCGACCGCCACGAGGACCGCCGAGAGCGTGTGCAGCCAAGGCGGCACCCGGCGCCAGCCGAAGAGCATGATCCCGAGGAACGTTGCTTCGAGGAAGAATGCGGTGAGCACCTCATAGCCGATGAGCGGCCCGACCACATTGCCCACGACTTCGGAGAAGCGGCTCCAGTTCGTCCCGAACTGGTAGGAGAGCACGATGCCGGAGACGACTCCCATCGCGAAGGAGACCGCGAAGATCTTGGTCCAGAACCGCGCCAGCGTCCGGTAGCGTTCCTGTCCCGTCCGCTGCCAGACGACGAGAAGTGTGGCGATCCACGCCGAAAGGCCGATCGTGAAAGTCGGGAATATGATGTGGAACGCAACGGTGAACGCAAACTGGATGCGCGCCAGCATGAGCGCTGAAAGTTCCATTGCCGCCTCCGCGCCGCCGCAGCCGCCTCCGCTGCGGCAAACGTCGCCTTACCCGCCCTGCGGGCGGTAGATCCACTGTTCCGGCACACGTACCTCGACCGCAGAACCCGGCGTGACGGTGCCCGGTCGCTCGACGGCCGCCACGATCCCGCGCAGGCCTCGCGCCTGTTTCGGGAACTCGAGTTCCAGCTCCGGCCGGTCCGGAAAATGCGCCGTAATTGCCCGGCCCGCAATCCTGCAGGGCCCGTTTTGCTCGGTTACCAGCAACGAAGCGCCGCCCGCGAAAAAGATTCGTGTGCCCGCCGGCAGGAATGAAAGCCTCGGAATGCCGCCGATAAGCACGGTTCCGCCGATCCATTCCGCCCTGAGTTCGGGAACTCCAAGACGCGCGGCGACGATGGCCATCTCCTCCACCGAGAGGACCGAGACTTGCCGGGTGTTGCTGATGACGGTGTCGCGCGGATACCAGGGCTCCCGTGCACCGGCGTATCGCGTGATCCCATAGTGCCGGTCCCCCACGGCCCCCTCGAAGTCGAGCCGAAGCGCCGGCACCGGAACGGATTCGACCCGACTGCCCTCGGGAACCACGAAGACACCCGCCACGGTCCCGTCGAGTTTTTGCACTGGCACCCTGTCGGGCCCGGAATCGGGCAGGAGAGCCGAATCGGCAACGGTGAGAGACATCGGTGCGCGCCCCCGCTTGAGGCCCCAGAGTGCCCTAAGGCGCCGCTCCGGGAAAGCCGCCTGTATCAGATCGACGATCCGTCCATCTCGAAATCGTCGCCACGGGAACGCAATTTCGGCAGCGGCGTGGGCAGCGGCATCCAGAAGGCAAGGTCCCCATCCGCGTAGAACACCGGGTTGTCGGGGCTGGAATCGCTCGCGATCCAGCATGGCTCCGCCGCGCGCGCCGGTCGCGCCCAGCGCGCGACGTCGACCTCAGCCGGGCCTTGTTCGCTCGCCCGGAGCGCGACGAGAACCCGCGTGCCGTCGCGCGGCGCGGTTTCCATCGGCTGCCAGTCTTTGGGATCGGGGTGGGTCATGTTTTCGATATCTGGTTGATTGCCACGAATGTGGAGCGAACAGCAATCCTCGGCAAGCAGTGGCGCCTGGAGCGCACACCCTCACGCCCGCGCGAATTTCTTGTATTTCACCCGGTGCGGGTTGGCGGCGTCCGCCCCGAGCCGGCGGACCTTGTCCGCCTCGTATTCTTCGAAGTTCCCCTCGAACCATTCCACGTGGCTGTCGCCCTCGAAGGCCAGAATGTGCGTCGCCAGCCGGTCGAGGAACATGCGGTCGTGACTGATGATTACAGCGCAGCCCGCGAAGTCCTCCAGCGCATCCTCAAGCGCGGCCAGCGTCTCCGTGTCGAGATCGTTGGTCGGCTCGTCGAGCAGGAGTACATTGGCGCCGGACTTGAGCAGCTTCGCCATATGCACGCGGTTCCGCTGCCCGCCGGAGAGCGAGCCGACCTTCTGCTGCTGGTCGCCGCCCTTGAAATTGAAAGCCGCAACATAGGCGCGCGAATTCATCTCCCGCTTGCCCAGCCGGATGACATCCTGCCCGCCGGATATTTCCTCCCACACCGTCTTGTTCGGCGACAGGTCGTCCCGGCTCTGGTCCACATAGCCGAGGTGCACGGTCTCGCCGAGGCGGATCGTGCCCTTGTCCGGCTTCTCCTGCCCGGTGAGCATGCGGAAGAGCGTCGTCTTGCCCGCCCCGTTCGGCCCGATCACGCCCACAATCCCGCCGGGCGGCAGCTTGAACGAGAGGTCGTCGATGAGAAGCGTGTCGCCATAGCCCTTGGAGAGGTGCTCGACCTCGATCACCGTGTCGCCGAGCCGCTCCCCGGGTGGAATGACGATCTGCGCCGTCGCGGGCGTCCGCTCCTCGTTGCGCTTGACGAGTTCTTCGTAGGCCTTGATGCGCGCCTTGGATTTTGCCTGCCGCGCGCGCGGGCTCGCCGCGATCCACTCACGCTCGCGCGCCAGCGCCCGCTGCCGCGCCGCCTCTTCGCGTCCTTCCTGCTCCAGCCGCTTCGCCTTCTTCTCGAGATAGACGGAATAATTACCCTCGTAGGGAATGCCCCGCCCGCGATCGAGCTCGAGAATCCACCCGGTGACATGATCGAGGAAATAGCGGTCGTGGGTGACGATCAGGATCGCTCCGGGATACGCGACCAGATGCTTCTCCAGCCACAGCACCGACTCCGCGTCGAGATGGTTGGTCGGCTCGTCGAGAAGCAGAAGGTCGGGCTGTTCCAGAAGCAGCCGGCACAGCGCCACGCGCCGTCTCTCGCCGCCCGACAGCCTCGAAACGTCGGCATCGCCCGGCGGGCAGCGGAGCGCGTCCATCGCCTGCTCGACCTGCGAGTCCAGGTCCCAGAGATTCTGGCTGTCGATGATGTCCTGAAGTTGCGTTGCTTCCGCCGCCACGGCATCCGAATAGTTGGCCATCAGTTCGCCGTAGCGCTCCAGCACGGCCTTCTTCTTCGCCACGCCCTCCATGACGTTGCCCATCACGTCCTTGGCGGGATCGAGGACCGGCTCCTGCGGCAGGTATCCGGCCGTCGCGCCTTCGGCCAGCCAGGCTTCCCCGGTGAATTCCTTGTCCACACCCGCCATGATCCGCAGCAGTGTGGATTTGCCCGAACCGTTCGGCCCGAGCACGCCGATCTTGGCGTCCGGATAGAAGGAAAGGTGTATGTTATCGAGGACTTTCTTGCCGGAATAGGCTTTCGAAAGCCCTTGCATATGATAGATGAACTGCCGCGCCATGGCCCCGGACGATCGTTTGGGAGAGAGAGCGGCTTTTCTAGTCAAGCCATTCATTGGGCGCAATGAAAATGCAGAGGTTCCCCCGCCATGCAGGTCAGTCTCGTAATCCCCGCCCATAACGAGGAGGCGTATCTCGGCGGCTGCCTGGATTCCGTCCTCGCACACGCCGCGGGTCGGTTCCACGAGATCATCGTCGTCGACAACGCAAGCACCGACCGCACCGCCGAGGTGGCCCGCAGCCGCCCCGGTGTCCGGGTCGTGTATGAACCGGCAAAAGGACTAACCAAGGCGCGCCAGCGCGGCTTCGAGGAGGCCACGGGCGAGTACATCGCCTACATCGACGCCGATACCCGCATGCCACCCCAATGGCTGGACGTCGCCGAGC
>Ga0073934_10003963_pt1 | contig 25654 bp, 18 predicted proteins | sample LarsenN4metaG_FD_76834 | JGI IMG/M metagenome (GOLD analysis project Ga0073934, IMG submission 76834) | Hot spring sediment bacterial and archeal communities from British Columbia, Canada, to study Microbial Dark Matter (Phase II) - Larsen... ... | reverse complement strand
TGGGCCATCAGCCCTTGCAATTTGGGGTCCTCCCAGATCAGCTCCGCATCGGTCGGCTTCGGTCCCAGGCGAATCGCCTTTGAGCCTTCCCAGTACCCCGTGACGAAGACGATATTCTCCTGGAAGATCGGCGTGGCAATCGAAACGCCGTATGTCACTTTATAGGGAACGCTCCAGAGCGGTCTGCCATCAGCGGGATCGATGCCGCGGACATTTTCTGGAGTCCAGATCACCAGTTGTCTGCCGCTGGGCGCGTCGATGAGTATCGGCGTGCAGTAACCGGCCGGATCGGGCAGGCTCCGCCAGATTTCCTTGCCGGTCGTGCGGTCGAAGGCCATGATGCAGCCGTTCGGTTCCGCGCCGGTATGAACAATGACCTTGTCGCCGTCGATGACCGGCGAGGCGGCGAAGCCCCATTCCGGAATTCGCGCACCATACTCGGCAACCATGTCCCTCGACCAGAGCACCTTGCCCGTCCTCAGGTCGAGACAGTGCAAGTGACCGACGGCTCCGAGAGTGTAAACCCGACTGCCGTCGATCGTGGGCATGGCGCGGGGACCATTGGCGTAGCCGCCCAGATTGCCGTAGCGTGTGGGATACTGGTACGACCAGATCACCTTGCCCGTGCCGGCGTCCAGGCAGCTAATGCGTTCCTCGCCGTCTGGTTTCAGCTTGTCATTTCGATCCGCCGTGCGATGCTTGATCCAGTCCGTGTAGATGAGGCGGGAATCGGCTACGGCGGGTCCCGCATATCCGCCTTCCACGGGAACACTCCACGCCGCTTCGAGACGCGACTCGGGCAGCCTTTCCGCCAAGCGCGGCGCCTTCCAGGTGCCGTCGCCGCGGATGCCGCGCCAGCGCGGCCAGTCTTCCGCGAAAAGGAAAGAGGCCAGCAAGAAGCCAAGTCCCGTCAGCGACAGTCCACGGATCAGCCTAGCGTTCACGATAGCCTCCTCACTTCCGGTCTGCTTCAAGTTCCCTGGCCGTGCTCTGCAAAAGCTCCCACGCCGCCTGCACGTGACGCCGCTCGGTTCGCAAGCCGCCGACTGAGAGGCGAAGTGTGAAGCGATCGTTCAGCCGCGTGTGCGATAAGAACATTTTCCCTGAAGCGTTGACCGCATCCATGATTTGCTGATTCAGCGCGTCGCTGCCGCGGCGGCGAAAACAGACCAGGTTGAGCGGAGTCGGAGCGGTTCGTTCCCAGTCGTGGTCGGCGTCCACCCAGGCGGCAAACTCCTTGGCCAGGGCCACGTGCCGGCGTATCAGCCTTTGCAGTCCCTCGGCTCCAGCGCAGCGGAGGACGAACCAGAGCTTGAGGGCGCGGAAACGCCGGCCGAGCTGGACTTGCCAGTCGCGGTAATCAATGACACCCCCCCCTTCGCTGGCTTGATTGCGCAGATACTCGGGGAGTATGCTGAGCGTGCGGATCAGCGTCGCCCGATCGGCCACGTAGAAGCAGTCGCAATCAAAATTGACGCCGAGCCACTTGTGGGGGTTGAAGCAGTAGCTGTCGGCCAGTTCAAGCCCATCGTGGATGAAGCGGAACTCGGGACAGACTGCGGCCGAGCCGCTCATGGCAGCGTCCACATGGAGCCAGAGCCCGTGCCGACGGCAGATTTCGCCGATCGGCCGCAGCGGATCCAGGGCAGTGGACGACGTCGTCCCTACGGTGGCCATGACGAAAAACGGCCGCAAGCCGACTGCCTGGTCTGCACGGATGGCCTTCTCCAGCAGTTCGGGACGCAACGCAAACTCCCCGTCCACGTCGATATGCCTCAGATTTCTCCGGCCCAACCCTGAGATCATGGCAGCCTTCGGCAGCGACGAGTGCGCTTGGCTCGACGTGTAGGCCGTCAGCCCGCCGGTCAGTCCTTCCTCATTCGAGCGAAAACCCGTGGCGCGTTCACGAGCCGCAAGCAGCGCGCAGAGGGTGGCACTGGAAGCGGTGTCCTGGATCACTCCGCCGCCGGCGGTCGTCGAGCGGAACCTGGCCGGCAGCCCTAGAAGCTCGACGAGCCAATCGAGCGTTAGCGTCTCCAACTCCGTGCAAGCAGGGCTGGTCGCCCAGAGCATTCCCTGGACGCCAAGGCCCGCCGACAACAGTTCGCCCAGGATCGACGGTCCCGAATTGTTTGACGGGAAGTAGCCGAAAAAGTTCGGCGATTGCCAGTGGGTCACCCCCAACAGGATGTGCTTCTCAAAATCCTCGAACACTGTGTCGAACGGCTCGGCGTGCATTGGGGGGTGTTCGGGAAGCCGTGCGCGAACATCGCCCGGCTTCACCTGCGGCAGCACGGGGTAAGTTTCCACCGCTTCAAGGTACTGGGCCAGCCAGTCGATCACGGCATGGCCGTGCTTGCGAAACTCGGCAGGCGTCATGAGGATTGGCTCTCCACTTCCCGACCGATTTCGGCAGGCAGCGCAGGGGCCTGGAGCGGTGGATGCCCTTCCGCTCGAGCGACGTATGCTGCGGCCGCCACGTCGCCCATCACGTTCAGCACCGTGCGGCACATGTCGAGCAGGCGATCCACTCCCAGGATCAGGCCGATCCGCTCCGGCTCGACGCCGACCGAGGCCAACACCATCATCAACAATGGAATCGACCCGCCGGGCACCCCCGCCGCTCCGATCGCTGTCAGGACGGACAGCACAACCACGATGACTTGCTTGTCCAGGGGCATCGGCACGCCCGTGAGCTGGGCCAGAAACAGCACCGTCACGCCCTCGAAGAGGGCCGTGCCGTTCATGTTCATCGTAGCCCCCAGGGGCAGCACGAATCCCGCAATCTGCGGCGGGATGCCGAGTTGCTCCTCGGACACTTTGATCGATGTCGGCAGAGTCGCGCTGCTAGAGCTTGTCGAGAATGCCGTGATGGCGATTCCCCGCGATTTCCAGAACAGCTTCAGCGGATTCACGCGGGCCAGCGCCAGGATCATCAAGGAAAGGGTGCCGAACATCTGGATGCCCAGCCCCAGCAGAACTACCAGAACGTACATGATCAGCATGCGGAGCAGGTCGAAGCCCAGCTCAACGGTGACGCTGAAAATCAGGGCGAACACGCCCAGCGGAGCTATCAGCATGGCCACGCCGATAATGAACACCATCACATCGTTGATCCCCTTTAACGCCTGCACCAGGACCTCGCTGTGCAGCTTGGGAATGACCGTCAAACCAATGCCGAACATCAGGGCGAAGAAAATGACGCCGAGCATGTCCATTTCCTCCGCCGCCTGGATCGGGTTGCGGGGAATGATCTTCTCGAAGGTCTCGATCCCGAACTGGGCTGGCTTGCGGTCGCCCAGTGCCTCTTGATTCCGTTTGTCCTCGCTGAGCTTCTTCTGAGTCTCCTCGGAAAGCCCGACACCGGGCTGGATGGAGTTCACCAGGGACAGGCCAATCAGCACGGCCGCCGTCATGCTGAGAATGAAGAAGCCGAAGGTTCGCAAGCCGATGCGGCCCAGCTTGCGGAGGTCGCCGAGCTGGGCGATGCCCACGGCCAGCGAGGCAAAGACCAGGGGCACGACAGTCATTGTCAGCAAGTTGAGGAAGACCCTGCCGATGGGCCGAGTCACGTACGTCAGCAAGGGGGCTACCCAGGGCAGCGGTTTGCCCTCGACCGTCGAAGGGTCGACGTGTGGCGGGAGCTGGTCCAGTTGCTGGCGTCTGCTGGCCCCCCTCGTCTCTTCGTTGGCGTAATTGACGGCCAGACCGCAAAGCGCCCCAAGCACCAGGCCGAGCAGGATGGCGGTGTGGAGCGAGACCCCGGGGATGAGTGACCTGGCCATGCCGCCCTGCTCGCTTTCTCGATGACTTCCACACGGCCGCCGGAACGACCGGCGTCAACCTGCCTGCCGATGCGCCTGAGCACCAGCCTATCGAGCTGGGGCCGGTTGACAATCTCCGCTGGCGTCTTGGCGGGTCAGGCCAGCAGCTTCCTGACCACTTCACCGTGCACGTCGGTAAGACGGAAGTCTCGACCCTGGAAGCGGTAGGTCAACCTGGTGTGGTCGAATCCGAGCAGGTGAAGTATCGTCGCATTGAGATCGTGAACGTGGACGCGATCCTGGACGGCGTTGAACCCGAACTCGTCGCTCTCACCGATCGTGATGCCCGGCTTCACCCCGCCGCCCGCCAGCCACATTGTGAAGGCGTTGGGATGGTGGTCGCGGCCGTCGTTTCCACCCTGGACCATCGGCGTGCGGCCGAACTCTCCGCCCCAGATCACCAGCGTGTCCTCCAGTAGCCCGCGCTGCTTAAGGTCGCGCAGCAAGGCGGCGCACGGACGGTCAGTGTTTTGGCAGTTCTTCTTCAAGTCTGCGACCAGGTTGCCGTGCTGGTCCCACGCCTCGTGGAAAAGCTGCACGAAGCGAACGCCTCGCTCTACCAGCCGACGGGCCAGCAGGCAGTTGTTGGCGAAGCTCGACTTGCCTGGCTCGGCGCCGTACATGTCGAGGATCTGCTTCGGCTCGCGGGAGATGTCCATCAGCTCCGGCGCGCTGGCCTGCATGCGGAAGGCCAGCTCGAAGGCGTTGATCCGCGTGGCGATCTCGGGGTCGCCCATCTCGTCGAGCCGCATCTGGTTGAGCGACTTGATCGCCTGGAGCGAGCGCTGCTGAGTCGTGTGGTCAATGCCCGGCGGGTTGGAAAGGTAGAGCACTGGCTCGCCGCCGCCGCGGAACTGCACGCCCTGGTACTGCGTCGGCAGGAAGCCGCTGCCCCAGTTCGAGTTCCCCCCGCTGGGGCCTTTCGAGCCCGAGCTGAACACAATGAACCCAGGCAAGTCCTGGGCTTCGCTGCCCAGACCGTAGTTTACCCAAGCGCCCAGGCTCGGCCTGCCGAACTGCTGCGAGCCGGTGTTCATCATGATCTGTGCCGGCGCATGATTGAATGCGTCCGTCACCATTGACTTCACGATGGCGATGTCGTCCACCACCGTGGCCAGGTGCGGCAGCAACTCGGACAACTCCGCGCCGCAGGCACCGTGCCGAGAAAACTTGAACTTCGGCCCCAGGAGCTTGGAGTTCGGGTTGATGAACGCCGCACGATAGCCCTTTAGCAATTCAGGCGGCGGTAGCGTGCCGTCGAACTTTGCCAGTTGCGGCTTGTTGTCAAACAACTCCAGGTGGCTCGGCGCTCCGGCCATGAAAAGAAAGATCACCCGCTTCGCCCTTGGCTTGAAGTGCGGCTGCTTCATCGGCCCCGCCGACGCGCTTCCCCCAAGCAGATGTCCAAGAGCGATCGAACCTAGGCCGATCCCGCATTGCTGCAAGAACCAGCGGCGAGCCACAAGCTTCGGGTCGGCCCATCGGTACAGGTGTGCCTGACAGTTCATAGGTGCAAGCCTCGCTGCTGAGAATAGACTCTCATACTCCGCGCAGTACCGCCTTCCGGATGGCTTTCCAGCACCCGTGCCTCGGCATCACGAATCGCCGCAACAAGGTCCGCTTTCGTAGCGGACGAGCCGCTTTGACCAGCGTCCGTCACCAGCACGAACTCCACGTTCATCGGCTTCTTCGAGAAGCGCTGTGCACTGACGCGATAGCGCTTGTAGCCTTTCAACACGACATCAGTCCGCCCTCGCTCGCAGACCATCCCGAGCAGGTCTTCCAGCGGGATCAGGCCGTCCGTGCTGTAGCTGGTCAGGATCCAGCGGGCCTGGATCGTCTTGAGCAAGCGGGCAAACTCTGCGCCGGCTTCCTTGCGGTAATTGTACTTGCTGCGGCGCTCAGTCCGCCAGTCGGTGCGGATGGCCGCCTTGTCCCCGCCCGTGATCGTCGGCGAGAGGGCGGGCTTGTCCCACAAAGCGATCGAGTTCAACACGTGATAGTTTGAGCCATAGGGGTGCTGGTTGTAGGGCGGATCGAGGTAGAAGATCTCGAGCTTCTCCCGCCTTAACCGCTCCGCCAGCTCGGTCGCGTCCTCGCAATAGGTGACGTTCGCCTGGCCGTTGTCCCAGAACGCCGCGGGACGCAGCGCGAAACGGCTCTTGATCCGGTACAACGCCGTGCCAGTCTGCCCTCCCCAGCCGTTGTGGAAGCCCTTGAAGACCCCGCTGGTGTTGCTCGTGTAGCTGACGGCATAAAGCATCGGCCCGAGCAAGGCGGCGCGCTCCAGGGAACCTAGCTTTCCCTCCGATTCCCACTCGGCGATGCGCTCCCGCATGGCGTCGATCCGCATGCCGTTGGCTCGGGTGAAAAACAGCCTGTCGCGGCGGACATCGTAGTGCTCGTCATCCCTGGGGCAGAGGTGCCGCGTCACCCAGCCGGCGCACGGCGTGGACTGGTTGAGCGTGTGCAGCGCGTGCTCGTAGCCGCCCAGTTCGGCGAAGCTTGGCTGAGCGTTGCAGTCGATCGCGCAGCGATTGATTTCCAGAGCGTAGGGCTCCCAGTCATTGGCCAGCACACGGTAGTCTAGCCGCTTTGCCAGGCGGGCCACCACGCCGCTGCCGGCAAACAGATCGACGAAAGTTCCCTGAGAAACTCCCGTTCGCCGAATCGCTTGATAAATCAAGTCGAGCAGCTTCCGCTTGTTCCCGATGTACGGGATGAGCTGGCTGAAGACGAAGTCCTCCGTCCGCGCCGCGGCGTGGCTTTCACGAGCGTAGTTGAACAGCGCCGGCTCTCGCACAGGGTTTCGTCTCTACTCGCGGGTGATGGTCTCATCAAGGTTCAACAGCACGCGAGCGACGACAGTCCACGCGGCCGCGGTCGACACGTCGACTCCGGCGGGCAGTTCGGGGGGCTGCTCCGGCTTCGCTCCCAGGAGCGCCAGCGGATCGCCTTGCCCCTCGGCAAAACGCCGTGCCTCCGCGATCAGCAGACCGTGCAGCACGTCAACCTCTCGCTGCGTCGGTTCGCGGGCCACGCACAACCTGAAGGCATGGCGTAGCCGGGCCGCGTCGTCCGGCCCCGCTTCCACCAGCGCTCGCCGCGCCAGCGCTCGGGCCGTTTCCAGGAACAACGGCTCATTGAGCGTCGTCAACGCTTGCAATGGCGTGTTGGATCGCACCCGCTTGACGCAGGCAAAGTCCCCGTTGGGCGTGTCAAAGTTCTGCAATGGCGGGTATGGCACGGACCGAAAGCGGAACGTGTACAACGCTCGGCGATAGCGGTCCGGCCCGACCGCTTCCTTCCACACCTTCGGTCCGTAGCTGGCCGGCGGCTGGAAGAGGAACTGCGGTGCGGGCGGACAGACGCTAGGCCCGCCGATGCGCCGATCCAGGAGCCCGCTCGCCGCCAGGGCAATGTCCCGCACGATCTCCCCTTCAACTCGCACCCGCGGCCCCCTGGCCAGCAGGCGATTTTGCGGATCGCGGGCAAGCAATTCTGGAGACGCCTTCGACGACTGCTGGTACGTCCGCGAGGTCACGATCAGACGGTGCAGGTGTTTCAGGCTCCACCCAGATTCCATGAACTCGACCGCCAGCCAGTCGAGGAGTTCGGGGTGCGTGGGCGGTTCGCTCTGTGTTCCCAGGTCCTCGCTGGTACTTACAAGGCCCTGGCCGAAGTACGCCTGCCAGACGCGATTCACCAGCGAACGGGCAGCCGTCGGCGAGTTACGATCGACTAGCCAGCGGGCGAAGGTCAGACGCGAACCGTCCGCATGAGGCGGCAGCGGATGGAGGAAGCTCGGGACCGCGGGAGCAATCGGCTGCTTCGGCTTGAGGAAGTCGCCGCGTTCAAGAAACCGCGTCTCTCGCATCTGCTCGCGCGGCTGAAGCGTCAACTGCGAGGCGCCCGCCGGATGCTGCCGCCACAGTTCCTCGATGGCCTCATTCTCGCGCTTCCACTCTGGCACGGTGGTCCGCCAGTAATTGAACATTGTGTTCCACTGGGCCAGCGAACGCTGCTCGGCAGGGACGGCCAGTACGGTCCGCACGGACCGGGGAACGGGGTCCGCTGAGGCCTGGTTGGCGTCGGTCACCGCGAAGCGGAAGCGGCCCAGGTTGTTGTTCTGATTGTCGTCGCTGTTCCAGCCGCCGTGGTTCTGCACCAACTTGAACGTCAGCACGGCCCCTCTGGGAAAACTGAGAGGCTTCTCCAGGATAAAGACGGCTTCGCGCGGAACATTGCTTCGGCCTGGGCCAATGTCGATCGTCCATGCGGTCTCGTCCTTCCCGTCGATGGCGTAAGAGATCGGGCCGGTGACGCGGCGTTTCTTGCTCCGATCGTCGAACTCTTGGCCCAGCGGCTTTTCCGGCGGGTTCACGTCGGCCGTGGCGGCGGCGATCTTCACGTCTTGCCGCTTGCCAGGCTCGTCGAGCGGGGCGGCAACCAGCTTGAACTCAGTCAGGGCAAATGTGCCGTAGATCGATCGTCCCGGACCGCCGAGCGGCAGATTAGGATCGTTGAGAAGCTCGAGCTTGACTGCCGTGACGGTCGGCAGGTGGGTCTTGACCTCGAATTCGGTGGTGTGCTTCGTGGGGGCGTAGCCGGCTGCGAGGATCGAGCCATCGTCGAGGAGGTAGTGCTTCTGGCCGCCGCTGGTGTCCAGTTCGGGCTTGACCACCTCCCATTTCGGCTGAGGCAGTTCCTTCTGAGCTCTTTCCCATTCTGCAAGCCTCGCTTGCCAGTCAGGGTGGCGGTGCTTCAGTTCCGCCTCTATCGCCGCTATGCGAGAAAAGATCTCGGCCCTCTTGCGGTGCTCGTCCGGTGAGTAAACCGGCACGCTTGCCTCATGATCATTGTTCAGAAAGGCAAACAGGCCGTAGTAGTCCGACTGGGTCAATGGATCGAACTTGTGATTGTGGCACTGGGCGCACTGGATCGTCAGGCCGAGCACGCCCTTCCCGATGGCGTCCATGCGGTCGAACATCGCCTCCATGCGGAACTGCTCGGGATCGATCCCCCCTTCCTCGTTGATCATTGAGTTCCGCAGAAAGCCAGTCGCAACGCGGCGGTCCGGTCCGCCCAAGGACTCGCCAGGCAGGAGATCTCCCGCGATTTGCTCGATGATGAACTGATCGTAGGGGATGTCGCGGTTGAGGGCGTTGATGACCCAGTCGCGGTAGGCCCAGACGAAGCGAGGTTTGTCCTTTTCGAAGCCGTCCGAGTCGGCATAGCGAGCAGCGTCGAGCCAGTGTCTGCCCCAGCGTTCGCCGTAGTGGGGCGACGCGAGGAGGCGCTCCACCTGCCGCTCGTAGGCATCGGGGCGGGAGTCGCTCAGGAACTGGTCCACCTCGGCAATGGACGGAGGCAGCCCAATGAGGTCGAGGCTGAGCCGCCGCAGCAGCGTGACTCGATCAGCTTCGGGCGAGAAGGCAAGCTTTTCCCGTCGAAGCCGATCCAGGACAAAAGCGTCGATGGGTTGCTTGACCACAGAGGCGGCGGTATCCGTTGCTGGCACGGGGGGCCGCTTCGGCGGCACAAAGGCCCAGTGCTGAGCATAGGGAGCCCCTTGTTCGATCCAGCGCTTGAGGATGGCAAGCTGCTGAGGACTCAGCTTCTTGCCAGTACGAGGCGGCGGCATGACGGCCTCGGGTTCGTTGGTTGTCACACGCTCCCAAAGCCGGCTTTCGCCCAGCTTCCCCGGCACGATGGCTCGGCCGCCGTCGATCTCCGCCAGGGCCCCGTCCCGCGTGTCCAACCGCAACCTGGCCTTGCGTTCGCTTTCGTCGGGGCCGTGGCACTTGAAGCAGTTGTCCGCCAGGATCGGTCGGATGTCGCGGACGAAATCGACAGGCTCCCCCGCCCAGCTGGTCGGAACAGCGACGATGATCAGGAGAACATGCGACATCAGCCAACGCATGGGGTGAATCTCCGCGGCGGGCCAGATGGAGGAAGGCAGAGTGTCTTCTATTTTAATCGGGTGCGGAATCGGCAACCAGAGGCTCGCCCTGGTTAGATCGGGGCGAAGTAGCGCCGCCGCAACATGCTCGGACAGAAGTACTCACTGGAAGACGCTTTTCTCCGCGAGGTGGAGGAGCAGCAGCAGCGGACAAGGATGTTGCCGCGTCCAGCAAATCGCCCCCCGCAGTGGAAATCATGCTGCCATTGGCATATAAGCGTAGGTGCGAAGCAAGCTCGCCTTTGCGATGCCAGGCTCAAACGTCTAGGTCGCCCAGGCGAAGGGATTCTCAGTCACCAGATAACTTGAGCGGGCCGTCCCAAAGAGAACCATTGATGAACAAGCTGATTTCGTCCTGCCTCGGAAGCTGGCTGGTCGCGGTACTGGTCGGGGCGCTGGCGGGCTGTACCCCACCCGGTCCTGACACGGCGGCGCTTGAACGGCCGGTCAAGACGAGGGTCGTGACCGCGGGAGATGAGGACCACACCCGCTCGTTCCCTGGCAAGGTCGAGGCCGCGCGGCGTGTGGAGCTAGCCTTCCAGGTGCCAGGCTTGCTCATCGAATTGCCTGTGCGCGAAGGGCAGCGGGTAAACAAAGGGGACGTCATCGCTCGGCTTCGACCGGATGAGTTTCAGGCCCGCTTGCAGACCTTGCAGGGGCAGCTCGATCGAGCGCGTGCCGGCCTTCGAGCTTTGCAGTCCGGCGATCGGCCTGAGGAAAGGCTGCGTCTGGAAGCCCAGCTCCGCGCCGCGGAAGCTCGCCTGGCAAATGCACGGGCCGAGTACAGGCGGTACGCCGCCCTGGTCGGAACACGGGCTGTCGCGCGAGCGGACTACGATGCAGCCGAGACCGCTTACCGCGTGGCCCAGGAAGACTTCCAGTCGGCCCGCCAACTGCTCGAACAGGGAACGGTTGCCCGCGACGAGGACATCGAGGCCCAGGAAGCGGAAGTCCGCAGCCTGGAGGGACGGGCCGTCGAGGCCAGCCTCCAGCTCGAAGACGCCACGCTGCGAGCGCCGTTCGACGGCGTGATCGCCCAGCGTTTCGTCGAGGCGAACCAGAACGTGCGGGCCAAGGAGCCGATCGTCCGATTCCAGGACGTGGACGAGATCGAGGTCCTGGTTGACGTTCCCGAGACCGTGATGGCGGCCGACCTGCGGACCGCGGACCTGGTTCGGCTCACCGCTGAGTTCACCGGCGCTCCTGGCGTGCAATTTCCTGTCTATCTGAAGGAGATCGCCAAGGCCGCCGATCCGATCACACAGACGTTCCAGGTCCGCGTGGGGATGAGGGCCCCCGAGGGCCTCAACCTGCTGCCGGGCATGACCTCCATGGTCACGGTGACCTATCGTCGAGCGCGGATTCTCGATCAGCAGATCCGCGTGCCCATCACAGCCGTATACCAGGATGCGTCGGGGGAGCAGATCGTCTGGGTCATCGGCAGCGACAGGACGGTGTCACGCCGGCCGGTGAAGCTCGGAACGGCGGCGGGGTCAATGGTCGAGATTGCCGAGGGCCTGCAGCCAGGGGACCGCATCGCCACCGCCGGCGTACGCTTCCTGAGCGAGGGGATGAAGGTCCGCGACCTCGGCGACGCCCTGGGAGGAAGCTAGCCAATGAACCTGGGCGAACTCTCGGTGCGACACGATCGTGTCGTTTACACGGCGATGGCCTTCGTGGTGCTCGGCGGCATCGTGGCCTACTTCAACATCGGCCGGCTTGAAGACCCTGAGTTCACCATCAAGGAAGCGCTGATCGTCACCCCCTACCCTGGCGCCAGTGCCGACGAAGTGGCCAAGGAAGTCAGCAACCCGATCGAAACCGCCTGCCAGCAACTCGGGCAGCTCAAGCGGGTGGAATCAGAATCGACGCGCGGCATGTCGGTCGTCACTGCGGTTATCAAGGATGAGTTCGACCTGCACTCGATCCCGCAAGTGTGGGATGAACTGCGCCGCAGGATCAACGACGTGCAGCCGCAATTGCCGCCGTCCGCGCGGGGCCGATCGCTGGTAATCGACGACTTCGGCGACGTGTACGGCATCTTCCTCGCCATCACGGGCGAAGGCTACTCCTTCCCCGAGCTGCGCCGCTATGTCGAATTTTTGCGCCGCGAGCTATTGCTCGTGCCGGACGTGAAGAAGGTCGAGCTGTTCGCCGCTCAGCAGGAAGTGGTCTTCCTGGAGATCTCGCGACAGCGCCTCGCGCAGCTCGGCATCAACGAGGAAGAGATCTACGCCAAGCTACGGGCCAAGAACATCGCCGCCGACGGCGGACGGGTCCGCGTCGGGCCTGAGTACCCCGCTATCGATCCGACCGGCAGCTTCGGCTCGGCGTACGAGATGCTCGAGATGGTCATCGGCTCGGACAGTTCGGGCCGGCTGCTCCGGCTGGGGGATGTCGCGGAAATCCAGCGCGGCGACCAGGACCCGCCGCGGCGTCTGCTCCGCTTCGACGGCCAGCCGGCGATCGGTCTCGGCATTTCCACCGTGCAGGGCGGCAACGTGGTCCGCATGGGCAAGGCCATCCGCGCCAGGCTCGCCGAGTTGAAGTCCAACCAGCCCGTCGGCATCGAAATCGGCGAGATCAACTTTCAGCCCGAGGCTGTCGCCTCCGCGACTAACGACTTCATCTTCAACCTGATCAAGGCCGTGAGCATCGTCTTCGTTGTGCTCTTCCTGGCCATGGGTCGCAAGACCGGCATCATCATCGGCACCGTGCTGTTCCTGACCATCATGGGTACGTTCCTGGTGATGTATCTCGAAGGCAACCTGTTGATGGAGCGGATCTCGCTCGGAGCATTGATCATCGCGCTGTGCATGCTGACCGATAACGCCATTATCGCCAGCGAAGGCCTGAAAGTGCGCATGGAGGCCGGCGAGGACAAGCTGAAGGTCGTCCGCGAGGTGGTCGCCGAGAATCAGTGGCCGCTCTTCGGAGCGACAGCCATCGCGGTGATCGCCTTCGCCGCCATCGGCCTCTCCGAAGACAAGACCGGCGAGTACTGCAACTCGCTGTTCTGGGTCATCTTGATCTCCCTGTCGCTGAGCTGGATCGCCGCCATCACGGTGACGCCACTGCTCGGCTATTTGCTGTTCACGCCAACGCAAACGGCCAGCACCGGCAAGGCGGCCTACGACAACCTGCTGTTCCGCGGCTACCGCAAGCTCCTGGCGGGAGCACTGCGCTTCCGCTGGCTGGTCCTCCTTGCCACAATCGGGGGATTCGCGGCTTCGGTCTACGGCTTCACCCACATCACGCAGAGCTTTTTCCCGCCGGCAACCAGGCCGCAGTTCATGATCGACGTCTATCTCCCCACCGGCAACCACATCCGCACGACCGAGGCGTTTGCCGAGCAGATGGAGAAGTACATCCAGGGCTTGCCCCACGTGACGCACGTTACCTCGTTCGTGGGCAGCGGCGGCCTGCGCTTCCTGCTGGTCTACTCGCCGGAGCGGGAGAACCGCGGCTTCGTGCAGTTCCTGGTGGACGTTGATGACCATCGCAAGATCGACGGGCTTATCTCGGAGATCCAGAACCATCTCGACAGGGAACAACCTAACGCGAATGCCGTGGCGCAGAAGTTCCTCCTCGGCCCTGGGCAGGGCGGCCGAATCCAGGCCCGCTTCCAGGGACCCGACCCTGCCGTTCTTCGACGGCTTGCCGACCAGGCGATCGGGGTTCTGGACAGGGATGGCGGAGCGGTTTGCGTGCGGAGCGACTGGCGCGAACGGGAAAAAGTCGTTCGGCCTGCGGTGCTCGAACTGCAAGCCCGGCGGAACGGGCTGACCCGCGCCGAAGTCGCACAGGCCCTGGAAACGGGCTTCCAGGGGCGCGTGGTGGGCTTCTATCGGGAGCCTGGCAGCGCCGCGACTGGGCTTTTCCCCCAGGAAAGTCGTCTCCTGCCGATCATCGCGCGGCCGCCCGCCGACGAACGAGACGACGTGCAGGTCATCCGCAGCATGCAGATCTGGAGTCCCGCTGCGCAGCGGATGATTCCGCTCAACCAGGTCGTCTCCTCCGTGGATCTCGCCTGGGAAGACCCTGTGGTCATGCGGCGCGACCGCTTCCCGACCATTACCGTGCACGCCGATCCGCGCACCGGCCTGCCGAGCCAGCTCTTCAACCGCGTGCGGGCGGACATCGAGAGCATACCGCTGCCTCCCGGCTACACGATGACCTGGGGCGGCGAGTACGAGGATTCCAACGACGCACGAAGAGCCCTGGCCAAGCCGCTGCCGCTGGCCTTCGTGTTGATGGTGTTCATCGTGGTCTGCCTGTTCAACTCCTTCCGTTCGACGCTAATCATCTGGCTGATCATGCCGTTCGGCCTGATTGGCGTGACCTTTGGCCTCCTTGTAACCAGCCAGCCGTTCGGCTTCATGGCCTTGCTGGGCATGCTGAGTCTGGGCGGCGAACAGATCAAGAACGCCATTGTCGTGCTTGACCGCATCAAGAAGGAGGTCGCCAAGGGCAAGCCAGCCTACGACGCGATCCTCGACGGCAGCACGGCCAAGCTTCGCCCCGTGCTCATGGTGGCCATCACGACCGTGCTGGGCATGATTCCGCTGCTCACCGATCCATTCTTCGGCTCGATGGCCGTTTGCATCATGTTCGGCCTGTCCTTCGCGTGCTACCTGACAATGATCGTCGTGCCGGTGCTGTACGCGATCTTCTTCGGCGTGCACGAGGGCAGCTCGCGCACCTCGGCAATCGTCCAGCCCGAGTCCATGGAGTGATGGGAGCGTTTATCGGAAAGCCACCTGAAGCCGGCAGCTTCGAGCGAAGGGGGCTGGCTGAAGCTGTCGCGTGGTGGTAGCGGAGAGGGAGGGATTCGAACCCTCGGTACGGTTGCCCGCACACCGGTTTTCGAGACCGGCCCATTCAACCACTCTGGCACCTCTCCTAACGGCTTCTAGCCGTTGATTTTTCTGATCTTACGGCATACGCTTCATCATGTCCAGTGGGGTCTTACCCCTTTCGTTTACCCCTTTGCCGATGAGGTCGCCGTGGCACGCCATCCCAAACTCCGCAAGAAGAAAGTCGGGAAGTCGGTGTACTGGTTCACCAAGACCGGAGGCGACACGTACTTTGGGAAGGTCAACGAAGTACCATTTCCCGACGCACGCAGACTGTTCAACCAGCACGTAGGCAGTGTAGTGGACGCCCAAGAAGACCGCAAGGGCCGTGAGTTGACCGCTGGCGACCTGATGGACGCCTTCCTCGAATGGATCGAACAGCATCGCAGCGACCGGACCTACAGCACTCGCAAGACCCACTGCAACCGCTTCGGAAAGTTCAAGGTCAAGGGCGTCAAGATCGGCGAATTGCCTGCTCGGAAGGTACGGGCCTCCGATCTCGAAGCGTGGGTCGGACAGCTAGAGGCGAAGGGCCATGCCCCGCAGACACGGCGGCACGCTCAGACCTCGATCAAGCACTGCTGGAATTGGGCCACGAAGCATTGCCCGGAAGGGTCGAACACGCCCTACCTGCCCCCGACACTTCGGCCCTTCGCCAGCGTCGAACGGGTGCATGTTCCGCCCAAGGCGCTCACCGAGGATGATCTCATTACCGACGCCGAGATCAAGGCCCTGTTCGCCGCCGCCGAACTCGACCTCGACATGTTCCACCGCTTCGCCCCGAAGACCCCACGCACGCCCGAGCAGAATCCGTACCGCTCGTTCGCCGACATGCTCCGCTGCTATCATGCGACCGGGGCGAGGACGAACGAACTGGCACAGTGCCGTGTGGGGGATGTCCTCTTCGAGACGAAGCAGGTGGTCCTCGGCAAGCACAAACGGTCGAAGAAGGAGCGCACCCCGTCGCTGCGAACGATTACCTTGAATGACGAGGCACTCGCCATTTTCAAGAGATACTGTGAGGGCAAGGACAAGACGGACTGCGTGTTCGTCAACAGCGACGGCAAACCGTGCAAGCGAAAGTCGCTGGCAGAGCGGTTCAATCGTGTCAAGGAAGTGGCGGCTGAAGAGGATATTGGCAAAATCCGTGACGAAATAACGATCTACGCATTCCGCCATCTATGGATCAGTGAGTCGCTGATGGCCGGGAACGACATCGCCACAGTCGCAAAGATGGCCGGGACGAGCATCGCCATGATCGAACGGGTCTACGGTCACTTCCGCAACCAGCACCTCCACGACGCGCAATCCCGGCTGGACGCGCATCGGCGTCGGCGTGGGCGCTAGTCATCCAAATTCAGGTGTTTGAATCGCTTGTCCGACTTCCTCCGTCGCCTTGTTGGTTCTTTGGCGGGGCGGATTGGCGGCTCGTCCACCTCGTAGGTTGTGCGCAACGTCATGACCGATGTGAGGGTGAACCTGAAGTTCGGCCTCGCGCTCCCCGGAGGAGCCGCGTTACGCCATTCCAATAGCCCTGCCCGTTTCAGCTTCAACACCGTGTCCTTGCTGCAACCGAGGATGCGAGCAGCCTGTTCGGTAGTGACCTCCTTGGGGAGGGTGTCAATATCCACAGGCAGATGTTGGCTGAGTCGATTTGTGTTGGTCTCCATCGGACACCGAGCGCAGCTTGTTCAGACTTGCTCGGTTCCTTTCCGCGAGGCAAGCAAACATCGTGACGCCCTTCTTCCTTTCAGGGCAATCAACCAAGAACGGTCCTGAATTGCTCCGCGCGATCCGTAATGCGATCCCCCCGACTTGTATGTACTGGTGGTCAATCACCGCACTGAGTGTGTCAACTTTGGATGAGTCGCCTCAGATATACAGTCATCCCACGGCATGTTCGTTCTCGCCGGTAACGCTCTCAGCAGCCCGGTGCCATGTCGCCAACTCGTAGAACTTGCCGATGAGTTGTCGAAACAGACCCGCTTCAGGCGAGGCCAAGATCGTTGCAACCTTGTCGGCGTCCGGCCCGGTGAGCGGAGGCAAGGTCACTTCCTCGAAGCCCAATGCCCGGCTCAACAGAGCTAGTTCCTCGCGCCTTTCTGGCCCGGTCTCGAAGAGGCGCTTCTTGCGAACGGCCTGAAGGCGTGAGCGAAACTTCTCCACGAAGCCACGCTCGTCGCCGGGAGCCAAAAGCCGTCGCACCATGTCCGCGTTCCATAGCTCGTTGTGGTCGGCAAGACAGAAGAACCGGGCGATCTTGGTCAGACCTTCGAGGTTGCGGTCATCTGGACGGCTAACCCCGGCTGTCACCAATCGTCGTAGCAGCCGGTAAGAAACGCCGATCTCGACAGCGCCGTCCTTGCGATTCAGGCCGACGAGCAACAGCAGACGGTCAAGGTTGTCGGCGAAGCGCTGCTTGAGTTCCTTCGGCGTGAGGCGCTCGTCATCATCGACCACCCTGATCTTTGCCGGTTTCACGTCGGCACCCGGAACTTTCTTGCCGGGCAGCACTCGAAACCGCTTCTTTGCCGGGCGCTTGGCCCGGCCTTCTTCCTTGCCGCCGTCCTGCTTATTCATGGCTGGCCTTTCTTTCGGGTCGAAACTTTCGGGTCGAAAATGGATACGCCTGCTGCACATCCTCTCCGCTCCGGGCATCGTCATTCTAGGGTCGTGTGCATCCAGTGTCAATAGTCAGTATTGACGCTGGTTGTGTTCGCGCCTATACTGGTGGTATCTGGCTACCCGGCAACGTGAGCCGAGATTGAGCCAACGTCACCCGACCCAAAGGAGCATGGAATGACTCAGATCGTGATACGCGACAGCCGCCTCTGCTGTGTCTGGAGGGGCGATGACGACGGCACCGTAAACAGCCTCGTTTACGGTGACAAGCGAATACGGACCTATCTGCCGGGCCGAGTCGATGGAAGGCTGCACGGCGTTGTGGTTCAGAAGACCGCCCATGCGCTGGTCCGCCACCTGAAAAACACCACAGAGCCTAACTTGGCTCCGGTCGTCCTGTGCAAACGGCTCTTCGGTTGGAAGGAAGAGGACTTCGCCGAGGTAGCCTTGACCCTCTAAACCAGTCCACCCCTAGCACAACTGGATGGTCCGACCGGCTCCCGGTGCGCTCAGGTTGCGCCCGGCGCGAGTCGCACGCAGATTCTCACTTCTCACCTGCCGGGGAAGTGAGAAGTGAGAAAGGACAACTCAAGGATGGACACCAACGGACAATACGAATCGCTGATGCGCAAGCTCACGGTCGTCAAAGATCGGGTACGGGGTGTCGTTCATGGCCTGTACAACGGTTTGTACTTGTACGGACGAGCGGGAACGTCAAAGACCCACACTGTCTGCACGACTCTGGAAACGCTGGCCGTCAACTACACGCTCACCAACGGCCATCTCACCGAGATCGGCCTGTTTGACTTGATCGCTGAGAATCGGAGCCGGATCATCGTCATGGACGACGTGTCGGCGATATTCAACAAGCCCATCGCGCTGCAACTCCTGCTTGCCGCCCTTGGGACACCGCACGACGGGTCCAGAACGCGCCAAGTCAAGTACAAGACGGCGAGAGAAACGGTGACAGTGCCGTTCACCGGGGGACTCATCTGCATCAGCAACCTTGCGCTCGACGGCCATCACCACGAGATTCTTGCCGCCCTCCGGGACCGAGCATTTGTCCTCCAGTACGAGCCGACCGACGAAGAGATCATCGCTCTAATCCACAAGCTGGCACAGGACGGTCATGGAGGAGTACCCCCTGCCAAGGCAAAGTCCGTAGCCGTCCATGTCATTGACGAGTGCAAGAAGCGCGAGGTCCGGCCATCCGTCAGGCTGTTCGTGGACAAGGCCCTGAAGGACTACCAGTTGTGGGAGGCAAAGAAGTGCGAGACCCACTGGCGCGATCTGGTGGTGTCCAACATCGAGCAGCAGCTTGTCGAGTTGCAGCACGACACCATCGACTTGAGCCGTGCCGAACAGATCGACGCGGAGAGGCGCATAGCCCTCGACATCTCCCTTGGATTCACGTCAAGGCCCGAGCGGATCGTGGAATGGAAGGAGCGCACCGGGAAGTCACCTGCGGCGTTCTACCGACGCCTCAAGGAACTCAAGGATGCCGGGCTACTACCAGATGCCGGTAGCGGAAGCGACGGTGATTTGTGACCTTGATCCGATAGCGGATTCGTACACATGGCCCTGCACTTGCTCTCTCAGTCGTAACAACAAGGAGAACCCATCATGGACTTAGTAAGCTGTTCATCATGCGGCAATGGTGCCGACGATAACTGCGCTGAGTGTCGAATTCCGACGTGTCGCAAGTGCTTGTATGGTCGGTTCCACGAATGCGAGTTCTGTTATTGCCTCAGTCTGTTTGGTGAGCTTGAAGGTCTTTCGTGGACGGACCACGGAGAGCGGATGGAGGAGATTTGCGACACTGTGCGGAACCTCGGCTATTCGCATCTGATTCCCGAACATCTACTCTTCCAGCGGGAACAACGACGGGTAGCAGAGAACAGGCGAGTGGATGAAGGAAGGAACAGACAACTGGAAAAACTCCGCCGTTCCGAAGATCAGCCTGCGACCGAAGACTGGCGAACGGAGGGATTCTGACGCACGATACATGATTGCCTTCCAATGCCGGTGAGCAGGTGCGTGGTGCGCGATGCAGCAGCGGTACTAACGTCGCCGGTTGCTCGTTAGCAGGATGACGCACATTCATAGTCGGCGACATTTGCCAGCAGCAGGTCAAAGCGAGGGCATAAGAAGCTGCCCTGATGAGGGCAGGGCGAGAACTGGCTCATTTGCCGGTTGTTCACGGTTTGGCGCGTTGGTGGCGCGTGGCACATTCTAGGCGGCTGGCCTGACCGCATCTTACTCCCACGCGCCACGATCCTGCTACTTGTGCAAAGGCAGATTCGATTCCATTGTCATAAACTTGCCAACCAAGTCCAATGCCACGGGGTTCCAATCACCTTTGAACCAGTTCGGCTGATTCGTGATGGCGTAATAGACTTTGTTCTTAGCAGCCTCACTGATCGTCCAGCGTTGGAGCCAGTGCCGAAACTCAGCAGTTTGCCTGTCCTTCAGTTCCATGTCGTCACTCACGGGGGAGAACTCGTCCACGATGTCGTCCGATTCAACCGAAGAGTTGCCCGTCCATTCCTGCCTGTCGGCAAGGAATCGCAACTGGCACTGCCTGAGCTTGAAGAGCTTGAAGCGCAATCCTTCCTCGATGGCCAAGAAGCCAGTAGCCACGAGCTTCTCCAGCGCGCTACCAACAGTCTTAGTCGTCATGCCGGTTACTAGCGCGATGTACTCGTGGCTCCAGCCGAAGCGCGGCTTGCAGTTGTTAAGTGCCGCGTGCCGGATCAGGCTGTACACCATGACGGACGGAACCGTGAGCGGGTTGTCGGCACCGGGCGCTCGGACGAAACAACGCCAGTTTTGAAACCACATGGAGAAGTGCTTGTCGCCGAACTTCTCCAAGAGCGAATCAAGCTGACGGAACCAGTCCAGATGTGGGCATGGCGTTATTACCGAGGCGTCCGCATTCAGTAGGCCAAGGTCGCGGAGGCGCGCTGTGGCGTTTGCCACAGTCTCTTCCTTCAACCCAGTTGCCTTGGCGACCCGCCGATGGGCTGGCACCGTGCTGAAGGCATCTTGGTACGCCCTGAAGCAGTACACCAGAAGGTCGGCGTAGGTCAGCGGGGATTCCTTGGTTGTGCAGAAGAGCGAGACGGTCTTCTTGGTCTCGATCAGGTCATCCGTGCGTGTCAGAGTATTCGTCATTGGGGTCTCCTTTCAAATGAATGCTCTGACGGTATCTATACCCCTGCCTTCCATTTTTTCTGGAATTCTGTCCTTTTTCTTCCGGGTTGGAATCACAAAAGTACGGACAAATAAGTTCTCTAACACAGCAACAGCGAATAACCTTCCTAAAGATAGGAACGGCCAGATCGTCACTCGCTTTCGCTATGACGCGGGGGCTGCTGCCCCCGCACCCCCGCACTGCACTGCCTCAAAGCCAAGCGCTTCTTTGCCGTTGTCCTTCTGAACCCTGCTGGCCTTCCCGTGGCTGTTCTGATCCCTTCAGGCAAGCTGCGCGTTGTGCCTCGAAACGATCTTGGAACCAGTGGTTCTGCCGGATGTATGTCGTCCTGCATCATGTGCAGTTGGACCGCTGCGCGGTCCAACTACCCAACCGCCTTCGGCGGTTGGAGTAAACGTGACAGCTACGCGACGGGTTCGGACACCCACGAGCTTCTGGCCTCCGGTCCTGCCTCGGTTGCTGGCGGTTCGCCCAGTGGTGCGTCCGTTCTGGCTACTTTCTGAACACCGCGTCCCGTGCCAGTCCTGCTTTGGTGGCCACCCACCCCCGATTCCGCCCGGCCCCCTCCCTCCAGCACGCTCAGAATTGCAGCCAGCTTACTCTGATGATCTTGGGGCAATCTGCCCCGAAGAAAGGAAGAAAACATGGAAACACGAGAACGACAAATCACCTGCCGCTGGAGCGGCACCCACATCTCGGTGGACCTTGACGCGCCTGATGGGTCGGAGACTCTTGACCTAACGATTGCCGAGGCATCCGCACTGGTTCCGCAACTGCTTACCAACCTGCTTCGCTTTGTGGAGAGCGGCTGGCCGAAAGCTACACCGGTTGAAACGATTGACGTGTGCGACGTTCCGCTACGGTTCAACGAGACGAATGACCTTATGAACCGGCTTGACCAAATCGTATACATGCACGAAGTGACTGGAGGAGGTCGGTCATGTCAGCCAGTCGATGTCGATTGGAGACGAGAGGGTTTCTGATCGCTGGTTGATAACTGACCGCAACCTAGCGGCGCGGCAAATAATTGCCCGTCGCTTCTCTTCACAACCGCCCTGTCAGGCCAAGCCATCAAGAACTTGAGTCGGCAAGCATAGATACCTGCATGGACTACCAAGACTTTTTGAACTGCGATCAATGGGCGCTGTTTCGCCAAGTGATCTTTGAACATTACGATGGGAGATGCTTCGTCTGCAACGCGCCCGCCGAGCAGATTCATCACCTGAACTACAGGCACGGCCTGTTCAATCCTCGCACGGTCATTCCAGTGTGCCGTCCCTGTCACGAAATCTGGCGAGGAAGAGACCCGACGCACCTTTCAGACCAGCACCCGGAATTGTGGCGTTACAAGGAGATCGCCCGGCTTGCACGTTGTCTTGGGTTGGACAGACGATTCACTTCTGTTCGTCCGCAAACTCCCGAGACCGACAAGTCGTGATTCGGCGGTACTCGGCGGTTCCGCCTTGACGGCCCACGTTGTCGAGGCGGTGTTCGATTTCAAACCGACTGATGGCGTGATCGCTGTCGAACGCGATTGGATGCCGAAGTCCACTTGTTCTTGCGGTTTCACCAGAAAAGTGCGGAGAGGCAGGTCGTGATTCATCCGGTCCACCCTAGCAAGGTCGTGTATCGGCCACTTCACGGCCATTCAGCCGACAACATTCTCGGTGGTCCAGCCGTCACCGTCGTAGCTGGCGAAGATCGCGGCGTCGAGGATGCAAGGCATGACCCCGCACGCCCCGGCCAGCTTTTGGAAACCCTCGGCAACGAGGTTGTAGTAGTTGCGGTCGGCGAGGGCCTTGGCTGATAGTTGCAACGGAAAGCCGAACTCATTGAGCCAGCGCGTGATTCGGCTGTCGATGGGCGTTTCGTACCGGGATAGGCCAAGCCATTGAAGCAGGTTGCGGGATTGTTTCGGGCCGATGCCCTTGAAATGATCGGCCACGAAGTCGGCGGCTTCACGCTCCGTCTTTGGTGTCGAGTTCAGGCGTACCTTCTCAAGCTGTTCGAGGGTCGCGTCCCATCCCCCGTTGCACAGGAAGTTCAGGTTGGCGGCAAGTTCGCGGCCAATCACGGAGAATCGTCGCAGACCACCGAATGAACGAAGGGTCTTCCCGACGAACTTCTCCATTTCAGACTGGCCGCAGCAGGTTCCCAAGGAAAGTGGGAACGGCTGCTTTCCCATGAAACGTGAGACAGGGCTGTTTGGCCCGGAGCGCTGCTGGGTCGTAAGCAGGCACCCGACAAGGACTTCCCAGAACTCTTCCCTCGACACCGATGGTTTCTTTGACCGCAAGTTCCGTTTGACACGCGACTGGACGAAGGCGTTCTCGCGGTGTTCGTCCACGAACGCCTTTACCTTGGCGATGTCGGCAGGTTCGATGATCCAGTCGAGCTTCATGTGAGGCTACCATCTTCGGCGAGGACGGACTCCCCACGGACCTTGCGTGGTTTGGGGATGCCGAGCTTGGCGGCGATCAACTCAAACCCCGCATGGTTTTTGTAGGGTTGGATCTCCGCTTCGAGGTTCCGCAGCTTCACCTTCTGCCATGACGACGAGGCGTCGTGGTGTTCCCGAATGAACTCCTTCGGCAGCGTGAAGAACTCCGGTTCTTGCTCTCCGCTGGTGCCGTCGTTCTTGCCAAAGAACTTGCCGATGTTCAGGAACGCGACAATCAGAAAGTCGAAGGCGTCGAGACTCGCCTCTTTCACCGGGAACCCTCGGTCGCAGTCCGTTGCATAGCGGCTCTTCACTTGGACCCGCACCTGAGCGAGTTCACCGGCCTTGGGAATATGCCTCGGGTCGGGATGGATACAGATCAGGTCGTAGCCTTCGTTGTTGGGCGGTGCCTTGTACGCGAGGATGTTGCGCCGCATCAAGTATCCCATGACGAGGAACTCGGCCCCTGCGGACACCACTGGCAATCGAAGGAACTCTTGCTTGGGCATGGCCATGCCTCAACTTCTCGTAAGCACTCCGGTTTGTAGCATCCGGTCGAAGTGCGCCTCGACCTGACCGGGCAAGCTGCCGCCAGCAAGTAGCAGGCCGAGTTCCATGTTCAGCGTGAATGCGTACTCGGTCAGGTTGGCACTCGAAAGAAAAAGCCAGTGGCCATCCGCCACGGCGCACTTGACGTGCAGAATGCCGAGCTTTCCATTGTCGTCGCGCTGCCGCTGCTCAGGAGGCCACAGATATACGCTGCAACGGCTGGCGACAGATGGGCCGAGCGCGACCAAGGTGCTGTAGGCTTTCTGGCCCTCGATGCGATCCGGGCTTTCGACAACGATCTTGATGGCAATGCCGCGATCCGCTGCTCGCAGCAAGGCGTCGCAAATGCGCGGAATGTTGTAGACCGCGTAACTGACGACCGTGAGCCGCTGCTTGGCGGACTCGATCACCTGAAGAATTGCCTGCTCCGTCCGTCGAAGCGGAACCACGCCAACATCAGGACCAGTCCAAACCAACTCCACCGACTGGCCGCTGCGGTGACTCTGTTCCGACGTTGAAGCCGCGAGAATGGCGACAGCTACTGCCTGCGGAGTGACATTGGCGGCGTTTGCTCGCCAACCATCGAGGAAGCTCTGAGCGAGGCTCCGATAGTGGGGGTGTGCGATGGCAGACATGATGCGGTGCTTGCCGTCCTGCCAATCAACCAGATCGACGGAGGACACCATGTTTGCAAACGACTCAACAACGGATGTGGGCAAGCTCTTTACCAAAAGAGCCGCATCAGAAGCGATCCTGCTGAGTTGGCCGTCGTCGTTCATGTTTCACCGTAGCATCGTCACACGCCCAAGAGTTCTCGCAACTGCTTCTCCTGCTTTGGGAGGTCCGTAGCATCGAGAACTGTCCAGCCATGCTTTTCAAAGATGGCCCGGTTGTCCGCGCCTTCTGGGAGGACCGCAGCGACCTTCTTGTTCGGCCATGCCAGTTCCGCCTTGCCACAAGGTTGTCCTGATCCATCGAGCAGTTCATGCGCGACCTGCGGCTTGGGAAGGCCCTGCTTGATCCACGCACGAAGAAACTCCTCGCAACGGTCATCGCATAAGTCCACAAGTTCATCGTCCTTGGGCAGCGCTGGTTCCTTCTTTGGTTCTGGCGTTGCCTCCTCGTCGGTCTTCACCTTGATCGTAGCTTGCGGGACCGCTTCGGCATGGTCCTTGAAGAAGGCAAGATCAGCCATCTCCACCGTCGCAACCAGCACCGAACGGTCGAGGTACTTGTTGCCGCGTTCGCAGGACGTTTCAGGTAGGAACAAGCAGGCGTGGCAAGCCGCTCCGTGGAGCGTCAGGCTGTCCCGGTAGGGATGATGCTCCGCACACAATGGGTCCGACGTGCAGAGCTTCATGTTCTCCAAGGCTTGGTCAAGGTGTCGGCCAAGCGACTTCGGCTCACCAAGGCTAACGAGTCCACCCAGCGTGCCTTCGCTGTCGGGAGCAGCAGTGTAGAGAAGAATCCCCGCCATCGGTTCCTGATCCGCTCCCGGCGACCGAGAGTAGATGCGTTCTCGAATGCTGGCCATCGTGTATCCACACTCCAGCGAAAACTGGCGGATCAGGGCGTGGGCCAGTGAGTGGAGTAGCACGTAGCGCATCGTCGGGTAGCCGTCATCCGGCTCAAGCCCACGGTTCGTGCGCCAGCGCCGATGGGCTTCCACAAACTCGGCGTCCCGCGCTTTCGTTTTCTTGATCCATCCTTCAATCGCCTCCTCGGAGAACTGGAGAAACACGCCTTCGCCGCGCACTTCGGAAGTCGGCACCCACTTTGGCGCGGATCGGCACAAGGGAACGCGCTGGTCCTTGGGGAAGTCGCCAAGCTCGGTGTAGTCGCCGGGAGACTCGATGCGCGTGAACCCAATCAGCGACCGCACTTCTCGTAGCCGTTCTGCCAAGACGACCTTGATGATGACGTGCTTGTACTCCTTCGGCGGATCGACGACGCGCAGCTTGAAGTTCCTGCTGTTCAGCTTCGGGTCTGGGTTCGAGAACACTTCCCACTCAGGATTGCGGAGGTCCGTTGCGTCCTCATCGTTCTCCTCGCCGCCCTTCTTTTTCTTCTCAACCGCTTCCCAAATCTGATCGTCCGAGTACGTGGCCATGCCCTTGAGCAGCTTTCGCTTGAGCTTTACCTCGCGCGCCGATTCGCACTCCTCAAGCTCAGCCCAATTCAGTTCGA